>Ga0193751_1000919_pt1 | contig 20096 bp, 19 predicted proteins | sample L1c2metaG_FD_143050 | JGI IMG/M metagenome (GOLD analysis project Ga0193751, IMG submission 143050) | Soil microbial communities from a riparian zone of the East river system, Colorado, United States - L1c2 | ecosystem: Environmental > Terrestrial > Soil > Riparian zone | place: USA: East River... | reverse complement strand
ATAACGTGCCCGATCTGAAGAAAGATCCGCTGGTGATGTGGCAACATCGACATATTAACTTGCTCGCGGTGCTGATGAGTTTTGCTTTGCCCACGTTGCTCGGCGCGTGGTGGAACGGATGGGTCGGCGCACTCGGAGGTTTCCTGATTGGCGGCGTAGCCAAGGTGGTCGTGCTCCAACACTGCACGTTTCTGATTAACTCTGCCTGCCATACAATCGGGCGCCAGCCGTATTCGACAAGATGCAGCGCGCGCGATTCTTTTTTGATGGCGATATTCACTTTTGGCGAAGGCTATCACAATTATCACCACGAATTTCAGCACGATTACCGCAACGGCGTGAAGCCGTGGCAATGGGATCCGACCAAATGGTTGATCTGGACTTTGTCGAAGCTCGGATTGACCAGCGGTCTCCGCCGCGTTCCGGCGGAAGCAATTCATTCCAAAGAAGCGCAGCTACGCGATTCGCAAAGCAAAGCGATCGGTTGATCAGCGCCTTAGAGCGTGGCGGCATTTGATAATTGCGCCACCGCGCTACAAAGCCGAAGTGACGCGTGACAAGTGACGGGTGACGAGTAATCGTCTGAACCGATCATGAATAAGGCCACCGAACTTCGCCTCGCCAAGCGCATGTCGCGGCTCGGGACCGAGACCGCGTTCGAAGTGCTGGTGAAGGCGCGAGCGTTGGAGGCAAAGGGCCGCGACATCGTTCATCTCGAAATCGGCGAACCCGATTTTGATACGCCACGCAACATCATCGACGCGGGATGTGACGCGCTTCACAAAGGTTTCACGCATTACGGACCATCGGCCGGCTTGCCGCAATTGCGCGAGACGATCGCGCACTACGTGAGTGAGACACGTCGCGTAGACGCGACTCCCGAAGAAGTGGTCGTTGTCCCGGGCGGTAAGCCAATCATCTTTTTCAGCATCCTCGCGCTGGTTGAAGAAGGGGATGAGGTCATCTACCCGAATCCCGGATTCCCGATTTACGAATCGATGATTAATTACGTCGGCGCGAGAGCGGTTCCGATCCGGTTGCGCGAGGAGATGGATTTCCGGCTTGATGCCGGCGAACTCGCCGGACTGATCAACGATCGCACGAAGCTGATCATTATGAATTCGCCGCAGAACCCGACCGGCGGCGTGCTTACGAAGGAGGACATTGACGGCATCGCGCGCGCGATCGGCGATCGCAACATCACGGTGTTGAGCGACGAAATCTACAGCCGCCTCATCTTCGAAGGCGAGCATCACTCCATCATGTCGATCGACGGCATGAAAGATCGCTGCATTTTGCTCGATGGCTTTTCCAAAACTTATGCCATGACCGGCTGGCGAATGGGCTATGGCGTGATGCGCGCCGATTTGGCGGAGCATATCGCCCGCCTGATGACGAATTCCAATTCCTGCACCGCGAGCTTCACGCAAATCGCCGGCGTCGAAGCGTTGCGCGGATCGCAGGCCTCGGTTGATGGAATGTGCGCAGAGTTTAAGAGGCGGCGCGACGTGATGGTCGCCGGCTTGAACAAGATCAAAGGTTTTTCCTGCCGCTTGCCCAAAGGCGCGTTCTACGTTTTTCCCAACATCACGAAGACCGGGTGGCGATCGAAGAAATTGGCCGACGCGCTGCTCGACGATGCCGGCGTCGCCGCGTTGTCCGGGACCGCGTTCGGCGATTTCGGCGAAGGCTATTTGCGCTTCAGCGTCGCCAACTCGATCGAGAATATCGAGAAGGCGCTCGATCGCGTCGGCAGTTGGGCGAAGAAAAATCTCTAAAAAGTAGGAAGTAGGAAGTAGAAAGTAGAAAACTTCCTGCTTTCGTGCGTTCCTGAGAGATTCTCTTCCAGTGATGAGCGACAAGAAACGAATCTTTGCCACGTCTCGCATCGGCGATCCGGCCGAGAACCGTCTGCGGGAGCGCGGCTACCAGCTCGAAGTCTTCCAAGGCCCGGAGGCGCCGCCGAAGAAATTAATCATCGAGAAAGTGAAGGGCGGCATCGATGGCTTGATCACCACGCTCCGCGATCCGATCGACGCCGAAGTTTTCGAAGCGGGGAAGGGGACGTTAAAAATCGTGGCGCAGATCGCGGTCGGCTTTGATAACATCAACCGCGCGGACGCTAACAAGTACAAGATTCCTTTTACGAACACGGCCGACGTGCTCACGGAGGCAACGGCCGAGTTCGGGTTCTTCATGATGGGAATGCTTGCGCGAAAGATGTGGCAGAGTGAGCGCCTGGTGCGGGAACAGAAGTGGCCGTCGTGGCACCCGTTCCTGCCGTTCCTTGGCGATGAAGTTACGGGCAAAACGATCGCGATCATTGGCACCGGACGGATTGGCCTGGCGATGATCAAGAAGTGCTCCGGTTTCGACATGAACATGCTGTGCTACGACCCGGCGTACCACAACGACAAGTACATCACCGCCATCCAGCAGTTGATGGACCTGCGCCACGCCAATGGGATCCAGAAAGAGAAGACGTATATTAAGTACGTGGAGTTCGAGGAGGCGCTTGCCGGCGCCGACTACGTCACCATCCACGTGCCGCTGTTGCGCGAGGGCGAAACGGACAAGCCGACTTACCACTTGATCAACGAGAAAACGCTGAAGCTGATGAAGCCGACGGCGTACTTGATGAATAGCTCACGCGGCCCGGTCGTGGACGAGAAGGCGCTGGCCAAGGCGCTGAAGAACAAAATTATCGCTGGAGCGGCGCTGGATGTCTTCGAGAAGGAGCCGCTGGCGCCGGATTCGCCGCTCCTCGATCCTGAGATCGCCGATCGTTGCCGCGTTTTTCATCATTTCGCCAGTGGCGCGCAGATCACGCGACTCGATGTCGATCCCAACAAAGGCATGGCCGGGCGCACGGCCCAGGCAGTGATCGACGTACTGGAAGGGAACTACGGCGGCGACCCGGCCAAGATGCCGTACGTGGTCAACAAAGAAGGCTTCGCAAAAAATTAGGAAGTAGAAATTAGAAAGTAGAAAGCCCGGCTCCGACGTTATCTCACCGGGGTAAATCTCTCTCCTTGACGGCTTAGGAGAGGCTGTGTTAATCTCCTAATTAACTTAGGAGAACTGATGGATTACGAAGCCGAACTTCTTCCGGGCACACTTGATCTTCTCATTCTCAAAGCAGTTTCCCTCGGTCCGCTTCATGGCTACGGAGTTCTCCTGCGGATCGCGCAAATTTCCGGGCGCGCCTTGCTGATCCAGCAGGGAGCGCTTTATCCCGCGTTGTTCCGTTTGGAGCGACAAGGACTTTTGAAGACGAGCTGGGATAAATCGGAGAACAATCGGCGCGCGAAGTTTTACGAACTCACGTCGAAGGGGCGCAAGCGTCTTCGCGAGGAAACTGATGGATGGAACCGCCTGGTCGCGGCCATTGCTTCGTCCCTCGCCGCGCAACCGCAGAAAACATGAGTCCGAGCTCTCCACGGCGAGTCTTCGACCCGACTAATATTTGCGACCAGGGAACTAACAAATGATCCTGGCGTACTTTAGATCGCTGGCTGCGAGATTTATTCATCGTTCTCAAACTGAGAACGATTTGGAAGAGGAGTTGCGCTCACACATCCAGCTGCGCGCTGATGATCTCGAACGTTTTGGATTGGGCCGCGCCGAGGCGGAACGCCGCGCGCGGATCGAGTTCGGAGGAGAAGCGCGATTCAAAGAGGAATGTCGCGAAGCGATCGCCGGCAATTTTCTCGACATCCTGATTCAGGATGTGCGCTTCAGCTTGCGAATGTTGCGGAAGTCGCCCGGATTTACGGCGATTGTGGTGCTCACTATCGCGCTGGGCGTCGGCGCCACGACTGCGATTTTCAGCGTCGTGGACGCGACACTACTACAACCGCTTCCATACTCGCAGCCGGAGCAATTGGTTTCAATTCAGTCCGATTTGCCGGCTATTGGCGCGCACGACATCGGAATTTCGCAACCGGAATTACAGGACTTTCAGCAGTCCGGGATTTTCGAATACGTGTCGCCGATGTGGTTTGACGAAAATAACCTGACCGGTTTGTCGCAACCGACCCGCGTCCGGTTGACAATTGTTGCGTCGAATTATTTTGCGCTGCTGCGAGCTCAACCGCAGCTCGGCCGCGCTTTCGATCCCCAGTACAACTCTCCGGGATTTATTCCGGAAATCGTGATTAGCGACTCGTTGTGGAAGCGCTTGTTCGGCGGCGATCCGAATATCTTGGACACGAGCGTTCGCATGGACACGGATCTCTACCGCATCGTCGGTGTCATGCCGCCGGGTTTTGATGCGCCCGGACGCACCGCGGAGGAACGGAACATTGAAGTTTGGGCGGCCACGAGTTTTTATGGACCACCGTTGCCCGAACATCCGGCGCGCAATCGCCGGAATCTTCCGACCGTCATTGCGCGACTAAGTCCAGGACTGACCATCAGCGCGGCGCAAAGCCGGCTCGATGCGCTCGCCACTTCATTGCAAAAACAATTTCTCGGTGATTATCCAAACGATTGGAAAATTCGGTTGCGACCATTGAAAGAAACGGTGGTGGGTAATTTTCGGCGACCGTTATTCCTGCTGCTCAGCGCGGTTGGACTTGTCCTGTTGATCGGGTGTGTGAACGTGGCGAATCTGTTGCTCGCCCGCGCCAGTGCGAGAGCGCGTGAAATGGCGATTCGCCGGGCGCTCGGCGCGGATCAAGCCAGGCTGACTCGACAATTGCTGACCGAAAGTCTGATCCTCTCGTTGCTCGGTGGAGCTGCCGGTGTGGCGGTTGTTTTTGCCGGCAAACAATTCCTGTTCCGACTGGTGCCGGAAACTTTGCCGCGATTGAATGAGATATCGCTCAGCTGGAGTGTTTTAATCTTTGCGTTGCTGGTGTCGATCTTATCCGGCGTGATTTTCGGACTCGCGCCGGCATTGAACGCAACCCAATTGGATTTGATTCATGCGCTCAATCAAGAGGGCCGCGGATCGACAGGTTCCGGCGAACGCGCCAAAACTCGTCGCGCGCTGGTTATTGCCGAGTTCGCGCTCTCGCTGGTGTTGATGATTGCCGCCGGACTGCTCCTGCACAGTTTTTGGGACCTGCTCAACGTGCGATTGGGTTTCAATCCCCAAAGTGTCATGAGCGTTCGGACAAGATTGCCCTATCCGAACGATACGAGCATCGACAAATACGCGACTGCGGCTCAAGAAGCTCCGTTCATCCACGAGCTGCTTCGCCGCTGCGGATCGCTGCCTGGAGTTGAGGAAGTTGCAATTGGTGATCCGGCTTCTATTCCCCTGGACGAAAGTCAACGCCGGCTCAATGCACTCGAAGGTAAATTCTTTTTGACCTTCGATGGCAAAGACCCAAACGCGCCATCGATGGTGGAACGCTCGCGCGTTACGCCAGAGTATTTCCATCTTGTCGGAATTCCATTGCGACGGGGCCGATTGTTCAACGAATTCGACAACGACACCGCTCGACAGGTGGCAGTCGTCAATGAAGCATTCGCGCGAATTTATTGGCCTAACGAGGACGCGATCGGGAAGCGGTTCAAATCGACGAGGCCCGATTCTCCATGGATTACCGTGGTCGGGATCATCGCCAACGCGAGAACACAATCGCTTGCGGACAATGACGCACCGCAACTTTACCTGAATATTTTCCAAGTTCCCGCGAAACACCTGGCCGTCTTTCTGCGCGGGCGCATCGATACCGCGATCATTCCCGACCGGGTCCGCGCGCAGGTGCAAGCTCTCGATCCAACACTTCCGGTTTTCGGCGCGCAAACGTTGACCCAAACCGTGTCCGATTCGCTGGCGCAGCGGCGTTTCTCAATGGAGATGATCGCGTCATTTGCTGCGACGGCGTTGCTTCTGGCGGCGCTCGGAATTTACGGCGTGATTTCGTACATGGTAAGCGAGCGCACCCAGGAAATCGGGATTCGGCTCGCGCTTGGTGCACAACCACGAAATATTTTGGGAATCGTTCTTGGCCAGGGGCTGCGGCTCGCACTGATTGGCGCCGGGGTCGGATTGATTTGCGCAATCGGCGTCTCGCAATTGATGACGACTCTGCTTTATGGGGTTAATCCGACAGATCCGCTGACGTTCGGCAGTGTGGCATTGCTTTTCATCACGGTGGCACTGCTGGCCTGTTATCTTCCCGCGCGCCGCGCCATGCGGGTCAATCCGATGATCGCTTTAAGATATGAGTAGCTCGAATGGCAATTCGTTTTTCTCAAATTGAGGAGAGTCACTTCAACGAAACACATAAGAATCTTCTCGCTGTTGGCAATACTCATCTTTATCGCGCCTGCTTTGGTACGCGGCACGAAAAACGCCGCGCCAGCGAGCCCGCCTGAGGCGCAACAGCTTCCGGCTCCGCGCGTTGTCGATCTCAAGGCGCCAGATGGCACGATCTTGAAAGGAACTTACTTTGCCGCGGGAAAGTCCGGTCCCGGTGCGCTGTTGTTCCATCAAAGCAACCGCACGCGCAAATCGTGGGAGGATATCGCGCGTCAGCTTGCTGCCATTGGAATTAATGCGTTAACGGTCGATACCGATCCGAAAAGAACAAGAAAGCAGAGGTGGCCCGGCGATCTTGACGCTGCACTTGAGTTCTTGGTTTCGCAGCCTGGTGTGAACCGGGATGTCGTCGGCATCGGAGGAGCAGGAGTACTCGGCGTTGAAGATTCCGTCGAAGCGGCGCGCCGCCATCCCGCCCAGGTGAAATCGCTGGTCTTGCTTTCCGGCGAGACCGAAAGTCTCGACTTCCTGCGGCAGGCGTCGCCACTGCCAGAGCTGTTCGTCGTAGCCGACAATGACGAGTACCCTCCCATCGTAGAAGCGATGGAACTGCTCTACGTCACCGCCTCAAGTCCGAGTAGGAAATTCGTGCACTACTCTGCGTCGCACGAAGCGCCCTGGCTTTGGTATGAACCATTCGACATTGGTAAAGTGCCGGCGCAGGGCGGCCACGGAACCGACATGTTCAAAGTCCATCCCGAATTGCCCGGCATCATCGTGGATTGGTTTGTGACCACGCTGATCAAAACACCGGGTCACGCGCCGGCGGACACTGTGGCATCTGCGTCGGTCATCAATCAAATTCGGATGCCCGGCGGAGTCGCCCAGGTCACGCAGCAACTGGTTGAAGCGCGGCGTAAAGACTCGGACGCGCAGTTGTTCCCGGAAATCACCGTCAGCACCATAGGCCAGGATCACATGCGCGCGGGCGAGCCGAAGTTAGCGGTCGAGGTCTTGAAGCTCGTCCTACTTGCTTATCCTGAATCTGCTGACGCGAACGAGACCCTCGCCGAAGCGTATTTGGCAGACGGGCAGAAGGAGTTGGCGCGACAGCACGCCGAAAAGGCATTGGCTCTTCTTGATACTCATAGGTTGCCGGCGGCGTCGTGGACAGATACGGAGCAATACCGCGGAGAGATTCGTCGCGGCGCGGAGAAGGTCCTCAAGAAGCTGAACGAAAAACCGCAATAACGTTCCCTAGTTCTTGTGGAGTGTTCGCCTTCGCCAAGGCGACGGCGTCACGATGAGGAGAAAGCTGTCAGCCCCAAAGTTCCTGCGAAGGGATACCGATTTTTCCATCGCGATAATAAAGACCATGTTCGCGATCGCGGGCGAGGAGCAATGGCCCGTCAAGATCGACATAATCCGCGGCGCTGGCGAGAATCCGTGCGGGAGCCATGCTCAAAGAAGTGCCGACCATGCAACCGATTAATAATTTGAAGCCGCTTTCACGCGCCCGTTCGCACAAGCGGAGCGCTTCGGTTAATCCCCCAGTTTTGTCGAGTTTTACATTAATCATTTCGTAGCGATTCGTTAGGCGCGGGAGATCGGCGCTGGTATGACAACTTTCATCGGCGCAGACCGGAATTGGATGATCGAGAGTCTCAAGGACTTCATCGGCATCGGCCGGAAACGGTTGTTCGATTAACTCGACTCCGAGTTTTTTCAACGCTGGAACAATTTTCCGGTAATCGTCAGGTGACCACGATTCATTGGCATCAATCAAAAGTCGGGCGTTCGGCGCGTTCTCGCGCACAATTTTAACTCGGGCAAGATCGATATCGTCACCGCCAAGTTTGAGTTTCAAGATCGGCGCATTCGCATTCGCTCCGGCCGCCGCCGCCATTTTTTCCGGCGTATCCAGACTAATTGTGAACGACGTTTCAACTTCGGGAACCATCGGAATGTTCGCCAGTTCCCAGACGCGTTTACCGGAAATTTTCGCTTCCAAGTCCCAAAATGCGCAGTCCAACGCGTTGCGGGCCGCGCCGGCCGGCAATAATTCCTGGAGTCGCTGTCGATCCAAATTTGGCTCGCTCTTGATCGACGCGATCTCCGCCAGGACAGACGCGACGCTTTGATTATAGCGGCGGATCGGGACCGCTTCGCCACGCCCGATGTGCTCTCCATCGCTCACGGTCACCACAACAACTCGCGCTTCGGTCCGACTGCCGCGCGAAATGCGAAACACTTGCTTGAGCGGCCAAACTTCTTCTCGGGCTTCGATCAGCACTAGACAGGATTAGCCCGATTTTCACCAAACCCAATGGATTCTTGACCGCAGAACTCGCAACGAGCGGGTCAGATACCGAGCAGATCTTTCGCTTTCTCGACGCTATTCGGGTCGCCGAAAAACTGAAAGGCAAGCCTGCCGTTGCGCTTTTTCAGCACAATTCGCAAGAGTCCCAGCTCGTGCCCCTGCAGGCGTTCGAGCACGTCGCTTTTCGTCTGTTGAATTATATTTCGCTCAAACCATCGCGGTTTAAAACCCATTTCCAAATGAACCATAACACGCGCCATGAGCAGCAGGACAAATGCCGAAGGGGAGCTGGAACGAAAAAGCCGGCCGACTTGCGAGAGTCACTCGCCCGAACGCGATCTTGACTTCCCAAGTCGATGAGTGAAGCGACTACTTCAGATACTTATCGAACCACGCGACAGTTTGATCCATCCGGTCGGCCTGGTTTTCAGGTTTGATGAAGAGATGGCCTTCGCCCGGATAAACGATGAGCTGAGTCGGCACATTGAGTGTCCGCAACGCGTGCCAGAATTCGTAGGACTGCGACGAGGGGCACTCGGCATCATGTTCGCCAACGATCACGAGCGTTGGCGTCTTCACGTTCTTGATGAAATGAATCGGCGAACTTTTTTCGTAAACAACCGGGTCGTCGTAAACCGATGCGCCGAAGAACGGGATCATCCATTGATCGATCAGGTTCTGGCCGTAGTAACTTTGCCAATTGGCGATGCCTGCGCCCGCTACAGCGCCACGGAACCGATTTGTTTGCGTGACAGTCCACATGGTCATGAACCCGCCGTAACTCCAGCCGGTCACGCCGAGACGATCGGGATCAACGGGATATTTTTTTGTCGCCGCGTCGATTCCGGCGAGATTATCGCGCAGATCGCCGCGGCCAAAATCTTTTACGTTGGCGCGGGTGAACTCTTCGCCCTGGCCGTAGCTTCCGCGCGGATTCGGCAGGAGCACGTAATAACCGCGGGCTGAGAGAGCAGCGATGATCGCCCGTGACATTCCAAAACCAGCGGGCCAGTCCGACGTTGTTGCGCTGGAAGGTCCACCGTGGATCAGGACGATCATCGGATATTTTTTCCCGGATTCCACCTTCGCGGGCGGAACGATCCAGCCCTGGATGTTAAAGCCTTCGTTCGTCCATTCGAAACTTTCTGCTTTTCCCCAAGTCGCAGACAGCGCCGAGTTGTTATTTGTCAGCTGACGCCATTCACCGATCGCCCCTGCCCAAACTTCGGGCGGGGTGTTGTAACTGCTGCGAACTACCGCGACGAATTTCCCGTCCTTCGCGACTGCGAAATCGGGAAAATTGCCGAAGGCATGAAAGCTTTCCTCGCCTTTCCAAATTTCTCGCGTGGAGTTGTCCGCGATATTCAATTCCGAGATCGCACCGCCGCCGCCGACATACTCGTTCATCAGAATGCGATCGGGCGCGAGCCAGAAAAATGAATTAACGGAAGTCTTGCGTCCCGGCGTCCGGTTCTTCAGTCCGCTGCCGTCGGCGGAGATCGTGAACAGATCTCCGCCGTGAAAACCTTCGTCGCTCATCAAACCTTCGATAAAAGCGATTGATTTTCCGTCCGGCGACCAGCGCGGAACCGCGACCTGAAGCGAAGGTTTGGAGATTGAGGTCGCCTTGCCCTTGGCGATGTCGATCTTGTAGATCTGCGCGATCCACCAATTGTTGTCGCCCGGTCCCGGCGCTGCGGTTGTGACGAACATTTTGTCGTCAGGTGACCAATCGAAATCGTAGATATGGAGATCGGCCGGCGAAACCTGACGCAACTGGCCAGTGGCGAGATCGACGACCGCGATCCGCTGATTGTGAATCGCCTTGTCGATCACGCCAGTCGTGGGAGGCGCGGCCAGGAGCGGGCCGCCGCCGCCTGCGCCCTCTATATATAAGAAGGCAATTTGTTTCCCGTCGTGCGACCAAGACGGGCGGGCGGCGTATCCGCTCAGGTCCGTCAGCTTCTTCGGAGCGGACCCATCAGCGTTCACCGTCCAAAGCTGCTTTTGCTCTTTCTCACCCGCGTCGGAAAAAAACGCGAGCGCTTTGGAATTGGGAGCCCAAGCGGGATTGGCATCGGTTCTTTCGCCGGTGGTCGTAAGATTAACCACCGTCGCCGGCGAATTTCCTGAGGTTCCGCGGATATACGTTTGTTTGGCCGTTGTCGCGGCAGTGGATTGCACCCACGCCACATTTTTTCCATCGGGCGAAAGCGCGATGTCGCCATAGAGGACGGTTTTCCCCAACTGTTCGGTGAGCTGCATGCTCTGAGCTGTTAACAGTGCCGGAAACAAACACGCCAGAAAAAAAAGCTTCATCATGCGGTGGATCTCAGTTTTTCTGGTTGCGGTCGTAAGGAATGATGTTGTCCCACTCGTCGGCGGATGAGCGGGCGACAAACGCGACGACGGGTTCGGTATCGCTCATGTTGAAGACTTCGTGGGGCACGCCGGGTTTAATGTAAATGAAGTCGCCCGCTTCGTTTTCCAGCATTTTCTTGCATCCGTCCCCGAACTCGTGGCGGACTTTTCCTTCGACGATGTAAAGGATCACTTCAAAGTCGACGTGAATATGGGCGTAAGCCACACCGCCGGGCGGAATGGTGGCGACATTGGCCGATAGTTTCGTGGTCCCGACGTTTTTGGACGACATGCCTTGTTTATAATGAATCCCATTCCAATCACGCCGGCCGCCGCCGCCACGAATGGTCGAAATGCCATCGTGATCTTCCACCGCACTGAGTTCGATTTTGTCTTTCATAAGAAGTTGAGGGGTTGAGTTGTTGAAAAGTTGAGCTGTTAGGCGGGTGCGGTCTTTCTTACTGGAAGAAGCTTGTTTACCAGTGCGTTGGTTGTCTTCTCCAAAACAATTCCCCAGGCACTGAGGACTGCCACTGTGATTAGAAACACGCAAAGAAAAATCCAGATTGGCTGCGGTCGAATGCGAAGCCCAAGCCAGATGACGTAGGGCTGGTGAATGAGATAGAGGCCGTAGGAATAAACGCCGACCAGACCGATCATTTGGTCGAGACCGGCGGCGCGCGAGATCAATCCAGCCACGCCGACGATTGCAAGAAAACAACACGCGCCCGTTCCTAAATCGCAGAAGACATAAGCGATGCCATTGTCATAAAGTTTCAGCGCGAGCGGATACAAAATCAGGCCGGCGATGAGTCCGGGGCCGCGCAGAAGGAACCATTCCATGCGCGACGTCGATCTTGTGTGCCACATTCCAAGGGCCATTCCCAAAGCGAATTCAGGCAGGCGACAAATCGCAAAGCCGCCGAGGATCCACAGTCCGTCTTGCGGATAAACATCGAGCATCAGATAGCGCACGAAAAATCCGAGGGCGCACGCGATTAGCAAAAAGATCCACGCTCCCAATTTTCTCGCCGCCCAAAAGAGCAGGGGAAAGATCAGGTAAAACTGAATCAACATCGAGAAGTACCACCAGGCGGCGTTCAGGTACATGAAGTTCATCGTGATATCGATGAAGCGAAGGCCAAGCAGACTGAGAATGATCCGCCCGTCGACTGGCTCCAGTCGTGCGACGAACGGTGAAAGGAGATACACCAGATGCGCGACCCAGTACATCGGGTAAAGGCGCACGAATCGCCCGCCGTACCATGCGGCCCACGCAACCGGACCCGTTTCGGCGCGTGCCATGGTCGATTGCATCACCGTCCAGCCGCCCAAAATGATGAACGCGCCGACGGCATGGAAGCCGAGACCGGAAATTTGCCACCAGCCAGCGCGCAAGATCGAGAGCGTGCTTGCGGCAAGGCCGCTCCAATCCGCAGCCGGCGGCTGGTAATGCTCGAAGACGGTCCGGAAGAAATGAAAATAGACAACAAAAAGAATTGCGAGACCCTTGGAAATATCGAGCCACTGAAGCCTTCTCATTAATGAAGCTTCTAAAGAAAGCAGGAATCTGGAAAGCAAGATAGGATTAACCGGATTCTTTTCCGAACTTCAGAGGCGAATGTGTTTTGCCTGAGTTGCGCGACACCGGCCAATTTGTATAAGCTCGCGCCGATGAGTTCCGGCGGCGCTTCGCAATCGTCCCTAGCCTTCCGCGCGTTCGTTCGCTCTGAATATCCGTTTTTCATCGGGCTCGCGACTGCAGCGATTTTTCTGGCGTTGGGAAGCGAAGTTTTGGAGAACGTGGCCCAGCCTTACGTGCTGGGAGCGATTTTTATCTGGTTGCTTGGTGGCGTTCTCTGGTCGGCCATTTCGGTTGTGCGTCACGCTGATTGCCTCGCGTTAAAGTGCGGCGAACCTTACGGGACACTTATCCTGACGCTTTCTGCGATTAGCATCGAGGTGGTGATGATCTCGGCCGCGATGCTCCACGGCGCGAATAACCCGACCCTCGCTCGTGACATGATGTTCGGAGTGGTCATGATTGCGCTCAATGGTCTGGTGGGATTTTCGCTTCTGTTAGGCGGATTGCGTCACCACGAGCAAAATTACAATCTGCAAGGAGCGAGCGCATATCTGAACGCGATCATGGCGCTGGCCGTCCTTGGATTGGTTCTGCCCAACTTCACTACTTCGCTTTCCGGTCCGCGGTTCTCATCTGTCCAGGAGATATTTCTCGTCGTTACGTCCCTGAGCCTTTACGTAGTTTTTCTTTTCATTCAGACCGGACGACACCGCCAATATTTCAAGGAGGCGGCAGGTGCGCCGGTCACAACGGCGGGCGGCGATCATTCTCCATTTCATCTCCGGTCCACTGGTTTCCACGCTGCCATGTTGCTCTTGTATCTCGTCGTGGTCGTGGTGTTAGCGGAGAAGTTCGCCATTCCGCTCGACAATTGCATCGAGGACCTCGGTATGCCGCAAGCGTTTGGCGGCGCGATCGTCGCCGGATTAGTCCTAACGCCGGAAGCGATGAGCGCGATCAAAGCCGCGACCAGAAATCAATTACAACGCTCAGTAAATATTCTGCATGGATCCGTGCTCGCTTCCATCGGTCTGACCATTCCCGCAGTGCTCATTATTGGCATGACGACCAACCGCCAGGTCGTCCTCGGGATTGAAGGCGGTAATCTTCCGCTGCTTGTCCTTACTTTAGGTGCGAGCGTGGTAACGTTCGGCAGCGGCAAGACCAACGTCTTGCAGGGCTGTGTCCACTTGGTGCTGTTTGCCGTTTTCTTACTGCTGATCTTTTGTCCGTGACGTCCGGTCCGAGGTGCGAGCCGGACTGCCGTTGGACTGGCGGCATTAAGCCGATGAGGCCGACCTCTTTTCAATTACGACGAGGAAGATCCCACCGAGAACCGCGACAGAAGCGATCGTGTAACGCAAAGTAATCGGTTCGCCGAGTAAAAGAATTCCACCAGTGGCGGCAAGGACCGGGACACTGAGTTGGACAGTGGCAGCGCTCGCAGCTTTTAAACCGCCCAATGCTGCGTACCAGATCACATAGCCGAGCCCGGAAGTAATCGCTCCGGAGATGAATGCGTAGACCACACCTAACGAATCAAGACGCGCATGCCGAATCATGACGATACTCACCAGCGCCGCGAATGGAACGGCGCGCAGAAAATTTCCGGAGGTAGCGGCGATGGGGTCGCCGGCCGTTTTTCCGCGCAATGAATAAACGCCCCAGGCGATGCCGGCACCGAGCATCAGGATCGAGCCGATTAACGGCGGGGCGGAAAGACCAGGCAATACGAGCAAGACAAGTCCGGCGACGGCAACGACCAGACCGGCAATCTGAATTGGATGCAGTCGTTCGCCTTTGCGGAACCCCCACAAAATCATTGTTGCCTGGACCGCGCCGAACAGAAGCAGCGCACCCGTTCCGGCAGAAAGCGTGTTGTAAGCAAACGAAAACGCCGCGGCGTACGCAAAAAGCGCGAGCGCTGAAATCCAATTGCCGCTGCTTTGCGATGTCGTCCTGCGCATCGTCAGAATCAGCCAAAGCGCGGCCGCACCGGAGAAAATGCGAACGAACGTGAAACTGGCGGCGTCGATATTGGTCTCCTTCAAGGCCGCGCGGCAAAGCAGCGAGTTGCTCGCGAACGCGATCATCGCCAGCAGCGTCAGAGCGAAGACGCGTGTCTTCATGGAAATCAAAACGGAGAAGTCACCGATTCGCGGGATCGGTGTCGAACTTCGGTTTGTTGGACGAAACTTTTTTGTAAGTGCCTTCGGCGCTGACGTGGTTTCCAAACCCGCACGTGCCAGTCTGAGTCACGACGAGTTTCCCGCGCATAAACGTGAGCGCGATCTTGCATTCATCTTCGGCGCCCTCGGGTTTGAAAATGGCAGTGTCGCCTTCAATGCGGGCGATGCCGCTGCCCTGCCCCTCGTTAGCCGTCGGACCCTGCGGCGATTTATATTCATAGGTGCCGGAAAATTCGATTTGGAGCCGTTGCTGGCCAAGCGCCCAAATTTTGAATTCGCCGCCTTTCATTTTCCAGGTGCCGTTGACCTGGGCCGCGGTAACCTCGCTTGGCGCCGCTGCGTCGGAGATCGCAAACAAAACGATTGGTAAGAATAGGAGGAGACCTTTTTTCATCTTCTCAATCGGGAACGGGTTCAAATCCGGCAAACATTTCCTCGGCTTCTGCGAGCGATTTGAGCGGCACGCAGTCGCAAATTGCGAAGAATTTATTCCACATCGCGAGCACGTTCGGATTCTTATGCGCGGCGTCGATTGCTTCTCGCGATTTCCATTCCGACACTTCAATGATGGTGCCATCGCGCGAGCGCATGATCGTCGGCACGCGATCGCTGACCAGTCCTTCCTTGCGCAAAGTCGGCACGCGGCTTCGCACGAGATCGACGAGCTCGTTTTCCTTACCCGGCTTCGGCCGATAAGCGACGATAACGACAACGCCACTCATGATTAGGCGGCTGATGCGTTATCGCCCGGCGCGAGGAGATGGCCGAAGAATCGCCCGGCGAGCAGAAAAGTAACACCGGCGATCCCAGCCAGCGTCGCATGCAGCAACCAAAATTGTGTGGCCGGCATTTTTTCGAGAAAACCGCCGATCCAGCCGACGAGATTGTTCCCGGCAAAAAACGCCAAGTAGTAAATTCCAATAATGGTGGCGGACAATGCGGCCGGCGCGACCCGCGCGTAAAGAGCAAGCGAAACCGGAAAGACATTGGCAAACCCGGCGCTGTTCAAAACGTGGAAGGCGATTAGCCAGCCAATCGATACTTTATCTCCGGAACGGGCGGCAACCGCCGAGCCGATCATGAGCGAAAGCATGCCGGTTACAGCGATCAGGCTTCCAATTGCGATCTTGTTGATCTCAGTCGGTTCGGGAAATTTTTTCGACCATATGCGCCAGAACACGACGGCGATGAAAAGAAAGCTGACCGAGACGATCGAATCGAGCGTGATCAACCAGGTTGTCGGCATTTTCTTTCCGAAGAAGATGAGATCGGCGTGGTCCTGGGCCCAGACCAGATAAGCGTTGAAGATTTGTTGGTTCGGGATGATCGCGATCGTTAGAAAAGGTAAAAGCGCAATCAGCACGACGATCGCTATTTTATCGCGGCGCGTCAGCTTGCTTTTGGCGGTGTGATTCGCGCTCGCTTGCTTTTCTTCGACAACTGGCGAGTCGGGTGGCAAATATTTCCGGCCTGACAAATAGATGGTGAGCCCAATCAGCATTCCCACGCCGGCGGCGCCGAACCCCCAATGCCATCCAACTTTTTCGCCGAGCGTGCCGGCAATCAACGGGGCCGCGATGACGCCGCCATTGATGAAGATGTAATAAATCTGGAACGCGTCCGCGCGGCGGTTGTCGCCGGTGGGGTAGAGCCCGCCGACCTGGCTCGCGAGGTTTCCCTTGAAACAACCGACACCGGCCAGGAGACAACTGAGCGCGAGCAAAAAAGTCACGTCAAACGCCATCAGAAAATGGCCAACGGCCATGAGCGACGCGCCGATCGTAATCGTAAAAGTGCGACCGAGCCAACGATCCGCGATTAAGCCGCCGGCGATCGGCGTCAGATAAACAAGACCGGTGTAGAGACCAAAAATCGTTGACGCGAGCGGTTGAACATCGAGCGGGCCGCGAAAGAATTCGATTGCTTGCCGAAACGGACCGAACCCGGCGATGTGGTCGATGTGTGGGGGATGCAATAGCCGATTAACCATGTAGAGCACGAGGAGCGCCTGCATGCCGTAGTAAGAAAACCGCTCCCACGCTTCGGCGAACGCGATATAGGCGAGCCCGCGCGGATGTCCGATGAAACTGCGATCCTCAGGATTGTGCACGGGAAAAGTAAAAAGTAGGACGGAAAAATTAGAAAGAACAAACAGCGGAAGTTTACGCGAGCAGTCGCGATGATATCGTTCAGCATGAAGCTTCCGACAATCAAAGAGCGAAAACGACTTCCTTCACCAACGATCACGCCACAGGCGCTGGCCTGGGACGGCAAGCAAATGTGGATGAGTTCGCGCGACCTCGGTTTTTTCTACAAGCTGGATGCGGAGGGATCGAAAATTGTCGATGAAGTGGATCCGCCGGGAGTGGTTTGGGCGGCAGTGACCACGAATGGCGCGATGCATGTGACGATCGGCAAAGGAGTGAACGACGATCGCTACATTTATCGTTACGACCACAACAGCGGTTTCTCCAAACGGTTCGCCTGTCCCGATCTCACTGGCTCATATCTGAGCTACGACGGTGAAAGCCTTTATCTCAGCCAATGGTACCAACAGCGGATTTTGAAGTTGGATAAGAGTGGCAATGTCGTCCGGAAGATTGACATCGGCGCGGAAATCTGCGGTCACGTGTTTGTCAACGGCGCGATTTACGTGCTGCGCGGAACTGAAAATGTTCCGAGGCCCCAATACGCGGAGGGCCCGCCGACGGCAGACCGATTTAGAAGCGGGGTGAAGCAAGGAGAAGAACAGTGGTGGATTGCGCGGCTCAATCTGCGCGAAGAAACTCCAGAGGTTAAAGATCTCGCTGTCGTCCCATTCGCGGCGCGCTCGCTAACCTTCGACGGCGAGAATTTTTGGTCGAACCATCGGGCCGCGAACGAGACCGTCGCGTTCGATCTTCCGAATTAGCTCGAGTTACGGCCGCACAATTCCGGCGAAGCTTTCTCGATAACACCACAACAAGAAGAGCTCGAGCAGGGTGACGACGAGCGCCGGCGGAAAACCTTCCGGCGCCATCAGAACGTGGAACGCCCAAATGTTGAAAATGATTGCCGCCAGAATGGTGAGACCGAGCGGAACGAAGCGGCCGATGAGCAAAAGCAAACCGCCGATTACTTGCATCCCGCCAATCACGTAAACGTAGCCGCTCTCAAAAAACGCTTTCAAGTAGAGGCCGGCCACGCCTTGTGGCAGCGGCGGCATGGGAAGGAAATGCAGGAACGCGTTCGAGCCGAAGAAAACGAAGATCAGTCCGAGAAGGACGCGGGCGATAATGGTAGCGATTTTCATGGGCGGCATGGTGCATTGCCGGAAACAAATTGCCAACCGCGAAATTTTTTGTAGCGGCGAAATAAATCTGCGTGAATCCGCGGCGAGTGCGGCGCATGATTCCCGAATATGCGCATCAGTGAGATGAATTGGATGATGGTGGAGGAATATTTGAAACGGGACGATCGTTGCGTATTACCGCTCGGGAGCACCGAACAACACGCCTATCTCAGTCTTAGCGTGGACACTATTTTAGCGGAACGGCTCGCGACCGAGGTTGCCGCGCAGGCCGGCGTTCCGGTGTTTCCGGTTGTCGCCTACGGCATCACGCCATATTTCCGCGCGTTCCCGGGAACGATCACGTTGCGGGTGCAAACCTACATGTCGATCGTCCGCGACATTCTCGACGCGTTAGCCGAGCACAGGTTCAAACGCATTCTGATCGTCAACGGGCACGGCGGAAACACGCCGGCGCAGGGATTGGTTGGGGAATGGATCGCGGACCACCCCGGCATGCGAGTGAAATTTCACAATTGGTGGAACGCGCCGAAAACGTGGGCACAGGTGGAGGCGATCGATCCAGTGGCGTCGCACGCTTCCTGGATGGAGAATTTTCCGTGGACCCGACTGGAAAAAGCCACAATGCCATCGGAGCAAAAGCCGGAGGTTGATATGAATCACCTTCGTCAGCTCGATCCGAAAGAGTTGCGCACCTATTTGAAAGATGGAAACTGGGGCGGCGTCTATCAACGCAGCGACGAAGAGATGATGAAAATCTGGCGCGTGGCCGTCCAAGAGACGGTGGAGTTATTGAATAACGACTGGGCAAAATAGTCCGCTGATAAGACAATTCGAGTTGGAACACGAATTTGAGATATGAAATGTGTCAGACGACTTAGGGTAAAATGGTTCGTTTTGATGATGTCGATCGTCACGATCGGCACAGGGAGCGCGCAGGCCGAACCCGGTCCGTTCGAGAATTTCTTCCACAGATTGAGACGCACGTTGGGCGAGCCGGAGCACAAATCAGCCCGTCGAAGCAGTCGTAAACAAACTGACGAAACAACAAATCCTTCGAGCGAGAGATCGACTACTCCTGCTCCCGCCCCGACTGGCGATGCCGGGGCATCACCGAGCGAACGCAACACTCGAACGGCAACGCGAGCAACCTCAAAAAAGGGCGACGATTTGCCGTATGGAACTCCGGTGCCTGGCAAGAAAGGTTTTGTGACGAGTCCGTTCTCCCCAAACGCCGGTTACATCGACGTCCGGGGTTTTGCTCCCGGCACTCCGGCGAAAGATCCTTACACTGGCAAGATTTTTCTGACGCCCTGACTAGACAGAGGACAGAAGTCAGAGGACAGAAGTCAGCGGCATGCCGAAATATCTCGTCGTCAGCACCAGCGGAAATCCCGACAGCAATAGCCGTCGAATGGGGCGGGTCGCGTTCGCGCATTTACAAAAGCGGAAAGTCGATTGCACCTGGATGGACATCAGTGAGATGGATCTTCCGCTGTGCGACGCGGACAAATGTTATCTCAATCAATCGGCGCAGAAGCTGAACAAAGCGGTTGAAACGGCGGACGGTATCCTCATTGCCGCGCCGGTTTACAATTATGATGTCGCGGCCTCCGCCAAAAACATGATCGAACTGACCGGCAGCTCGTGGGAAGAAAAGGTGGTTGGATTTCTATGCGCCGCCGGCGGAAACACCAGTTACATGGCGGTGATGGCTTACGCCAACAGTCTCATGCTCGATTTTCGAACGGTGATTATTCCGCGATTCGTTTATGCGACCAGTGATGCATTCAAAGGCGACCAAATCGTCGACAAAAAAGTAGTTACTCGGATCGAGCAAGCCGCAGACGAATTGGTTCGCTTCACCCAGGCTTTGCGCGGCTGAGCCGTGTTCAAACAGCATCGGCCAATCCGAACGAAATAAATGGGCAACGCATTCATCATCCGTGTCCTGGTGAGAGACTGGATTCCGCTGTGCGGAAAGTAACGAAAGCCTTGCCTAATCCTTGTTCGTGTATTGCGGCGATCTCGCGCGTAATTTTTTTGGCTAGAGCGTTTTTACAATTCGCGTTGCGGAATTGCTAACTCGCCATTCCGGCGAGAGCGAGCCGCACGGCGTCTGCTTTGAGCGCGGC
>Ga0193751_1000918_pt1 | contig 20102 bp, 16 predicted proteins | sample L1c2metaG_FD_143050 | JGI IMG/M metagenome (GOLD analysis project Ga0193751, IMG submission 143050) | Soil microbial communities from a riparian zone of the East river system, Colorado, United States - L1c2 | ecosystem: Environmental > Terrestrial > Soil > Riparian zone | place: USA: East River... | reverse complement strand
GTCCTCGAACCGCTCGGGCGCGGCGTCGACGGCGCGCTGCAGCACCGAGCCGCGCTGGGTGACGAACACGACCACGTGGCGGTTCGCCACCCGCTGCATGCTTTCGATCATCAGCTCGGCGGTGACGGTGTCGACGAAATCCGTGAACAGGATGACGAGGGCGCGCCGCTTGAGCCGGACGTTGAGCTCGGCAAGGCCCAACGTGAAGTTCGTCTCCTGGTGATGGTAGTCGAGCTCGCCGGTCGCCCGCTGAATGCGCGCGAATCCGGCGACGCCGCGGATCGGACCGAGATAATGCCGCACCGCCGCGTCGAACCCGTAGCTGCCGACGAGATCGCCGCTCTGCAGCGAGACCCAGGCGAGCAGCAGCCCGGCATTGATCGCGTGGTCGAGCCGCGTGATGCCGTCGACCGTCTCCAGCATCAGGTAGCCGGTGTCGAACGCCATGATGACATGGTGATTGCGTTCGGTCCTGAACTCCTTGCACAGGAGCTTGCGGTGCTTGGCGGATTGCTTCCAGTCGATGAAGCGGCTGTCGAGCCCGGGAGAATATTCGCGCAGCGCATCGAACTCGGCGCCCTCCCCTTTCTGCTGCTGCGATTTGATCCCGTAGACCGCTTCCTGGGCGAAGAATTGCAGCGCGGTGCCGTGCACGCCGCGTACGTTGGGGAGCACGTCGATCGTGCGGTTGACGGCGATGCGGCGGACATGCTCGACGAGCCCGAGTGGTCCGCGCCACCGCAACCAAATCTGATCGACGTGCACGCGGCCGCGCCGCAGCGGCACGAGCTTGAGGGCGGCGTGCGCGCTGCGCCCGGGCGCCAGCTCGGCCACGGCAACCTCCGCGGCTTCGAGCTCGCCGCGCTGCTCCGCCAGCACGTCGAGCCGCACCGTGCGCTGATAACGGGTCGCCGCGAACGCGACCGTGACGGCACCGTGCTCGCCGATGTAGAGCCGCTCCGGCAGCGAGACCTTCGCGTCGAGCAGCCGCGGCGAGAACGCCAGCAGGGCGTCGGTCGCGATCACCACCAGGGCCAATGCCCCGTAGTCGAACGTCAGCCCCCACCAGCCCGGCTCGACGATCACCACGAGGAGCGCGAGCGGGATGCCCCCCGCGAACAGCACGACGGCGCGCGCGGTCGGCCGGATCATCGCGGCGCCGCGGTCTGGTCGATGATTTCGCGCAGGATCCGGTCGCTCGTGAGGCCCTCGATCTCCGCGCTCGGCGAGAGTGTCAGCCGGTGGCGCAGCACCGGCAGGGCGAGGAACTTCACGTCGTCCGGGATGACGAAATCGCGGCCCTGCAGCACCGCGAAGGCGCGCGCGCTCGCCGCCAGCATGTTGGCGGCGCGGGTCGATCCGCCCACCTCGAGGGAGGAATGCTCGCGCGTCGCGCGGATCACGTCGACGATGTAGTCGATCAGCGCATCGGACAGGCGCACGCGCGTAACCGTGTCGCGCACCTGCGCCAGCACCCCGGCGTCGGCGACCGCCTTGAGGTCGAAATCCTCGAGCCGCGGCATGGCCGAGCGATGGCCATGCCGGCGCACGATCTCGCGCTCCTCCTCGCGGTTGGGATAATGAATGATGATCTTGAACAGAAAGCGGTCGAGCTGCGCTTCGGGCAGCGGATAGGTGCCTTGCTGCTCGATCGGGTTCTGCGTCGCCACCACCATGAACTCGTCGCCGAGCGGATAGTCCTTGCCGTCGATGGTGACGGCGCGCTCGTTCATCACCTGCAGCAGCGCCGCCTGGGTCTTCGGCGGCGTGCGGTTGATCTCGTCGGCGAGCAGCAGCTGGGTGAAGATCGGGCCCTTGGTGAGGATGAAGGTATTGGTCTGGAAGTTGAACAGGTTGGTGCCGATCACGTCGCCCGGCATCAGGTCGGGGGTGAACTGGATGCGCCCGAATTGCAGCGCCAGGCCGCCAGCGAACGCGCGGGTGATCAAGGTCTTGGCGGTGCCCGGCACGCCTTCGAGCAGGATGTGGCCGCCGACCAGGAGGCTCGTCAGCATGAGATCGATGACCTCGTCCTGCCCGACGACCGCCTTGCGCACCTCCGCCCGCACGGCCTCAGTGACCGCGCGAATGCCTTGCACGTCCATCAATGATCTCCCGTTTCCAGCGATGAATGTCGCGCGCGATCCGCACCAGCGGCGAGAGGTCCGCCCGCCGCCTGTCGTCCAGGGCCTCGACCTCGCCGACAATGCTCGCGCAGTCGACCGAAACGCCGCGCGCCTCGCCGACCCGCGTCAGCCAGGCGGCGAGCGCCTGCCCGGACAGGCCGCGCGGCGCGTGCAGCTGCCCGGCCGTGTCGCGCACGGTCTCCTGCACGTAGCGCCGCACCATCATCTGCTGATGGCCGGCGAACGCGATCAGCTTGGCGATGTTCTGCAGCAGGCCCTGGCGTCCGGCGCTGAGCGGCGGCGGAGCCGATTGCGGCGGCCCGAACCGCGCCATGGTCGCCCACAACAGCAGCGCCAGCGCGGCCGCCACCTGAGCCGTCGCCACCACGAACGGAAACTGCACCAGCAGTGCCAAGGGATTCGCCGCCTGCGCCAGGTAGCCGTGCACGGTCTCGTCGAACACCACCGGCCCGTTGCGTCCGCGCAAGCGGTTGATCAGCGCCAGCGCCAGGGTCGCGTTGTCCCCCTCCCCGATGCCGTGGTTGGCGATCAGGTCGGGGTCGGCGAGCACCCAGATTGCGCGGTTGCGGTTGAGCTCGCCGACCAGCATTCCGGCGTCGCCGGCGATGATCGGGCGCATGAGGTTCGAGCGCATGAGCTGCACCGGCGCGGCCACGCGCGGCGTCCGCAGGAGCACATTGGTGGTCCAGGCGGCGGGATTGGGTTCGCGCACCACCTCGGCGCCCGGGGCCACGAGGTTGAGCACCCATTGCGCGTCGGACGGCGGTTTCTGCTCGACGACGGCGACCCAGCCCGGCTTGGTTTCGCTCGCCCGGCCGGCCCATTTCGGCAGCACCAGCAGGATCGCGCGGGCATCGAGGAGAGCGCGCAACGCCGGCTCGCTCAGCGCCGTCGGCCGCGGCTCGGCGATCACCAGCACGCCGTCTTTTCCGAGCTTGTCGACGGAATTGTCGCGGCTCTTGATGACGGTCACGCCGAGCCGTTGCAGCACGTCGGCGACGCCGGCATGTCCGATCGCCGAGCGCGAGAACGTGCTGGGCCCGACCGCGTCCGCGCCCGGCTGGCTCGGCCGCCCCATGAAATAGAGCGACACCGCGAAGGTCGCGACGGCCGCCCCGACCCATCCGATCAGCAGTCGGCGGGAAAACACCGGCTCGCTCATGACGCCGCTCCGCCGTGCAGGGCGCGCGCCAGCGCATCGAAGCTGGCGCGGCAAGCGGCGTAGTCCGCATGCTCGGCCGGATGATTGCCGAAATAGGTCCACTCGACGCGGGTGATGATATCGCGCAGCGGAACGCGGCCGTCGTCCGACAGCTTGGTGCTGCGCAGGATTTCGCGGCTGGTCAGCGAATCGGCGAACTGCTCGCCGAGATGGCGCCGGATGGCGGCCAGGCCCTGCAGCAGGAGGACGTGCATGGCGTCGACGAAGCGGCCCTGGCGGGCAAGCTCGTCGGCCGCCGCCAGCACGATCTCGGGCGGCTTGACCGCCGTCCCCGCGGCCTCGCCGGTCTCATCCGCCCATGTTCCGCGCGCGGCAAAGCCCCAGGCCGGGAGCATGTCGCGGAACATGTAGATCAAGAGGCCAACGCCGATCGCCGCCATCAGCCAGGCGACCTCGGGCGGCACCTGGATGCGAAAGGGCCGCGCTTCCGGTTCGCGCGGCAATTCGGTCTGCAGATCGAGCCGCCGGATCGTCTGCTCGACCGCGCCCTGAATGTCCTGCTGGCTTTGCGCCCGCAGCGGGCCAGCCGCCGCGACCAGCGTCAAGGCGACGAGAGCCGCGCGGAACCTGCGGTGCCCGCGCCCCGCGCAGCCGACCTCCCCCCAGCGCGCCATCGTTTCCTCGGTGGATGACGGACCTCAGATGACACGCAACCAGCAACGAACCGCCGGCATCGGCGCCGCCCGCTGCGCGGGCTCAATCTATCCCGAGCGCCTTGAGCTTGCGATGGAGCGCGGAGCGCTCCATGCCGACGAACTCGGCGGTGCGCGAGATGTTGCCGCCGAACCGGTTGATCTGCGCGACCAGGTATTCGCGCTCGAACACCTCGCGCGCGTCGCGCAGCGGCAGGCCCATCAGGTGCTCGCCGCCGTTGCCGTTGGGCATGTTCGGCACCATGGAGCCCACGTCCTGCGGCAGCATGCTGGCGTTGATGACGGCCTCCGGGTCGCCGCCGGCAAGGATCATCAGCCGCTCGACGTTGTTGCGCAACTGGCGCACGTTGCCCGGCCAGTCGTGCGATTGCAGCACGGCGATCGCGTCCTCGCCGATCTTGCGCTTGGGCAGGCCGGTTTGCAGGGAAATCTGCTCGACGAAATAGAACACCAGGTCCGGGATGTCTTCCCGCCGCTCGGTCAGCGGCGGGACCCGGACGGGCACCACCGAGAGGCGGTGATAGAGGTCCTCGCGGAAGCGGCCGGCCGCCACCTCGGCTTCCAGATTGCGGCCGGTCGAGGAGATGATCCGCACGTCGACGCTCACCTTGGTGGTGCCGCCGACACGCTGGAACGTCTGGTCGACGAGGACGCGCAGGATCTTGTTCTGGGTTTCGCGCGGCAGGTCGCCGATCTCGTCGAGGAACAGCGTGCCGCCGTGCGCCTCTTCCAGCGCGCCGACCAAGCGCCCCTGCGCGCCGTTCGAGGCCTCGACGCCGAACAGCTCGGTCTCCATCCGCTCCGGCGTGATCGCCGCCGCGTTGATCACCACGAACGGTCCGTCGGCGCGGCTCGACATCGTATGGATGCCGCGGGCGGCGAGTTCCTTGCCGGCGCCGGCCGCGCCGACGATCAGGACGCGGCTGTTGGTGGGCGCGACCTTCTCCAGCGTCTGGCGCAGCTGTCCCATGGCGGGGGAACGGCCGACCAGCTTGGTCGGCAGCGGCGTCAGGGCCTTGAGGTCCTTGATTTCGCGCTTGAGCCGGAGGTTTTCGAGCGCGCGGTTGGCGACCAGCACCAACCGGTCGGCCTTGAACGGCTTCTCGATGAAATCGTAGGCGCCGAGCTTGATGGCGGAGACCGCGGTCTCGATGTTGCCGTGACCGGAAATCATCACCACGGGGAGATCCGGATGTTCCTCCTTGACCGCGCCGAGCAACTGCAGCCCGTCGAGCCGGCTGCCTTGCAGCCAGATGTCGAGGAACACCAGGCTCGGCCGCCGGGTCTTGATTGCCGCCAGCGCGTCGTCGCTGTCGCGCGCGGTGCGCGCGTCATAGCCTTCGTCCTGGAGAATACCCGCGACCAGCTCGCGAATGTCGCTTTCGTCGTCAACGATGAGAATGTCGGGACCCATGGTCGTCCTACCGCTCGCTCGCGACTTTACGGACTTCGGGCACGGCCTCGGCCTTGTCGGCCACATGGGCGGCGGCGAAGCGCAGCCGTGCCCACGCCCCGCGGCCGCCAAACATTCCCGGTGGCAAATCGTTGAGCTCGATGCTGCCGCCGTGATCTTCCAGGATGCGCCCGACGATGGCGAGTCCCAATCCGGTCCCCTTCTCGCGGGTGGTCACGTAGGGCTCGAGCAGCCGGTTGCGGTTGTCCTTCGGCAGGCCGATGCCGTTGTCGAATACGTCGACCAGGATGTCGCCGCCGTCGCGCGCCACCTTCAGCTTGATGCGCCCGCGGTCGAGTTCGGCGGGCGGCACCGCGGCGATCGCCTCGGTGGCGTTCTTGATGATGTTGGTGAGGCCTTGGGAGATGAGCCGGCGGTCGAACTCGGCCTGCAGCGGACCTTCCGGGGTCTCCACCTCGATATCGACGTCCGCGTGGCCGACCCGCATCAGGAACACGACCTGCCGCACCGTATCGGCTACGTCTTCGGCGGCCATCACCGGCTTGGGCATGCGGGCGAAGCGGGAGAACTCGTCCACCATCCGCTTGATGTCCTCGACCTGCCGCACGATGGTGTCGGTGCATTGCTCGAACACCGCCTTGTCCTCGGTAATGGCCGCGCCGTATTTGCGGCGCAGCCGCTCGGCGGAGAGCTGGATCGGGGTGAGCGGATTCTTGATCTCGTGCGCGATGCGCCGCGCCACGTCGGCCCAGGCCGAGGTGCGCTGTGCGATCACCAGGTCGGTGATGTCGTCGAGCGTGATCACGAACCCATGCTGGGCCGCCGCCGACTGCTCGGTGGTGACGCGCACCGAGAGATTGCGGTCGCGGCCGCTGCGGTTGATCATCACCTGGCCCTGCACCAGGCGCTGGAAGCCGGCGCGCGCCTCGGCGAACAGCTCGCCGAGTTCGGGAACCACCTCGGCGAGCGGACGCCCGAGCGCTTCGGCTTCCATCCGCCCGATCAGCTTCTCGGCCGATCGGTTGAGGATGCTGATCTTCCCTTCCGCGTCGACGCCGATCACCCCGGCGCTGGCGCCCGCCAGCACCGCCTCGGTGAAGCGCCGGCGGCTGTCGATGAGATTATGCGCGCGCATAAGGTCGTCGCGCTGCGTGCGCAGCTCCTGCGTCATCTTGTTGAAGGTTTCGCCGAGCTGAGCGAGGTCCCCCTCGCCCGGCCGCACCGGCACCTCGACGTACAGGTTCCCGGTCGAAACCTGGTCGGCGGCGCCGATCAGCCGGCGGATCGGCGCCACCAGGCTCTTGGCGAAGTTGAGCCCGATCCACACGGCGGAGAGCAGCACGATGAGCGCGATGACCGTGTACATCAGCGCGAAGGCGACCTGCACGCCGACGCGGCGTTCCTGCAGGCTGGCATACTCGGCAACGCTCGCCTGGGTCGCCTCCAGCTGCTCGGCCACCCGCCGATCGACCGGGCGCGAGACGTAGAGATAGGCGTCGTCGTAGCCGCGCAACTTGATGACCGCCGCCACGGTTTTCGCCTCGGTCAGCAGCGCGATGCGCGGCTCGGAATCGGTCACGTCGGCAAGCGCCCCGGCGGTCGGCGGCGACATCTCGCTGCGATCGGGCCCCGGTTGATCCGTCCGCTCGATCACCGACAGGTCGTTGCGGACGATGATGACGTTGGGCAGGCCGCGAATCTCCGCCTGCGCGGTGAGGAACTGGCGGAAACGCTGGCGGTCCTGATCGAACAGCGGCTTGGCGCGGCCGATATCGAACGCCATGGCCATGATGTCGCTGCGGATCATCGCGGCGTGCTCGCGGAAATAGACTTCCGCGACGGTGAGCGAGTTGTTGATGAGCGCCTGGGTGCGCGAGGAGAACCAACGATCGAGCCCGCGGTCGAGGGTGATCGACGCGACGACCGCCACCAGGATCGCCGGCACCGCCGCGATTACCGAGAACAGGCCGACGATGCGCACGTGCAGGCGCGCCCCCGCCCGCCCGCGCCGGCGGGCCTGAACGATGAGCCCGACCTCGCGCACGATGATCGCAAGCAGAATGAGCACCGTCGCCACGTTGGCGAGCAGCACGGTCACGACGACTTCGTGAGTGGGCAGGACCGGCGTGAGACCGGTCAGCACCAGGAAGGTCACCGCCGCGGACAGAAGCGCGAGGCCGACCGCAAGCGGGCCTAAAATCCCCGATCCGAGCTTGAGACCGGGTCCCCCGCCGGGCGTGGCGATGTTCGAACCGGCTACTTCATCGACGCTCGTCATGGACGCCAAAGGACCTGCCGGAACTGCGGACGGAAGGGAAAGGGCGGTCGCAGGGAGCAACCCATGACGCCAAAACACCCCCCCTGCTGATGCTTTTATACAACAATGTTGCAAAATTGCGACATTTCAGGGGCAGTTCGGACGCTGAAAATCAAGCGTTCCGCCTCACCCGCTGGAGCGCATCACCCGCACGTCCAGGTCGCGTATCTTCTTGCGCAGCGTATTGCGGTTGACCCCGAGGAGGTCGGCGGCGCGAATCTGGTTGCCGCGGGTGGCCGCCAGCGCCGCCGACAGCAGCGGGTATTCGACCTCGCGCAAGATGCGGTGATAGAGCCCGGGAGGCGGCAAGGCGTTGTCGAAGCCCGCGAAGTAGCGCACCAGATAGCGCTCGACCGAGGCGGCGAGGTTCTCCTCCGCATCGGCCTCTTCCCCCGCCGCCGCCACCGGCGGCTGGTTGAGCTCGGTGTCAATCACGGCGCCGGTGATCATTTCCTGCGGATAGAGCGCCGACAGCCGGCGCGCCAGATTTTCCAGCTCGCGCACGTTGCCGGGCCAGCGGTAGCGGCGCAGGCGGTCGAGCGCGGCCTGGTCGAGCTGCTTGGTCGGCAGGCCTTCGCGCTCGGCCTGGGCGAGAAAATGCCGGATCAGGTCGGGGATGTCCTCGACCCGTTCGCGCAGCGGCGGCAGCCGCAGCGGCACCACGTTGAGGCGGAAGAACAGGTCTTCGCGGAACAGGCCCTGCTGGATCAGCACCCGCAGGTCCTTGTTGGTGGCCGCGATGATGCGCACGTCGGCCTTGATCGGCGTGCGCCCGCCGACCGTGGTGTATTCGCCCTGCTGCAGCACGCGCAGCAGCCGGGTCTGCGCCTCCATCGGCATGTCGCCGATTTCGTCGAGGAACAGCGTGCCGCCTTCCGCCTGCTCGAAGCGGCCGGGGTTGCGCGCGTTGGCGCCGGTGAAGGCGCCCTTCTCGTGGCCGAACAGTTCCGACTCGATGAGGTCGCGCGGGATCGCTGCCATGTTGATGGCGACGAACGGGCCGGAGCGTCGCTTGCCGTATTCGTGCAGGGCGCGCGCCACCAGTTCCTTGCCGGTCCCCGACTCCCCGACGATCATCACGGTGAGGTCGGTCTGCATCAGCCGCGCCAGCATGCGGTAGATTTCCTGCATGGCCGGCGAGCGGCCGACCAGCGGCATCGACTCGAAATCCTCGCTCTTGGGCGCGGCGCGCGGGCGCTCCTTCGGCTCGGACAGCGCGCGGCCGATGATGGCGATCAGCTCCTTGAGGTCGAACGGCTTGGGCAGATACTCGTAGGCGCCGCGCTCGGAGGCGCGGATCGCGGTCATGAACGTGTTTTGCGCGCTCATGACGATGACCGGCAAATCCGGCCGCAGCTTCTTGATGCGCGGCAACAGGTCGAAGGCGTTCTCGTCCGGCATCACCACGTCGGTCAGCACGAGGTCGCCGTCGCCCTGGCTGACCCATCGCCACAGGGTCGCCGCGTTGCCGGTCGAGCGCACCTCGTAGCCCGCCCGCGACAGCGCCTGGTTGAGCACGGTGCGGATGGCGGCGTCGTCGTCGGCAACCAGAATGCTGCCCGCGGGCATGGGACCCCTCTTCAGCTCGCGCCGGCCGGGCCGGCGGCGGTGAACATCGGCATCAGCACGCGAAAGACTGTGCGGCGGGGCTGCGACTCGCACTCGACGATGCCGCCGTGGTCGCCGACGATCTTGGCGACCAGGGCGAGGCCGAGGCCGCTCCCGCTCGGCTTGGTGGTGACGAACGGGTCGAACAAATGCGGCATCAGGTCTTCGGGAATCCCCGGGCCGTTGTCCTTGACGCAGAACTCGAGCGGCAGCGACACCCGCGTCTTGCTGCCGGGCAGCGACAGGCGCACGCCCGGACGGAACGCGGTGGTGAGGTGAATCTCGCCGTCGATCGCGTTCTCGCCGATCGCCTCCGAGGCGTTCTTCAAAAGATTGAGGAACACCTGGACGAGCTGATCGCGGTTGGCGAGGATCGGCGGCAGCGACGGGTCGTATTCCTCGATGAAGCGGATGTGGCGGCCGAACCCGCTCTGCGCCAGCTTCTTCACGTGATCGAGCACCACGTGGATGTTGACCGGCGCGCGCTCGACCGGCCGCTCGTCGGCGAACACCTCCATGCGGTCGACCAGCTTGACGATGCGATCGGCCTCGTCGCAGATCAGCCGCGTCAAGGTGCGGTCGTCGTCCTCGTCGACCGACTGTTCCAGCAGCTGCGCCGCGCCGCGAATGCCCGACAGCGGATTCTTGATCTCGTGCGCCAGCATGGCGGCAAGCGCGATCACCGAGCGCGCCGCCCCGCGATGGGTGAGCTGACGGTCCATCTTGTCCGCGATGGTGCGCTCGAGCAGCATCACCACCACGTCGCCCGGCCGCTCGGCGACCGGCGCCACGTGCAGGTCGACCACCCGCTCGCCGGGATTGCGCGGGGTGGAGAGGTCGACGCGATATTCGTTGACCGGCGCGTTGCGCCCGCGCACCTGCTCGATCAGCGCCAGCAGCGGGCTGCCGAACGGAACGAGGTCGCGCAGCGCGTGCCGGCGCAACAGCGGCATCGACACTTCGAAGAACGCCTCCGCCGCCACGTTGGCGTCGGCGATCTTGCCGTCGGCGCCGATCATCAGCACCGGATGCGGCAGCGCGTTGAGCACGATGTCGGCCGAGCCGGGCGGGAACGCGGCCACATGCGCTTCGAGCGGGCTCATGCGGCAAGCCTCAGGGAGAATGCGTCATAGGCTGCGGCGAGATGTTCGAGGACTTTTGCCGGCTGCGTCGCGGTGAGCACTTGCGCGCGCGCCTGCTTGAGCTTGTCCGCCGGGACGCCGGCGCCTTGCGCGGCGACGTCGAGCGCCCAGCCGAGATGCTTGCGCGCGTGCCGCGCGCCGATCTCGCTGCCGTGGTGATCGAGCATGTCGCGATAAAGCGCGGCCACGAGCGCGTGCTGGCGCGCCAGGTTCGGCGGCGGCTCGCGGCGGCCGGTGGCGAGGAAGCGCGCGAGCGCGCCGGGAAACCACGGGCGCCCTTCGGCGCCGCGGCCCACCATCACGGCGTCGGCGCCCGACTGGAGCAAGGCCGCTTGCGCGTCGGCGAAGTCGCGCACGTCGCCGTTGACGACGACCGGGATCGACACCGCCTCCTTGACCGCGCGCACCGCCGGCCAGTCGGCCTTGCCGGAATAGAACTGACAGCGCGTGCGGCCGTGCACGGTGACGAGCCGGATGCCCGCCTGCTCCGCCCGCCGCGCCAGTGCCGGCGCGTTGCGCGCGGCATCGTCCCAGCCGAGCCGCATCTTGAGGGTGACCGGAACGCCGACCGCATTCACCGTCGCCTCGATCAGGCTCAAGGCCTGATCGAGATCGCGCATCAGCGCGGAACCGGAATAGCCCGTGGTCACCCGCTTCGACGGGCAGCCCATGTTGATGTCGATCACGTCGGCGCCGCCCGCCTCGGCGACGCGCGCGCCCTCGGCCATCCAGCGCGCTTCGCAGCCGGCGAGCTGCACCACGTGAATGCCGACGCCGCGCCCCTGGGCCCGCAGCACCGCCTCCCGTTTGCCGTCCACCAGGGCCTCCGAGGCGGTCATCTCGGAAATCACTAGCCCGGCCCCCAGGCTCGCCACTTGGCGCCGGAACGGCGCGTCGGTGACCCCCGACATGGGTGCAAGCAGGACGCGGTTCGGCAACGCGATATTGCCGATCGCCAAGGGGCCGGCGCGACCGAGGGGTGTCACTGGCGCAGCCATGGATTTGCACACAGATTAGGCGTCATATCGATTGCATAGACTTTAGCCAGTTTTTGCCGCAACGCAAGTGCTGCAATGCAACATTTCCCCACACGCTGAATCCTATTTGCGCTTAATGGTCAACGGGCTTAAGCGGTGCTTCGTCGGTTTTCCGGGAGGCAAAATGGCGTCTGTCGCTGCCGTGGTGGTTGCTGCCGGCCGCGGCCTGCGGGCGGGCGGCGACATGCCGAAGCAATACCGGCGCCTGGCCGGGGAACCTGCCATCCGGGCAAGCCTGCGTCTTTTTGCCGGGCATCCCCAGGTCGGGCTGGTTCAACCGGTGATCCACCCGGACGACGGCGCTCGGTTTGGCGAGGCGGCCGCGGACCTCGCGCTTCTCGCGCCCGTGCTCGGCGGCGCCACCCGCCAGGCATCGGTGCGCGCCGGGCTCGAGGCGCTGGCGCCGCAACGCCCGGATCTCGTGCTCATTCACGATGCGGCCCGGCCCTACGCGTCCGCCGCGCTGGTGACGCGGGCGATTGCCGCGGTCGCAGTGACCGGCGCCGCAATTCCGGTGCTGCCGGTCGCCGACACGGTCAAATCCGTCGATCGCTCCGGACGCCTGATCGAGGCAACGTTGGACCGCGCGATTCTGCGCACGGTGCAGACGCCGCAGGCTTTCGCGTTCGCGTCTGTGCTCGACGCCCATCGCCGCGCGGCGGCCAGCGGGCGCGCGGATTTCACCGACGACGCGGCGCTCGCCGAATGGGCCGGCCTCAAGGTCGCGGTGTTCGACGGCGAAGCCGGCAACATCAAGCTGACGACCGCCGAGGACGTCGCCCGCGCCGAGCGCGATCATGCGGCCGCGCTCGCCGACACGCGCACGGGCAGCGGCTTCGACGTGCATGCCTTCGCGGCGGGCGATCACGTCATGCTCGCGGGGGTGAAGGTTCCGCACGAGCGCGGCCTCACCGGCCATTCCGACGCCGACGTGGCGCTGCACGCCCTCACCGATGCGGTGCTGGGCGCCTTGGCGGACGGCGACATCGGCGCCCACTTCCCGCCCGGCGATCCGCAATGGCGCGGCGCCTCGTCCGACCGGTTCCTCGCGTTCGCGGTCGAGCGCGTGCGTGCGCGCGGGGGCCGCATCGCCCATCTCGATCTCACCATCGTGTGCGAGGCACCCCGGGTCGGGCCGCATCGCGACGCCATGCGGGCGCGCATCGCCGCCATCGCCGGCCTCGACGTTGCCCGCGTCGCCGTGAAGGCGACGACCAGCGAGCGCCTCGGCTTCACCGGCCGCGGCGAGGGCATCATGGCGATGGCGACCGCGACGGTACGCCTGCCGTGGGGCGCGCCGTGAGCGACGCGGACGTCGCCGCGGCGCTGCGGCGATCGGTGCTGGTGGCGCCGGCGATGCTGGAGGCACTGGCGAATAGCGAATAGCGAATAAAAAGAAGAAAGAACCGCGGCCCAATTCTTACTATTCGCTACTCGCTATTCGCTATTCGCCTTCATCACGCAAACACCACGTCCGCCCGGCGCTCGAACGCCTCGGCGAACCGGCGGAAAGCGACGTCGAACATCGCGCCCATCACGAGCCCGAGCATGCGGCTGCGGAACTCGTAGGAAATGAAGAACGCGACCTCGCAGGCGTGCTCGCCGAGGGGCCGGAAGGTCCAGCGGTTTTCCAGGTGGCTGAACGGCCCTTCGAGATATTTTACGTGGATCTGCAGCCGCGGCTTGTCGAGCGTCACCCGGGTGACGAACGTCTCATGGATCATCTTGTAGGCAACCGTCATCTCGGATCTGAGCGTCTCGACCCCCTCCCCGGCCGCGGCGCGGCCGCTGATCCGGGTGCTGCGGCACAGCGGCACGAACTCCGGGTAGCGCTCGATGTCGGCGACGAGGTCGAACATGTCGGCCGCCGCATGGCGCACGCGACGTTTGGTGGTGAAGCTGGTCATCGGCGTCGATCAGCGTCCGCGCTTCGCCTCCCGCGCCGCCCGCAGGCGCGCGAAATCCTCGCCCGCATGGTGCGATGAGCGCGTGAGCGGCGAGGAGGACACCATCAGGAATCCCTTGGCGTAGGCGATCGTCGCGTAGGCGGCGAACTCGTCGGGCGTGACGAAGCGCACCACCGGGTGATGGCGGCGGGTCGGCTGCAGGTATTGCCCGATGGTGAGGAAATCGACCTGCGCCGCGCGCAGGTCGTCCATCACCTGCAGCACTTCGTTGCGCTCCTCGCCGAGCCCGACCATGATGCCGGACTTGGTGAACATCGACGGATCGCGCTCCTTCACCTGCTGCAGCAACCGCAGCGAATGGAAATAGCGCGCGCCCGGCCGCACGGTGAGATATTTCGACGGCACCGTCTCGAGATTGTGGTTGAACACGTCGGGACGCGCGTCGACCACAGTTGTGATCGCCCCTTCCTTGCGCAGGAAATCGGGGGTGAGCACCTCGATCGTGGTGGCAGCGTTGCGCGTCCGGATCGCCCGGATGGTCCGGGCAAAATGCTCCGCGCCGCCGTCGTCGAGATCGTCGCGGTCGACCGAGGTCACGACCACGTGCGCAAGCCCGAGCTTCGCCACCGCCGCGGCCACGTGACCGGGCTCGGCCTGGTCGAGCGCGCCCGGCAGGCCGGTCTTCACGTTGCAGAACGCGCACGCGCGGGTGCACACGTCTCCCATGATCATGAAAGTCGCGTGCTTCTTTTCCCAGCACTCGCCGATGTTCGGGCAGCCCGCCTCCTCGCACACCGTGTGCAGGCCGTTTTCGCGCACGATGCGGCGGGTCTCGGCATAGCCCGGCGAGCCCGGCGCCTTGACCCGGATCCAGGCGGGCTTGCGCAATGCCGGTGTTTCCGGCCGGTGCGCCTTCTCGGGGTGGCGCGGCGCAGGCGCGGCGGCAACGGTGTCGATCACGACAGCCATGAAACGCCTCGGATCGGAGAGATTCTAACCCTTACTTACGGGCGCGGCGGTTGCGCCGCAAGGCGAGCGCCGCGGTCGCTCTGAAGGTCACGCCCGCCGGATCGCCTGCCAGATCAGCAGGAACACGACCGCCCCGATGGTCGCGGTGATCAGGTTGCCCGAGAAATCTGCCACCACCACGACGTTGAGCTTCTCGAACAGGAAGCCGCCGACCAGAGCGCCGATCAGGCCGACGATCAGGTTGCGGATCAGGCCGTGCGGCGCGTTGGTGAGCTTGGCCGCGACCCAGCCGGCGAGAAGCCCGATGACGATCCATGCAATGACGCCCATGGCATCCCCGCGCAGGCGGTTCAGATGTTCAGCACCCGCCCGTAGGCGTCGAGCACCGCCTCTTTCATCATCTCCGAGAGGGTCGGGTGCGGGAACACGGTGTGCATCAGCTCTTCTTCCGTGGTCTCCAGATTCATCGCGATCACGTAACCTTGGATCAGCTCGGTCACCTCGGCGCCGACCATGTGGGCGCCAAGCAACTGGCCGCTCTTCTTGTCGAAGATCACCTTGACCAGGCCCTGGTCCTCGCCGAGCGCGATCGCCTTGCCGTTACCGACGAACGGAAAGCGCCCGACCCGCACCTCGATCTTGCGCTCCTTGGCGGCCGCCTCAGTGAGGCCGACCGAGGCGATCTGCGGCTGGCAATAGGTGCAGCCGGGGATCAACAGCTTGTCCATCGGATGCGGATTGAGGCCCTTGATCGCCTCGACGCAGATCACCCCTTCGTGCTCGGCCTTGTGGGCGAGCATGGGCGGGCCGGCCACGTCGCCGATGGCGTAGATGCCCGGCACGTTGGTGCGGCCGAGGCCGTCGATCGCGATGGTGCCGCGCTCGGTCTTCACCCCGACCTTCTCCAGGCCCAGGTTCTCGATGTTGCCGGTGACGCCGACCGCCGAGATGACCCGCTCGACCGCGAGCGAGGACTTCTGCCCCTTGGCGTCCTCGATCTGCGCGGTGACGCCGTCGCCCTTCTTGTCGAGGCCGGTGACCTTGGCACCGGTCATGATCTTGATGCCCTGCTTTTCGAATGCCTTGCGGGCAAAGGCGGCGATCTCGGCATCCTCGACCGGCAGGATCTGCGGCAGCACCTCGACGATCGTCACCTCGGACCCGAGCGTGCGGAAGAACGAGGCGAACTCGACGCCGATCGCGCCGGAGCCGATCACCAATAGCGATTTCGGCACGCGCTCGGGCACCATGGCCTCGAAATAGGTCCACACCAGCTTCTTGTCCGGCTCGATGCCGGGCAGCACCCGCGGGCGGGCGCCGGTCGCGATGATGATGTGCTTGGCCTGGTAGGCGCCGGCGCCGAGCGCGCCCTTAGGCGGCTCGCCCTTCGGCTTCACCGTGACCTTGCCGGGCGCCTCGATCGCCGCCTCGCCCCAGATCACCTGGACCTTGTTCTTGCGCATCAGGAAGCCGACGCCGTCGTTGAGCCGCTTCGACACCGCGCGCGAGCGCGCCACCACCGCCTTGGCGTCGTAGCCGACGTTCTGCGCCGAGAGGCCGTAATCCTTGGCGTGCTGCATGTAGTGGAAGATCTCCGCCGAGCGCAGCAGCGCCTTGGTCGGGATGCAGCCCCAGTTGAGGCAGATGCCGCCGAGATAATCGCGCTCGACGATTGCGGTCTTGAGCCCGAGCTGCGCCGCCCGGATGGCGGTGACGTAGCCGCCCGGGCCGGATCCGATGATGACGATGTCGAAACTGGTGTCCGCCATGCGCTCACACCACCATCAGCACCGGGCTCTCGATCAGCGTCTTGAACGCGCCGATCAGCACGGCCCCGAGCGCCCCGTCGACCGCGCGATGATCGCACGACATCGTCACGCTCATCATCTGCGCCGCCTCGATCTTGCCGGCGCGCACGACGGCGCGCTCCTCACCCGTGCCGACCGCGAGGATGGTTGACTGCGGCGGGTTGATCACCGCGGTGAAGTCCTTGATGCCGTACATGCCCAAGTTGGACACCGACGACGTGCCGCCCTGATATTCATGCGGCTTGAGCTTGCGCGCCCGCGCGCGCGCCACGAGATCCTTCACCTCGTTCGAGATCGCCGAGAGCGACTTCGCTTCCGCGTTGCGGACGATCGGCGTGATCAGGCCGGCCGGCAGCGCGACCGCGACGCCGATGTCGGAATGCTTGTGCTTGAGCATGCCGCCTTCGGTCCAGCTCACGTTGGCGTCCGGCACCCGCTGCAGCGCGAGCGCCAGGGCCTTGATGACGAAATCGTTGACCGAAAGCCGGTAGGCGGGCTTGCCGTCCTTGTCCTTGGGCGCGGCGGCGTTGATCTCCTCGCGCGCGGCCACGAGCTTGCCGATGGCGCAGTCGACGGTCAGGTAGAAATGCGGAATTGTCTGCATCGAGGCGGTGAGCCGCTGCGCGATCGTGCGGCGCATGCCGTCGTGCGGAACGACCTCGTAGCTGCCCTCCTCGTAAAGCGCGCGGATTTGCTGGTCCGACATTGACGGCGTGATCGCCGGCGCTCCCGTGGGCGCGGCCGCGGGGGCCGCCTTGAGCGCTCCGCCGCTTTGGGCCGCCGCCACGTCGCGCGCGATGACGCGGCCGTGCGGGCCGGAGCCGGCAATGCGGGCGATCTCGATGCCGGCGTCCTTGGCGAGCCGGCGCGCGAGCGGCGATGCAAAGACGCGGCCGTGCTGCCCATCGGCCGACGGCCTGGCGGCTGCCGCGGGCGGCGGCGCAGCGGCGGGCTTGGGCGCGGGGGCCGCGCTCGGTGGAGCCGCGGGCGCCGGCTTCGCGGCAGGTGCGGCGGCAGCCGGCGGCGCGCTTGGTTGCGGCGCCGGCGTGGGCTTCGCCGCGGCGGCGGACGCCGCCCCCTGGGCGGCCGCCTTCACGTCCTCGCCTTCGCCGGCGAGCACCGCGATGAGCTGGTTGACCGGCACGTCCGCGGTGCCCTCGGGGACGACGATCTTCGCCAGCACGCCCTCGTCGACCGCCTCGACCTCCATGGTCGCCTTGTCGGTCTCGATCTCGGCGATGACGTCCCCCGGCTTGACCGCCTCGCCTTCCTTCTTGAGCCACTTGGCGAGGTTGCCCTTCTCCATCGTGGGAGAGAGCGCCGGCATCAGGATGTTGATCGGCATTGCGGGCGCCCGCCTTCGTCGCCGTGCTACCGGGCCGCCGTGACGATCCCGGCGTCGGCCTCCGAGTTGAGGTCGGCGTCGAAGGCCTCGCGGATGCGCGCCAGCGCCGCCTCCGGGGTCGCCCCGCTTTCGCTCGCGTAGATCTGCGCGACCTGGCGCGCGGCGGTCGCCAGCAGCGCCCCCCAGGCCGCCGGATCGTCGAACCCGCGCCGCAGCGACATGGCGAGCTTGTCTCCCACCACCGCGGCGCGCATCAATTCGGCGCCGCCTTCGTTGCGCGCGGACGGCGGGATTCCCAGGGAGTCGTAGGGTTTCTTGCTCATGACCTCACCGATAACAGACTGACTTTGCCGCCGCGACCACCTCGGCGACGGACGGCAATGCGAGCTTTTCCAGGTTCGCCGCGTACGGCATCGGCACGTCCTTGCCGCTGACGCGGGCGACCGGCGCGTCGAGATAATCGAAGGCGTGCTCCATCACGCGCGCGGCAACCTCGGCGCCGACGCCCGACTGCCGCCAGCCCTCCTCGACGGTGACGAGGCGCCCGGTCTTCTTCACCGACGCGACGATCGTTTCCGTGTCCATGGGCCGCAGCGTGCGCAGATCGATCACCTCGGCGGCGATGTTCTCCTTGGCGAGCTCGTCCGCCGCCTTGAGGGCATAGCTCATGCCCATCGACCACGCCACGATGGTCACGTCGCTGCCCGAGCGCGCCACCTTGGCCTTGCCGATCGGCAGCACGAAGTCGTCGAGCTTGGGGACCGGGAACGAATGCCCGTAGAGGATCTCGTTCTCCAGGAAGACCACCGGGTTGGGATAGCGGATCGCCGCCTTGAGCAGGCCCTTGGCGTCGGCCGCGCCGTACGGCGCGATCACCGTGAGACCGGGGACGTGCGAATACCAGGGGCCATAATCCTGGCTGTGCTGGGCGGCGACGCGGGCGGCCGCGCCGTTCGGCCCGCGAAACACGATCGAGCACCCCATCTGCCCGCCCGACATGTAGAGCGTCTTGGCGGCCGAATTGATCAGCTGGTCCATCGCCTGCATGGCGAAATTGAAGGTCATGAACTCGACGATCGGCTTGAGGCCGGCAAGCCCGGCGCCGACACCGAGCCCGGCAAAGCCGTGCTCGGTGATCGGCGTGTCGATCACGCGGCGCTCGCCGAACTCCTGCAGCAACCCTTGCGTGACCTTGTAGGCGCCCTGATATTCCGCGACCTCCTCGCCGATCACGAACACCGCCTCGTCGCGCCGCATCTCCTCCGCCATGGCGTCGCGCAGCGCTTCGCGCACCGTCATGGTGACCATCTCGGTGCCTTCGGGAATGTCGGGCTCGGCGGCCGCCGGCGGGGCCGCCGGGGCCGGCGCCGCAGCGGGCGCGGGCGTGGCCGGGGCGCGCGCCGTTTGTGGCGCCGGCTTCGGCTGCGCTTCCGCGGTCGACGCGGATTCCGCCGCCTTTTGCGCCTGCGCGGGCGCGCCGCCGTCCTTGAGCGCGGAGGCGTCCTCGCCTTCGGTGAGGATCATGGCGATCGGCGTGTTGACCGCGACATCGGCCGTGCCCTCCGGCACCAGGATCTTGCCGAGCGTGCCCTCGTCGACCGCCTCGACTTCCATCGTCGCCTTGTCGGTCTCGATCTCGGCGATGACGTCGCCGGCCTTGACCTTGTCGCCCTCGCCCTTGACCCATTTGGCGAGGTTGCCCTTCTCCATCGTGGGCGACAGCGCGGGCATCAGCACTTGGATCGGCATGGACGTCCCTGACCCTGGCTACCTGGCATCCGATGGAATGGCATGTCCGCGCGCACTCACCGCGTCACGTCGGTCCACAGTTCCGACGGGTCCGGTTCCGGGGCGTTGGTGGCGAACTCGGAGGCTTCGTTGACGACGTCGCGCACGCCCGCGTCGATCTTCTTCAGCTCGTCCTCGCTCACCGCCTTGCTCTTGAGCAGCCGTGCGCGCACCTGCTCGATCGGGTCGCGCTCGGTGCGCACGCGCTCCACTTCCTCGCGGCTGCGGTACTTGGCCGGGTCGGACATCGAGTGGCCGCGATAGCGGTAGGTCGCCATCTCCAGGATGATCGGGCCTTTGCCGGCCCGGCACCACGCCACCGCCTCCTCGCCCATCGCCTTGACCGCGCGCACGTCCATGCCGTCGACCTGCCGGCCCGGAATGTTGAACGATGTCCCGCGCTTGGAGAAATCCGTTTGCGCCGAGGAGCGGGTCACCGAGGTGCCCATGGCGTAGCGGTTGTTCTCGATCACGTAGACGACCGGCAACTTCCACAGCTCCGCCATGTTGAAGCTCTCGTAGACCTGCCCCTGGTTGGCGGCGCCGTCGCCGAAATAGGTCAGGCTCACGTTGTCGGTGCCACGGTAGCGGTTGGCGAAGGCCAGCCCGGTGCCGAGCGAAACCTGGGCGCCGACGATGCCGTGGCCGCCGTAGAAGCCGTTCTCGACCGAGAACATGTGCATGGAGCCGCCCTTGCCCTTGGAATAGCCGTGCTGGCGGCCGGTCAGTTCCGCCATCACGCCCT
>Ga0193751_1000917_pt1 | contig 20118 bp, 30 predicted proteins | sample L1c2metaG_FD_143050 | JGI IMG/M metagenome (GOLD analysis project Ga0193751, IMG submission 143050) | Soil microbial communities from a riparian zone of the East river system, Colorado, United States - L1c2 | ecosystem: Environmental > Terrestrial > Soil > Riparian zone | place: USA: East River... | reverse complement strand
TCCAGTCGGCAGTAGCCTTGCTATCGCGGTCGCCTTCGGCGTCGTTCCGTGGTTGCTGGTCACAGTAGTCATTCTCACCGTTGGTCTTGTCAATGCAAACCACGCGGCCTAACCTCTCGCTCAACCTGGACACCTCGCCGGGCGGCGCTGCGCGCCGTCCGCTTGGTTCGTTAGGCGACAACAAGTCGATGGGAATATTGACGATGTTTCGAAAGGTTTCGATGGCCGTGTTGGCGGCGCTGGTCGGGTTCACGGCGGGAACAGTCACTTCCGGCGTTCTTGGGACACTTAAGTTGGTTTTAGACCCTGGAGTTCAATACTCCTCGTTCAAAGCCTCTTTGATTTTACCTGCCCTTACATTTATGGCGGCCCTGTACTGGTCAGCGTTAGGTGGCGCATTGTTCGTTCTTCCACAGGCCGTATTGTTACTGATGGCGTATGCGATCGCTTTTAGGGAAGGCTGGCGAGAACGCCGGTACCTGCGTGACTTTACGCTCGGTTTCGCGATCGCTCTGTGGGCACCGGTATTTTATTTTGGCTTCTGGAACCGTTTTTTGGATGCGGCTCTCGTGGCAATGAGTATGCTTGTTGCAGTACGGGCAAGCCTTGGATTTCTGAATAGACGACTCCACATTGGGCCCGAGGAATAAGCCAGCGCTTTCCAGATCCGATGGAGAAATGGCAAGGAAAAACTCTTTCGCAGCTCCCTCAAATAGGACTCTTGAAAAGGCACTTTGGCACCATTGACCAAGCAGGGAGGAATTCAGTGTCTAAACTCCGCGTCCAAAGTTTCGCTATTTCCATCGACGGCTACGGCGCTGGGCCGAACCAGGATCTCCAGCATCCGCTCGGCGTCAGGGGCCCCGAGTTGATGGAGTGGTTCTTCCACACGCGCATATGGCGGAGGATGCACGGCCATGACGACGGCGAAACGGGAGTCGATAACGGGATTGCGGAGCAAGGCTTTGCCGGAATCGGTGCCTGGATTCTTGGGCGGAACATGTTCGGTCCCGTCCGGGGCCCGTGGCCGGACGACAGCTGGAAGGGCTGGTGGGGCGACGAGCCGCCGTATCACACGCCCGTCTTCGTGCTGACGCATCACCCGCGGGCGCCGCTCAGGATGGCGGGAGGTACGGAGTTTCGCTTTGTCACCCAGGGCATTCATACCGCTTTGGAGCAAGCGATGGCTGCAGCGGACGGGCGCGACGTCCGCCTCGGTGGCGGCGTATCTACTATTCGGGAGTATCTGCGCGCCGCCCTGATTGACGAGCTGCATCTTGCCATTCGGCCTGTCTTACTCGGTTCCGGGGAACATCTCTTGAACGACATCGATATGCATGGTTTGGGCTATGAATGCGCGAAGTACGTCGCGGGCGAGCGTGCGACCCATGTCTTTTTGCGCAAGCGCGCATGACCCGTCCGGCTGGGTCGGGGGGCATCTAACCGGCCCCGGCGGCACTGGCATTACCCGCCGGTTAGCTTGGTTCGTTAGACGTCGAATTATGCGCTCGTGAATGTCAAACAACTCAAAGAGTTCTGTAAGGGGCTTTCCGCGGCCAATGAAACTCTGTACGGTGAGCCAAGCAATATTCTTGTCTACTCGGTCGGCGGTAGAACATTCGCCTATTTCAAAACCAGCGACCCCGAAAGATGGCGTTTCAGCACGAGAGTCACGCCTGAGCGGTTTGTCGAGTTAACAGATTTTCCTGGTGTAAAACCGGCCAGGTACAGGGGACGCTTTCATTGGGTCACTATTGTCGAAGTGCGTCGCTTTCCTGCCGCGTATCTAACCGAGTTGGTTGAGTGGTCGTACCAAAGGGCGTTCGCGTCACTAAGCAAGGCGAAACAGGCTGCAATTCGCACGTCACACACCTAATTTCAGGCGCATCTACGTAATTGCCATGCAAGAATCCGTCATCCTGGAGTCGATCCTCACCTGTCCGGTCTGCGGTTTTGCTTCTGTCGAAGCCATGCCAACCAACGCATGTATCTTTTTCCACGAATGTGCTAACTGCCACGGGCTGCTGCGGCCCCAATCGGGCGATTGTTGCGTGTTTTGCTCCTACGGTTCGGTCAAGTGTCCACCCGTGCAGCAGTCGCAGTTTTGTTGTAGTGGCGCTGCCGCATCGCGGCCATGAGCACGCCCGCTGGCTACTCAGGCACGCCGCTCGCCAAGAAGCTCGGCATTGTCGCCGATGCCCGCGTCGTGGCGAAGCACGCACCAAACAACTACGTCCAGTTGCTTGAGCCGCTTCCGCCAGGAGTGATCTTCCAGGCGACGCTTTCGGAAGGAACCGATCTTGTCCACACCTTCGTAGCTCAGAAAAGCGCACTGACGAAGGAGCTTATTGGGTTGAGAAGGACGCTTCGAAGTGACGGCGTGGTATGGGTCTCGTGGCCAAAGAAGGCATCGAAGGTGCCAACGGACATCACAGGGGACACAATCCGCGAAATAGCTCTACCCCTCGGATTCGTCGATATCAAAGTCTGCGCTGTAAGCGAAATATGGTCAGGGTTGAAACTGGTTATAAGGAAGGAGCTTCGTTGATAGGCCCAAACATGGACAAGCTCCACGGCGGCGCCGGGGTAGCTTGAGTGCGCCCCGAGGAGGTGTTGCATGTCACTGCTTGAGACGGAGCGCGTACAGACGCGCGTGGCGGTCGTGGACGAGCATATCCGGTGCGAGAACAGGCACGACCTGGACGCCGTGATGGCAACCTTCGGCATGGAGGCACGGTACGATGACGAGCCGTGGAGCGATCACCGCACTGGCCGCGACGGTGTGCGGTCGTACTACAGCGAGCTCATGCGCGCGGTACCCGATCTGGCAATAGAAGTGAAGCACCGGCACGCGGGATCCGAGGGCCTGGTGCTGGAGGTAACGATCCGGGGTACGCATCTCGGCCCATGGCGCGGCCTGCCAGCGACGGGCCGACGGATGGAGTTTCCGCTTTGCGCGGTGTACTCGTTCGACGTCGATGACCGGCTGGCGGGCGAGCGCATTTACTATGACCGCGCAGCGGTGCTGAGCCAGCTCGGCCTTTTCCACGAGCCTTCGCACGGGTTGGGGCGGGTCGTCACCGCCCTCAGTCATCCGCTCACGATCGCGCGTGCATACCTGCGCCGCTCCCCTCACAATTCAACCGAATCCGGGCCCTCTCGCACGGCCTAGGGAGCGCGCCGCATGCTCACCGCTGCTTGCCACTGTGGAGCTGTTCGACTCGAAGTGCCGCGTAGACCACGCAGGCTGACGAACTGCAACTGCTCCATCTGCCGCCGCTACGGTACGCTCTGGGCGTACTACAAAGCCTCGGAGGTTCGAATCACAGGCGCGCCCGGCGCAACAAACGAATACGCTTGGGGTGACAAGTCGCTGAAGTTCGTCAGGTGTAGCACGTGCGGTTGCATCACCCACTGGGAGGAAATGCATCCGAAGGAGGGCGGCCGAATGGGTGTCAATGCGCGCAACTTTGAGCCAGGCTCACTCGGGTCCGTCCGTATTCGTCGCCTCGACGGTGCATCCACGTGGAGGTACCTTGATTAGGTGCCAGATAACTAAAGTGAAACGGCGCCAGCCGAGTGAACTGCAACCCCGACCGATGCGGCTGCATGTGGATGGAGCGACTTGAATGGCCTCGCGCCGAACATTCCTTGCGACCATGACCGGTGGCCTTCTCGCCAAGCCGCTGCCTGTCGGGGCCCAGCAAGCTGGAAAGGTTTACCGCATCGGTTTTGTCTGGGATTCCCCGACCGTGTGGCCCAACGCGCTCGAAGCGTTTCGGCAGGGCTTGCGCGATCTGGGCTGGGTTGAAGGAAAGAACATCGTCGTCGAATACCGCTGGGCCGAAGGGCGATTCGACCGGCTGCCCAGCCTGATGGACGACCTCATCCGCCTCAAGGTCGATCTCATCGTCGCACCGACTTCCATCTATACCGGTGCGGCCAAGCGAGCGACCTCGACGATTCCCATCGTGTTCGTGAGTCACGCTGACCCGATCGGCAGCGGCCACGTGGCCAGCCTCGCGCGTCCGGGCGCCAATGCCACGGGGCTCACCATCGTCATGAGTGAGACGATGGCCAAGAGTCTGGAATTGCTCAAGGCGACCCTCCCGGCGCTCACTCAAGTTGCCGTGATCTGGGATCCGGCCACGCCGTCGCATGCACCGGGCCTGAAGGCTGTCGAGGCCGTGGGCCGGACACTGGGTCTCCGGCTTCAATCGCTGGCGGTGCGCAGCGCGACGGAGTTCGATGGCGCCTTTTCGGCCATCGTGCGTGAACGCGCCGGCGCGGTTCTCTTCCTTTCAACACCGCTTTTCATGGGCGAGGCAAAGCGGCTCGCAGAGCTCGCCTTAACACACAAGATGCCGACGATGTTTGGACCGCGAGAACACGTGGAAGCTGGAGGTCTCATGAGCTACGGCCCGGACCGTGTAGATCTTTATCGCCGCGCCGCCGCCTATGTGGACAAGATCCTGAAAGGGGCGAACCCGGCTGACCTCCCGGTGCAGCAAGCGACGAAGTTCGAGCTGGTCATTAATCTCAAGACCGCCAAGACGCTTGGGTTGACGATCCCGCAGTCGGTGCTCCTACGGGCGGATCAGATCATTGACTGACGCAGCGGAGCGTCATGCGCGTAAGTCTTGACCACATACACATCTTCTCGACAAATCTCCCGGCCACCGTCGAGTTCTTCCAGAAGATGTTTGACGCCAGGTTGGTCTGGGATGAAGACGCCGCAGGTGTACGCACAGTACGGCTTAGGCTCGGGAACGCGTTCGTTCATATCTACGAGCAGTCACCGAAGTCGCAGCGAGGAGGCGTGATACATCATGTCGGGATCGAGACCGATGATCTCGATGCGCTCGTTGCCCGAATGAAAGCGAGCGGGCACGAGTTTCGCAACGCGATTCGGGAGCAACCAAAATTCAAGTACGTAATGACCGCTGGCCCCGATGACTTATTGATCGAGCTCTTTCAATGCCATGAGCCAGAGCGGTGGCAGCTGGGGCCGTGACAGCGCATCGAGTTTGAACCGGTCCCTGGCCGCGTCTATGATGTCCGCGGATAACTCGGCGATGGCACTTCAAAAATATGGATCCAAGATCGGAGACTCGCGCTCACGTAGCGAAGGTGATAACTACGCAGTGATCTCGCTGCCGCTTATGTTGCGTGTGTGCCTATCGCTCGGACGCTCCTCGGCGGGGCTTGCGGTCCGTCCTCCGCCGCGCCGGTTAGCTTCGTTCATTAAAGAGCAGCGGTAACTTCAACGGAGGACGCAATGCGAACGACTCATTGGCTGATGACTGCAATACTTGGACTGCTGCTTACGGGTTGCGCGGGCATCAGTACCGCCCCGACAACGGAAGCGCGGCAGGCCTTGGCCCCAACCGGCAAGCTTCGCGTTGGGCTCCAGCTTGGCAGTCCCCACAACGTCATACGGGACCCCGTGTCGGGTGAGATGAAGGGGGTAGGATTTGACCTCGGAAAAGAGTTGGCACGGCGCATGGGGATTCCGTTTGAGCCGGTTCTGTACCCATCAGTCGGAGCCCTTCTCGACAGCGGAAAAACCGGCGCCTGGGACGTCGCCTTTGTTGGATTCAGTCCTGCGCGGGCGAAGGAGTGGGACTTCACCGCGCTGCACCTGGAAATGGAATTCGGCTACCTCATCCCTGGCGGTTCTTCCATCTCGACAATGGCTGATGTGGATAGGACCGGGATTCGAGTTGCCGTGCAGGAAAAGTCCCAGCCGGATATCTTTCTTTCCAGCACGCTAAAAAATGCCGTGGTGGTCCGAGCATCAAGCCTCGCGGGCACGGTGGAGATGCTGAAATCCGGGAGAGCAGACGTAATCTTCAACATCAAGCCAAGCCTGTTCGAGATATCGAATCAGTTGCCCGGTTCACGGGTTCTGGATGGTCGGCCCGGCGTCGATCCGCACGCTATGGCGATCCCGAAGGGACGGGACTTGGGCCTAGCATACGCTCGCAAATTCATTGAGGACGCGAAGTCCGAGGGGTTGGTCAAAGCGGCGATCGAGAGGGCTGGAATACGCGGCGCCGTTGTGGCTCCTCTTGGATGATGCCGTCATTGGCAGTGACTGTGCCCGATCCACTTCCTCGGGTTGGCCCGCGCGTATTACTGCGCCGGCTTTCTACGGCCGATCTCTCCGCATTTCAGACCTATCGGCATGACGAGCAACTCGGGCGCTACCAAAGCTGGAAGCCACAGTCCGAGCAGGAGGCGTTGGCATTCATCACGAAAATGGGCAATGCACCCCTTTTTTCACTGGGGAAGTGGGTTCAGCTTGGCATCGCTTGCCGTGAAATCAATTCACTGATCGGTGACGTCGGAATTCGCATCTCCGATAGTGGAGAGAAAGCAGAGGTCGGTTTTACTCTGAGCACACAGTCTCACGGAGTCGGTCTCGCAACCGAAGCAGTGAAGGAGACGATCGGTCTCCTCTTCGAGCACACCTCTGTCGCACACGTTGTTGGAATCACTGACGCTCGAAACGATCCCGCTATCGGCGTGCTAGAGCGGGTCGGCATGCGAAAAGTCGAAACGTTGAAAGCGATTTTCCGTGGGGAGCCCTGTTTAGAGCATGTCTACGTTCTTTCGAGGCATGATGCAGGCTAACGCTTCGATTGAGGCGGCGTGCCGCGAGAAGGCCCGGTCACCTCGTCATGTCGATGTTACGCGGATCAAGTGACCGACTATCACTGAGCATGAAGACCTTGGGCATCGTCGGCGGCATCGCCCCGGAGTCGACGATCGACTATTACCGTCGAATCATCACGCTGTACCGCGAACGCACGCGCGACGGCAGCTATCCGCCGATCGTAATTACCAGTATTGATATGAAGAAAATGCTCGATTTGATCGGTGCGAGGAAACTGCCGGAAGTTACTGAGTACCTCCTGATCGAGATCCTCCGGCTTGCGAAAGCAGGGGCCGATGTGGGTATGCTGGCCTCAAATACGCCTCATCTCGTGTTTGACGACCTTCGCCAGCGATCGCCGATTCCTCTGGTGAGCATCGTTGAGGCGACATGCGACGCGGCGCGATCGTTAGGCATCGGACGGGTTGGGCTGTTTGGAACGCGCTTCACGATGCAGGCTCGCTTCTATCCGGAGGTATTTGCCAAGCACGGAATCGCGGTCATCGTGCCAAACGTAGTCGAGCAGGATTACATCCACGACCGATACATGTCCGAGTTGGTGCAAGGCATCTATCGGGCCGAAACGCGGGGGCGACTACTGAAAATCGTAGATCGGCTCAAGGAGCGCGAGAACATTGAAGGGCTGATTCTCGGCGGCACCGAATTGCCCCTCCTGTTTCGCGACAGTGCTGAGACGGAGATTCCACTATTGAATACGACCGAATTGCACGCGCAAAGAGCGATCGATGCCGTCTTCGCGTGATAGCCGCCTAACCGCTTGCTCAACCCGGTTGCCTCGATCTTCCGAAAAAAGATCGGGAGAGGAGAATCGTGATGAAGAGCCACAAAATTACAGGCGGCGCAGGCATACAGATCCACCTCGTCGAGACGGGCAACTCGAGGGGTCGCCCAATTCTATTCATCCATGGCTTTTCGCAGTGTTGGATGGCCTGGAGTCGGCAACTGAGCTCGGACTTGGCCGAGGGCTACCGACTTGTCGCGATGGACATGCGGGGTCATGGTCTCTCGGATAAGCCTCGCGTTGGTTACGCTGACTCGAGACCGTGGGCTGATGACGTCAACGCGGCCATACAAGCTCTGAGCCTTGACCATCCGATCCTCTGTGGTTGGTCATATGGACCCCTCGTCATCCTCGACTACATCCGGCATTACGGCGAGGATGGCATCAGCGGTATCCACTTTGTCGATGCGATCACGAAACTGGGCAGTGACGAGGCGATGTCGGTCCTCACGCCTGCGTTTCTCAACCTCGTACCAGGCTTCTTTGCCACGGAGGTAGAAGAAAGTGTGCGCAGCCTGCAGTCGTTGTTGCGAATGTGCTTCGTCCAGCAGCCTCCAGCTGCCGACCTGTACCTGATGCTGGGATACAATCTGTCCGTCCCGCCCTATGTCCGTCAGGCGCTGTTGTCTCGCTCGCTCGACAATGACGATCTGCTGCCCAGGATCCGCAAGCCTGTGTTGATTACGCATGGCGCCGAGGACGCGGTTGTCAAGCCAGCCGTCGTCGACCAGCACAAGGCGAGCATGGCTCACGCGCAAATTCACGTGATGGCAAATGCGGGGCACGCACCTTTTTGGGATGATGCGGCAAGCTTTAACCGGCGCGTGCGGTCCTTTTCTGAAAGCCTATAGAACCATCAGAAGATCGTCAGCGCATCGTTGGCCGAATCGCTTCGCTTGCATCCGAACTCAACCCGGACGCCTTCGGCGCCGGTTAGCTTCGTTCGTTGGGCGTCATCTGCCAACTGCATCAACTACAACAGGAGAAAACTATGGCAAAGGGTTACTGGATCGTACGCGTCGACGTCACAGATCAGGAGAAGTACAAGGCCTACATTGCAGCCAATGCCGGGCCCTTCAAGAAATACGGCGCCCGCTTCCTGGTGCGGGCCGGCCGCTTCGAGAATCCCGAAGGGAAGAGCCGCACGCGCAATGCGGTGATCGAGTTTCCTACCTATCAGGCTGCGCTCGACTGCTGGAAGTCGCCCGAATACCAGCAGGCAATCAAGCTGCGGCAGCCAGTGTCGACCGCCGACGTCGTCATCATCGAGGGGTATGAAGGCCCGCAGCCAACTTGACGGTGGTCTCCTCGAGTAATGTTCGGCAAAATCGGAGAACAGCATGTTTCTCGGCCTTCGCACCGCGATCTACCCTGCACCCGATCTCCAACGAGCCAAGAAGTGGTACTCGGAGTTGCTTGGACAACCCCCGTACTTCGATCAACCTTTCTACGTGGGCTTTTCCGTCGGTGGATTCGAACTCGGCCTTGTCCCCGAAGCTACGCCGAGCACCTTCGGTCCACAACCACTGTGGGGCGTGCAGAGCGCTGCCGCAGCATACGCACGGCTTCTCGAGCTCGGCGCCACTGCGTTGGAACCGGTCACCGAAGTTGGCGAAGGAATTAAAGTCGCAGCAGTCGCCGACCCTTTCGGAAACAGAGTCGGAGTCATAGAGAATCCGCACTTCGACGCAGCCCGTGTTCGGTGATGCGGCCAAACCCTCGTCAATTTGATTCGTCTTAGCGCGCGGGCAGAGGCAGCGAATGGGCATGGGCCAGCTCCTGCGGTGGCAGTGGGAAGGTTATCCCAAGTATCATCAATCGCGCGTCAACTTGTTGATCCACATTGTCGCCGTTCCACTGTTTTTGCTTGGAACAGTCGCCCTTGTTCTGGCGGCCATTCAGCTTTCGCTCGTGCTTTTGGCCGTAGCCATCGGCTGTATCGTTGCAGCCGTCGCGCTGCAAGGTCGTGGTCACCGCCTGGAGCCCGTTCCGCCGGAGCCATTCAGTGGGCCGCTCAATTTTGTGTCTCGTCTGTTCCTTGAGCAGTGGGTTACGTTTCCGCGCTTTATCATCACCGGGGGCTGGGGTGCCGCTTTGCGCAAGGCACGAGAACCCTAGTTGGTGTTAGGCGTCACCAGATCGGGAAATGCCCGCGCTTAACGGCCTGAGTCGGAGCGCGCTGAGGTTTTCGAGGCATCATTCGCTGTCGGCGAGTTGGCGCGACAGGGCCACCCTCTCCGAGGTCGGCTGTCAAGGAACGAGGCATACCGTAATGAACTTATTCAACCGTTTCCAAATTGTCGCTTTGCTCTTTGGCGTAGCGCTTGCGTTGCACACATCGCACGCGTTGTCCCAAGCAAATTCGACCACGCCAGGGAATAGTGATCGCGCTGCGCGCGGGCCAGACGGGCAGCACGACTTCGACTTCGAGATCGGGGCATGGAAGACTCACTTGAAACGCCTCCAACGCCCATTGACTGGTTCGACAACCTGGGTCGAGTACGACGGAACTACCGTCGTGCGAAGCGTGTGGAATGGCCGGGCCAATTTGGTAGAGCTTGCAGTCGACGGCCCGGCAGGGCACATCGAAGCCTTGAGTCTGCGCCTTTACAATACTCAGTCCGGCCAATGGAGTCTTAATTTCTCAAGTATTGGGAGTGGCAGTCTGAGCCTGCCTGCGATTGGCGGATTCAAGAATGGACGTGGCGAGTTCTTCAACCAGGAGACACTCAATGGAAAGGCCATCACGGTTCGATTCGTCATCTACGACATCACCCCCACGTCGTGCCGATTCGAGCAGTCATTTTCGGATGACGACGGCAAGACATGGGAAGTCAACTGGATCGCAACAGACACGAGAGTATGAGAACGTGTCGAGGAGAGCATCGTGACGGAAATGGTCATCAACCATTTCCGTAAGACTCACTAAGGCGATGCTGGTTGTCAGCAACTGAGGATCAGCGCCATTGGACGATTGGGAGAATGCATGCGCAGCGTCATTATCATTCTTGGAGGACTGGGGCTACTCGGCCTTTTCGCGATCACCGGGTGGCGGTTTGGCGACGGCACGCAGTCCATGGTAACGGCTGCGAAAATCTTCATCCCGGTCTGGCTTGCCGCGGCGCTGATCAATATGTGGATCGGGGTTTCTCGGGCCGGATACTCGGTGGCGGAGGAGTTTCCCATCTTCCTCGCCATTTTCGCCATTCCCGCTGTCGTTGCAGCATTCGTCTGGTGGAAGTTTTCGTGAAGGCGCTTTCTTGCCGCCGGCAGGTATTCCGCAGGCTTGTGACGCTTCGTTAGGCGGCAATCCGGTAACTCGTCGCTGCCTCGAGCGTTCGCCAGAAAGGCATGGTTTCGATGGCCGTCAAATTTCCGCGAACACCGGACGGGTGGATGAGCGCTGTCAGCGCGGTACTCCTGACAGCGTATTTGATGTTTGCGCTGTACGCCCTGTTTTCTCCGTCGAATGATCCCCAGCGAGGGATGGCTCAGGGGTTTATCACTCTAGTAGCCCTCATCCTTCTCTTGCTTGGCGCCGCCCTATGGTTCGCAGCAGCTCGAAATCACCCGTGGCTGGCGCGCATCATATTTGTGATAACCATATTTCCGGCGCTTAGCCAGACTGCGCAGGAAATCTATCTGTTGCTGCATCGTGCGCCATAACAGCAATTCTGAATTTCCTTACCGTTTGCGGTCTCGCGCCGAAAACATGAAACCGAGTGCATACCCGTCGCGGAGGGCTCGACGGTGAGCGAGGACTCGTCCGATGTGCGCGCGATGGCAGACGCCATCTACCGCACCGAATCGCGCCGCGTCTTTGCCACGCTCGTCCGCCTGCTCGGCGACTTCGACCTCGCCGAGGAAGCGCTGCACGACGCCTTTCGCGCGGCGCTCGAGCAATGGCCGCGCGACGGCGTGCCCGGGAATCCGCGCGCGTGGCTGGTATCGGCCGGTCGGTTCAAGGCCATCGATGGCATCCGCCGGCGCTCACGGTTCGACTCGATGGAGGATGTCGCCGAGCAAGTCGATGCCGTTATCGACGAGACCCCCCAGCCGTGGGAAAACGAAGGCATCGAAGATGACCGGCTGCGCCTCATCTTCACCTGCTGTCATCCCGCGCTCTCGCCGGACGCGCAGGTCGCGCTCACGTTGCGTGAGGTCTGCGGCCTCACGACCGAGGAGATCGCGCAGGCGTTTCTGAGCGCCGCGCCCACGCTGGCGCAACGCATCGTGCGCGCCAAGGGAAAGATCCGCGACGCCCGCATCCCGTACCAAGTGCCGACGCCGCACGAGTTGCCGGAGCGGCGGGACAGCGTGCTGCGCGTGGTCTACCTGGTATTCAACGAGGGCTATTCCGCGTCATCCGGACAGTCGTTGACGCGGCTCGATCTGTCCGGCGAGGCGATACGGCTCGGACGGCTGCTCGTCGAATTGCTGCCGGAGCCCGAGGCGATCGGATTGCTTGCGCTGATGCTGCTGCAAGAATCGCGGCGCGCCGCGCGTACTTCGCCGACGGGTGAGCTGATCCTGCTCGCTGACCAGGATCGCTCGCTCTGGAACCGCGATCAGATCACGGAAGGCTCGGCGCTGGTGACAAGGGCGCTCGAGTCGGGGCGCTTTGGCCCCTACACGCTGCAGGCGGCGATTGCGGCGGTGCACGCCGGCGCGGTCAACGCCGATGCCACGGACTGGGGCGAGATCGCCGGACTCTACGACGTCCTGCTCCGCATCGAGCCGTCACCCGTCGTCGAGCTGAACCGCGCGGTGGCGGTGGCCATGCGCGACGGACCGGCCGCGGGTCTTGCCCTTATCGATGCCATCCTCGGGCGCGGCGATCTCAATGAGTACCACCTGGCGCATGCCGCGCGCGCGGACCTGTGCCGGCGGTTGGGTAAGACCGCGCAGGCACGCGCTTCCTACGAACGGGCGGTCACGCTCGCTCGACAGGAGCCGGAGCGACGGTTCCTCGAACGTCGGCTGGCGGAGTTGCCCGACTGAAGTCTCCGTCGAGGTACAACCGATCGCAGAGGATGTAGAGACCCTCCGTGCGGTTGAACCTTACGGAAATGGTTGACGACCATTTCCGTAAGGATGCTCCCCTCGAGCCGATCGATCGGCGAAGCCGCACGAATCTCCCCTCGCCCTCTGGGAGAGGGGCGGGGGTGAGGGTGGCAGCGGGCGAGGGGCTGGAGGTGAGGGTCGACCTTCGCCGAGCCCGTAGGTGCGAATTCATTCGCACGGGGCGCGCTTCTTCCATCAGCGCGACCGAATGAATTCTGGCCTACAACCCATCATTGTCAGTCAGTTCCGCAAAGCTCAGTAGGGCTTGGCCGCGTGTCGATTTCGAGCCCGCCCGTTCGACTAGGTAGTGAAGGCCTGGCGGATTCGGGCTCATTCGAGATAAACCGGAGCGGACAATGCAAAGGGTCATGAATGGTTTGGGAATATTGCGTCGATTCGGGCAGAGCGCGGGCCCTTATCTCATGCTGGAGATCCTGTTGCCGGGCGGAACGCTCCTGGCCCTGCTGCTGTTCCTGTATCGGCGCAGGAAGGTCGATATCGAAAGCGCCGTGTCGCGAGCGGTGGCTGCCGTGAGGCGCGATTTGGCAAGTATGGTCGGGCAGGGCATCTTTGCGCTGCGGCCATGCGATCTCCGGCCTTGGCGGGCTCTCCATCCCGGCGCCCGCGACGGGTCGGGCTCGGTCGGTGAGCTGAACGCCTGCCGCGTGAGAGTGTCCCAGTGTCGAATTTGGAGTCCGCCGTACGATTGTAGATAGATCCGGCATCTACAGCGTTTGACCACCATCAGGAGTGAGCCATGAAGTATTTATGCCTTGTATACCTCGACGAGAAAAAACTGGGCGACGTTCCAGACAGCGAATGCAAGGCTTGCGGGGACGCACTGCGGAAGAGCGGCCACCACATCGCCGCGGAAGCGCTTCAACCCGTTCATACCGCGACGACCGTGCGCGTGCGCAATGGCAACGTTTCCGTGACCGATGGTCCCTTTGCGGAGACGAAGGAGCATCTCGCCGGGTTCTACCTCGTCGACGCCAAGGACTTGAACGAAGCCATCCAATTGGCCTCGAAGATCCCGCCAGCGCGCGTCGGAAGCATCGAGGTGCGCCCGGTCAGGGAGTTGTCGGTGCAATAAGCCAAGGCATGACTACTGGAGAAATCACCATGCTGGGAAACAAGGATTTAGTTGCGACCATCGCGGTCAAGAACCTGGACACGGCGCGGAAATTCTATGAGGGCACGCTTGGCCTGAAGCCGGTCGACATCGAAGGGGAGGAACTGATCGTCTTCAAGAGCGGAAACTCCACCTTGAACGTCTACCGGTCGCAATACGCCGGGACCAACCGGGCCACGGCGGTGACATGGTTGGTTGGCGATGATGTAGAAGGCGTCGTGCGCGCGCTCAAGGCGAAGGGTGTCGCTTTCGAACATTACGACATGCCGAATATGAAGCGCGAGGGCGATATCCATGTCGCCGGCGACATGAAGGTCGCGTGGTTCAAGGATCCAGACGGCAACATCCTCAACGTCGTCAATCGATGACCCCGGGGCGGGGCGGCCCAAACGGATCGCGCTGGCGCTTACCGCGCCTCCGTGCGTGCTTCATTCGAGGGTCTGACGACGCTGAACCTCGCTCAGCGTCGGTCATCCCTATAGAGCTTTTCGAAATTGGGTGACGGAATGGCCCAGGGTCGCCCCGGCTCATTGTGGTAACTGAGCCGGGGCCCAATCTGCGGTGAGGAACTTGGATCCCGGCCTTCGCTGGGATGACGTGACTGTGGTGTCACTCAATTACGCAAGCCTCGAGAGGTTAGCGAGCATACGAGCAACAATAAGTGAAGGAGAAACCAATGGCTACCAAGATCTTCGTGAATCTGCCCGTGAGAGACCTCGATAAGTCCGTGGCATTTTTCACCAAGCTCGGCTTCAAATTCAACGCCCAGTTTACCGATGAGACGGCAACGTGCATGATTGTGGGCGAGGACATCTATGTCATGCTGTTGACGCATGCCAAGTTCAAGACCTTTACGCCCAAAGCAATCTGTGACGCGACGAAAAGCACGGAAGTTCTCGTGTGCCTGTCTTCTGAAAGCCGGGATAAAGTGAATGAAATGGTTCGCAAGGCAGTCGCGGCCGGCGGAACAACCTACAATGAGCCACAAGACCATGGCTTCATGTACGGGCACGGATTTCAGGACCTGGATGGTCACATTTGGGAATTGATCTACATGGAGCCAGACGCAGTAAAACAAGACTAGACTTCCTTCTCGCTGAAGGATTCGTATGCGAATCGTCACCGCGACGGTCTTTTCCGGATTCATTCTTGGTGCCTGGTGCGCGAGCGCTCCGACCGCCGAGGTCACGGCGTTTTCGCTCGTTGGAAAATGGGCGGTTTCGGCGCCTGCGCAGAATGGTCAAACGATGACCACAGAGTTGACGCTGATGCCGAACCTGAGATTCAGCGGCTCGTCCAGCGTGGAAGGGCGGTCCTTTTGGACCTTCTCGGGCACTTGGGAGGTCAAGGGCGACGAGGTTATCTGGCACTATGAAAATAGCTCGCTGCCATTGCCTGAATCGGCAAGAGTCGATACCGACCAAATCGTCTCGGTCGATGGCGAAACGCTGGTGCTCATATCGAAACTTAATGGCAAGCAGTATGCCTATTCGCGCGCGAAGTAAGCCTAAAATTGCGAGGCCTCAGCGTCCCCCATACTATGTCGTGTCGTTTAGCCGATGCACGCTTATGTGCCGGCCTGTGCCCTAACGTCTCGCCCAACCCGGATGCCTTGCCGCCGGCACTCACGCGCCGTCCGCTGGTCGCTGGTTATTTCATTCGCTAGCCGGCAAATACCGCATCGTCGCACCGCTTGCTCATGATCCCGTGGCAGAACATCCAAGGATTCTCCGGGGCGGCTGCAGTTGGCAGCATCGTATTTGTGGATCTAGCCCTAATTGCCAATGCTTTCGCCGACAATCTCTTCCCTGTCATAGATCTCTACTCACAGACCACAACGTGGGCAATCGTAATTGCTCTTCCAGTTCTGGCCCTCGTTTATTTAATTGGCCTGCTTTCGATCGGAGCTGGCGAAGCGGCGCTCCTCTGTTTTCGACTGGTGTCTCGTGCTGATTTGGCGGAGGATATTCTCGGCTTGCCTGGGCTACCCGAGATTATCGCCGCGCGTTATCAGCAACTTCGTCAGGATGCGGAGATACTTGCAGGTAGCGCTATCGCGTTCGGTCTGTTGGCCGTAGGCTCATCACTTTATGCTTGGCGTATCGAGGGTTGGCGGAGATTTTTGAGCGCTATCGTGGTATGCGCGGTCATTTTCGCGCTTGGGAGTATCGCGCTGGCCATCAGGCGATATGTCACTGCACATCGTTTGACTTCCTCCAATTCGTCGACAGCCAAATCTGGCGACGCCAACGAACGCGTCGCCGGTGGCAGCAAAACATGGCCTAACATGCGGCAACATGCGTCCGGCAATCCGGGCGCACATCGCGATGGAGAAGGAATCGAATGACGCGAATCATGCTCGCCATGTCGGTCTGCACCTTCATGCTGGGGGCGTTGCCGTTACCGGCGGCGGCGCAGACCTACCCGACTCGGCCGATCCGGATCATCGTGCCCTATCCGCCCGGAGGCACTTCCGACATCCTGGCGCGCTCGCTCGGCGAAAAGCTGACCGGCTCTCTCGGCCAACCGGTGGTCGTGGAGAACAAGCCCGGTGCGAACGGCAACTTGGGTGCCGATTTCGTCGCCAAGTCGGCTCCCGACGGCTACACGCTGCTGCTCGCCGACATCGGCGCGCTGGCAATCAGCCCGAGCGTTTATCCGACATTGCCCTTCGATCCCGCGCGCGATTTCGCTCCGGTGACGATGGTCGCGTATTCGCCGCACATCCTGGTCGTCAATCCGGCCGTTCCGGTCAACTCGGTGCAGGAGCTCGTTGCACTCGGGAAGAACAAGCCCGGCAAGCTCAACTTCGCGATCTCCGGAATCGGCGGCGCACCCCATCTGGCCGGCGTGGAGTTCGCGTTGCGCACCGGCGTGAAATGGGAATACATCCCCTATAAGGGCGGCTCGCAGGCGATCGCGGATGTCGCGGGCGGACAGGCGGACGTGACACTGAACGGGATGCTTGCGACCTATCCGCTGGTCAAGGGCGGCAAGCTCAAGCTGCTCGCGGTGTCGAGCGCTCGGCGGATGAGCGCGATCCCGGACGTTCCGACGATCGCGGAATCCGGCTTGCCGGGCTTCGAGACGGGCTCATGGCAAGGCGTGATGGCGCCGCCGGGCACGCCGCGCGAGATCGTCGCGCGCCTCAATGCCGAGTTCGGCCGCATCCTCGCGCTGCCCGAGATGCGCGACAAGCTCGGCAACCAGGGCGCCGACGTGCGGACCAATTCGCCGGACGAATTCGCCGCTTTTATCCGTACCGAAAGAGACAAGTGGGCGAAGGTCGTGAAGGAGGCCGACGTCAAGATCGAATAGGGGTGCCGGTCCGGCGCAGTGGGCACTGCTGCTCGATGCGAGTCACTCTATGAATGCACGGAGTAGCCGCAGCAATGATTCTCCTGCTCGCGATCGAAATTCGCAATGCGTCGGACCTCGTTGTCTGGATCGCTCAACAGGAGCATGAGTAGTGCGGCCTGACTCGGTGGTCGACGGGCACCTCGTTCGTTAGGCGGTACCGTGGCCACCATCCTCTCCGGCTATCTGCAGGTCGTTGACGCTCTGACGCCGGTTTTGAGAGGGTTGCCCGGTGTGATTGTTACCATCGATGGTCGAGATGGCGTCGGAAAAACCACGCTGGGTCGGTACCTTGCGTGGCACTTCAATGTGACACTGATCGAAACGGATCTGTTCATGATCCCCGCACAGGATTACGTCATTCATCTCGACGATCAGATCAACCGCATCATCGAACGACGGATTACCTCGCCTCTTCCAGTAATCGTCGAAGGCGTGGCCGTGTTGCAACTGATGAAACGGATCAATCGCGTTCCGGCTTTCTCTATTTACGTGACGAATCCTCGGCGATCGAGCAGTAAAATGCTGGAGCGTCTGCTTTCCGTTTATGAGGCAGATTTTTCTCCATCCGCGAAGGCGAACCTCGTGGTGAAGGTGGAGCATTAGTGCTGCCGGGCCGCGCCCAAGCGGAACCCTTCGGGCACGGCTAAAGGTGGGAGCCAGGTGGAGCGGGCCCTGGACAAAGGCGACCTAGTCTGCCGAGAATGATGCCGTGGACAGCCGACAACCAGAGCGTCGAGAAGCGCCGGGTGACGCATCGATCAACTTGCGTAGCGCCACAGTCACTGTCGTAGCGGCTGCCTTGGGCGCGATTGCAGGTGGAATGGCAGCGTCGAAACTACCGGAAGACAAGTTTATCTGGACCGGGTTCGTCCTGGCACCGCTTTTGGTCTTGCTGGAAATATTTTTCAAGCGGCTGGTCGCGCTTTTCGATGGCAATGCAAATGCCGCCCGCCTGATGCTTGCCGGCGCTATCGTGGCAGGGTTTTATGTCACATGGTTTGCGGTCCGATCGTTGTGAACGCTACGTCTGACCTCTCGCTCCGCTGTTGGTGACGCACTACATCACGTTCGTGGTGCTTCTCAAGTACTGGAAAAGAGCGGCCTGATCGGGCGTCAACGCGACTCCCACGGGTCCAACCTCGCGTCGCCGGTGATCCGCCGGTTACCTTTTCGTCAGGCAGGCACAATTCCGAGGCCGTGCCGCCCTTGACGGTTGTTTCATCGGCCTCGAACGTCGTAAGGAGAATTCATCATGGCGACTTACATTGTGCTCACGACTTTTACAGATCAGGGCATTCGCAACGTCAAAGACACCACAAAGCGAGCCGACGCCGTAAGGGAATTGGCAAAGAAATTCGGGGTGACGGCGAAGGAGTTTTTCTGGACACTGGGAAGCTACGATGTCGTTGCAATATTCGAAGCACCTGACGATTCGTCTATGACCGCGCTTGGGTTGGCCCTCGGTGCCGGGGGCAACGTCCGGACCCAGACCTTGCGAGCCTTCTCCAGAGAAGAAATGAATCGCGTTCTCGCCAAGTTGGCGTAGGGGCCGCACGCGATTATTGCGTCGCGGGCGCCGTCATCTCCCAGGGCAGCGTGCGCGTCAGCAGGACATTGAGGAGATTGTCCTGGAAGTTGATGTTGCCGGTGAGCTTTGAATGATGCTCGCAGAGAAAGAACCAGTAGGCGATCGGGATGAAGCTGTCCTCGTTTTGCGGTGCGCTCGGATCCAGTGTTTCACGGGCAAGCAGCGACGGCTTGGTTACCTTGCCGTCCCCCGGCTCGAGCATCAGCTCGTCGTAATTCACTCCCGCTTTGCGCTCGCGAATGTCGGCCGGATACAGGCGCGCGGTCGGAACGCCGCCGTCGTCCTCCAGCGCGAGCCTCGCCGGCGTCATCGTGCAATCGCCGCCGAAGAGCACGTAACGTATGGGCGTCGCCGGCTCGGGCGTCGACAGCGCCCAGAGGAAACGCCGCGCGCGCTCGAGGCGATAGTCGAAGAAACGGTGCAGGGCCCGAAGATATCCCTCGGATTCGGTGCCGCGTCGAGCGCGGATACGAGCTTCGACCTCGGGGTCGAAGATCGACCACCGGTATCGCCGCCAGACGGTGGCATCGAACAGGTCGTCGGCAAGCGGCGCGCCAGAGGTATCGATCAGCCACGTCACCAGCGGGTGCGGAAACAACTGATAGCCTGAGGGCAGCGTGGCGAGCACCTCGCGCGGGATGCGCCGCAACCCCACCGGCTCCCCCGCCAGGAAAGCGTGCAGCGACGACGCGGATCCCATGTTCGGCGTTCCGAGGAGGATGAGCTTGCGGACGCGGGACGTGCCGTAAAGCGTGACGATATGCTCGCTGCCGTCCAGCACATCGACGGGACCGTAGCGCAGGTAGTAGCGCGCGACGAGACCGCCCATGCTGTGCGCGATGATGTCCACGCGCAAGGCGGGATCGTTGTAGTCACGGCGCACGAGCTCGATCAGACGGTCGAGCCCGCGCGCGGCATCGACGTTGTCCAGCCGCCAGTCGTACGGGTAGATGTAATACCGGCGCTCACCCTTGTGCGCCGGCGTGCCGGCGTCGGCGTGGACGTAGCCGCCGAACTTCTGCAGCGCCTCGATGATCTGGCCATAGAAATCGCGGCCGAGCGCCTCATCGGTAATGCCCGACGCTTCGAGATTGTCGTCGCGCACCTGCAGCGTCGCGGGGTCGAAGTCCAGCGCGAGCTCTCGGTACTCGTTGAACAGAATCATCCGCGCCGAGCCCGGCCAGACTTCGTTGCCGGTGACGCGATCGCGCAACCTCGAGCCGAAAAGCCCCGGAATCAGGATAACCGGAGTAGCGTCGGAATACTCCGACCCGGCCCGATAGAGGCGCGCCAGGTCGGGGCGCGGGGGTTCCTGACTGCACGAGATGAGCATCGCGCAAATCGCGAGCACCGCAACGACGCCCTGGCGACGAAGCTCGTTCACGGCGGCATTGTATCGCCGCGACGTGGGTGCGGATTTATCCGCACGCAGTGCCTACATACAGCCCGGCCGGATGAATCCGCCTCGGCCTCCTATCAGATCATCGCAATGGACACACCGCGTGTCGGCCTCA
>Ga0193751_1000916_pt1 | contig 20122 bp, 22 predicted proteins | sample L1c2metaG_FD_143050 | JGI IMG/M metagenome (GOLD analysis project Ga0193751, IMG submission 143050) | Soil microbial communities from a riparian zone of the East river system, Colorado, United States - L1c2 | ecosystem: Environmental > Terrestrial > Soil > Riparian zone | place: USA: East River... | reverse complement strand
TTGCGCCTGTCGCGCGCGCGGGTCGCTCGCTCCCCGTGATGGCCGGCGCCGCAACCGCCAGCTACGGACGGTGAACGCGCGCTCGGCTGCCATTATTTCCCGCGCGCGAGCGGTCATGCCGGGCGGCGTCAGCTCGCCGGTGCGCGCGTTCGGCGGAGTCGGGGGCGAACCGTTCGTCGTGGCGCGAGGGGAAGGGGCGCGGATCTGGGACGTCGATGACAACGAGTACATCGACTTCGTGCTCTCGTGGGGACCGCTCATCCTCGGACACGCCGCTCCGGCCGTGCTCGATGCGCTCGACGAGACGATGCGCCGCGGCACGAGCTTCGGCATCACGACCGAGCTGGAGGTGGAGCTCGCGGAGCTTCTCACCGAGCGGCTGCCGCATGTCGAGATGGTGCGCTTCGTGTCGAGCGGCACGGAAGCGACGATGAGCGCGCTGCGGCTCGCGCGCGCGGCCACGGGGCGCGATGCGTTCCTGAAGTTCGACGGCTGCTATCATGGCCACGCGGACTCCTTTCTCGTGCGCGCGGGCTCCGGCGTCGCGACGCTCGGGTTGCCGAACTCGCCGGGCGTGCCGGATGCGGTCGCATCACTCACCCGCGTCGCGCCGTTCAACGATGTCGAGGCTGTGCGCAGAATCGCCCACGAGCAGCCGCGCGCGGCGATCATCGTCGAGCCGCTGGTCGGCAATTCGGGATTCATCCCGCCGGACCCCGGCTTCCTTCAGGCATTGCGCGCGATTGCGACCGACACGGGCGCGTTGCTCATCTTCGACGAGGTGATGACGGGCTTCCGCATCGCGATGGGGGGCGCGCGCGAGCGCTACGGCGTCACGGCCGACCTGACGACGCTCGGCAAGGTGATCGGCGGCGGACTGCCGCTCGCGGCGTATGGCGGACGTCGCGACCTCATGGAGATGATCGCACCGCAGGGCTCCGTCTATCAGGCGGGAACGCTCTCCGGGAATCCGCTCGCGATGGCCGCGGGGCTCGCGACGCTCAAGGCGCTGACGCCGGCGCTGCACGCGCGCATCGAGGCCCGCACGGCGCGGCTCGTCGCGGGGCTGATCGCGAGCGCGGCCAGCCACGATGTGCCGTTCACTGCGGCGCACGCGGGATCGATGTTCGGCTTCTTCTTTCAGCGCGAGCCAGTGCGCAATTTCGCGAGCGCGAAGGGGAGCGACGTCGGGTTCTTTCGCCGCTTCTTTCACGCGGCTCGCGAGCGAGGCGTCTATCTCGCGCCGTCGCCCTTCGAGGCGGCATTCATGTCGGCCGCCCACGGCGATGCGGAAGTCGATCTCGCACTCGAGCGACTCGATGCCGCGATGCGCGCCGCGCGTGCGTAGACTCGCGCTCGCGGCCGACTGTGGCGTCGTGGCCCTCGCGGCCATCGTGGCCGTCGTCGCGGCGTGCGGTGGGCGCGCGCCCTCGCCCGGCGGCGAGCCGCCGCGGGTGGAGCGCGACACGATTCCTCCGAAGGTGACCGCGGAGTCGCTGCCGCCGGAAAAGATCGAAGATGTAAATGCGCCGCAGGAGCCCGGACTCCTGGAGAACTCGCAGGTGGTGCGCATCGCGCTCGCCGCCGGCGTTCCGCGCGTGACGATCTCGGCCACGGGCGACTGGAAGCTCTACGACAGCAATGGCGAGAGCACACTGCTCCACGGCGACGGAGGCGAGCAGTGGATCATCGAGCCGGAGCGCGGCGGCCTTCGCGCGTCGCGGCTGGATGGCGCGCCCACCGGTGTGCGCCCCGCGCCGTTCATCGCGCGCTCGATCGCGCGGGGCTCGTACGTGATCGTGAACGGAAAAAAATATCGTGGCGAGGTCGCGGTGATTCCAGCGCCCGGCGGGCTCTCCGTGATCAATCGTCTCTACATGGAGGACTACCTTCGCGGCGTCGTGCCGCTCGAGATCGGACAACATCGCACCGAGGACGAGCGCGCCGCCGTCGAGGCGCAGGCGGTGGCCGCGCGAAGCTACGCTTACACGCATCTCGTGAGCGAGCGCGAGCGGTCGTACGACATGCTCGCGACGGTGCTCGATCAGGTGTACGGAGGCGCCGACGCAGAGGTGCCGCTTGCCGACCGCGCCGTGTTCGGCACGACACGCATCGTGCTGACGTACAACGGCCGCATCATCAACGCGCCGTACCACTCGACGTGCGGCGGCACGACGTCGGCGGCGAGCGAGGTCTGGAAGGAGGGCGACGAGCCGTATCTCGTCGCGGTGAGCGACCGCATCCCCGGCACCGCCGACCGCTACTACTGCGATCCGTCGCCCACCTTTCGGTGGACGCGCACCTACGATCAGACGACGCTCCGCGCGGCGCTGGACAAGTACCTGCGGAGCTACGCTGCCGTGTCGTCCGAAGGGATCGGCGCCATTCGCTCCGTGGAGGTGGAGAGCCGCACACCGTCCGGCCGGGTGCATATGCTCGGCATCGGCACCTCGCGCGGACATTTCTCCCTGCGGGGGAACGACATTCGCTTCGTGCTCCGCTCGGCGGGTGGCGAGATCCTCAACAGCACCTACTTTTCGGTGGAGAGCCGGCAGAATCCCGATGGCGGCCTGACGTCGCTCACCATCGAGGGACACGGGAATGGTCATGGCATCGGGATGTGTCAGTGGGGCGCCATCGGGCGTGCGCGCGCGGGCGCGGACTACCGGACCATCCTGCGCACATATTATCCGGGGACGATGGTTGCAACGGTTTCCAGGTAGCATCGGCCTTGCCATCGGCTACGCGTTCGCTGCTCTCCTGGCGGCGGCCGCGCCCGCGAACGCGCAGAACGTCTTTCAGCGCCTCGACCTCGACAAGCTCAGGCTCGAAGGGATTGGCGTCGTGGCCGGCCCCGTGTCACCCAGCACGATCGTGAGCACAAAGTCGTACGGCGTGCAGGCGGACTATGGCGAGATCACGCCGCACCTTCGCGTCGGATTTTCGGGGAGCTTCTGGAGCTCGCACTTCGATGACAAGACGGTCGACCGCTTCATCACGCAGCTCGAGCAGTCGCTCTCCAATCCCCAGGACTCGATCAAGTTCGACCGAGTGGAGATCTCGACCATCTCGCTCGAGGCCGATCTTCGCTACACGCCCACGGCGTCCCACGCAGCGGTGCAGCCATACGTGGGCGGGGGAATCGGGCTGCACATCGTGAACGCCGAGTCGAAGCTGATTCAGAATACGTTTGTGGAGAGTGCGCTCGACAACATCGGAGCGGGAATCAGCGCGATCGCCGGCGTCGCCATTCTTCCCACGCATCGCCTGAGCGTGGGCGTCGAGGCGCGCTACACGGTGCTCGGAACCATCCGATTCGGCACCGTGCGCGCCGGAGCGATGTTTCACTTCAGCCGTCCGACCCATCCCAAGGTGTCCAGTCCATGAAGCCTGCCCTGCGTATCGGAGTGATCGGCGTCGGCGCGATCTCGCAGGTCGCGCTGCTGCCCACGCTCGCGCGCCTGCGTGGAGCGCAGCTGGTCGCGCTGTGCGACAACGACGGACCCAAGGCGCGCGCGCTCGCGGAGCGGCTCGATGTTCCCGATGTCTTCACCGACATCGACGAGATGCTGGAGTTCGACGAGCTCGATGCGGTGGTGATCTCGACGCCGAGCCATCTGCACGAGCCGCACGTGCTGAGCGCGCTCGCGGCCGGCGTGCACGTGCTGTGCGAGCGGCCGCTCGCGCTGACGGTGCGCGGCATCGAGCGCATTCTCGCGGCGGCGACGAGAAGTGAGAAGAAAGTGTCGGTCGCCAACAATCATCGCTTTCGGTCCGACGTGCAGGCGATCGCCGCCTTCCTGCGCGGCGGCGAGCTGGGGAAGCTCACCGGCGTGCGCACGGGCTCGTACCAGTCGAAGCGCCCGGCAGAGGGGTGGCGGCTTCGCCGCGCGGAATCCGGCGGCGGCGTGTTCATGGAACAGGGTTTTGCGATGCTCGACCTCGCGCTGTGGCTCGCGGATTTTCCGGAGCCCGTGCGCGTCAGTGCGCACATGGAACGCGGGCGCGGCGCGAGCGCGGTGGAGGACGCGATGCTCGCATTCGTCGAGTGCGAGCAGGGCAAGACGTTCGTGATCGACGTGAACTGGTCGGTGACGTCGCAGGAGGACCGCTGGTGGTTCGACGTGCTCGCGACGCGCGGCAGCGCGCAGCTCAGCCCCTTCAAGGTCGTGAAGGCGCTGAACGCGACTCCCGCCGACGTGACGCCACGCGGCGCGGCCGTGCGTGAGAGCGCGGTGACCCAGTCGTATCGCGCCGAGCTCGCGCACTTTCTCGCGGTGCTGCGCGAGGAGGCGAGCTACGAGCCGCCCTCCGATCAGGTCGTCCTGCATCGCATTGCCGAGGCGATCTACAGGTCCGCGGACGAGGAGAAAGAAATCCGACTGTGAACATTCGCCGAGGGGTGTTTCCGCAGAGGGGAGAGTACGCGGCGCTTGCCGGCTCGACGCTCCTCTTCGCGATCGCATTTCCGCCGTTCCCCCTGCTCATTCCGGCATTCCTCTGCCTCGTCCCGTTCGCGGTGGCGGTGGCGACGCGCGCCGATCGCGCGGGAACGGTGCGCGAAGCCGCGCGCCTCGGCTTCTGGTTCGGCATGCTCGGCTACGCCGCCAACCTGTACTGGATCGCGATCGCGCTCTCGATCTTCACGAAGCTCGCGATCGTGGGCTACATCGCGGCGCTGTTCGTGCTCGCGCCCGTCGTCGCGCTCGCCGGGATGGCGCTCTTCGTGCTGCGGCGCGCCACGCGGCTGCCACTGGCGCTGCTCCTGCCGGTGGTGTGGGTGGCGTCCGAGGTGGTGCTGAACTACATGTCGGACCTCGCGTTCCCATGGCTGCCGCTCGGGCTCGCCCTCTCACGCACGCCCGTGCTCGCGCAGGCGGCCGATCTCTCGGGTGTGCGCGGGCTGAGCTTTCTCATCGCGGCGGTGAACGGGTTGATCGCGGATGCGTGGCTGCTGCGCGGCCAGCGTTCCGCGATCGCGAAGCGCCTGGTGGCCGCGATCGCCATCGTGGCCGCGCTGGCGGGCTATGGTGTTTGGCGCATGCGAACGACGGAGCTGCTTCCGCTTGCGCCCGTCGCAATCGTGCAACCCAACATTCCGCAGGAGGAGAAATGGCAGGCCGAGAACCAGTCGCGCATCCGCGAGATTCTCGACGACATCACGAACAAGCGGCTCGCGACGCACGATGCCAGGCTCATTCTGTGGCCCGAGGCGGCGCTCCCCGGGTTCATCGCCGAGCATCCCGAATGGAGCAGCGATCTGCGGCACATGGCGCGTGGCGCCCGCACACCGATCCTGTTCGGGACGCTCGATGTCGAGTGGCATGGGCCCGGCGACTACGACTACTACAACGCCGCCATGCTCGTCGACTCGGCCGGCGTACTCAATGCGCAGCCGCCGTACCGAAAGTCGTTTCTCGTGCCGATCGTGGAGCGCGTGCCGTTCGTGAATCCGCGCTGGTTCAAGAGTCTGAAGTATTTCGGCGGCTACGGTCGCGGCCTGAACACGAAGCCATTCGTCGTGTCGTTCGGCAAGGTGGGCGTACTCATCTGCTACGAGTCGATCTTCCCGCAGCGCTCGCGTGAGTTCCGTCGCGAGGGCGCGAAGCTGATCGTCAACATCACCAACGATGCATGGTTCGGGAAGTCGCTCGCGCCGTACCAGCACGAGGCGCACATGGCGCTGCGCGCGATCGAGAACCGAGTGGGCATCGTGCGCGCGGCAAACACGGGCATCTCCGGGTACATCGATCCGCTAGGGCGCATCCAGGGCGAGACGTTGCTCGATACAGCGGACTCGCGGGTCTACAATGCCCAGACCACAGATGTTATGACGCTCTACGTGCGCATCGGCGATTGGCTCGGCTCGCTCGTCTTGCTGGCGACGGCCGGGGGTCTCGCGTGGGCGCGCTTCCGCCGTCGCGTGCCGTGACGGGGCTCTCGGTCGGGATCGACGTCGGGGGAACCTTCACCGATCTCGTCTCGGTCGCGGAAAACGGTGCGGTCGAGTCGCGCAAACTGCTGACCACCACCACCGATCAGAGCGATGGCGTGCTCGAATCGCTCCACACGCTCGGCGCGCCGCCGGCGGGGATCGCGCGCCTCGTGCACGGCACCACCGTGGCGACGAACATGTTGCTCGAGCGAAAGGGCGCGCGCGTAATGTTGTGCGCGACCGCCGGCGCCAGTGACCTGCTCGAGCTGCGCCGGCAGGAGCGCGCGTCGCTGTACGATCTCACGCGCCACCATCCCGCGCCGCTCGTGCCGCCGTCGATGACGGTGGCGATCGAGGAGCGGATGACGCCGTACGCCGTGGAGAAGCCACTCGGGACAGCCGCGATCGCGAGCGCCGTCACCGCGGTGCGCGCGGCCGCACCCGACGTCATCGCGATCGCGCTGCTGCATTCGTACCGCGACGAATCGCACGAGCGTGCGCTCGCCTCGGGGCTGCGCGCAGCCGGGATCGAGGCAGACATCGTCTGCTCGGCCGACGCGCTTCCCGAGATTCGCGAGTACGAGCGCACCACGACGACGGTGGCCGAGGCGTACTTGCGGCCGGGCGTGGCGCGATACCTGGCACGTCTAGGGGAACGACTGCACGAGAAAGGATATCCCGCGCTCTCCGTGATGACGTCCTCCGGCGGAATGCGCGGTGCGAATGCGGGAGCGAAGAGCGCGGCCGCACTCGCGCTGTCCGGACCGGCGGGCGGCGTCGCGGGCGCGGCGTACGTGGCGCGCCTCGCGGGGCTCCCGAATGCTCTCACGATCGACATCGGCGGCACGAGTGCGGACGCGGGACTCGTACTCGATGGCGAGCCGCTCACGGAGAGCGGCGGCGAGATCGCCGGCGTGCCGATAGCGCTTCCGCGCGTGTTGGTGGAGACCGTGTCCGCGGGCGGCGGAAGCATCGGGTGGATCGATGACGGCGGTGCGCTACGCGTCGGGCCGCGGAGCGCCGGCGCCACGCCCGGGCCCGCGGCGTTCAACCGCGGCGGCATCGACGCCACCGTCACCGACGCACAGATGGTGCTCGGCACGCTCACCGCGCGCGCGATCGGCGTCGTCGCGCTCGACGCGGAGGCGGCGCACAAGGCGGTGGGACGCCTCGCCGCCGCGCTCGGCGTTGCGCCCGAACGCACCGCGCGCGCAATGGTGCAGGCGGCGGACGCGGCGATGGCGCGTGCGCTGCGCCGCGTGAGCGTCGAGCGCGGCATCGATCCGCGCAGGTGCGCGCTGGTCGCGTTCGGCGGCGGTGGTCCGCTGCACGCGTGCGCGCTCGCGGATCATCTCGGCATCAGCACCGTGCTCGTGCCGCCCTTCGCCGGCGTGCTGAGCGCGCTCGGCCTCGCGATCGCGCCGGAGCGCCGCGATGCGCTCGCGAGTGTGATGCGCCGCGCGCATGCCCTCACTCCCGCGGACACGCGCGAGCTCGACGCGGTGCTTTCGGCGCGCGCGCGCGGAGACGTCCCCGCGTCCGGAGCGACACAGCGCTGGTTGCGTGCGAGGTACGTCGGCCAGGGACACGAGCTGGAGATTCCCTTCGCACCCGGCGAGGAAGGTGCATCGCTCATCGGGCGTTTCGCCGCGGAGCACGAAAAGCGAATGGGCTTCACCCTTGAGCAGGATGTGGAGGTGGTGGGCGCGCGCATCGCCGTCTCCGGCGCCGCGCGCGAGGCGGTGCTCGCCGCCCCGCACTTCGCCGACGTTACGCGTCGCGGCCCCGCGGTGATTCCGCTCTCCGACGCGACGATGTTCGTTGCCGATGGATGGACCGCGCGCGCGCTCCCGATCGGCGGCTATCTCATGGAGCGCACCTCATGAGCGACGCGAGTACGGCGACCTTCGACGAGCTCCTCGAGCTCGAGGTGATGGGGCACGCGTGGTCGGCGATCGCCGAGGAGATGGGGAGCGTGCTCGTGCGCGGCTCGCTGTCGCCGAACATCCGCGAGCGACGCGACGCGTCCGCGGCGCTCTTCGATGCGGGCGGCCGCATGGTCGCGCAGGCGGCGCACATTCCCGTGCACTTGGGCGCGATGCCCGAATCGGTGCGCGCGGTGCGCGAGCGCTCGCCACTGGCGGGGGACGTGTTCATCCTCAACGATCCGTACACCGGCGGGTCACACCTTCCCGACCTCACTCTGGTGGAGGCGGTGGAGCTCGACGGCGAGATCGTGGGCTACGCGGCCGTGCGCGCGCATCACGCGGATGTTGGCGGGATGAGTCCCGGGAGCATGCCGCAGGGTGCGACGGAGCTCGTGCAGGAGGGGCTGATCCTGCCGCCCGTGCTCATCTCGCGCGACGGCGCGACGCGCGACGACATTCTCGCGATCATCCTCGCCAACGTTCGCACGCCGGCCGAGCGCAGCGGCGATCTCCGAGCGCAGATCTCGGCGTGCGCCGCGGGGGCGAGCGGTTTGCGCAGGTTCATTGCGCGCGAGGGACGCGAGCGCGTGGCGGCGTCGGGGCGCGCGCTCATCGACTACACCGCTCGCCGCGCGCACGCGGCGATCAGCGCGCTCGGCCCTCGCAGCGGAAACGGCACGGACATTCTGGAGGGCGACGGGCACTCGGAAACGCCGGTCACGGTGTCGGTCGCGCTGCACACGCGCGGCGATCGACTCGTGCTGAACTTCGCCGGGACGTCGCCGCAGGTGCGCGGCAACGTGAACTGCCCTCTCGCGGTGACGCGCGCGGCCGCGGTGTTCGTGCTGCGAACTCTCCTGAGCGACGACGTGCCGACGAATGACGGCATCGCGCGCGCGATCGAGATCATCGCCGAACCGGGATGCGCGGCGAACGCGCGCTGGCCGGCCGCGGTGGCGGCGGGGAATGTCGAGATGTCGCAGCGCATCACCGACACGATTTTCCTGGCGCTTGCGAACGCGGGGCTCGACGTGCCGGCGCAGGGGCAGGGGACGATGAACAACGTCACCTTTGGCGGCGACGGGTGGACGTTCTACGAAACCTTGGGCGGCGGACAGGGCGCGTCGTCGCGGGGCGAGGGTCCGAGCGCGGTGCACGTGGGGATGAGCAACACGCGCAACACACCCATCGAGTCGCTCGAGTGGGCGTATCCGATTCAGATCGAGGAGTACTCGATTCGGCGCGGCAGCGGCGGGGCGGGGACGTATGCTGGCGGCGACGGCATCGTGCGTCGCTACCGCGCGCTCGAGCCGTGCACGGTCACCCTACTCACGGAGCGCCGACGTCGCGCCCCCTCGGGCGCGGCGGGCGGCGAGAGCGGCGCGGTGGGACGGAATCTTCTCAATGGGCGCGAGCTGCCGCCCAAGTGCCGAGTGCAGCTCGTGGCGGGGGATGTGCTTACGATCGAGACGCCGGGTGGCGGGGGGTGGGGGGCGCCGTCGCGACGTTGACGCACTAGCGCCCGTCAGCCAACTTCGCCGCTCATGAGCGACGACCAACCGTGGTACCGAGAGCCCGAGACGTTCATCGCCGTTGCCGCGCTCATCGTCAGCATGTCGGCAATGGTGGTCGGCATCTACGAAGCGGCGCTTCAGCGCATGTCCGCCCCAGCCGCCCGGCACTAGTTTCTGACCCTTCCTCGGCACGCATCGCATGACATTCAAGAGTCTGCTACTCGCGATCGCAGGGCTGGGCATCCTCGCATCGACGGGCTCCGCGCAGAGCACTAGCCAGTCCGCGCCGCCACCGCCGCTCGACGGCGTGGCCCGACCCTTTCGCGACTCTGTGCTCGAACAGCTCGCAGGAACGTGGAACACCACCCGCAAGTCTTCGCGCGGGACGACCCTCAGCAGCGTGCAGGCGGAGTGGGTACTGAACCATCAGTTTCTTTGCCTCCACTACACCGATACGGCGACGCCGAGCTCGTACGAAGCGATCGTATTCATCGGCTATGACAACACGAGCGACCGGTACGTCGCGCACTGGATCGACGTGTTCGGTGGACGCTTCTCCGAGACGCTCGGATATGGGTCGCGCGTGCCAGGAGGCATTCGACTCGTGTTCGAGTATCCGGACGGCCCGTTCGTGAACGCGTTCACATTCGACCGATCGAAGAACGAATGGCTCTCGCAGATGCGGCGGAAGAACGCGCGCGGAGAATGGGTGTCGTTCGCGGACGAGACGTTCCGGCGTCCGTGACGCTCGCTGCGCGCGATCAGACGATTCACAATATCGCGTGAGACTCCGCCTTACGGCGCACGCGCTCGTTCCACCCACTCGATGCCGCGAGCGATGAGGGTCGAGAGCTGCGCGGACGGCGTGATCGCGATGTCGTGGATGGACAAACCGCTGTCGAGCAGCGCGCCGGTGACCAACCAGCCGGCATAGTATCCCTCGCGCCCGAGACCTGTGGTGCCAGTTCCGAAAGTGAAGCGCTGAGCTGTCGCGGCCCCGGAGTCCGAAGCGTGCTGTCTAATCCCGTTGAGGATGACCGTCCGACGCGCGTTCGCACTGTCGAGCCAGCCCTGCGAGCCGCCGACATAATAAATCGACGGATGCCCTGGGATGAGGCGTTCGGTCACTCTCATCGCCAACCCTTCGGAGATCACGAGCTCCGGAAGACTCATCTCGTAGCCGCTCGTGATGTTCGCGCATCCGCGCGAGTGGTGCACGGCGTGCGTGAGCTCGTGGGTCAGAGCGCCGAATGCGTCTCCAGCCTCAAGGGGAATTGCGATTGTCTGCGTTCCATCCGGGCCGGGGAACGCGAATGCGTTTCCTTCAAAGCCCCCGACGAACACAATCAGCTGAACATGGGTGTCACCCCCACAGCCAAGCAGGTCGACGACCTTTCGAAAGACGGTGTCGGGCGCGAACCCGAGACCTGCGGCTCCTCGTCGGATCTTGGCGAGTGAGGCGGGATAGCGATCCCACGCACCCTCGAAGAGGCGCCGGGCGAGCGTGTCACCGAACGGACCGGGCGGTCGTGCCGCGAAGCCGTAGAGGTGTTGCCAAAGCGCCCATCGAGCATCGCGGTCGAGCGGAGTTTTGGAAGCGCTGTCGAAGAAGATGAGAAATTTCTTGGACAGATCGACGACCGTCACGTGCGACCCGCGAGCGGCGCTGTCGACGATTGGGCTGGAGATGCCTCGCGCCCGATCGCGGGCCGGAGGCGCCGCGCGACGCGTGGTAGCCGCTGACCGCTGGTGCGACGTACAAGTCGCGGCGACGGCCAAGGGGAGCGCCGTACGCATTACTGCGCTGATCGTGCGCCGTACTGTGCCCACGAGTCGGATCATTGAAGCACCCTCGCGCACGTCAAATGGAGGCCGTCTGCGTTTGGCCGACATCGAACCCTTCATTTGACAGCAGCGCGGCTCTGGTCGTTTGTATTGCTTTCTAACGCAAAGTACTTTATAATCGTAAATCACAATAAGCCACGTGTGCAGATCAATGAATTTCTCGACGCTGATGAAAAAGCCGAGTGCCTTCCTTCCAGTGGCGATGTCGCTGGCGGCCCTCGCCACCGTGCTCGTGACCCTCGCCACGTCCGGCATCGTGCGCGGGGGCGACGAGGGGACCCCCGCGCACATCTGGCAGCTCCTCATGGCTGCCCAGGCTCCGATCGTGGCCTACTTCGCGATCACGTGGCTGCCGCGCGGGCCGAGACAGGCCTTGTTCGTATTGGTCCTTCAGGTCCTCGCCGCGCTCGCAGCTCTCGCACCTGTGTTCCTGCTCAAGCTTTAGAGCGAGATTGGATTCGGTGCACCCGGGCAAGCGTCGTCGGAGGAGAGTCGTGAATTCACCGAGACGCATCGTACTCGCGCTTTCGCCAATGATCGTAGCGCTGGTGGGATGCCAACGACACAACGCGAGCGACTTCTGGATCCTCGCGAAATCGTACCGCCTCGTGGTGCATCTCTCGCAACGACCGCCGCTCACACCCGAGCGAGCGAGTCACTTCGCGCCAGTGGCCGACAGCGCGGTGTTTATCCTGACGCCGGACTCCGTGCGATCCGACCGCGCGTTCGGCACGTATCAGGCGGACACGCGGCACTTCCCTCTGGACTTCGCATCGATGGGCGATTCCACCTTCGTCGCGACAAGGAACGGCGAGCACTGGGAAACCTTGCTGAGCGGCGCTCCGAAGGATGCGGGTATCCAGCTGTCGGGCGAACGAAGCCACAATGTCGTGAGCGGCACGTGGCGGTTGCGTTCATCGAATGCCGCGCATGGCGATTTCACGATGACACCGGGCACCTAGCGAGGCACTGCGGCTTTCGCGAACGACCTCGAGCCGCGAACGACTCGAGAGTCCGAGATGCGCACGAAAGACTGCCTACACCTGACGGCAGTCTTTCAATGCAATCGCCAGTGCGAGCGAAGCTACGGCTTCTTCGCGTCCGGCACGTGGTGCGTTTGCTTCACCGTATCGGTGTGTATCGTCGTGTCGGACTTCACGACGGTCGTATCGCGAACCTTGGTGCTGTTGATCAGCGTGTCGACGCCCTTCACGGTTTCATCGTGATTTCCCTTACATGCGGTGGAGCCGACGATCACTCCGAATGCCGCTACCATGGATGCAAGCTTCAATGCGCTCATCGTACCTCTGGATCGGGAAACGAAACTGCCCACGTCACGCTCGCAGTGGCAGGACGGACCATCCAACCATAGCAATTCATGCGCCTCGACGAGGCACGGCGTGGCGCCTCGCGTGCACGGCGCAGCCCCTAACGCGTCAGCTGGATTGCCCCGGGCGTTCCCGGAGTGCAACTTCCCACCCTCACACCACTCGGGAGCCTCGCCGATGCTCGTTCCCACCGTTCGCCTCCTCGTGGCAGCCATCGCCATCGCGTCTCTCGCCCCCGTTCCCGTGTATCCGGGTGCGGTGCTCGACGTGGCCGCCTCGAAAGAGGCGTCCGCCGCGCACCCGAAGTTTCCCTACAAGGTGTACGTGACGCCGGATTCCTATGAGAAGGTCATCGCCTTCTACAAGGGAAAGGGTGCGTCGCAGTCGGAGGCCGTGTCGGTCGGAAACGATGCGAATCGGAAGATGGCGATGTTCTCGGCGAGCGACAGCACGATCGCCATCAACTGGCCGGCTGACGTCAAGGACAAGAGCGGGAAGATCATCTCGCGAACCGGAACGAGGATCGCGATCGGGGACTGATGCGGCGGTAGGCGGCGGGACGTCGTCGCGTTCCGCGACAGGAACGCGCGGCCGCGCTACCGCCCGCGGTCCGAGTGCAGCAGCGCCAGCTCGTTCATCGCCGGCTCGTACTCCGGCTCCTCCACGAGCAGTTGCTTCAGCATCGTGATGGCCTGCTGCACGCGCCCCGCATCGCGCGCCTCGATCGCGCGCGCGAACATCAGCGTCGTCGTGTACGACGCCTTCTGCGTTGTCTCGCGCGCACGTTTGCCATCGCTCGGCAGATCGGCGAGGTGCATGTCGTGCCCCAGGTGCTCCGATAGCTGTCCGATGAGCGCGGCGAGATTCGCCTGCTTCCCCTCGGCACTCTCCGTGTGCTCGACCTGCGCGGTGGCGACGTCCACCATGTACGCGGTGATCCGGATCGTGCCATGGCCGTCGCCGGCGAAGGTGCCGCGAATCACCCACTGTGCGCCGAGGATGCGTCCGAGGTGAGATGCAGCCTCATCGTCGAGACGTCCCTGCGCATCGAGCTTTTGGGCCGAGAGCGCGCCCCTCAGGCGCTGCGGCTCGACGGTGCGAATGGTGGGATTGCGCGAGAGCTCGATGAGAATGAGCTCGGGTATTCCGCTGATGAGAGGGTTGAGCGCCACGCGCTCATCGCCCACGACGCTGTTCGCAAACGGGAGAGCGCCCACCAGGGGCCACGACTCGGGGCGCTGCGCCGGCAGTCGAAACGCGCTCAGAGCGAGCATGGCGACCAGGGTCGCGAAGAGCGTCGCGGTCCAGCGGGCATTCGAACATCGGCGTCTCATGCTGGCTCCCGGCTACACGGTGAGCGTCGTCCCCTCCGCGGCAGCCAGTACCTCGAGGCGCGCGCCCTTGTCCAGCGCGTGCTTCTGGCATGCCGCAACCTGCTCGCTCACCGCGGTGTCGGAGCGTTCGGGATGGTGATGAAAAAGCACCAGCCGTTGCACTCCCGCGTCGAGCGCGAGGTCCACGACGTCTTCGTACCGCGAGTGTCCCCACCCGCGGTGCCGCTCATACTCGTCGGCCGTATACATCGCATCGTGCACGAGCAATGACGCCTCGCGCGCGAAGGACACGAGCTGATCCCGCCACCCGGGAGCCGACTCATATGCGTCGGCCTTGCCGAGCTCGTTGTCCGAAATGTAGACGAGTGCCGGGGCGCCCACGTTACCGTCCGTAATCCGGTATCCGGTTGCGCCTCCCGGATGGCGCAACGCGCACGTCTTCAGGGCATAGCCATCGCCTCGCTCCACCTCGTTGAGCGCCCGAAAACGGACCTGGGCGAGAAAGGCATCGAACGACACCGGAAACACTGCGGCCGTCATCTGCGCACGCAACGCGGACTCGATGCCGGAGAGCGCCCCCGGGGCCCCGCGAACCGTGAATTCGTGCCCGGCCGCGTACAGCGGCGCGAAAAACGGGAGCCCCTGGATGTGGTCCCAATGCGCGTGGCTCAGCAGAATATCCGCGACGATCGGCTTCCCTCTCGCGCGATCGAGGAGCGAGCGGCCGAGATGACGGATGCCCGTGCCCGCGTCGAGTATGAGCAGTGCATCGGTGCCCGTGCGAAGCTCGACACACGGCGTGTTGCCGCCGAAATACGCGGTCGATGCGCCCGGTGATGGCACCGATCCGCGCGTTCCCCAGAAGGTGAGCGCGAGCGTCATGCGGCGCTCACGCGCTCAGACTTTCACTCGCGCCAGCGCCTCGAGCCCTTCGCGGTTGGCCACGGAGATCTGGCGGCGCTCGACGTCGATCAGCCCGCGGTCCTGAAAGTCGCGCATCGCGCGCGAGACGGTCTCGCGGCTTGCGCCGATCATCTGCGCGATCGTCTGGTGCGTGAGCCGCTTCTCGATCACGGTGCCGCCGCTCTCGCCCGCGGCATCGAGCAGCAGACGCGCGATGCGTCCGTCGACGTCGAGGAGCACGAGGCGGCCGATCTGCTCGTCCGCGCGGCGCAGGCGGCGCGACAGCTCCTGCAGGAGCGCCCACGCCACCGCGGGCGACTCGAGCACGCGTCTCCGGAAGTCGTCGCGATGCAGCACGAGGAGCGTCGCATCCTCCATCGCGATCACGTGCGCGGAGCGCGGCCGGCTGTCGATGAGCGAGAGCTCGCCGAAATGGTTGCTGACGCCGAGGATGCCGAGGATGACCTCGCGGCCGTCCTCGCCGATGAGTACGACCTTGACGCGTCCGGATCGCACGATGAAGAGCGAATCGCCGGGATCGTGCTCGAAGAGGATGACGCTCCCTTTGGGGTAGCTCCGCTCGCGAGTCACCTCGGCGAATTTGGAGAGCTCGGCGGCGTCGAGGCCGCTGAGGAGGGGCACGGTGGAGAGAAAGTCCGCTGTTTCCACGGGCACGCGGGAGAGGGGGAACGACGATGGCGGGGCGCTGCGTTCAGTCAGAAGCTACGGGTACCGCAGCCCGCTGTCAAACGCGCCAACTCTTTGTCAGCTTGTCTTTTACCCCCTCCCGGCGCTATCTTTCTAAGCTGTCCCCGACTCACCCTCAGAGCGACCGAGGCATCAAGATGAAAGCAGATATCCACCCGACGTACGCGACGGCCACCGTCAAGTGCGCCTGCGGCAATACGTTCACGACCCGATCCACGCAGTCCGAAATCCACACGGACATCTGCGGCAACTGCCACCCGTTCTATACGGGCAAGCAGAAGCTGATCGATACCGCCGGTCGCGTCGAGCGCTTCCGGCAGAAATACGGGAAGCCGGCCTGAGCATCAATGATCGGCTCGACGAGGCGCTCGCCAGATTCGAAGAGGTAGAGGGCGAGCTTTCAGCCGCTCCGAACGGGCGGGACCCGGCGCGATTCGCTGAGTTGGGGCGAGAGCACCGGCGGTTGGCGCCCGTGAAGGAGTTGGCCACGCAGCTTCGGAAGTTCGAGAGCGAGCTCGCGCAAACGCGCGAGCTCGTTGTCGTAGACGACCCGGAGATGGCCGCGGAAGCGCGCGCGGAGGAAGCGGTGCTCGTCGCCCGCATCGCCGCGCTCGAGGCCGAGCTCACGCCGCTGCTCCTTCCGCGCGATCCGCTCGACGACCGCCCCGCGATCGTCGAGATCCGCGCGGGCACCGGTGGCGACGAGGCCGCGCTCTTCGCCGCCGATCTCTATCGCATGTACACTCGCTACGCCGAGCATCGGCACTGGCGCATCGAGACCATCTCGCACTCGGACGGCACGCTCGGCGGTCTCAAGGAAGCGATCTTCAAGGTCGAGGGCGATGGAGCGTTCGGCCGGCTGCGCTGGGAGAGTGGGGTGCATCGCGTGCAGCGAGTGCCCGCGACCGAAAATCAGGGTCGCATCCACACCTCGGCGGCGACGGTTGCTGTGCTGCCGGAAGCGGAAGAGGTGGATGTAAAGATCGAGGACAAGGATCTGCGCATCGATGTCTTCCGCTCATCGGGTCCCGGTGGACAGAGCGTGAACACCACCGACTCCGCGGTGCGCATCACGCACATCCCCACGGGGATCGTGGTGAGCCAGCAGGATCAGAAGTCGCAGCTGCAGAACAAGCTGAAGGGGATGGAGGTGCTGCGCTCGCGCATTCTCGATGCACGGCTCGCCGAGATCGAGTCGGCGCGCTCGCGCATGCGGAAGACGCAGGTGGGCACCGGCGATCGCTCGGCGAAGATTCGCACGTACAACTTCCCGCAGAACCGCGTCACCGATCATCGCATCGGCTTCACGTCGCACGAGCTCGCGCACACGCTCGATGGCGATCTCGACGAGCTGATGAACGCGCTCGCGATCGCGACGCAGGAAGAGAAGCTCGATGGTTGACGCGACTCGCCGCGCGACGCGCTCGGGAACGGTCGCCGCGCTCGTCCGCGAGATGGCGGAGCAGCTCGCGCACGCGGGAATCGCGGATGCGAAGCGCGAGGCCGGCGACATCGTGGCGGCGGTGAACGATGTGCCGCGCTTCTGGGCGCTGCTGCACGAGGACGAGGTGGTGAGCGACGAGAGCGCGGCGCGCTTCCGGCGCGCGGCGAAGCATCGGAGCTCGGGCGCGCCCTTCGCGTACGCCGTCGGACGGTCGGCGTTTCGGCATCTCACGCTGCACATCGACGAGCGGGTACTGATTCCGCGCCAGGAGACCGAGATGCTGGTGGACGAGGTGCTCGCGCGTGAGTCGACCGGGCTCGCGATCGACATCGGGACGGGCTCGGGCGCGATCGCGCTCGCGCTGGCGAGCGAGGGCCGGTTCGATCGCGTGATCGGCACCGATGTCTCGAGCGGCGCGGTCGCGGTGGCGCGGGCGAACGGCATACGACTCGCGCCCGCGCTCACGGCGCCGGTGGAGTGGCGGGAGGGATCGCTCCTCTCGCCCGTGGCAGGCGAGCGCGCGCGGGTTCTGGTGTCCAACCCGCCTTACATTTCGCTCGACGAGGCGCCCGCGCTCCCCGAGTCCGTGCGCGACTGGGAGCCTCCGTTCGCGCTCTACAGTGCGTCGGGCGGAATGGCGATTAGCGCCGGTATCATTCGCGGGGCACCGGATGTGCTCCTACCAGGTGGGCTACTGGTGATGGAACTCGATTCGCGACGTGCCTCGTTGGCGGCGGAGCTCGCCCTCGCCGACGGCCGGTATCGCGATGTCTCGGTGAAGCTCGACCTCACCGGACGCGAGCGTTTTCTGATTGCGAGACGAAAGGACGAATGACTGTGTTGGAGGACAAGGCAAAAGAGCTCGGCCGCCTGATCGGCCAGAGTGCGGAATACAAGGCGGTGAAGCGCTCGAACGACGCGCTGAACCAGGACAAGGATGCGGTGACGCTGCTTCGCCAGATGGAGCAGATACGCATCGACGCGCAGAAGATGATGGAGCGCGGCGAGCAGCCCACCGAGGAGATGGAGAATAATCTCGACGCGCTGCTCGGCCAGGTACAGGGAAAGAGTGTGTACCAGAACGTGGTAGCGTCGCAGGAAAACTTCGAGAAAGTGATGGCGCGGGTGAACGAATGGATTCTCGACGGCATCAAGAAGGGCGCGACCAGCTCGATCATCACGCTGGCGTGACCGTGGCGCGCGGCCGGTTGGTCGTCTTCGAGGGGCCCGAGGGGGCGGGGAAGACTACGCAGCTTCGCCTCGTCTGCGACTGGCTGGCCGCGCGGCAACTGCCGTTCACGGGGGTGCGCGAGCCCGGCGGCACCGCGCTCGGAAATGAGATTCGCCGCCTGCTCCTCGAGCCCGGTCGCGAGATGGATGCGCGCGCCGAGGCGTTGCTGTTTATGGCGTCGCGCGCGGAGCTGATTGCGCAGGTGGTGAAGCCTGCGCTCGCGCGCGGAGAGCTCGTGCTCGCCGATCGTTTTTTTCTCTCGACGTACGCGTATCAGGTGATGGGTCGCGGACTTCCGTTTGATGAAGTGCGCGCCGCGAACAGGTTCGCGACCGCGGGGCTCATTCCCGATCTCACGATTCTGCTCACCGTGCCCGCGGCCGCTCGCGATGCGCGCATCGTTGCGCGCGGAGGCGCCGATCGCATCGAAAGTGCCGGCGATGCATTCCATGCGCAGGTCGAGCGCGCGTTCAACGACTGCGCGCAGCCGGCGTGGCAGAGCGCGCATCCCGAGTGTGGACCGATCGCCGCGATCGACGCGGCAGGATCTGAGGGCGAGGTGCTGGACCGCATCACGTCGGTGCTGACGGCCCGCCTGCCGGATGTCTTTCCCGTGAAGGGAGGCATGGCCCGTGTCTAGCGCCGAAATGCCGGCTGCCGGCTCTGGCCGCCTGCGTGCCCGCGCCATCGTTGCCGTTGCCGCGCTGACACTGGCGCTCGTGCTTGGAGGATGGCTGCTGCAACGCGGGCTTCGTCGCGACAACGGCGCCTACGAGCGCGCGCAGCTGTTCGAGGAAGTTCGCGCGCACGTCGCCAGGGACTTCGTTGATTCGATTCCGGACGGCGACATCTTCCGCAAGGCCGCGGAGGGAATGGTGCGCGAGCTGCACGATCCGCATTCCGGCTATCTCTCGCCCGACCGCTTTCGCTCGCTCGACGAGAGCACGAGCGGTCACTACGCGGGCATCGGCATCCAGATCGACGTGCGCGACGGGTGGATCACCATCGTCGCTCCGCTTCCGGGCACGCCCGCGGAACGCGCGGGCGTGCAGCCCGGCGACCGTATAGTATCGATCGACGGCAAGAGCACCGAAGGCTGGACGCAGGACGACGCACGTGGCGCGATCCGTGGAAAAACGGGCTCCAACGTGGTGCTTCTGGTCGAGCGGCCCGGCGTGCCAGCGCGTATCCCGTTCACGCTCGCGCGAGGCGAGATCCGCGTGCACTCGGTGCGCCACGTCTCGATGATCGGCGCCGGAGTTGGCTACCTCGACCTCACGATCTTCAGCGATTCGAGCGCGAACGAAGTGCGCCAGGCAGTGACGCAGCTCCGTTCGCAGGGAATGAAGACGCTCGTGCTCGATCTGCGGGCGAATCCGGGCGGGCTGCTCCAGCAGGGCATCGAGGTGGCCGATCTCTTTCTCGATGCCGGGCAACCGATCGTTTCGGTGCGCGGGCGCACGCTCTCGCAGGCGTACGCGGACCGTGCGAAACAACAGTGGCCCGATCTCAAGCTCATCACGCTGGTCGATGACCATAGTGCGAGCGCATCAGAGATCGTCGCGGGCGCGCTGCAGGACCACGATCGCTCGGCGATTCTCGGCTCGACATCGTACGGCAAGGGGAGCGCGCAGTCGGTGTTTCGGCTCGACGACAGCGCGAGCGCGCTCAAGCTCACCACGGCGCGGTGGTTCACTCCATCGGGGCGCAGCATTCAGAAGCCGCAGGCGGTGGCCGCAGGCCAGGATGACGATGACGGCGGGCCGAGCTCCAACACCGGCACCGCGGCCGACAGCGGATCGGAGCTTCCGCTCGCGAAGCGCATCCCGTTCAAGACCGACGACGGCCGCGTGGTCTATGGCGGCGGCGGGATTACGCCCGATCTGTTCGTCGCGCCGTCGGATTCGCTCAATGGCACGCGCGCGTTCTGGCGGTTGATCGGCGCCGGCGCG
>Ga0193751_1000914_pt1 | contig 20139 bp, 16 predicted proteins | sample L1c2metaG_FD_143050 | JGI IMG/M metagenome (GOLD analysis project Ga0193751, IMG submission 143050) | Soil microbial communities from a riparian zone of the East river system, Colorado, United States - L1c2 | ecosystem: Environmental > Terrestrial > Soil > Riparian zone | place: USA: East River... | reverse complement strand
CGGCCCAGCCTCCGGAGTGCGCGCGGCGGGCGGTGACGTCGTTCGATCACCTGCCTCCACCGTCGCCGGCCGCCACGAAGGCGCGTATTCCAATTCGTTGCTGGATTGATCCATGCTTTTCGACTCCCCGCGGCGCAGCCACCAGAGAACAAGGAACAGCGGACCCAAAGCCAGCGTGAAGAAAAGTGGGCCGCCCCGCCGATGGACGATGCTGTGAATCATGTTTGGCCCGAACCGAATGCAAAGCGTGGCGATCGTCCAAACGCGAAATCCGTTGCGCACGATCCCGAGCGGGATGGTAAACAAAACCAGGACAGCTCGACGCCACGGACTTTTGAAAAAGAGATTGGCCGCCAACAAACTCGTGATGAGCAGGACCCAGCTTGACCGGATGCCGCTGCATTCCTGTGCGACTTGAATGGTAATCCCGGGCAGCTGAAACACAGTGCCGTCACGCAGGACGGGCGTTCCTGTGATGTTGAAGAAGAAATCTGCTGCTTCGGTCGATCCCAGTTTTGAGGCCGTCTCGAGAAAATCTACGACTCGGTCCGGCAGCGGAATCATGAAAATCAGGAAAAAGAAGGGAAATGCGAGCGCCCACATCCATCCCTGACCGAGCAGGAGAAAACCTCCCGCGCCTAACAAACAGAGAAAAGAGAGCGTCATGAGCGCAAGATAATCGTTGTCACTCAGGGCCCGTCCGAAATTACTAAAGGGCAAGGCCGCCAGCGCCGCCGCCGTCCCCAACAACAGAAAAAGGAGGGCCCATCCCGGCGCGGTACCGAACTGTTTGGGCAATGTTTCGCGCCGGATATAAATAAGATAGGCCACAATCAGTGGCACCAGGAGGATGTGTGAGTGCAAATCGCTATGGGCGGCGTGTACCGCCAGCGCCGCGAGCGGCTTGATGAACACGCCAGCCAGGAGTGCAACAAACCCGAAAAACCAGAGACCCCTGCGAGCAGACAGATAGCTTGTTGCGATCAAAGAATTCCCCTGGTGTGCATTCTGCCCGTGTCGCGACGGTCTAACGACCGCCGAATTTAGTGCCTAAAGATTTGGCCGCGAGATCGTCAACTTCTCGACGTTTGTTGCGATCTAAAATGTGAAATTCAGCCCCGCCGAATACCGTTGACGGGAGTAATCCGCGGTCGGCGAATTCAAATTCGAGTTGGTTCCAGACGCGTCGAACCCGACATGAAATGCCCAATGTCGATTGAGTGAATACTGCACATTGAGTGAGACATCGTACGTATCATCCGACGTGTCCATTCCCGCTATCCCCGGGGTGCTAAAGGATTGGTTATCGTTATGAATGTAATACGCTCCGACCGTAGAGATGATGCGCGGAGTCAAGCCATATTGTAGTTGGACGCCCGTCCGAAAGGCCGTGGTGTTGGCCACGGTGGGCGAATCCGGCGCTTCCAGGCCGTAATGAGTGATCCAGCTCAAGGACGACTTTCGGCCGATCGCGTAATTCAAAGTTCCGTCAAACTGCGGCGCGGTTTTGGTTGAGCCACCTGTGTAAGAGCGAAAGTTCACGCCACCCCGCAGACTCACATTGACCCGCGAATTAAAGCTGTGATCGATTCCACCCAGGACATAGTTGCTCGTGGAATCATGCGGAAAAGTCTTGTAATCGACGACTTGAAACCGGTATTCGGCGACCAGGGCGGTACGCAATGAAAGGTGAAACAGAACCTGTTGATCGAGAGTGTTTTCGATCCGATCTGCAAACGCGCCTACCATCGCATCATCGTAGTTAACGAGCATGAACATCTCGCTCGAAACGGTGGAGATAAGTGGAGTCCACTGATAAGACGCAGACAACGTGTCAGTGGTAGTGAAAAAATAGCCGGCCCGTCGGTTCGGCCCGATGTTGGCGCTGAAATCCGGCTCTGCCTGATAGGACCCTGTCAGGCCCAGGCTCAAGGTGAGTCTGTCCGAAACATTATAGTGACCCGCGAGCTGGAAAGACGTGTTCACTTCGGGATTCGTACTAGGAGCGTTATCAAAGAAATAAACAACCTCGGTCACTGCCGTGAGCGTCAGGTGCCATCTTTGCGTGCCTGCCTCGTAGGACAGGTTACCCCGCGCGGAGTCGAAGACCGAGCCCCGCGAAGAGCCGCTGCTCGTCCCGGGATTGGTATCGTAACCGCCGTCGACCGAAAGTGAGAAGACCACCGGGAACCGCGAGAACAAGCTAAAGCTCGACTTTGGCTCCGTCGTTACCGTCTGACTCTGAGTCGCCGTCTCCACCGGAGCTTCCTCTGCCAATGCGGTCAGGGCGAAGAAGCCTCCCCAGACAACCGCTGCGCTCAGCAACGTTGAGACAGCCCGGCCGCAAGCCCTTATCATTTTAACGTGAATCCTCACTCCTGATTTGAACACACCTTAGGTAGGCTGTTCGGTCCTCCGTCGCGTCAAGCGAACGGATTCCCCGAGCTGCAAGCTTCCCAATTTTAGTTTGTCAGTTTTCAGTTTGTCAGCTTCTCCTCAAGGTCCCCAGCTTATTTTCGAGAGTTCCATTTCGGCATCAGCGACTCAAGACGAACCTTTTTCAGAGCAGGCTGCGCGCCGATTTCGAAGGTTCCGGTATACCAAAATCCCCTCGATAACTCAACTCCCCATTTCAGCCTTGTTAGCTTCTCCGTTTTCGGAAGCCTATGCTTTCCAAACCTTGCCCGAAGCCACCTTCACGGCCGCCATCGCATTGCGGGTGTCGACGATACAATTCGCCCACTCACCCAGCTCCTTGTAATTCACAGAGGCGTGGTTGGTTGCGATTAGGATCAGATCGAAATTTTGAATGGTCGATCGGCCCCACTCGATCGACTTTTTGCCCGCGAAATAGGAGTGCTCGCGCGTGGGTCTGATCACAGGAACATACGGATCGTAGTACTCGACTTCTGCGCCTCGCTCGATCAACAGATCCATCAGCGCATAACTGGGCGATTCGCGTTCGTCATCGACATTGGGTTTGTAGGCAAGACCCAGCAAAAGAATCCGAGAACCATTAAGGGCTTTCCGCTGGGAGTTGAGAGCATCCGAGACCCGGTGCACGACGTGTTCCGGCATCTTCGTGTTGATCTCGCCGGCCAGCTCGATAAAGCGGGTGTGTTGTCCGTATTCGCGCGCTTTCCAAGTGAGATAAAAGGGATCGATCGGGATACAATGACCACCCAAACCCGGTCCGGGATAGAACGGCATGAATCCAAATGGCTTCGTCTTGGCCGCTTCGATGACCTCCCAGATATCGATCCCCATGGCCGCGTAGACCAGCTTTAGCTCGTTCACCAATGCGATATTGACGCTCCGGAAAATATTCTCCAAAAGCTTGGTCGCTTCAGCCACGCGGCAGGAAGAAACCGGCACGATCGTGTCAATCGCCTTGCCATAAAGCGCCGTGGCGCGCTCGAGACAGGCCGGAGTGTAGCCGCCCACGACCTTGGGAATCAGTTGTACCTTGCTCTGTTCGTTAGCCGGATCTTCTCGCTCCGGCGAGAAAGCGAGATGAAAATCAACCCCGGCCTTCATGCCCGATCCTTCTTCCAGCACCGCGCGCAAATCGCCGTCCGTCGTCGTCGGATAAGTCGTCGATTCCAGGACAACCAGCGTCCCTTTGGAAAGATGCGGCGCAATGGCCCGGCCGGTCTCGAGAATGAACGAGATGTCGGGCTCCCGGTTTTTGCTCAGAGGCGTTGGCACACAAATGATCACCGCCTCCACCTCTTTAATGCGGGAAAAATCCGTGGAGGCGCTGAGCCTTTTCTCCTGCACCACCTGCGCAATGGTGGACTGCGGAACATGTTTAATATAGCTCTGGCCCCGGTTAATCAGATCCACCTTGGCGACATCAACATCCAACCCCAGCACCTCCACCCGGGCGCGCGCAAATTGGATGGCCAGCGGCAACCCGACATAACCGAGACCTACAATACAAATCTTCATGGTTTCGAATGGATGGCGTCCGCGGACAGCGCCTTCTCGTTAGGCGTGGATTCCGACGGATAAAAAAGAAGCCTGGCATACAAATAGGAGACCGCTTCCGCGAAAACGTCCTTCACTCCCGCGCTGTAACGCCACCAATGCTTTGCGTCATAATCCGGATTGGGGATCGCGATGACACCCACCGTCACATCGCCCAGTGCTCTTTGGAAAAGAAGACGCGTGCGTCGCGCATGCAGGTCTTCCGTTAAAACATTGACGCTACGAACAGTCATGTTGTGTTCCTGTAACCAGTTCCGCAGGGCCAGGGCCGACCCATAAGTTCTGTCGCGATCCATCACCCGCGAGGGAACCATTTGCAGCGCCCCGTCGGGAAGGCCGTCCTTCTTCAGGAGATCGGCTCCCACGCTGGCCGACGTGTTGTAGTCATTAATATAACCACCGTTACCCTCCACCGGTCCCCCCGTCGCGAAAACCCGCTCATAGGACTTATGTCGGAACTCTTCCACCGCCGCCCTGATCGCATATTCGTGGATCCACCCTTCCACCACGAGAACATTTGTATCCACCGGGCGCGTTACCGCCAAAAACGGATAAATACGAAACAAGAACAAGGCAACAATCAGTAGCAGTCCCCCAAAAACAACGAGCCAGCCCTGGGATGACATTCCCCAGCGCTCCTTGCGGATAAGCATTCCCCACAATCTTAAACTGGGTTGAGCAACGGAAGTCATCCTTGTAGTCTGTTCCTGCAATCGGTGTAATCGGTCTCAGTCGTGCCGGAATACTCGCTCGTGCCACGTTGTGATTGTCAAAGGCCTTTGCGCCCTGAGTTTCGACCAGCCAGCTGAAGGGCCAATTGAGTCATCAAATTACTTAAGAGCATTGGCGGTGAGTTGAGCGACGCGTTTCAAGAGGGCTTGAAAGCCGATGGGCAACGCGCGCAGAAACATCCGCAGGCCTTCCTTCGTCGCTCTCTTCGGCGTCAGCCTAGGAGGTCGTCGCGGGATCAGCCACGGTAGAGATTTGATGGCGACATAGTCTTCAGCCAGCAGACGATTTCGATAGTCGTCATAAATGGATTTCAAATCCGGCCGCTCCGAGAAAGAGCTGACTCTGACATTTGTGCGAGTCATCATCGCTTCGGGCTTCGTCGGGTTGTAACCGCTGAAATGATAAAACACGAGATCGTGCTGACCATTTACCCTGTAGCGCCCGTTCTCATAACTCAGGTGGCGCTCGAAATGGTTCCAGTATGAAATGTTGTAGCCGGGATCTTTCTCCACCAGAACATGAGGGAAATAGACAGGGGCCAGGGTCACCCAGAGTTGATCGACGAATTTCCCCGATCCGGGATGAGCGTAACAATAACTTTCAAGGCGCTTTTGCCACCAGTTGAGAAAGGTGGACGTGGTTTCACTCCGGGAAGTCGCCACGAACCCAAGATTATAGATTCCCATCGTGAGCATTCTTTCCTCATAATATAAGCTGTCCAGACTATCATTGAACGTGCAGCTGTGCGGGGTCACCACGATAGGGTGCGTCTGTAAATTCTCAGACAAACGCTGGAAGCTTCCACACACCAGGATATCGGGATCCAAATAGATGACTCCTTCGACCGCTGGGTCGCGCTCATATAGGTATTCCATATAAAACGGCTTTACCGCGGTATTGAGCTCCACCAGATCGTACTTCTGAACCATGTCCCAGAAAGCCGGGATACCCAGTTCTTCCACCGGAATCAATTCATGAGGATGCCAGAACGAAGCCGGAAGCTCTTTGGGCAGACGATCTACCAACCCGATGACAAAGTGATAATCGGGGTTGTGCTCCAATAGTGAGTCGCCCAACACCTTGGCGTGGGCAAGATAGTTAGCGGAACAGATGGTAAAGACCGTGATCATTCAAAGGGTATAAAAGCAGGAAGGTGAGAGCGAAATTCGCGCCAGCGCAAAACCGGCTCCCGCGAAGCGGTGGGGATCTAAACTCTTAAACGCAAGCCATCGGCACCAGCGAACTCCTGGCCTCCGCGTCAGTCCCTGACATTCCTTCCTTTAGCTCCAGCAAAGCTCCCTCCAATCGATCAATGGCGGATTTCATGTCCCACTTCGTCTGCACATGATGAAGCGATCGCGCCCTTAACTGCCGCGCAAATTCGGAGTCATCAACCAAGCGCTCAATAGCCTGGGCCAGTTGCCGTGGATCGTCCCCCTCCACCAACAGTCCATTCTGGTCGTGCACAATCGTTTCTCGAACACCGCCTTCCGCAATCGCCACCACGGGCGTCCCACAGGCATTTGCTTCCAGCGGAGCCAGCCCAAAGGGTTCGAGTCGAGATGTGTATACGAGCATGGCGGCACGCGACAACAATGACACCAGCTCCGCATCTGAGACCATGACCTTTACCGTGAATCGCACACCACATTGGGCTGCCAGCGCTCGGAGTTCACGCTCGTACTCGGGCGATGAAAAATTTCCCACCCATCGAAGTTCAGGACGCTTGCCCGGGTCAACGCATCCCAGCGCCCGGATGGCGCGGTCAGCGCCCTTGGAATAGGAAAGTCCGCCCAGTCCTATGACGTACGGCTCCGCTTCCTCTCCACTCGGTCGGAACTCATCTCCACTAATTCCCAAGTAGCAGACTTTTGATTCCAGGCCATAGGCCCGGAGGATGCTTTCCCGGCTAAAAAGGGAGTTCACCAGGATCAAATTAAAGTGGGCGGCATTCGCGATTTCTTCCCTCATTTGAATGCGAAGCGCTTGGGTGCGAGCAAGATCACCCAGGACCCGTCCCCATTGTCGAATCGACCAACCTTTCTTTCCTGCCGCCGGCAGTGCCATCCAGGGTAACTTCGGAGTGGCCTCGTAGAGCGCTCGAAAAGGCTCCTGCAGGTAAAGCGCGCTCGGAATATCGACATACTTGGCGATTGGACTGGTGCGGAAGATCTGGCATGGGCCGGCTAAAAGAAGGTCAAATTCTCCCTCTCGAATCTCCGCCCCACATCGCGCGCAATGCCGCTCCATGGCCGCAAGTTGGCCGGTCGTCGTTGCGTAAGTATTGCCTAACCACCGCATTCCTGTTCGACGTCCGGAATCGAGCGGAACGACACGCTCGTTGATCAAATCACCCAGGGGCAAATAATTGCGGTTGGCCGTCGGCGGACACCAGGCCTCGAGATGATGCCCCCTCTCACTTAAACCCTTCACATGATCGTGAAGGGCCCGCTTGCCACCTCCGCTCGGGAGATTATGCCAGACTGCGATCTTCATGCGAAAGGGACCGGCCATTGTAGGGCAAGCGCACCGCTTGCCGGTCCAACTATCCGGCGGTCATAGACCGCCGCTACAGAAGAGAATGTGGAGCAATCCTTCATGACAGCTACGGCAGTTTATTGGTTACGATTCCCAAATCAGCAGCCGCATTTTCAGCAACGGGCTTCGATGCCTTTGAATCCGAAACAGATCGTCGAGACAGTTTGCCGCCAAGACTCCATAATCGCCCGAGCACTCGATCAAGACCATCGTTCACTCTCTCTTTGAAGACGAGCTTGCGCGATAACCCCACTAACTCGTTGCTTGCGAATGGATCTTCCATGGCCTGGCCGGACGCAATCCAATTTCGGTACTCCCGTCGTATTGGCTCTGAAATGGGAGTGCCGTTGGCGAATTTGCTGAAAGTGTAGGGCCAGGTTTTTGCCTTTTCATAACCGTGACTCAATAACTGAGACCGGTAAGAATCGAATAACGGCGCCAGGTCAGGTCGATCTGCCATCTTATAACGGTTAATGTGACCGGAGATGCTCTCTGGCGCTTCCGGACGGTAGTTACTGAAATGAAAAAAACGCAGTAACTCCCCGTTACACCACCAGGTGCCGTCACGAAGAGTTAAAAACCTGCTGTGGAGATTCCAGTAGGCGACATTGTAACCGACGCCGCGCTCGATTTCTATTTCGGGAAAGGTAGCCAGGGCGATATCAAAAAATCGTTGGTCGACAAAATACCCGCCGGCTGGGTCGACCACGCAGAAGTCGGAAAGCTTCTCGTGTAACCATTGCAAAAATCCAGTCGCCCACGCACCGCTCGCCAGGCCCAGAAACCCAAGATTAAAAATGCCCGCTCGTAAAACACTGGTGTCGTTCGGGAACCGCCCATCATTCGGATAATCCTGATCCAGGTGCGGAGTAAGCAGCAGTGGCGCGCGATTCAACCGCTCAAACAGCTCATCCAATCCGCTCATGACAAGGATGTCCGGATCCAGATAGAGCACCTGCTCCACCTGCCGCTCCTCTATGAGAAAGCGGAGAAAGGCCGCCTTCAACGCGGTCGCCAGTTCGGTAACGTTGTACTTGAAGCAAAACGACCGCACGTTCGGTATTTGCAATTCGTGGAGTCCAATGACTTCGAAGACCTCCTGCGACGGATCGATGTATCCTTCATAATCGTCGATCACGAGGACAAAGCATCTTTTGCCAGGGTGCCGGCTAACGAACGACTCTGCCAGGATACGGGCGTGCGCCACGTAGTTCTTCGCGATAATCGAGCAAATTGCTTGTGTCTGGCTCACTGGTTTATCCTAACACGGACGTTTTGAACTTAGATTCGCTGACCGTTATAAGCCGGCGCTCTCGAGACATTGATTGCTCTCTCGAAATGCCGAATCAGCGCGTCTGTGGCGATATCCAGACCAAATTTTTGCGGCGCCATGGTTGCGCCATTTTCCCCAAGTGAACGTGCCATCCCCGGATTGCCTAGCAGTTCCGTTACCGCCGCAGCCAATTCGTTGGGATCACGCTCTCGCAACAAACCGTTGACGGAATCTGTGATGATCTCTCGAACTCCGCCTTCTCCGATCCCCACCACCGGCGCGCCGCAGGCAGTTGCCTCCAGCGGAGCGTAACCGAACGGCTCCAGTCTGGAGGTATAAAGCAATAGTCGGCAACGATTCAGGAGATCAACCAGACTCTGATCATCGATTCGCTGCCGAACCGTAAAGTCGACGCCGCGCTCATCCGCCAGTTCCTTCATCTGCGCTCCGTAACCGGCGTCGCCTGAATTGGCCACCCAGACCAGCGGAAGCCTCTGCTTAACCGGTAAGAGCGCCATCGTTTCGATGGCCGTGTCTACTCCCTTGATGAAATCCATTGATCCCAAGCCGAGAATAAAATCCTCCCGCGGCATTCCCTTGTTTAAAAAGAGCTGCGCGTCGTAACCAAGATAGGAAACGCGCGCTTCAAGGCCATACACCCGCGCAATGCTTTCACGGCTGAAGATCGAGTTAACGAGAATGAGAGAATATCTCCTGGCATCTTCCAGCTCTCTTCGCGCGTCGACCCGGATCTCCGCGGTGCGAAAGTAATCTTTTAGAACGTACCGCCAATAACCAGGCAGGAAACTGTTCGTTGGGATCTCACTCTCGCGCGGACCGATCCAGGGCAGCTCCGGCTGCGCCTCGTAAACCCACCGCCGGGGTTCCTGAAGATACAGAATAACCGGAATGCAGAGGTCCTTTAGAAATCGCCCGATACGCGGAACGCGATAAAAGAGACAGGGCGCGACGAGTACGAGATCGAAATCGCCCTGCCGAATCTCTTCTGCGCAGGTCCGGCTATGCGCATCCACTGCCTCCAAAAGCGGGTCCGGGGCCGGCCGCGTCACCGCGTGCAATCTCTGCGTAAACGTTCGTCGCCGACTCTTGCGCACCTTGAGCGGAAGACGGTGCTCAACCGTCACATCCGCAAGAGGCAGGTAGGTGGCATCGGCGCTTTCCGGAGACCAAACCTCAACCGTGTGTCCACGCTGCACCAGCTGCGTAACCTGGGAATGAAGCGCGCGCTTCCCTCCTCCACTTGGAAGATTATGCCATATTGCGATCTTCATTGAGTGTGGGTGAAGAGAGAACGACCGCCATTGCACCTTTTTCGCACGAACTTATCTGGAACCCGACCTCGTTAGGCCAAAGCGAAACTTTAAGTGACTGATTGCTCCCTGGAAGGCTGTGGCAAACGTGCACATCAACCACAAGGTATAAGAACCGATCGGGTGCGGCTTGCTGGCGTCCAGGAGTTGCCGCTTACCGCCTATCTTTAGCAGACCATGAAAGACCGCCTGTCCTAATGTTAACTGCCGGAACGAAGTGAGCCTTGGTGAAGGCGCGGTGAGTATCGGGAGTAATTCCGTCACGATCCGTTTCAGCGTCGACAGTCCGCCTCCATGCCGCCACCACATCAGAAAACGGTTACGAGTATAGTAATAGATGCGAAATCCATCCGCGTCATCATCCGACGAGCCCCCGACCAAATGCTCGACCGCCAGTTCCGGCAGGACGACCAGTTTCCACCCCGCCGCCGCCAGCCGCAGGCAAAGGTCGCAATCTTCCCAATACATGAAGAAGCTTTCGTCAAACATTCCGGCTTCTTGCACGGCCGAATTTCGGCACATGAGCGCGCATCCCGTCAGGTAGAATTCGAGACCGGGCTCCCCAAGTCGCATACTCACTTCGTCAGGATTGTCGACATGCAAGGCACTCCAGTTCCGTCGATCAATCAGGCCACCGGCAAAATCGACTGTTCCCCGACTAACAGTCACAGGCGCGCAAGCCGCCACGCGCGCGTTTTCTTCGCGGCAAAGATAATCGACCAATCCCTGAACAATTTCTGTCGTAACGATCGCGTCGCTGTTGAGGACAAATGTAAAGTCATATCCGCGTTCGATGGCGCGGCGAATTCCGTGATTGGCGGCGGCACCGAAGCCAAGATTCTCCTGCCTTTTGATTTCCAGATCAGGGAATTCATTTGCCAGTTCCTCCGTCTCTTTTTGGATCGATCCATTATCGATCACAAGGATCTGCTGCAATGGAAAGCCGCCTTCGAGCAATTTTCGTAAACTCTGGAGAGCGAGATCTGCTCTGTTGTGAAATGGAATAACGACAAGCGTGTCGATTACGGTGCGATCGTCGGAAAGAATGCCCGGTTGCGGTCTTAAATCTTGCACCGGATGATTCACTCCTTTTTTCGCCGCAGGTAAAAAATTGCCTGATCGCCCTGCTCGATTTGGTTCAGAGATTCGGCGCGGTATTTCCATTCGTGCATTTCCGCAGCCGTGAATGGTCCGTTGGGAGGAGCGTGGAGGACCGATCGAGGGTCGTCTAGTGGGATGTTGCGGCGATACTGCTCGCTGCCCCAGAATTGCAGGGCCGTGGAATCGAAAACAACCTTTTCAATCGAAAGTCCCGCCCGGCCGGCCAGCGCCTCCATGCTTCGAATTGTAAAAAGGCAGAGATGACGCGGCGCATCCAGTTGAACCCAGTCAGCTCCGTAAGTTTGTGAGGCTTCGCTGCCCGCCACCGGGACACGAACCAACATCCAGCCGTCTGGTTCCAGAAGTTTTACGGCTGTTGCAACATCATGCGCCGGATCGGGGACATGTTCCAGACTGTGGTGAAACATGATCAGTTTAAAGCGCGCCGGAAATTTCCTTTCTCTCGCCGCGCTCAGCTTGCCTTCCGCAAGGTCGCTCAGATTGCCTTTAAGGATTTGAATGCGCCGATCCAGGGATGAATCCGTCGATTCGAAAAAGGGATCGATTCCAAGCAAGTTGGTGAAGCCGAGTTCCGCCAGCACAGCCAGGTTCCCACCGGAGCCGGAACCCACATCCAGGATCGCCGATTTCCGTGTCAGGCCGGATCGCGTCCAAAGATCCGGCTGCTCCATCCAAATTGGGAGCCTGCGTCGCTCCGGGGCGAATCGATACGCAATCCTCGCCATCATGCTCCGAATTCCCAGCTGATGATCTACCACTCGCGACGCCGCAATCCGCCGCAAGCGAGACAAGAAATCGTCGCTCTTCCCGTCGATCGGATCAGCCCAACAGTTATAGTTGGCAGGGTAATGCCGCCCCAAATCTGCAGGAATCTCTTCGATCTGCAGGCCGCCGCAGCTGGCGCACTTCAAATATCGAAACGTCTCGCGCGTCCCGAACATCATTTCACGCACCTCGAACTCGGACTCAGATTCGGCCAGGCCGCAGATTCTGCATGTCTGTCTTGTCACCCTGCCTCGATCATGAAGGCTTGAAAATTATCCCCTGCCCGGTGGGCAACGCGAGGACCGCGACACCGCGACTGGCCGCGAATCGGTCCATCATTTTTCGTTGCTCCTCATGGAGATTAAAGCCGTAATCATCACTTAAAATAATTCCTCCGGGCACGATGCGATCCCAGAAATACTCGGCCGCCTTTTGCTCCGGCAGAACGCAGTTCATATCGAGCGACAAATATGCGACTTCCTTCGATGGAATATCCGGCAGGATGTCCGGGACCGCGCCCTCGACTACCACCACATTCGGGAAGGGCGCAAACGTCTCGCGCACCGTCGCTAACGGATTGTCTTCGTAGTAATTGAAGTGATCGAGCAGGCCTTTTGCCTTTTCGTCTGGAGTCAGGTACTCCGGAACCAGGCCTTTAAAGGTGTCGACCAAGAAGAATTTCTTATTGAGAGTTTCAAATCGGACGTAATCCACAATCGCGCGCGCCAGCCCCCCCCGGTTCACTCCGCATTCCACGAAATCTCCCGGGAGCAGGGCGGCGTGTTGCCCGGCCCAACAGGCCACGTAAGCCCGCCACCTGATCGATGCGCCTTTCCAGGAATTCGTGGCGGCACCAAGTTCATAGGCCCTTTTAAATTTTTCATCTTCGAGAAAATGAGCCGATTGCTGGGTCAGCAGCCCATCTTCGAAAAAGGTAACGGACCCTTTCGGAATATGAACGTCCTGCGCGTGGTGGCGAAAAAAATGCCAGCGCTCCAGAAAACTTTCAGGCAGCAAGCGGCGGATTAGCGCTTTCATACGGGAGCCGTCACCGCGAGGTCGCTGACGGACGACATCCTGTTTGTTCGCCACTCCAGCATCGGTCGAATGGTGCCCGGCAAACTCCCTGAAAAATCTCCGCGCGCGCTGTCCCCTGCATCGGTCTCGACAACGTTGAATGCAACCACCTGTTGCTCAAAAAAATGCAGTTCATGGGTATCGAGCCGGCTGCACGCCACGGAAACGTAATGCGTGCCGATGTTCAGAAAATTTCCGGGTATCCACGCGACACTGGTATAAGTCCCGCATTGGCGAGGAGTCCGAACCCAGTCCTCTTCCAGGTCAATCGACAGAAAGATCTGAATACCTTCTCCGTTATGCAGATGGAGACTCGGCGCGAAGACAACCCCGCTCTTGCCTACCGTGTATTCGATTTCCACTCCGACCGGATCGCGCACATCCACGCCGTCGAGGAGAGTCGTTCCATCGTCAACCACCACCCGCACGGACTTCAAGCGCACGCTCTCATTTCCCGGAGCCTGCGATTGATCCGGCCAGCTCATGGCCGTTTGCCGATTGGTTGCGTCGTTTAAGTACCGGTTGGCCACCTTCGCGGCATCCCCCGAATCCACCAGACTGCCTTTGTCCAGGAGGATGGCTCTGCTGCACAGTTGCGTGATGGCTCCAATATTGTGTGAGACAAAGATTACGGTGCGGCCGGTCCGCGCCACGCTTTCCATTTTACCCAGGCACTTCTTCTGGAATTGGATGTCTCCGACGGCGAGGACTTCATCGACAATCAAAATTTCCGGTTCGAGATGCGCCGCCACCGCAAAGGCAAGACGCACATACATGCCGCTCGAATAGCGCTTGACCGGCGTATCGAGAAATTTCTCGATCTCCGAGAACGAGACAATCTCGTCAAACTTCCGTTTAATTTCCACGCGACTCATTCCGAGAATCGCTCCGTTCAGAAAGATATTTTCACGGCCGGTGAGTTCCGGATGAAAACCCGTGCCGACTTCGAGAAGACTCGCCACGCGACCTTCGATCTCAATCCTTCCGATGGTGGGCTCCGTAATCCGGCTCAGGATCTTTAGCAGTGTGCTTTTCCCCGCCCCATTCCTCCCGATGATGCCAACGACTTCTCCCTGCTTAACCTCAAAGGAAATGTCTTTGAGTGCCCAAAATTCCTCGCGCTGCCGCGCTTTGTTGCTCGCACGGGACCGCAGCCATTTCACAGGGGCGCGCATCGCATCTTCCACCACATGCCGGATACCGTCCCCCGCGGCGCGCTGATGACCGATGACGTAGCGCTTCCCAAGGTTCGCAATGCTAATGACGGAATCACTCATCGTTTCGAGGCAGGCGTCCGCGATTCATTTCTGCTTTCCACATTTCTGTTTTCCTAATTTTCTTCAGATGACATCGGCGAACGTTCGTTCGGTTTTTCGGAAGTACCAGATGCCGGTAATTGCAACGACCGTTGTCACCGCCATGGAAAGCGCAAGGCCGGGCCAATAGATCTGGTATTGCCCGCCGAGCACACACCAGCGAAAGCCATCGATAATCCCGACCATCGGATTTAACGAGTAGAGGAGACGATATTTCTCCGGAACGACACTGCTCGCAAAGCCAACCGGCGAGATATAAAGCCCAAATTGAACAACAAACGGGACGATGAAGCGAAAATCGCGGTATTCCACCATGAGAGCCGCCACCCACAGGCTGATGGCAAATGAGGCCGCGAAAGCCAAAAGAACGAAAAACGGAATGAACATGATATTGGCCGGCGGCATGAATCGATACCACATCATCAGAACAACCAGGAAGACGGCGGAGATCAAAAAATCGACGAAACTGGTAATGACACTGCTGGCCGGAACGATGAGGCGCGGAAAGTAGACCTTGGAAATTAAATTCGAATTGTTGACCAGACTGTTTCCGCTCTCGGTCAAAGCAGTCGAGAAAAACTGCCACGGCAGAATCCCGCAAAAGACCAGAAGCGGATAGGGGACACCACCGGAGGGCATCTTCCCGAACTTTCCAAACACCACCGCGAGAACCAGCATGGTGAGAAGCGGACGGATGAGCGACCAAGCCACTCCCACCACCGTCTGTTTGTAGCGGACAAGGATATCGCGCCAGGCTAAAAAGTAGAAAAGCTCCCGGTAACGCCAAAGGTCGGCCCAGTAGACGCTCTCCGTCCGTCCCGCTTCAATAATCAGTCGATCCATCGGTCTAACTAATCTCCCAAATCGATGCCAAATTTTATGAGAAGTGTCACTGAACTTTCATGCCGATCTCAGCGATCGCCGCTCGATCAGTGTCAAGACGCTGCGCTTTGTTCCTTTTTTCTGTCACGACTTTGGCGAGAAACTCGTCGAGTGACCTTGCCACCGCTTCCGGGCCGTAGCTTCGCAGCGCCGCTTCAGCCGCGGTGCGTTCGTAGCCAAGACCCTCTGTGACGCGTTTGAGTGTCGCCGCAATCGTCTCAGCCTTGTTGTCCGGCATATACGTGATTCCGCTCTCCATTTCAGGCTCCAACGTGCCCATGGGCGTGCTGATGACGTGAGCGCCCGCGGCCAAATATTCAATAATCTTAAAGGCAAAGATGTTCCCGGGCGTCTTGCTCAGGTCATGCGGATTAATGCCGATTTTTACCGAACTAAGCAGCCGTGCGTTCTCACGCCGGTCGAGCAGGCCATGAAACACGATCCCGCGCACGTTCGCCGCCATCTCGCGCAGTCGACCGCTCAATTCGCCTTCTCCGGCGATATGGAGTTCCCAATCAGGAAGTCCCGCCATCTCCCAGGCCTTTATCAGTTGTTCCAGGCCCTTGCTCCTGAAAAGCGTGCCGGAGAACACAACCCAATTCTTCCGGTTAACCGCCAGCGGTTTGGGCTCCCTAACGATTTCATCACTGACAACGCCCCGCAGAAGGAGCTTGGGGATTGAGGGTCGCAGTTGGGCCAGCAGATGCGGCGAGACACCGATCGCGCCGGAAATGATCTCAAAAACGGCTCTTACACTCGAAAGATAGCGTCGAACCCTCAACCCGGACTCGCCCTTTCCCGCGATATCAACAAACGCGTCGTCTTCGTATTCAAGGACGACAGGCATACGCAGGCGGCCAGCCCATTTCGCACAATTCATCTGGGCGAGCTTGAGATTGTAGATGATTACTGCGTCAAAGGGAGCAGTTCGGTGCCGCGCTTGAACCAGGCGAACCGTGCGCAGGCTCGACCAGATCCCGTTCAGGAATCGAACAGGAAAGGCGGAAGCGTACGAGACAGGAATATCGGCGTGAAAAGGCGCCGGCTCGCGAAAGCCCGGATAAAATTTGAGTCCCAACTCCACGACTTCACCCTGAGAAAAAATTTCCACCTCGTGTGAGCTCTGTTGCAGCAGCTCGGCAATCACTTCCACCTTCACCCGGGCAGCTAAACTAAGGTTCCTAACGACAGGACGTCGCGCTACCAAACCCGGGCCTTGATACGGAGCAATATAGGCAATTCTCACAACGGATCGGTGTTCGACTACTGCTCAGAGAAACAAGGTACCGAAAATCTTACCCACCCAGGCTGGACGCGGACAGCCACGCTATTAAAGGATCCTCTCGTAAACCCGGCTTGTTAGGCCCGTTACTTTACTCCACGAGTATCGTTGATTGGCATACTCCTTAATCTCAAGCCGATGACCTTCAAGATCCCGGAATAGTTCGCTTCCGAAATAGCGATGGATGGTTTTCGCCAGATCGAGAGAGTCTCGCGCCTTGAATACAAAACCCGTCTGGCCTTCCACGACTTCCTCCTTGAGCGGGCCCACATCGGCCGCGATGACGGGAAGCCCAAAGCTATAACTCAAAAACAGCACGCCACTCTGGAAGATCTGTGTGTATGGCAGAACCAAAACGTCGGCCGCTTTAAAATAGAGTTCGGTTTCTTCGTCCGGGACGTATTCAATCCTTTGCAATGTTCGATCGCCCAGCCCGGCAGATCCGATCGTCCTTTCGATCTTCTCCCAGTATTCCGGAGATCCTTTCGACCTCCCGGCGATCACCAGAAGGTAGCTGCCGTCCTTCTTTAAAATTTCTGCAAAAGCAGCCACCAAATGCTCCAATCCTTTGTAAGGCGCAATGTTTCCGAAAAAGAGAAGCACCTTGTCGCCCGGTTCAATCCCGAGCTGTCGCTTTGCCCCGGAGCTCGAAAGAGTCGTATTCGGCACCGTGTTATTTATCCCGAACGGGATAACACTCGCTTTATCTGCAGCGACGGCAAAGTCCGCAAGCAACTCGTCTCTCATCTTCTCCGTGTGGACGAAAATGTGGTCGCATAGTCTGTACTGAATTCCGAGCGAAAATCGGTTAAGGAAAGAATCGTGGTTATCTCTTTTTCGCGCATTCACGTTGTGCGCCGTCAGGACGACACGTTTTCCCATCAGTTTGTAGAAAAGCATCAGGAATGTGCGGTCCAGGAACTCGAGCTTGTTGTTCCAAAGAATGTGAAAAATCTTTGCTTGGCTGCTTAGGGCGTAAGCAACCAGCCTCACATAATATCTCGCCACTCGCAGGACTTTGGCGGCGAGTCCGGCTTCCGAACTTTGATTCCCCCGTAAGTTGAGAAAACGAACCCGGAAATTCTTGCGCAATTCCGGCACGTCCAGATCGTCGCTGCCGATAAAGTCGATCGATATCCCTTCGGCCGTAAGCGCGGCCGCCAGGCCGAGCGCGTAAGGCTTGTCCCCTCCGCCGGTCAGCAAAGCGACCTTGCAAGAAGGTTGAGGGTGTAAGGTTGATGGTTGAGAGGGAGAAGAACGGGCGCGCTCGCGCGTTGACGCGCCTTCGTCGGGCTTCGGCGCGACCAGTGGCAAAGCGGGGCTGACTCCTGACCTCTGACCTCTGACTTCTGTTCCGTCGGTCATTTTATAGAAACGCGATCAGCCGCCGGGATTGCTGGCTTGAGCTGGTCCACCACCGCGCTTACGACTTCGTCCACCCCAATAGCCTTGGTCGCGCGGCTGTCGTAGGTCCGTTTGTAAAAAAATTCCTCCAACAACGGTGAAATTATTTTCCGCTGAATTCCGTAGTCGTGGATCTCCCACGGGCTCGTGCAGGTAAAAAGAGTCACACAAGGCTTCCCGCTTCCAAGCGCGAAATGCATCGGCAGACTGTCGCCTCCAACGAGACAGCGATGGTTTCGCACATCCGCGAGATGTTCAAGGAGCGAAGACCGCTCGGGCAAGCGATTGACTTTCAGTCCCCTTTCCTCGAGCCGCTCCTTCAATTGATCGTAATAAGCCCACTTCTTCATCGGCCAAACGGGCCCGGCATCGGCCGCCAGGGCCACATCACCCGAGAGACCGGTCTCAACCGGATCCGGTAGTAAATAGACTTCCCCGGCAAAGCGCAGACCAAGGCCATCGAAAATTAATTCCTGATAGGTGTATCGATTCTGTAATTTGAGTCTGTCGGCTTGTTCCCGGCCGTAGACGCTGATCAGGCTCAGATCAAACCAGCGCCGGGAATCATCCGTGTAACGAAGATTGTTCTCGGAATCAGCGTACGCCCCGAAGTGCTGCTTGAACTTCAACTCTTTCAGATAAAGGGCCGCTTCCAGGGTATCCTCAAGATTGATAACAAGATCGTATTCTACATCCGGAAGGCTGGCGCGCGCGTCCCAGGAAAGAGAGCGCAGATCGTTCTGTAAGCCGTCGAGCAAGACCAGGTTCTTCTCCGCCGTCAGCCATGTGACCTCACTATTGAGTCGACTCAGTAACGGCGTGGTTCGCACCACGTCGCCCGTGGCGCCGAGCTTGATGATCAGAGTATTCATCTAACCAAAAGACGTTCCGCCCGCCCGCTATTCATGTCCGATTCCTTAAGATTAATCCCGGAAGGCAGCTCCCGGAAAAGAAGGCGCTCGACAGCCTCCAGCGTCAGCACCGCATTGATCTCCCTTACATAATTCCTGCGGCCTTCCATGTGTTCCCTGGACATCTGCTCGACGAAAAGGGAATTCCAGAATGGACTTTCTCGGACCCGATTTTGACTCAGCATTTCGGTCACGTATCCGGACAGCTCTTCTCGAAACCAGCTGCGGTAATGCAAGTACTTGTGCAGCCCGACGAGTTTGAAACTCGAAGCCACACGCTGGAACATCGGATCAAGGAGCGAAAGGCGGGAAGGCAGGCCCTCGTTGTTTAGCCAATCAACTTTAAACGTCGCTTTAGAAACAAGACGTCTCAGTCGAGCTGCGACGCCGCGGTTTCCACCCATTTCTGCCATGTCTGTCGGAATACGATAGAGAGCAGGCGCGTTCTTTTTGATCAGATTCATTGCCGGGAGAGAGGAACGGCGCAGATTCTCCGGAGCCTGATAAGCAAGAGCGACAATTCTGTTATCCAGAAAAGGGGTCCGAACCGTGACCTGAGAGCGGGCGGCCGCCAGGCTGCCAAAGAGGTTCAACGGTATTTCCCGGAAAGCGCCAAACGTAACCGGATGCCCGGGACTGTCGCTGACTGTCTTGTTTTTCGAAGAGAAGGCGCGCTGAAAATCCGAATGGACCAAATCAGGTGCAAGATCGACCGGCTTAAAGGTGGAGACTCCTCTCAGGACCTCGCTTCCATAATTGCCGGTTAGCCGAACCGTTGCCAGCTGACGGGCTTGCCTGTTTAAGTAAATCTCGTGCGCGCCCGTAAGGCCGAAAGAACCGTCGGTGATATAAACCGTCCGATCGGCATGTGCGGAAAAGCTTGAAAAGAAATCCGGACCAATCCGCAACAGTTCGTGTTCAAGGCCACACGCTTCCGCCACCCGCCTGGCCAACCGATCGTCCAGGGTCTGGCCACTCGTTCCCGAAAATGTGTAGCAGATTGGGCCTTCAGCCGTGTCAGGCCGGCCGGCCATGATCATTCGAGTATCAAGACCGCCGGTCAAAGAAATGCCAGTTCTCGATTCTGATTCAAAATAAGCCGGCAAGATGTCTTTAAAGATTTCCTGGAATTGCGATTCAAAGGATACCGCCGAAAGAATCGGTTGAGCTTCCCACGACGCGGGCGAAAAATACTTTCGCTTCTGACACGTTCCGTTTGCAAACGACCAAACGGATCCTCCGGGGAGCAACTGCACGTCCCGGAACAAGGTGCGCCCCTCCAGGGTGCACCCGAAGGTCAGAAACTGCGCAACCCCTTCTTCGTCAAAGGCGCGGAGCTCGGGCAAAACGCGGAGGAGCGCCTTGGCCTCGCTCGCAAAGTAGATGGCATCATCGTTCTCATGCCAATAAATCCGCTCCGCGCCGTAGCGATCGTTGAAGAGAAATGCCTTGCCTTGTCTTTTATCGATCAGAAGCCCGCTGAAGAGACCGTTCAGATTTTCGAAGAACTTCGTCT
>Ga0193751_1000913_pt1 | contig 20153 bp, 32 predicted proteins | sample L1c2metaG_FD_143050 | JGI IMG/M metagenome (GOLD analysis project Ga0193751, IMG submission 143050) | Soil microbial communities from a riparian zone of the East river system, Colorado, United States - L1c2 | ecosystem: Environmental > Terrestrial > Soil > Riparian zone | place: USA: East River... | reverse complement strand
AGCGGCGCGAGGTCGATCCCGTCCAGCATCGTCCCGACGAGCGTCCGCACCATGTGGCGGAGATAGCTGTCCGCGATGATCTCGAAGTCGAGGTGCTCGCCGCGGTGGATCCACTCGGCCGACTCGACGGTGCGCACGAAATCCTCGTGCCGCGTCACGGTCGGCGTGAAGGCACGGAAGTCGTGCTTCCCCGGGAGCAGAGCCGCGGCGGCGGCGAGGTGCTCGAAGTCGAGCAGGCGAGGCACCCACAAGCTCCGCCGCAGCTCGAACGGCGAGGGCGTCGGACGGGTGAAGAGGCGGTAGCGGTACGAACGGGCGAGGGCGGAGTGCCGCGCGTGGAAGTCGGGCGCCGCGCTCTCGGCGGAGGCGACGTTCCCGAGCGCGTGGACGCCGGTGTCGGTCCGGCCGGCGACGGCGAGGCGGTCGACGGTGGAGAACGTGGCGGCCAGAGCGTCGCGGAGCTCGGCTTCCACGGTCGCCTGGCCGGGCTGCACGGCCCAGCCGCGGAAAGGCGTGCCGTCGTACTCGATCGTCAGTCTGAGCCGCACGTCAGGCGTGCCTGACGTCGTTTGTCAGGACTTCCTTATGCTCTACTGACTTGCACACCGATTGATACACTCTAACTGATGTCCGAAGAGCACACGTTCCTGCTCCAGCGGGTGCAGCCCGCGATGGTCGGCCTGATCGACGGGTCGCTCTCCACGCTGGCGCCGATCTTCGCAGTCGTGCTCGCCTCGCATGACACCCGCTACGCGTTCATCGCGGGTCTCGCGACCTCGCTCGGCGCGGGGATCAGCATGGGCTTCTCCGAGGGGCTCTCCGACACCGGGGAGCTAACCGGGCGCGGCAGCCCGTGGGCGCGCGGATCGATCACCGGCGGCGGGACGTTCCTCGGCGGCATCCTCCACTCGCTGCCGTTCCTCATCTCCAACTACCACGTCGCCCTCATCTTCGCGGTCGGCGTCGTGGCGTTCGAGCTCTTGATGCTCGCCTACTTCCGCTGGCGCTTCTTCTCGGACACGTTCGTGCGCGCCCTCGGCATCGTCACGTTCGCCGGCATCCTGATCGCAGCGATCAGCGCGGGGCTCGGCAGCCTCTTGGGCGCGCCGGTCGGCAGCTAGGCCCTCGAGACTACGCAGCACTTTCGCCCGAGGACTAGGGCTGGTAGTCGACGAGCTCGAGATAGACCATCTCGGCCGCGTCACCCTGGCGATGGCCTAGCTTGACGATCCGCGAATAGCCGCCGGGGCGGTCGGCCATGCGCGGGCCGACATCCGCGAAGAGCTTGTGCACGATCTCCTGCGATCGGAGCTCGGCGAGCGCCTGCCGGCGCGCGTGCAGGTCGCCGCGGCGGCCGAGCGTGATCATCTGCTCGGCGAACGGCTTCACCGCCTTCGCCTTCGCCTCGGTCGTCTTGATGCGCCCGTGCTCGATCAGGGAGCACGCGAGATTCGCGTACAGCGCCTTACGATGCGACGGGTCGCGCCCGAGCTTCTTGCCGGTCCGCGCGTGACGCATCGCGTTACTCGAGGCTCCCGCTGCCGATGCCGATGCCGCTGTCGCCGCGCAGCGTGAGACCGTGCTGCGAGAGCGTCTCCTTGACCTCTTCGATCGACTTCTTGCCGAAGTTCGGGATCGCCGCGAGCTCGTTCTCCGTCTTCATGACGAGGTCGCCGATGGTCTCGATGCCAACGCGCTTCAGGCAGTTGTACGACCGGACGCCGAGCTCGAGCTCCTCGATCGGGAAGTTCTCCATCCCGCGGGCGAGGCCCGTCTCGGGGCTGACGCCGTCGCCGGCGGCGACCGCGGTCTCGCCGAAGCCCTCCATCTTGTCGATGTCCGTGAAGATCGCGAGCTGGCGGATGAGGATCTCGGCCGCCTCGCCGAGCGCGTCCTTCGGATCGACGGAGCCGTCGGTCGTGATGTCGAGCATGAGCTTGTCGTAGTCCGTCCGCTGTCCGACGCGCGCGGCTTCGACCGCGAACGAGACGCGGCGGACGGGCGAGAAGATCGAGTCGATCGGAATGACGCCGATCGTGTGCTGCGGCCCGCGATTGAGCTCAGCCGGGTTGTAGCCGCGGCCGCGCCCGATCGTCAGGGTCAACTCGAGGCGGCCGCGATCGGAGAGGTTCGCGATCTCGAGCTCCGGGTTGAGGATCTCGAGCTCCGCAGGCGCCTCGATGTCGGCGGCGGTGACGATGCCCGGGCCCTTCTTCGCGATGTGCACCTCGACCTCGGGCGAATCGCCGTGCAGGCGGGCGACGAGGTTCTTGAGGTTGAGGACGATGTCGGTGACGTCCTCGCGGACGCCCGGCAGCGTCGTGAACTCGTGCGCGGTGCCCTCGACCTTGACCGAGGTGACCGCAGCGCCCTCCAGCGACGAGAGCAGCACGCGGCGCAGCGAGTTGCCGAACGTGTGGCCGAAACCGCGGTCGAGCGGCTCGATCTGGAACACCCCGCGATGCTCGTCCACTTCCTCGTGGACGATGCGCGGAATCTGAAAGTCCATAGCACGTGTAGCCAACGAAATCCCTTCTTCAGCGTTACTTGGAGTAGAGCTCGACGATGAGCGATTCTTGGACCGGCGTGTCGATCTCGCCGCGCTCGGGCTGCTTCAGCACCTTGCCGGTGAGGCCGTCGTGGTCGGCCTGCAGCCACGGAGCGACGGTGGACACGAGGTCGGTTGCGTCCCGAATCACCTGTTTCGCCGACGAGTTCTGCGCGACGGTGATGATGTCGTCCGGCCGAACCTGGTAGCTCGGGATGTTCACCCGGCGCCCGTTCACCTGGAAGTGACCGTGGCGCACGAGCTGGCGTGCCTGGGCACGCGAGGCGGCGAAGCCGAGGCGGTAGACGACGTTGTCGAGCCGCGTCTCGAGCATCCGCAGCAGCTCCTCGCCGGTGACGCCGGAGCGCTTGGACGCCTTCTCGTAATACGTACGGAACTGCTGCTCGAGCAGACCGTAGTACCGGCGCGCCTTCTGCTTCTCACGCAGCTGGAGCAGGTACTCGCTCTGCTTGATGCGGCCGCGGCCGTGCTCGCCCGGCGGATACGAACGGCGCTCGATCGCGCACTTCTCCGTGAGGCAGCGCTCTCCCTTGAGGAAGAGCTTCAGGCCCTCGCGCCGGCAGATGCGGCACTTCGGTCCGACATCGCGGGCCACTAGACGCGCCTCCGCTTGCGCTGCCGCACGCCGTTGTGGGCCTGCGGGGTGACGTCCTTGACGCCGAGGATCTCGAGGCCGGCGGCCTGGAGCGAGCGGATGGCGGTCTCACGGCCGGAGCCGGGGCCCTTTACGAAGACCTCGACCTTCTGCAGGCCGTGCTCCATGCCCTTTCGCGCGCACGCGTCGGCGGTGACCTGCGCGGCGAATGGCGTCGACTTGCGCGAGCCCTTGAAGCCCGCGGAGCCGGCCGACTCCCACGCGATCACGTTGCCCTCCTTGTCGGTCAGGGCGACGATCGTGTTGTTGAAGCTCGTCTTGATGTGCGCCTGCCCGATGGCGATGTTCTTGCGGACGCGGCGACGGGTGCGGCCTCTCGTGGCCGCAGCTCTCCGGGGTGGCGCCATTTACTTGGCCGCCTTGCTCTTGCCGCGCCCGACGGTCTTCTTCGGGCCCTTGCGCGTGCGGGCGTTCGTCTTCGTGCGCTGGCCGTTGACCGGCAGCCCGCGGCGATGCCGGACGCCGCGGTAGGCGCCGATCTCCGACAGGCGCTTGATCGCCTGCTGGCGCTCGCGGCGCAGGTCGCCCTCGACTTCGAGTTCGCCGTCGATGTAGGTGCGGAGCTTCGTCACCTCGTCGTCGGTGAGGTCCTTGATCTTCGTGTCGGGCGAGAGGCCGAGCTGGGCTGCGACCTTGCGCGCCGTCGGCTGGCCGATGCCGTAGATGTAGGTCAGCCCGATCTCGAGCCGCTTCTGGTTCGGGAGGTTGACCCCGGCGATGCGCGCCATTACCCCTGCCTCTGCTTGTGACGGGGGTTGGTGCAGATGACCATGGTCGTACCGTGCCGCTTGATGATGCGGCAGCGTTCACACATTGTCTTGACGGATGGGCGTACTTTCATATCAGCGTTGCCGAACCTTTCTTGTCCAAAGGGACTCGCGCGCACAGCAAAGCCGGTGCGCGGCGAGGGATCATCGTAGCAAAGCGGCCCCGGCTTTCGTGAGCACCCGAGGGCCTTCGGCGGTGACCGCGACGGTGTGCTCGAAGTGGGCCGCGAGCGAGGAATCGACCGAGGAAATCGACCAATCGTCGTCGTGGACGTAGACGTCTGCCGAGCCGGCGGTGATCATCGGCTCGATCGCAAGGGTCATCCCCGACTGGAGGACGGGGCCGCGCCCGGGCGGGCCGTAGTTCGGGATCTGGGGATCCTCGTGGTAGCTGCGGCCGACGCCATGCCCGACGAGGCTCCGGACGACCGAGAAACCTGCCTCCTCGACAACCGTCTGGACGGCGTGGGAGATGTCGGACAGATGGTTGTCGACCTGCGCCTGCTCGATGCCGGCGGCGAGCGCCTCCTGGCAGACGTCGAGGAGCCGCTGCGCCTCGGGGTCGACCTCCCCCACCGGCAGCGTGACCGCGCTGTCGGCGACGAGGCCATTCAGCGTCACGCCGAGGTCGACCGAGATGAGGTCGCCCTCGCAGGCGCGGTACTCGGTCGGGATGCCGTGCACGACCATCGAGTTGGGCGAGACGCACAGCGCGGCGGGGAAGCCCTTGTAGCCCTTCGAAGTCGGGTACCCGCCGTTCGCGGCGATGTGCTCGTCGGCGATGCGGTCGAGCTCGAGCATCGAGACGCCGGGCTCCAGGTGCTCGGCGACGAGCTGCAGCGTCTCGTAGACGAGCTCGCCGGCACGCGCCATGCCCTCGATCTCGGCAGCGGACTTGCGGATGATCACGCGCGTGCCTCCACTGCGCTCAGCGCCTCCGAGATCTCCTGGAAAACGTCCTGGACGCTCCGGTCGGCGTGGATGCCGACGACGTTGCCGAGTCGCGTCCGGTAGTGCTCGCCCAGCGGCGCGGTCTCGCGCTCGTACGTCTCGAGCCGTCGCTGGATCACCTCAGGCGTGTCGTCGGGTCGATTCTCCTCATGCGCACGCTTGTGCAAGCGCTCGACGAGCTGCTGCCGGTCGGGAACGTAGAACACGAAGACGATCTCTATCGTCCGGCCGACTTCCTCGAGCATCTCGTCGAGCGCATCGGCCTGCGCGAGGTTGCGGGGATACCCGTCGAGGACGAAGCCCGGTGTGGTGTCGCCGCGCGAGAGCCGGTCGCGGATGAGCGGGATCGTGATCTCGTCGGGAACGAGCTCCCCCGCTGCGAGGATCGGCTCCACTTGCTTTCCGAGCTCGGTGCCCCGCGCGATCGCCTCGCGGTACAGGTCGCCGCTCGAGATGTGCGGGATGCCGTAGGTCGCGGAGATCTTCTTTGCCTGGGTCCCCTTGCCGGACCCCTGCGGACCGAGCAGCAGGATGTTCATGCCGGCTATCTCAGGAAGCCTTCGTAGTGGCGCATCATCATCTGCGACTCCATCTGTCGCATCGTGTCGAGTGCGACACCGACGACGATGAGCACCGACGTGCCGCCGAGCGCACGTGCGGTCGCCTGCGAGAACCCGAAGTAGTGGATGAACACGCTCGGCGCCACCGCCACGGTCGCCAGGAAGAGCGAGCCCGGCAGCGTCAGCCGCTGCAGCACGCGGTCGAGATAGGCCGCCGTCGGCGGGCCCGGCCGGATGCCGGGGATGTAGCCGCCGTACTTGCGCAGGTTGTCGGCCTGGTCGACCGGGTTGAACTGGACCGACGTGTAGAAGTACGTGAAGACGATGATCAGCACCGCCTCGGTGGCGAGGTAGTACCAGCTTGTGTACTGGAAGTTCGCGTTCACCCAGTTCGACCACGCGGGCACGAAGCCGGCGACGGTCTGCGGGAGCGCGAGCAGCGCGGCGGCGAAGATGACCGGGATGACGCCGGCCATGTTCACGCGCAGCGGCATGTAGGTCGAGCCGCCGGTCGTCTGGCGGTTCCCCAGTTGTCGCCTGGCGTACTGCACGGGGATTCTCCGCTGCCCCTCCTGCACGAATACGACGGCGACGACGACCGCGACCGCGACGATCGGGAAGAACAGCCGCTCGGTCGTGCCGCCGTTGATCCAGGCGCTGATGCCTGTCGGCGCATACGCGAGGATCGACGCGAAGATCAGGAGCGAGATGCCGTTGCCGACGCCGCGCTTCGTGATCAGCTCGCCCATCCACATGAGCAGGACGCAGCCGGCGGTGAGCGTCAGGACGATGATCACGAGCCGGCCGGCGTTCACACCCGGGAGCGCGCCCTGCCGCTTGAACAGGAAGGCGTAGCCCGTCGACTGCGCCGCCGCGAGGGCGACCGTGAGGTAGCGCGTGTACTGCGTGATCTTGGCGTAGCCGGCTTCACCCTCCTTCTGCAGCCGCTCGAGCGTCGGCACGACGGCCGTGAGCAGCTGGAGGATGATCGACGCCGTGACGTACGGCATGATCCCGAGCGCGAAGAGCGAGAATCGCGACAGCGCCGAGCCCGAGAAGAGGTTCAGCAGCGTGAGGATGCCGCCGCCCGCGCCGTTGAAGTACTGCTGGATGGCCTGCTGATCGATACCCGGCGCCGGCACCCAGGAGCCGAGCCGGTAACAGGCGAGGACCGCCGCAGTGAAAAGCACGCGCTTGCGCAGCTCGGGAACCCGCCACGCATTTGCGAGCCAGGAGAACACTAGGCCTGCTCTTCCTCCACTACCGCTTCCTCTACTGCCTCTTCCTCAGCGGGAGCCTCGGGCTCTTCCTTGGCCGCAGGCTTGGCCGCGTGGTGACGAGCCTTCTTCACCTTCGGCTCGCGCAGCAGCTCGACGGTTCCGCCGGCCGCCTCGATCTTGGCGCGCGCGCTCGCGGAGATCCCGTGCACGCGAACGGTGAGCTTCTTCGAGATCTCGCCGGTGCCGAGCAGCTTGATGTCGATCTTCGTGTTCTTGATCAGGCGCTTCTCGACGAGCGACTCCGGCGTGACCTCTGCGCCCGCGTCGAAGCGGTCGAGGTCGCGGATGTTGACCGGCACCGTCTCGGTGCGGAACGGCCCGACCGGCATCGCGTCCTTCGACGTCGAGCCGCGCAGCTTGCCGATGCGCATGTAGATCGGCATCTGGCCGCCCTCGAAGCCGGCGCGCATCTTGTGCGAGCCCGCGCGCGACTTCTGGCCCTTGTTGCCGCGACCCGAATACTTGCCTGTGCCCGAGCCGGGGCCGCGGCCGACGCGCTTGCGGTCGACGCGCTCCTGCGCGGGCTTGAGATTGGAGAGGTTCAGCGACTTGGTCATCAGCTCTGGTCGACCTTCACGAGGTGCGCCACCTTCCGGAGCATGCCTGCAAGCACCGGGCTCTCGTCGTGCTCGCGGGTGTTGCCGATCCGGCCCAGGCCGAGCGCCCGCAGCGTGCCGCGGTGGCGCTCGCTCTGGCCGATCTGGGACTTGATCTGCGTGATCTTGACCTTGGCCACTTACGAATCTTTCTTCTTCCGGATGGAGCGCCGCTTGGGCTTTTCCTTTTCCTCCACAACGGGCGCAGGCGCCTCGGCGACCGGCTCGGGCGCTTCCACGACCTCGGGCTCGGGCTCCGGCTCAGCGATCGCTGCCGGCTCCTCGACCGCTGCAGGCTCCTCGACGATGGCCGCAGGCGCGGCCGGCGGGGGCGTGACGGCGACAACGGGCTCTTTCGGCCGCTTGCCGATGGCCGGTAACGGGAGCACCTCGCTGATCTGCTTGCCGCGGATCCGCGCCACGTCCTCCGGGCGGCGGAGCTCCTTGAGCGCCACGATCGTCGCCTTCGCCATGTTGATCGGGTTCGTCGTGCCGAGGCTCTTGGCGAGCACGTTGCGCACACCGGCGAGCTCGAGCACCGCGCGGACACCGCCGCCGGCGATGACGCCGGTACCGTCGGAGGCCGGGCGGAGCATGACGCGGGCGGCGTCGAAGCGGCCGAGCACCTCGTGGGTGATCGTCGAGCCGTGCTTCGGCACTGTGAACAGGTTCTTCTTCGCGTCCTCGACGGCCTTCGTGATCGCGAGCGGCACCTCGCGCGCCTTGCCGTAGCCGACGCCGACGCGGTCGACCTCGTCCCCGACGACGACGAGCGCGGTGAACGAGAACCGGCGTCCGCCCTTGACCACCTTGGCGACGCGGTTGATCTCGACTACGCGCTCCTTGAGCTCGCGGGTCTCCGAAAAGTCGACAGACATCAGAAGTTCAGTCCTCCCTTGCGCGCACCGTCGGCGAGCGCCTTGACGCGTCCGTGGTACAGGTAGCCGGCGCGGTCGAAGACGCACGCCTCGATGCCGGCCTTCTTCGCGGCCGCTGCGAGCTGCTTGCCGACCTCGGCCGCCTGCTCGCTCTTGTCGCCCTTGAACGACTTCTTCAGCGCGATCCAGGACGCGGCCGCCAGCGTCTTGCCGGTGAGATCGTCGACGAGCTGCGCCTCGATGCCCTTGTTCGACCGGAAGACCACGAGACGCGGCCGCTGCGGCGAGCCGTTCACCCTGCCACGCACGCGCTTGTGACGGCGCAGGCGTCCTTCTCTGACCGTCAAGCTAGGCACGCTTGCCCACCTTCCTGCGCACGTACTCGCCCTCGTAGCGAATGCCCTTGCCCTTGTAGGGCTCCGGTGGGCGAACCTTGCGAATCTCGGCGGCCGTCTGGCCGACCTGTTGCTTGTCCGTGCCCTTCACGACGACCTGCGTCGGCACCGGCACTTCGAAAGTGATGCCCGTCCGCGGCTTGATCGTGACGGGATGCGAGTAGCCGACCTGGAGCTCCAGGTCGGTGCCCTTGAGCGCGGCGCGATAGCCGACGCCCTGAATCTCCAGGCGCTTCTCGAAGCCCTTCGTGACGCCCTCGACCATGTTCGCGATGAGCGTGCGCGTCAGACCGTGCAGTGACCGGTCCTCCCCGCGCTCGGTCGGCCGCGTGACGAGGACCGTGCCTTCCTCCTGCGCGATCGCCATGCGCAGCGGAACCTGCTGCTGCAGGGTTCCGAGCGGGCCGGCGACCTGAACGCGGCCAGGATCGACCGTCACGGTCACACCGCTCGGGATCTCGATGGGCTTTTTTCCGATTCGGCTCATTCGCTCACCAGATGAAGCAGACGACCTCGCCACCGATCCCGCGCTCCTGCGCGGTCCGGCTCGTGACGAGCCCGGAGGACGTGGACAGGATTGCGACACCCATCCCGCCCAGCACGCGCGGGAGACGATCCTTCCGCGCGTAGACCCGACGGCCCGGCTTGGAGATGCGCTTCAGGCCAGAGATGACCCGCTCGCGATTCCGGCCGAACTTGAGGTCGACGACCAGGGTATCGAAGGATTCGCCCTTCTCGACGTGATAGTCCCGGATGTAGCCCTCCTCCTTCAGGAGGCGGGCGATCTCCACCTTCATGCGCGAGCTCGGCATCACAGCCTTGTCGTGGAGCGCCTTGTTGGCGTTCCGGATGCGAGTGAGCATGTCGGCGATCGGATCGGTCAGCATCGGGTCACCAGCTCGATTTCGTCATGCCGGGGATCGCGCCCTGATGCGCGAGGTCGCGCAGGCAGATGCGGCAGAGCCCGAACTTGCGGAACACCGCGCGCGGCCGCCCGCACTTGTTGCAGCGCGAGTAGTTGCGCACCCGGTACTTCTGCGGACGCTTCTGCTTGACGACGAGGCTCGTTTTTGCCACTTAGTCCCTCCTTGGCCCTTCGCCGAACGGCAGGCCGAGGGCCTGCAGAAGGGCGCGAGCGTGTTCATCGGTCTCGGCGCTGGTCGTGATCGTCACGTCGAGGCCGCGTACCTGCTGGATGTCGTCGTAGTTGATCTCGGGGAAAATGATCTGCTCGCGCACGCCGAGCGAGTAGTTGCCGCGCCCGTCGAACGAGCCCGGGTTGAGGCCGCGGAAGTCGCGGATGCGCGGCAGCGCGACGGAGACCAGCCGGTCGAGGAACTCGTACATGCGTACGCCGCGGAGCGTCACCTTCGCTCCCACCGGCATGCCCTCGCGCACCTTGAACTGCGCGATCGACTTCCGCGCTTTGCGCATCTGGGCGCGCTGACCGGCGATCGTCGTCAGTTCCTCGATGGCGGAGTCCATCTGCTTCGCGTCGGTCTTCGCCTCGCCCACGCCCATGTTGAGCGTGATCTTCTCGAGGCGCGGGACCTGCATGACCGAGTCGAGGCCGAGCTCGTCCTTGAGCTGTGGGCGGATCTCGCTCTCGTACCGCACCTTCAGGCGCGGCGTATAGGTGTCGGTCGCTGCTGCGCTCATGACTTGTCGATCTCCTGGCCGCAGTCAGCGTGCTTGCACACGCGGATGCGGACCGTCTTGTCCTTCACGGTCTTCAGGACGGTGCCGACGCGCGTCGGCTTTTTGCAGGTCGGGCACACGATCATCACGTTCGACACCGGGAGCGGCGCCGACTTCTCGATGATCCCGCCGGGGATGATCGACGGTCCGCCCATGCGGCTCGAGTTCTGGATCGGACGCGGGCGCTGATGCCGCTTGACCATGTTGACGTTCTCGACGAGCACGCGGCCGTCCTTCGGCATGGAGGCGATGACGCGGCCTTCCTTGCCGCGGTCCTTGCCGCGAATCACGTGGACGATGTCGCCCTGGCGGATCTTCATCGTCTGGGCCATCTACAACACCTCCGGGGCGAGCGAAACGATCTTCATGAAGTTCTTCTCGCGCAGCTCGCGGGCGACCGGCCCGAAGATGCGCGTGCCGCGCGGGTTGCGCTGCGCGTCGATGATCACGGCGGCGTTCTCGTCGAACGCGATCGTGGTGCCGTCGACGCGACCGAACGGCTTGCGCGTCCGGACGACGACGGCGCGAACGACCTCGCCCTTCTTGACGGCACCCTGCGGCGTCGCCGTCTTGACGGTACCGACGATGATGTCGCCCACCCGCGCGTAGCGGCGGTGATGACCGCCCATCACGCGGATGCACAGGAGCTCGCGGGCGCCGGTGTTGTCGGCCACCTTCAGGCGGGATTCCTGCTGGATCACTTCGCAGCCTCGACGATCTCGGCGAGCCGCCAGCGCTTCGTCGCCGACAGCGGGCGCGTCTCGACGATGCGCACGACGTCACCGACGTTGGCGGAGTTCTGCTCGTCGTGGGCGTGGAACTTCACGGAGCGCCGCACGACCTTCTTGTACCGCGGGTGCTGCTTGATCACGTCGACCTTCACGACGATAGTCTTGTCCATCGCGCTCGAGACGACGACGCCGCGGCGCTCCTGGCTGCGCCCGCGATCGTGCTCGGGCTTCGGCAGGCGGACGATCGGCTTGCGCTCGGCCGCGGGCACGTGGACGCGCCGCCCCTTCTTGGGGCGCTCGACGCGCGGAACATGCTTGCGCTTCTTCTTCGGCTGCGACTGCGCAGGCGGAGCCGCCGGCTCTTCAGCCGCGGGAGCAGGAGCCTCTGCCGCAGGAGCTTCTACCTCTGCAGGTGCTTCCTCTTCGACCGGCGCTTCTGCCACCGGCTCTTCGACAGGCGTCTCCGCCACCGGCTCTTCAGCCGGCGTCGCCTCTTCAGGTGTCTCTTCGGTGTTCTCGATCTCTTCGCTCATGCATGTCCCTTTTCAGCTTCACGTTCATTCACAACAGTCAAAATTCGCGCGATCTCGCGCTTCGTCAGCTTCAGCCGCGCGCTGTTCTCGAGCGCGCCGGTGACCGACTGGAAGCGGAGGTTGAACAGCTCCTGACGCCGCTCGACGAGGCGATGCTCCAGCTCGTCGTCGGTCAGGTCTCTCAATTCGCTCGGCCTAGTCAAAGAGCTCGGCCTCCCGTTTCACGATCTTCGACTTGAGGGACAGCTTCTGGCCCGCGAGCTTCAGCGCTTCCTTCGCGAGCGGTTCGGGCACCCCGGCGAGCTCGAACATGACGCGCCCGGGCTTGATCACAGCCACCCAGCCTTCGGGCGAGCCCTTGCCCGAGCCCATGCGGGTCTCGGCCGGCTTCTTCGTGTACGACTTGTCGGGGAAGACGTTGATCCAGACCTTGCCGCCGCGCTTGATCTTGCGCGTCATGGCGATACGAGCCGCCTCGATCTGGCGGTTCGTGATCCAGCCCCGCTCGATCGCCTTGAGCCCGTAGTCGCCGAACTGTACGGTCGACTGACCCTTCGTCTCGCCGCGCCGGCGGCCGCGATGGACCTTGCGGAACTTCGTCTTCTTCGGCATCAACATGGCTTACGACTCCTTCGGCTTTCTCGGCGCGCGCTTGGGCTTCTCCGCCGCAGGAGGAGCGGCCAGCGTCTCCGGCGTCTCCGCGGGAGGTGCGACCGGCGTCTCAACGACAGGCGCTGCCTCTGCGCTACGCGCCTTAGTTTCAGGAGCTTCCTGAGCAGCCGGCGCCTCATTCACTGGCTTTGGCGTCTCCTCTGCGGATGCCGCGGGAGCCTCCGTCTGCGGGTCGCGACGCGGGCGTCCGCCGCCACCGCCGGCCGGGCGCGCTCCCGCGCCGGGGCCGCGACGCTGGCCGGGCCGTCCGCCGCCGGCGCCACCGGGACCGCCGCGCTTCCGACCGGGACGCACGGGGCCGAGGCCCTCGCGGTCCTGACCGCGTCCGCGGCCGCTCTCGCGCGATGCGCCGAGGCCTTCGACGGCACCGCCGCGGCGGCGCTTCGTGTCCTGATCGCCGAGGCGCTGGTCGCCAACCGAGATGCCCTCGTAACCCTCGGGCATGATCTCGCCCTTGTTGATCCAGACCTTCACGCCGATGCGGCCGTAGGTCGTCTTGGCCTCGACGAAGCCGTAGTCGATGTCGGCGCGAATCGTGTGCAGCGGCACGCGTCCCTCGCTGTAGGTCTCGCGCCGGCTCATCTCGCCGCCACCGAGGCGCCCGGAGCACTGGATCTTCACGCCGGCCGCGCCGGAGCGGATCGCGGATGCGAGCGCGCGCTTCATCGCGCGCCGGAAGGCGACGCGGTTCGACAGCTGCTCGGCGATCGACTGCGCGACGAGCTTCGCGTCCAGCTCGGGGCGCTTGATCTCGTTGATGTTGATGTGGACGTTCTTCTGCGTCAGCGCGTGCAGCTCACGGCGCAGCGCGTCGACCTCGACTCCGGACTTGCCGATGACGATGCCGGGGCGCGCCGTGAAGATGTCCACGGTGATCCGCTGCTTGTCCTTCTGAATGAGGATGTCCGACAGGCCCGCGTGCGCGAGCTTCTTGTAGATGTGCTCGCGGATCTTGACGTCCTCGAGCAGGTACGCCGGGAACTCTTTCTTGCCCGTGTACCAGTTCGACTTCCAGCGGTGGATGATCCCCACACGCAGGCCGCCGGGATGGATCTTCTGTCCCACTAGTTCCCCGTCCTCTCGATGTCCGCCGGCGCGAGGACGACGGTGATGTGACACGTCCGCTTGAAGATCTTGGCCGCACGGCCGCGAGCGCGGGCGCGCCAGCGCTTCAGCGTCGGCCCCTCGTCGGCGTACGCGGTGACGACGACGAGGTCGTCGCCGTTCCAGAGCAAGTCCGGCCGCGACTCCGCGTTCGCGACGGCGGAGCGCAGCACCTTCTCGACGTCCTTCGCGACCGCGCGCTGCGAAAACGCGAGGATCGTGCGCGCCTCCGGCACGGAACGCCCGCGGATGAGGTCGGTGACGAGCCGCGCCTTGCGCGCGCTCGAGTGCACCCACTTCGCCTGGGCCCGAACCTCCGTTGCCTGTGTTTCGACTGCTGCCATTACCTCTTCACCTTCGCCGCGCGGTCGCCCGAGTGGCCGCGGAACGTCCGCGTCGGCGCGAACTCGCCCAGCTTGTGGCCGACCATCTGCTCGGAGATGAAGACCGGCACGTGCTTGCGTCCGTCGTGGACCGCGATCGTGTGCCCGACCATGTCCGGGAAGATCGTCGACGTCCGCGACCAGGTGCGGATCATCGTCTTCTGGCCGCCGTCGTTCATCTTCGTGATGCGGTCGAGCAGGCGCTGCTCGACGAACGGCCCCTTCTTGCTGGATCTACTCACTAGCGACGACCCTCCTTGCCGCGCCGCCTGGCGCGCACGATCAACTTGTCCGATTCCTTGTGCTTGCGGCGCGTGCGCTTGCCGAGCGTCGGCACGCCCCACGGGGTGACCGGGTGCCGGCCGCCCTTGGACTTGCCCTCGCCGCCGCCGTGCGGATGGTCGACCGGGTTCATGGCCGAGCCGCGCACGGTCGGGCGCTTGCCGCGCCAGCGGCTGCGCCCCGCCTTGCCGCCGGTGATGTTCTGGTGGTCGACGTTGCCGACCTGGCCGACGGTCGCGCGGCACGCGAGCGGGACGCGGCGCATCTCGCCCGACGGGAGGCGCAGGACGGCGAAGCCCTGGTCCTTCGCGACGAGTTGGATGCCCGAGCCCGCCGAGCGCGCCATCTTGGCGCCCTGGCCGGGCTGGAGCTCGACGTTGTGCACGAGCGTGCCGGTCGGGATGTTCTCGAGCGGAAGCGCGTTGCCGACCTTGATGTCGGCGGCCGCGCCGGACTCGACCGTCGCGCCGACCCGCAGCTGCGCAGGGGCGAGGATGTAGGCCTTGGCGCCGTCGGCGTAGTGGAGCAGCGCAATGCGGGCCGACCGATTGGGGTCGTACTCGATCGAGGCCACCTTCGCCGGCACGCCGTCCTTCTGGCGCTTGAAGTCGATGACGCGGTAGAGCCGCTTGTGGCCGCCGCCCTGGTGGCGCGTCGTGATGCGGCCGTTGTTGTTGCGGCCGCCCTTCTTCGGCACCGGCGTCGTCAGGCTCTTCTCCGGCTCGGTCTTCGTGATCTCCTCGAACGTGGACACCGACATGAAGCGGCGGCCCGGCGAGGTCGGCTTGTAGCGACGGATCGGCATCAGAGTTGCGCTCCTTGGAAGATCTCGATCGAGTCGCCGGCCTTGAGCTCGACGATCGCCTTTTTCCAGCCGGGGCGCGTGCCCTTGTAGATGCCGCGCCGCTTCGGCTTCGCCTGCACTTTGATCATGTTCACGGCCACGACTTTGACGTCGAAGAGCTCCTCGACCGCCTGCCGGACCTGCGTCTTGTGCGCGTCCTGGTGCACCTTGAACGTGTACTTGTTCTGGGTGATCTGCTCGTAGCTCTTCTCGGAGATCACCGGGCGAAGCAGGACCTGAGCGGGGTGCAGGCTCATGACGCCCTCCTCTGGAGGGCGTCTAGGGCGCTCTCCGAAACCAAGAGGGAGCGGGCCCACACAATTTCGGCCACTTCCAGCTCTGACGGGATGGTGACGATGACGCGGTCGACATTCCGGAAGGACTTCGCGAGCGTGATCTCGTCGTCGTTGACGACGACGACCGTCGGGGTCTCGCCGCCCCAGGTGGTGAGAAGTGCGACCGCCTCCTTGGTGGAGGGCGCATCGAACGCCGTCGAGCTGAGAAGACCGAAGGAGCCGGCCTGAACGTGGTCAGTTAGTGCTGCGCGCAGCGCAGCACGGCTCGCCTTCTTGTTCACCTTGACCGAGAAGTCGCGCGGGCTCGGCGGGAACACGACACCGCCGCCCGTGAACTGCGCGGCGCGGATGGTGCCGGCGCGGGCGCGGCCGGTTCCCTTCTGGCGCCACGGCTTCGAGCGGCCGCCGGAGACGAGCCCGCGGCTCTTCGCCGCGCGCGTCCCCTGACGGCGATCGTTCATCTCCGCGCGCACGACCTCGTGCACGAGGTGCGGCTTGATCTCGGCGCTGAAGATCGACGCCTCGAGCGAGACTTCCTTGGCGGCCTTGCCGCCGAGCAGGGGTGCCTTCGGCGCAGCCATTATTTCGACATGTCCCGGACCTCGACGACGCCGTTCTTCGGTCCCGGAACGGCGCCCTTGACGAGCAGAAGGTTCCGCTCCACGTCGATCGAGTGCACGGTCAGGCCGGTCTGCGTGACGCGCTTGCCGCCCATGCGGCCGGCCATCTTGATGCCCTTGAACACGCGCGACGGCGTCGCCGACGCGCCGATCGAGCCCGGCTTGCGGACGTTGTGCGAGCCGTGCGTGACCGGGCCGCGGCTGAACCGGTGTCGCTTGATCGTGCCCTGGAAGCCCTTGCCGATCGAGATCCCGGCCACCTTGACCGCGTCGCCGGGCTGGAAGATCTCCACCGTCACGTTCTCGCCCTGCACCGCGTCGGCGAAGTGCCCGCGGAACTCGACCAGGTGCCGGTACGCGCCGGTGACCCCGTTCTTCGCGAGGTGCCCGCGCTCGGGCTTCGAGATCTTGCGGTCGGCCACCGGCTCCCACGCGAGCTGCACGGCCTCGTAGCCGTCCGCGGCGGGCGTGCGCACGGCGACGACCGGGCACGGGCCTGCCTCGATGACGGTCACCGAGGTCACGCCGCCGCTCTCCTCGTCGAAGAGCTGCGTCATGCCGAGCTTCTTGCCGATGATTCCGCGCATCGCTAGAGCTTGATCTCGATGTCGACGCCGGCCGGGAGGTCGAGCCGCATGAGCGAGTCGACCGTCTTCGGGGTCGGCGAGTGGATGTCGATCAACCGCTTGTGCGTGCGCACCTCGAAGTGCTCCCGCGAGTCCTTGTCCTTGAACGGGGACCGGATCACGCAGTACACGTTCTTCTCGGTGGGCAGCGGAACGGGACCGGTGATGGTGGCGCCGGTGCGCTGAGCCGTGTCCACGATGTCCTTCGCGGACTTGTCCACCTGCTGGTGGTCGTAGCCCTTGAGGCGGATGCGGATTTTTTGCTGAGGCACCGGCGCCTTCCTACGCGATGATTTCCGTGACCGCGCCGGCGCCGACTGTGCGGCCACCTTCGCGGATTGCGAATCGGAGACCCTGATCCATTGCGATCGGCTGGATCATCTCGATCTCCATGTTCGTGTTGTCGCCCGGCATGACCATCTCCTGGCCCTCCGGGAGCTTGATCGACCCGGTCACGTCCGTCGTGCGGAAGTAGAACTGGGGCCGGTAGCCGTTGAAGAACGGCGTGTGCCGGCCGCCCTCTTCCTTCGAGAGGACGTACACCTCGGCCTTGAAGTGCGTGTGCGGCGTGATCGAGCCCGGCTTCGCGACGACCTGGCCGCGCTCGACCTCCTCGCGCTTGATGCCGCGGAGGAGCGCACCGGCGTTGTCGCCAGCCTGCGCGAAGTCGAGCGTCTTCTGGAACATCTCCAGGCCGGTGACGACCGTCTTCGTCGTCTGGGGATGGATGCCGATGAGCTCGACCTCGTCGCCGACCTTGCACTGGCCCTGCTCGATGCGGCCGGTCACCACGGTGCCGCGGCCGGTGATCGTGAACACGTCCTCGATCGGCATGAGGAACGGCTTGTCGACGTCGCGAACCGGCTCCGGGATGTAGGAGTCGACCGCGGCCATCAGCTCGAGGACCTTCGGCGTCCACTCCGCGTCGCCCTCGAGCGCCTTCAGCGCCGAGACGCGGACCACGGGGAGGTCGTCGCCCGGGAACTCGTACTCGCTGAGGAGCTCGCGCACCTCGAGCTCGACGAGCTCCATGATCTCCTCGTCGTCGACCATGTCGGACTTGTTGAGCGCCACGACGATGTAGGGGACGCCGACCTGGCGGGCCAGGAGCACGTGCTCCTTGGTCTGCGGCATCGGGCCGTCGGTGGCGGCCACGACCAGGATCGCGCCGTCCATCTGCGCGGCACCGGTGATCATGTTCTTGATGTAGTCCGCGTGACCGGGGCAGTCGACGTGGGCGTAGTGCCGCTTGTCGGTCTGGTACTCGACGTGCGCGATGGAGATGGTGATGCCGCGCTGGCGCTCTTCCGGCGCCTTGTCGATGTCGTCGAAGCTGGTCGCGGCCGTGCCTGTCCCGCTCTCGGCGAGGACCTTGGTGATGGCGGCGGTCAGCGTCGTCTTGCCATGGTCGATGTGACCGATGGTGCCGACGTTGACGTGCGGCTTGTTGCGCTCGAACTTCTGCTTTGCCATGGGTGGCTCCTGATCTCCTTGTTGCCTATTTGGCCCCGGAGTCGACGAGCTCGCTCGCGATCGACTGGGGGACTTCCTCGTAGTGGTCGAACTCCATGTGGAAGGTCGCTCGACCCTGACTCATTGAACGAATGTCTGTGGCGTAGCCGAACATCTCGGCGAGCGGGACGATCGCCCGGATCACCTGTGCGTTGCCGACGGGCTCCATCCCCTCGACACGGCCGCGACGGCCGTTGAGGTTGCCCATGACGTCGCCGAGGTAGTCCTCGGGCGTCGTCACCTCGACGAGCATGACGGGCTCGAGCAGCTTCGGCTTCGCGCGCTTCAGCGCCTCCTTGAAGGCCATCGAGCCCGCGATCTTGAACGCGCGCTCGCTCGAGTCGACCTCGTGGTACGACCCGTCGATGAGCTCGACCTTGACGTCGACGACCGGGTACCCGGCGAGGATGCCCGAGTCCATCGCCTCGCGGATGCCCGCGTCGACGGCCGGGATGTACTCCTTCGGGATCTTGCCGCCGACGATCTTGTCGGAGAACTCGTAGCCGTCGCCCGGCTGCTGCGGGTACAGGTTGATGACCACGTCGCCGTACTGGCCGGAGCCGCCCGTCTGCCGGACGAACTTGCCCCGGACCTTCTCCGCCGGGTTCGACACCGTCTCGCGGTACGCGACCTGCGGGCGGCCGACGTTCGCGTCGACGTTGAACTCGCGCTTCAGGCGGTCGACGATGATCTCGAGGTGTAGCTCGCCCATCCCGGAGATGAGCGTCTGCCCGGTCTCGTCGTCGGTCGTGACGCGGAAGGTCGGATCCTCCTCGGCGAGTCGCTGGAGGCCTGCACCGAGCTTGTCCTGGTCGGCCTTCGACTTCGGCTCCACCGCGACCGAGATGACCGGGTCGGGGAAGCTCATCGACTCGAGCACGATCGGCGCGTTGTCGGCGGAGAGCGTGTCGCCCGTCGTCGTGAACTTCAGGCCGACGCCCGCGGCGATCTCGCCCGCGTTGATCTCGTCGCGCTCCTCGCGATGGTTCGCGTGCATCTGGAGGATGCGGCTGATCCGCTCCGTCTTGCCGTTGGTCGTGTTCAGGACGCGGTCGCCGGACTTGATGCGGCCGGAGTAGACGCGGAAGTACGTCAGCTTGCCGACGTACGGATCGGACATGACCTTGAAGGCGAGGGCGGAGAACGGCTCCTCCTGCGACGCCGCGCGCTTCACCTCGGCGCCCGTCTTCGGGTCGATCCCGATCATGGGCGGCACGTCGAGCGGGCTCGGCAGATAGTCGATGACGGCGTCGAGGAGCGGCTGGATGCCCTTGTTCTTGAAGGCGGAGCCGAGCAGCACCGGCGTGATCTCGTCGGCGAGTGTGGCCGCGCGGACGGCGCGGCGGATCATGTCCGGCGTCACCGACGACTCGTCCTCGATGTACGCCTCGAGCACCTCGTCGTCGAAGTGCGAGATCGCGTCGATCAGCTGGTGGTGGTACTCCTGCGCCTGCTCGCGCAGACCCTCGGGAATCTCCGTGACGTCGAACTCCTGGCCGAGCTCGTCCTTGTAGACGATCGCCTGCATCTCGACGAGATCGATGACGCCGGTGAACTGATCCTCCTGGCCGATCGGGATCTGCACCGGCACCGGGTTGGCGCCGAGGCGATCCTTCATGGACTGCACGGCTGCGAAGAAGTTCGCGCCGGTGCGGTCCATCTTGTTGATGAACGCGATCCGCGGGACCTTGTACTTGTCGGCCTGCCGCCAGACGGTCTCGGACTGCGGCTGGACGCCGGCGACGGAGTCGAAAACGGCGATGGCGCCGTCGAGGACGCGCAGGCTCCGCTCCACCTCCACGGTGAAGTCAACGTGCCCGGGCGTATCGATGATGTTGATGCGATGATCGCGCCAGAACGCCGTCGTCGCCGCGGACGTGATCGTGATGCCCCGCTCCTGCTCCTGGGCCATCCAGTCCATCGTCGCGGCGCCCTCGTGGACCTCACCCATCTTGTGGGTGCGGCCGGTGTAGTAGAGGATCCTCTCGGTCGTCGTGGTCTTGCCCGCATCGATGTGGGCCATGATCCCGATGTTCCGGACGCGATCCAGCGCAATGTTCGTCTCTGCAACCTTGGTGCTCAAATCGTCCTTTCTGCCGCCTACCAGCGGTAGTGCGCAAAGGCCTTGTTGGCCTGCGCCATCCGGTAGACGTCGTCCTTTCGCTTGAACGCGCCGCCCTGTTGGTTGAGCGCGTCCAGAA
>Ga0193751_1000912_pt1 | contig 20156 bp, 15 predicted proteins | sample L1c2metaG_FD_143050 | JGI IMG/M metagenome (GOLD analysis project Ga0193751, IMG submission 143050) | Soil microbial communities from a riparian zone of the East river system, Colorado, United States - L1c2 | ecosystem: Environmental > Terrestrial > Soil > Riparian zone | place: USA: East River... | reverse complement strand
GCGAGAAGGCATACATGGCGGGGCTTCTGCATGACATAGGCTTTATGGTGAACTGCCTGGCTTTCCCCAAAGAATTCGCCAAGGCGATGGAGAGCGCCGGGCAGGAGGGAATTCCGCTGGGCGAGGCGGAACAAGCCACCATGGGCTTCACGCACTGCGAGACCGGCCGGGCCCTGGCTGAAAAATGGAAGCTCGCCGACGATATCATCGAAGTGATCGCGCATCATCATGCCGTCGAACAAAGCCAGAAGGCACAGCCGCTGGTGGCCCTGGTACACCTGAGCGACCTTCTCTGCCGCATGCGAGGCCTGGGTTACGGCTACTATGAACGGCACAAGGTGGATCTGATCGCCGATCCTGCATGGGCCATTCTCCTGAAGGAACATCGCGAGCTCGAAGGTGTGGACCTGGTGCGGTTCACCTTTGAGCTCGATGAAGCCGTCGAGGAAATCGAGGCCCTGGTAGCGACGGTATTCGGGTCGGCGCCGGCGCGCGCCTGAGATCAGTACCGCTCCCTACCACGGCACGGGACACTGATCCAGCAGGTTGCAGAAAAACTCCGGTTTTCGAAACTCCGCGCTGTAGAGACAGGGCTTGCCCACCAAGCGCCAACTTAAGCAGGTCAGGCTAGAGGTTGGCCCTGAAGGCCGGTTTCTGCGCGGTAACTTCCGAGTAGCCGACCATCCACTCAGAAACCTATCGCGATGGTTCCGACGGGCCAACTCTTGCGTCTTCAACTATCTGTCAGATCTTGTCAGGCCGCGGGGAATGTGATCATCGCCGAGCCATCCGGGCTCGCAGCCGACCCGGCAAGGCAATCGTAGCACCGTTTCGCATCGCACCGGGCGGCGTCCGCGCTGCTTGCGGTGCTCGTACCCGGTCACTGCGGTCGCATCCACCCGGCTATAGTCGCAGCCCTCCACGCCGGGATGATTCTCGTCGCACGGGTCAGCGGAACGGAACGTTTGTCGCCGCTCGAATCCGCTGCTGAAGTCGAGTTCTCAATTGAAGCCGCAACCTCTCCCGAGATCGACATAACGGGAGAACCTGTTGGAACACTGAAAGTAACCCGGTTTTGTTGCTGTCTTCCCGCTGGGACAGGCCGTGGAAGGCTTGGCCACACAGACGTAATAGGAGAATGCAGTGCAATAGCCGGTGAGTTTAGAACCAGACACCGCGCAATATCCGTGATAGCGCCCGGCGAGTGGACCCAGCAATTGTTCGCTTTCCACATCGCCACTGTCGGTGTTGGCAGAAGACGTTTGCTTCGCGGCAGTCGCCGGATTGGTTACAGAACCCGGAGTCCGCTGACCCCAGCGAGCGCGAAAGCGGTTCGACATCCCCGCGGGCATGCGGCTGCGCGGAGTCCCGGCTGCCGGGTGTTGGGTCGCGAGTGGCGCACTCTGTTGAAGCATCGCCGCATCCACCAGATTGTAGTCGCAGCCCTCGACATCGGGATGATTCTCGTCGCACGGAATCAGCACGAACGAATGGATGTCGCCGTTGGAAAACACTCCTCTAACAGCAATCTCTCCGCGATCGGTTATTTGAAACGCATGGTCCAGTTGTAGATCAGGGTTGGGAGGGATCAGAGTGCTCAGGTCGACCATGGGGCCTCCGTCCTCCCACAGGAACCCGCCGACTTCGTTGCCGACGTTATCAAGCAAATTGCCCACGATCTGGCGTCGCGAATTGATGCCGAGAGCTTGACTGCCGGAGTTTGACCCTACTACGGTGCCCAGATCTGTCATCACGCCGTGGCGCCAGAGAAATGAGCCTGCTGACCCATCGGCCCGGGTGTCGCCGCCGGCTATGTCACCCGCATCATTGATAGACAGTGCACCTCCAGTAGCGCCGCCCAAGGTGCCGAGATCCTGTATGCCCCCTTTCTGATCCCAAAGGAAGGCGTGCCCACCGTTGTCTCCCACCAGGTTGGAGGCGCCGACGACCTGACCTCGGTTATTGAGAGCGAACACCACGCCGAATGTACCTCCCAGAGTGCCAAGATCCAGCATCTTGCCGTTTTCCCAAAGGAATGGGTCGAGGGTTGGAACTCCGGTCGTAGGATTCACCGTCGTATTGGTGAAAGACATTCCGGCGATCTGTCCGCGCTCGTTAATAGAGAATGCAGCGCTGTCAGTGCCACCGAGCGTGCCCAGATCCTGCATGCCCCGGGATTTGGTCCAGCGAAATGCATGTACCTGGGTGGCGCCGCCGACGTAGAAATTGCTTGTATCGGGGTCGGGAATTGTGTTCAGGGCTCCTCCGGCTACCTGTCCCCGGCTGTTGACGGCGTTTGCTGCGCTCTGGTTTCCCCCGAGCGTCCCCAGGTCGGCGAGGGAATTGTCCGTTCCCCAGAGAACTGCTTCTATTGCCGGGGCGCCAGTCAGGGGATCGATACCGTTTTCGGATACTCCCACGGTCAGCCCGCTATCGCTGACCCATAAACCGGTGGCGCTGTTGAGACCGTTGAATCCAGGGAGCACGCCCAATTCGCTAGCGACGCCGTTCTGCCACTTGAATCCGTAAGCAACATAGCAGTCGCCGTTGAAGCTAATGCAATAGGGATCGGGAGTGGCGGTGTCGCCAGATCCCACCGCCGCCCCGCTGCTGTTCAGCAACCTGCCACCGGGACCCGGAAAGGGTTGGAGATATGTGCTGTTGGGCCCGCCGAATGTGCCCACGTCGAAGAGCTGGTAGTGATGGTATTTGTGGTGGTGATCTGGTTGAGTTTTCTCTTGCGCGGCCAGCGAAACTGGCATGGCCACAGCGAACAGCGTCATTGCGATGATGCCGGTCAGTCTTACGGATTTCATGCGCACTTCTCCTTTTGTTGGCTTGATCCGCGCGCCGGCTATGTCGGGGCTCGGTGGGGAAGTGCCGACCGCGATTCGAGGCCCAACTGTGAGCCCGTTGTCCTCCGCCCGTCAATGACCTGGAGGTGACCTGAGGTGACATGTTGGGGACATGACGTAAATATCGTGTGTTCTTCAAGATGACGCTCCGGGCGTTTTGCCGTGTACGGTGGATGAGGCGATGCTAAACTCTTCCATCGCTTGCGATGGCGCCATGGTAATTCCCGAAGAGTTCAAGCAGACCGTGGGTTTCGGAAAGTTCGAACTTGATCTGCGCACGCGAGAACTGTGGAGCAACGGCCGGAAATTAACCCTCCAGGAACAACCCTTTCAGATTCTGGCTGCGCTGCTGGAACGTCCCGGCCAGTTAGTGACCCGCGATGAACTCACCAAGCGACTCTGGCCTTCAGACACCTTTGTAGATTTTGAGCACAGTTTGAACAAGGCCGTGAATCGATTGCGCGAGGCGCTGGAGGACTCAGCCGAGCACTCTTCCCTTATCGAAACCCTACCCCGGCGAGGGTATCGTTTCGTTGCCCCGGTGGAATCAGCGCCGCCGTCGAACATCGAAGCCTCCGGTGGAGCCAGCGCCGCCATACACCAGCCTGCGGCCAAACCTTCGCCCGCCCGGCACTTCTTGTTCCCTCTCGGAATTGTTCTCAGTATGGCGTGCCTGCTGGCCGCGTGGTCGTGGATTCGCCATCGCAATGCCAAGCTACCCGAGCCAGGGTTTCAGCGGCTTAGCTTCGGCCGGGGAACAATTCTGTCGGCACGCTTTGCTCCTGACGGACAGAGTGCCGTCTACGGAGCTGCCTGGGACGGAAAACCGTTCCAACTTTTCTATACGAGGATCGGCAGCTCCGAATCGCGCGCGCTCGGCGTGGACGCCGACATTCTCGCCATCTCTCCTTCGGGCGAGATGGCCGTCTTGCTGGATCAGCATTTCGGCGAAATTAGCCGTCAAGGCACGCTGGCTCTCATGTCTCTCACCGGCAGCGCGCCCCGCAAGCTGCTCGACAATGTTCAGGATGCCGATTGGTCCCCGGACGGTTCGAAACTGGTGGTTACACATTATGTCGGCGGTCGTTGCGCTCTGGAGTTTCCGCCAGGAAAGGTTTTGTATCAGAGCACAGGAGGAGAGTGGATGAGCCATCCCCGTGTCTCTCCTCACGGGGACCAGATTGCGTTTCTGGAGCATCCGCTGGGAAGAAGTGATGATGCTGGCTATGTAGCGGTGATCGACCTGGCTGGTAACAAAAGGATCTTGTCGCGGGAGTCCGTAAGTATTTCGGGAGTGGCTTGGGACCCGGCAGGCGATGCCATCTGGTTCACGAGCAATGAACCGGCATCGGGTATGTTCCGGGCATTATTCAAAGTGACGACCGGGGGACAGCAACTCATGGTCCGACGAGAGTCCGGCAACATGACCCTGCATGACGTGTCTCGCGAGGGACATATGCTTCTGACCCGCGACATCTTTCGCGCTGAGGTGTTCGGGCGTATCGATCCAGAGACTCAGGAGCGCGAACTCGGCTGGCATGACGATTCCCTTGCTTTCGATCTCAGTGCCGACGGAGCCAATCTTTTGTTATCCGTGCAAGGAGAATCGACAGGTTCGGGTTATGAGGTGTATCTCCGCAAGACCGACGGCTCACCGGCAGTCCGCTTGGGCGACGGCCTCCCGCAGCGGTTTTCGCCGGATGGCAAGTGGGCACTGACGGACTATCCCTGGGGCATACGGCCGACAGCAGCGCCGCAATTGCTTCTATTGCCCACCGGAGCAGGACAACCCGTAACGCTAACTCACGACTCCGTCTCTCACCATTTTGCGACACTGCTCCCTGATGGAAAAACGCTTTTATTTGAGGGCAGTGAACCTGGACATGCGCTACGGAATTGGGTCCAGGATTCAACTGGCGGGAAACCGCTGCCCATCACGCCGGAAGGTACGGTAGGAAAGTGCGTATCCCCGGACGGCAAACTGCTGGCGGCATCTGATCAGGGGCAGAAATTCTGGCTTTACCCGACGGACGGCGGCACGCCTAAAGCGCTTTCCGGCATTGAGCCTGAAGAAGAAACAATCCGCTGGAGTGCTGACGGTAAGAATCTGTTTGTCGCGAACTACGGTGTTATCCCAGCCAAGGTTTATCAAATCGAAGTCATCACCGGCCGCCGGAAACTCGTTTACAACCTCGCCCCAAGCGATGCCGCTGGACTATGGGATGTCGATCCAATTCTCCTTACGCCCGACGTCAAATCCTACGTTTATTCCGATTACAAGATTCTCTCTGATTTGTATGTCGCCAATGGAATGAGATAGGTAACCGTCATGTCGCGGGTTAACGACACTTTCTGACACCAAGGCCATTGTTCCTGAGTGACGGGCAAGCCGGAAGCAACTCATAACTTGCCGCTTATGGGGATTAACCCCGTCTCCGGAGACGCGGCAAGCCGCGTCTCTACGCGAGATCCGACGCCCGTTCAGGGGCTGGGCATCTAGAATCGCCTTCTTTTGCAGCCCGCAAAGTACCGCTAGCGACTCCCGAAACGGAAGACGAAGCCGGTGACGAAGCGAACATTGTTCTGAAACTGCATCGCCGCGGTGCTGTCGGCAAACGTGGTACGCAGATAGTCAGCGCCGACCCGCATGGCAAGCGGCCCGGCGATGGTGCGTTCGACTCCGCCCCCAAGGGCATACGAGAATCGAGTCACAGTTCCACCCAGGTAATAGGTTCCTTTGACCGGAACCGCGCTGTTCACCAAACTGACGCCGGCCAAAGTGTGAACGAAGATCCTCGTATTTCCAAGATCCACGGGATAGAACACGGGACCGATTAGAAAGCTCAGAACATTGCCGCTATGTCCCGTGCCGAGCACGTTTCCAGTGCGGGCACAGCTCGAATCCACCATCATTCCCCAGCGTGAGTTGAAGTCGACAAAGCCGTCGGCATCCACTCCGCTAAGGCCGACCCGCTGTCGTGACGGCGTATCCAAAGCGAGATAGGTATAACCAGCGCTCGCCTCAAAAACCGGGCTAGTGGCCGCGGCCGGCGGAGCACCGGCTACAAAACGTTGCGCGAGAAGCGGCGCAAGCAAGAAGAGAATGCAGACCGCGATTTTTCCCATGATTCTCATTCCTGTGGAGGTTTGTCCAGCCACACACAATCACCAGCGACAAACTCGATCCCACTACATCCAGCATTCTTCTGGCCAAGCGCTCGCTCTTGCCTTCCGCCCTGAATTCTCCGCTCAACCTGAACAATCTAAAGCCAACTGAAACTCGCAATATCGCCAGGCACAACGAACAAGACCGGGCGCACAGCAATGAAGCGCCATATTGGGAACCGAGAAGATCGTTCAGGTCCGTAATGGTCGGAAACATTCGGCGTATCCGGCGGCGGCGAATCCTGCAACCACTCGCCGCCCGGTTGAATCCAGAGCCAAACTTTGGTGGTGTACCCCAATCCCCCCGGCTTGCTATCCTAATAGGAACACGCGCTGACTGAGAGCTGACGGCTGAAGGCTGACGGCTGAGCCTTAGTACCCCGTTCGGGACGTATCAACCCAATGCAAACGGTGATCGACATCTTCGCGCAGATTTTCGCCACCCTCTGGGCGCACAAACTGCGTTCGTTTCTCACCATGTTCGGCATCGCCTGGGGTGTCGGTTCCCTGCTCCTTTTGGTCGGCCTCGGCGAGGGCTTCAGATCCGGCAACCAGCGCGGCCTTTCGGAGTACGGCGAAAACATCATGATGCTCTTCCCCGGCCGCGCTCCGGCCGTTCAGGGCAGCACGAACTCCGCTCGCCGGTATCGGCTTACGTACCAGGATTACCTCGACATCCGCAAAGAATCTCCGCACATTCGGGCCATCACTCCCGTCCTCGTCACCAACGAGGTACACGCCGTCAGCGAGTTCGCCAGCGCCAGCGGCCAACTCACTGGAGCTGAACCGCAGTACAACGGAATCCGCTTCCTCCCCCTGAAACTGGGACGTTGGCTCAACGGCCTCGACGAAGTTCAGAAACGCGACGTCGTCGTCCTCGGCGATGAGATGACGCGCAACCTCTTTCCGGGACGTCCCGCCGTCGGCTCGTTCATTCTGCTCAATGGCTATCGCTTTGAAGTCATCGGCACGCTGAAGCGCGTCGGCCGCGGTGACGACAACTCCACCAACACGCGCGCCTATATTCCTTTCCAGGTCATGCGCAGCGATTTCCCGCTCAAGGGTGAGGAAGCATACGACGCGATTTCGTTCCTCAACTATCAGCCTCGCGTCGCCGACGAACACCTGCTCGCTCAGGATGAGGCTCGCCGCATCGTCGCCCGCAATCATCATTTCGATTATCACGATGAGGACGCCTTCGAAGGCTGGGATACCGTCAAGCAGGCGCAAATGATGGGCACCATCTTCGATGCGATGAACGAATTCCTGGGCACCGTCGGTCTGGTCACCCTCGCACTGGGCGCCATCGGCGTCATCAACATCATGCTCATCTCCGTCACTGAACGCACGCGCGAAATCGGATTGCGTAAGGCGCTGGGCGCCACCAATCGCAGCATCATGCTGCAATTCTTCGCCGAGGGCATTCTGCTCACGCTGGGCAGCGGACTGATCGGCATGGGCCTGATCGGCGGCTTCATGGCCCTGTTCCGCAATTACAATGGTCCCGGCGGCTTCGATCCGCCGCGGCTCGTCCTAAAGACTGCGATCCTGGCCATTGCCAGCCTCACCCTTGCGGGCGTCGCTGCCGGACTCTATCCCGCACGCAAGGCCGCCCGCCTGGAACCGGTCGAAGCCTTGAGGCAGGAGTGAAGTATTTGCAATTGGTAATTTGCGATTTGTAATTGAAGTTCCGCGGGATTAAATTACAAATCACAAATTACAAATTACAAATGATTCAAGACCTGCTCCAGGAGTCCTACAACGCGATGCGCCACAATCGGCGCCGCACCGCGCTCACCATGCTCGGCATGGCCTGGGGGATTGCCACCGTCGTCATGCTTCTCGCCTACGGTGATGGTTTCGGCCGCGCCTGCGCCAACATCTTCGCCAACTTCGGAACAAAACTCTTCATCGTGGTTCCCGGCCGCTCTTCCATGCAGTCGGGAGGCGAAAAGGCGGGCGCGCCCGTGCGCATTACACTGGACGACGTCGATCTGCTCACCACCAATATCCCGCAGATCACCCACATCACTCCGGACTGCTTCAAGAACGCGACCGTAACTTACGACACTCGCTCTTACACCATGAACGTCAATGGAGAATACCCCAACACTTTCGCCATCCGCGCTCTAACCCTCGGCGAGGGACGGTTCTACAACCCAGAGGACCAGATGCAGCGCGCACGCGTCGCTGTCATCGGTTCCGAAACTAAGGAAAAACTTTTCTCCGGACGCAACGCCGTCGGCGAATACATCCGCCTTGATGGCATCAGCTTTGAAGTCGTCGGAGTTCTCGCCCCCAAAATGCAGGCTGGCGACGACAATATCAATCGCGTCGTCTACGTTCCCTTCACCACCATGAGTGACCTCAAGGACACTCATTACCTTGACTCCGTCTGGTTCAACTACGAGACCAACGACTATGAACGGATCGAGCAATCCGTGCGCTACATCATGGCCGCGCAGCACAAGTTCAATCCCGCTGACCGCCGCGCCCTGTTTGTCTTTAATCTTATGGAGCAGGTTCACCAGTTCGAGATCATCACCATCGGCCTCAAGATCCTGCTCGCCTTCATCGGCACCCTCACGCTGGGAATCGGCGGCGTCGGCCTGATGAACATCATGCTCGTCTCCGTTACCCAGCGCACCCGCGAAATCGGAGTCGAGAAAGCGCTCGGCGCGCGCCGCCGCCACATTTTCCTGCAGTTTCTCGCCGAGGCACTCACCATCACCTTCATCGGCGGACTCCTCGGCATCGTCCTGGCTTACCTCGTTGCCTTTTCCGTCGGCAGACTCACCCTCTACAGTGCCATGGCCAAACATGCCGAGGCCGGCGACATTCGCCTCATGATCAACCCCATCACTTTGATCGTCGCCGTCCTCATCCTCAGTGCCGTCGGACTGATCAGCGGCATGGTCCCGGCAATCCGCGCCTCCCGCCTCGACCCTATCGAAGCCCTCCGCTACGAATAGAAGCGTGCAGTGCGCGTTCGTGGAGTGGATTCGCGCAGCGCTAACGTGCGCGAATGCCGCCCTTATGAATTGTCAGAGTCTGCTCGGTTAGGGACCGGGGCGCGAAACAGATTTCAGTGGGGTAGTTTCTCCGGTGGAGCTCTGGGCGGGGGCGCCCGTCGCTCCACCGGCCAACGATTCCGTTACTTCTTTTCTTCGCTCTTGTCGTCCTTGCTCTTATCGTCTTTCGTCTTTTCCTCAATCGATAGCAGTTCGACCTCAAAGATCAGGGTCGCATTGGGCCCAATCTCGGCGCCCGCGCCCCGCTCACCGTACGCAAGGCTCGAAGGAACGAAGAGCTGCCACTTCGATCCCACCGGCATGAGCTGCAGCGCTTCCGTCCATGCTTTGATAACTTGACCAACTGCAAACGTCGCCGGTTGCCCGCGCTTGTAGGAGCTGTCAAATTCCGTGCCATTAATGAGCGTGCCCCTATAGTTACACTTGACCGAGTCGCTCGCCGTGGGCTTCGGTCCGGTGCCGGCTGTCAGAATTTTGTACTGCAAGCCGCTGGGCAACGTAACGATGCCGTCTTTACTCTTGTTGGCGGCCAGAAATGTGTCGCCTTCGGTCTTATTCTTATCCGCAGCCTCTTTCATTTTTTCCTGCTGCTGCTTTTGAACGTCCGTCTGAACCTCCTTGAGCACGCCTTGCGCTTCCTCTTGCGTCAGACGCGTCTTGCCACCGGACATCGCGTCTTTCAATCCCTGGGATACGAGTGTGGAGTCCACATCCACAGATTGCTTTTTCAGGTTGGCCCCAAGTCCTGACCCGATATTCATTCCCAGTGCATAGCTGAACTTTTGCTTTCGTGTTGTAAGCGCTGGCGCCGCCGCGTTTTTCGCCGCCGTTCCCGTTTTCTTCACGGGAGGCTTCGCGGTTGCGGCCGCTTTCGGAGTTGTGGCTGCAGGAGCCGCTGGAGTCGTTGCCGCCGGAGTGCTTGCTGGTGGGGTCTGCTGGGCATAGCCATCCCCGACCAGCATCATCCCGGCGGCCAATAGTAAGGCTGTAATGAGAGATCTTTGCATTCACCTATTGTCACATCGCTCCGCATTCTGCGCCAGACCAGGCCAACGTCGATAGCGTGGTGAGATAAGTAACCCCGCGGGAACCCTAACAGCCCGCGGTGCAAGGACGGTTCGTATCAGGGCATGCCTTCAGGCATGCCGTACGCGCTGCGCTACAGGAGCACCTTCGCAGATTGCTGAAAAACTCACGTAGGGACAGCCGCCCTCGGCTGTCCAGCGAGCGAAGTTGGCCAAAACGGCATAGGGAAGCGCACGCCTTCAGGCACGGAGGCCGGAGAGTCGACTTTGACCATGGAGGATCCGAAGGACATTCATATCTTTGCGAGCGCCTGGAGCGGGCGGCCCGGATTTCGCTATAATCCACCCATGAAAACCACTCACTTGTTTTCGCTCACACTGCTTGTGGTCGCACTCGCGTCAGCCAGTTCGGCCAAGACTGTGGTTCACCTTAAGGATGCCCAAGGCAAGGCTGTGGGGACCGCGACTCTATTGAAATCCGGCTCTGGAATTGGAATGGAAGTCAATCTCGAGAATCTACCTCCCGGCGTACATGCCATCCACTTTCATCAGAGCGCGAAGTGCGACGCCCCGGACTTCAAGTCCGCGGGACCCCATTTCAATCCCGATGGCAAGAAGCATGGATTGGAGAATCCCGAAGGCCACCACAATGGCGACAATCCCAATTTCACGGTCGGCGCGGACGGCAAAGCGCATTTCAAAGCCGAGAATAAAGACGTGACGCTCGGCAAAGACAACCATTCGCTCTTCAGCAACGGCGGCACAGCACTCCTAGTGCACGCCAATGCTGATGACCAAAAGACCGATCCCGCCGGCAACGCCGGCGACCGCATCGCCTGCGGCGTGATTAAGAAGTAGTCGTTAGGAAGGCAGAGATCGTGTGGGGACTGGGTCGTGTGGGGACGGGCGGCTCGCCCGTCCAAGCCGAGCGCGGCTCGGCCTCGCCCCCCAATGTCAGCGCTGGCACGACATGAAGCCGTGCTCTTTCCAAAGCGATTTCCCGAATTAGCTTCTTCCTACTTCCCCGCCGGCACGTACAGTGCGGGGATGCTCTGCTTATTTACCGTCTCATTCAACGCTGTCAGATCTTTCGACATCAGCTCGCGGTACTGCGCCAGCAGCGGCTGCGCCTGTTTTTCCATATCCTCGAAGACCTCGTACTGCTGCTTCGTGGGCGCGGCATCGGCCGACTCCACGCTGAACAACAATGAGTGCAGCCGCTCGTCGATTAGCACTGGATAGTTGAGGTTCGACTCCGAACTCTTCGAGTTCACCTGCAGCAACTGCGACTCCAGATCGAGGCTCTTCTTGTCGAAGTCCTTGGTCGCCGAAACCAGCGATTCGTAATGGGTGTCGTCGCCGAAACGCCGCGCCATCCCGCGCGTCTGCGTACGTACTTCGCGAATCGTCGCAACCGCCTCATGAATCTGAGAAACCTGCGCCACGATCTTGCGTCCCAGTTCACTCTGCTTCTGCAGGTCGTCGTTCGATACCTTTACCCGTGGATCCGCCTTCAACTCCAGCGGCGCCGTGTACGACTTCCCTTCCGCCGTCAGCCGCACCTGATAAGCGCCCGGCGGCACCATCGGTCCGCGATTGCGGAATTCCGCGCTGGGCTCTCCCGCCAGCGGAGTTGGCCCCTGCAAACGCAAATCCCACGCAAAGCGGTTCACGCCTGCATCGGCCGGAATCTTCTCGTCGGGAGGCGTCTGGTCCGGCCACTCTGGCGGCGTATCCGCTTCCTTCTTCTCTTCGTTCGAGTAGCGCCGCACAACCTTCTCCGATGCATCCAGAAATTCAAGCGCCACCACACCCTTCGGAGCGGTTGGGAAATAGTAATAAACAATCGCGCCGTTCGGCGGATTATCGCCCACCGGCTGCCGCCGCTCAAAAAATTCAGGCCAGCGCATGCGATAAGTCAGTCGCGGCTTGTAAAGCACGGCGCCGGTCGCCGCCTGCGCGGTGGCTGCACGAAGCGGAGTAAGGTCGTCCAGAATCCAGAACGCGCGCCCATGCGTCGCCACCACCAGATCGTCATTTTTCACGATCAGGTCGTGGACCGGAGCGTTCGGCAGATTCAGTTGCAAGGATTGCCAGTTCGCGCCGCCATCGAACGAAACGTAAATCCCAGTCTCCGTGCCCGCGTACAGCATATTCTTCCGCACCGGGTCTTCGCGCACAGCGTGCGTGTAAGCGCCATCCGGAATGCCGTTTGTGATCTTCGCCCAGGTCTTGCCGAAATCCGTCGTCTTGAAAATATAAGGCTTCAGATCGTCGAGCTTATGCGTATCGACCGCCGCATAGGCCGTGCCTGCATCGAACGGAGACGCCTCAATCAGGCTCACCAGGCTCCACTCCGGAATTCCCTTGGGTGTTACCTTCGTCCAGTTCTTTCCGCCATCGCGCGAAACCTGAATCAAGCCATCATCGGTTCCCGCCCACAACAAGTCTTTCTGCACAGGCGACTCCGCGATCGTGAACACGGTGTCGTAATACTCAACCGAGGTATTGTCCTTGGTCAGCGGGCCACCTGAAGAAACCTGCTTGCTTTTATCGTTGCGCGTCAGGTCAGGACTGATCGCCGTCCAGCTCTTGCCTTCGTCGGTAGTCTTGAAGACACTCTCGGCGGTCGTGTAAATCACATTGGGATCATGCGGTGAGATCACGATGGGCATCGTCCACCCCAGCCGGTATTTCAGATCACCAACACCGTGGCCCGCGCCATCCTCCGGCCAGACCGTAATGTCCTGCTCCTGGTTGCTGCGCCGGTCGAGCCGTGTGACCGCGCCGCCTCCCGACCCTGCATAAATAATGTTGGAGTCTCGCGGATCCGGCGCAATGTAGCCGCTCTCTCCGCCGCCCGCATCGAACCAGTGCTGCCGCCCGACATAGCCATCGTCCGTGCGGCTGGAGATGCCGATGGTCGAGTTGTCCTGCTGCGCACCGTACACTTTGTAGAGAAAGTCGTTGTCCGCCGCCACGTGATAAAACTGCGCCGTCGGCTGGTTGTACTGCGTGGACCAGTTCTTGCCGCCATCGACCGAGATCGTCGCTCCGCCGTCATTCGAGTTGATCATGCGATTCGGATTCTGCGGATCGATCCAGAAGCCGTGATGATCGCCATGCGGCGCCGGCAGAAGATTCAGCGTCTTGCCCCCATCGGTCGAGCGGAACAGGCCGGTGTTCAGCATGTAGACTGTGTCCGCGCTCTTCGGATCCGCAAAAATGTGCGTGAAATACCACGCGCGCTGCGTGAGCCGCTGGTCATCGTTGACGCGCGACCACGTTTCGCCACCATCGTCGGAACGATATAGCCCGCTCTGCTTAGATTCGATGAGCGCGTACACGCGATTCGAATCTGCGCCCGAAACGCTTACCCCGATGCGCCCCAAAATGCCCTCCGGCAGGCCTTTCGCTTCCAGATGCTTCCAGGAATTTCCGCCGTCGGTCGAGCGGTACAATCCGCTCCCCGGGCCGCCGCTTTCCAGGCTCCACGGCGTCCGCTGGATCTGATAAAGCGCGGCGAACATCACGTTGGAATTGTGGGGATCGACCGCGAGATCGATCGCGCCCGACTTGTCGTCCTTGTAAAGAATCTTCTCCCAGGTCTTGCCCCCGTCGGTGGTGCGAAAAATGCCGCGATCCGGATTCGGCCCGTACGCGTGGCCAAGCGCGGCAATCAGCACATGGTCAGGATTGCGCGGATCAATCCAAACGCGCGCAATGTGCTGCGTATCTTTCAATCCAATGTGCTGCCACGTCTTGCCGCCGTCGGTCGTTTTGTAAACTCCATCGCCATACGAGATATTGCCGCGCAGGCAGGACTCGCCCGTGCCTACATAGATCACGTTCGGATTCGATTCCGATACGGCAATCGCGCCGATCGATGAGATCACGGTCTTGTCTGAAATCGGCTGCCAGCTCACGCCGCCATCGGTGGTGCGCCACACGCCTCCGGCAACGGCGCCGAAATAGTAGGTGAACGGACTGCCCGGAATTCCAGTCACGGCGAGCACGCGGCCACCGCGATACGGCCCGATGTCGCGCCACTTCATCCCCTTGAACTGCGCTTCGTTATACGACTGCCCCGCCGCCGTTATTGCCAGCGCCACGACCAGAACACACCACCGCACCAAACTGCGAAACTTCATTGACGACCCCCGAAGAGACGACTCTGAGTAGAAGACCGATAATAATAAACCATCGTTAGCGCTAAACATTCATCGCGGATGCTCGGCCCCTGACGCTGAGTCATAATCTGCCAAGGCAGCTGGTGTAAAGCGTAGGTGCCCGGACCTGTTGCTGTTGGCGAACCGCCAGGTTGGGGAGGTGTGTGGAGCACGCGACGTAGTAGACTCTATTCCGGGAGAAACCACATGACCCGTCCTCTGCTCCCCATTCTGCTGGTATTTACATTCACTGCTGCACTGTCTGGTCAGCTTCCGCCCAAGGCCCGGATCGATTCCCCGCTACAAGCCGCGAGCAAGGCGCTTGATCACTATCAAACACTTGCACCGTCCATTCGTTGCGATCACGCCAACGAGAAAACGCTCCGTGATTCCTGCAACATCGTGCTGGAAATGCTCGGAAGAGATGTTCAGGACGCGAAGAAGAAGATTGCACGCTATCGTGCGCTCGCCACTCCCCAGCCCGTCGATCTGTTCGATATTTACGAAATCTTCCAGAATATCCTGGGAGAAATCAGCGAGCTCGGATACGTGGGCGATCTTTACGGTGAGAGCAATCGGATCCTGTTCGCTGAAGCCTATAACAGTTTCGTGAAAATGACGGGTTGGTTCGGAGTTGAGGTGAGAAACACATTGCAGTGCTCGGCCGACAAAAGTTGCGGCTGCCAACATTCTTAGCACTTTCACTGGGCCCCTGACCTCGGCCTCTAACCTAAACCTTCGGACCCGACGCCGACGATGCCAGATCCGAATAAAGAAACTCCAGCGCCTCCGGAAACCGCGCCGCCCACGCCGATTCAGTGTGCGTCGCGCCTTCTTCGACGCGAACCTTCAGCCGTTGTTCGTCCAAGCCAGCCTCGCGCAGAATGGTTTCCAATTCACAGACGTCGCCGACAATCTTTGCGTCTTTCTCCGCATTCCCCGTTTCCCGCGTCCCCATGCCCAGATAGAGGCGAGTCGGCCAGTTTCGAAACCGTCGGCTCTCCTCCAGAATTTTCCGGTTCGCCACAAATAGAGACGGGCTCTCGATCAGCAATCGCCCAAACACTCCCGGCGCTGCCAGTTGCGTGTACAGCGCGATCAGACCTCCGAGAGAGGAGCCGCCCAATCCCGTGTTCTCCGCCCCCTTCAATACTGGATAACGCTCTTCGATCAGCGCCATCACTTCACGCTGCAGGAAATCGGGATAGCATTTTCCCTTCGCGTTCAAAACTCTGGGATCTTTTGACTTGTATGGGATGTACTCCTGAGCCCGGTTCTTCGTGTTATCGATGCCAACGATAATGAGTGGGCGAATTTTCTGTTCGGCGATCAACCGCGTCGCGGTCTCGCCCACCTGCCAGTGCACCCCAGCAAAGGCCGTTGCCGGATCGAACAGATTTTGCCCGTCATTTAAATAAAGAACCGGATAGCGCGTCGCGCCCCAGCCGTCGTAATCCGGAGGCAGCCAAACCCGTACCAGGCGCGTGTTCCCGAAGATTCCGCTGTTGAGTTCATGCAACCACAAGTTCCCGGCCGGAACCGGCATCGCAGCAGTGGCGGCACGCTTCGTCTTTACTCTTAGTTTTCGAGTTGTGGGCTGGGACATTTCGTGAATGGGGTTCGTATCAGTAGTGAATCGGTTCGTATCAGGGTATCGCTTTAGCGATACCGTAAATTCCTCAGAATCCGACGCCCCTTTAGGGCTGGATAGTATCTACTCGCTTCTCTCTCGCTTCCACCAGATCACGGCCGCCAAAATCGTCGTCGTCGCAATAAACGCCAATGAACTCAAACATAAAATGCACCAGACTCCGAGCACCCGCGCTTCGATGTAGGTCAGATACAAAGCAAACGCAAGGCCCGCGGCGGCAGCGCCGAAGAGCATTGCCGGAGTCTCGCGCCGCTCGCGATAGACGGTTGCCAGTCCCGCCAGTCCCGCGTACCCAAGCATCCCAATCAGCGCGACCGGGATTCCGAAGATTGACGAGTATTCACTGCGGTTCACGATATCGCAATTGAACGTTTCGCCGATGTCACAGTACGCCGTCTTTGAGGTCGCGTAATGATGCTGCAGCGACACCGACGAAACCGCGATTCCGCAAACCGCCAGAATGGCGACTGCGCTCATCAGACGCTGTGTCAAATCGGTCACGGCAGCGCGCACCCGGTGCGATCGCTCAGCTCCTCTAGAGCGAAAATGCGCTCCACTCGTTCGCCGGTAGGCGGAAACTGCCAGGTGGGATAGTGCTCGATGTTCGCATCTCTGCAAGCCTGCGATCTCCCGTGCAAGTCGCCTTTGATGCCGCACTCCACGTAAGGAACGTACTCGAACGACGCGCCAAACTTTTCTTTCTGCTCGACGCAGTGCGGACACCACCACGCCCCGTACATCTTCACGCCACGGTCGGTCAGACAGCGCGCGAACGCATCGTGCTTGTGCTGGCTGCGGTTGCCAAGATAGTAGGCCAGTCCAAACGCAGCCACGATCAGCGCCGCATAGATCGCGATGCGCCCCCAATTCCGGCTCGAGGTCTTAATCCCCAGTTTCTCCTTTTGCCGTTCTCTTCGCTCTTGCGACATGGATTTTTTATATCACGATTACTTGACCGTTCTTCAAACCACCACCCGGAGCGCCGACGGCAGCACTTCGATCACCCGGCACTCCAGCGTCAGCACCTCGCCGTCCACCATCACATCCACCGGCCCATCGAGTTGAAACTCGACCCTCCGCACCGCTTGCCGCTCCGCCAACGGATGCCGCGTGTGCGTGCCATCATAAAGCGTCGCCAAATTCCTGATCAGCCCCAGTCGCCCAATCGGCCCCCACCGTACGTACTCAATCAATCCGTCATCGGTGACCGCGTCGGGCGCGATCATCATTGTGCCCCCCGTGAACTTGCTGTTATTAAACGTCAGAAACAGGCAGCGCCGCGAGTCAAACTCTCGCTGACCCTCCACCCGCACCGGAAACGGCCGCCGATCGAGCCGCGCCAGGCATAAAAAAATAGACAGCAGATACCCGAATTGCCCCAGCCTCAGAAATCGCCGGTGCCGCAGCGCCGCCACGTCCGCCGTAAACCCCACACTCAGCAGATTCGTGTAATAGATCGCTCCGTCTTTGTGCGTCAGGCGCATAACATCACAAGACCGCGAACGCCGCGCCTCAAGCGCCTGCATCGCGTGCTCCAACCCGCTTATGCCGGAAGCCCCATCCTCGAAATCCCGCAGAAACGAATTGCCGGTCCCCAGCGGAAGAAATCCCAGCGTTGCGACGGCGTCTTTCCGGGCGCCTGGTGAAGTGCCTGCCAACGAACCCGCTACAACCGAATCCGGAAATAAGCCATTGACGATCTCGTAAGAAGTCCCGTCTCCCCCCACCGCCAGAAACTTCCGATAGCCGCGCCCATAAGCCTCGCGCGCAATCTGCGTGGCCTGCCCCGCCGCGCTCGTCTCCGCGGTCTCCAGCATAATCCCCGCCGCGCGCAAGCGATCAAGCGCCGCCCCCACTCGCTCGCCGCAACTGCCGCCACCCGCCGCAGGATTGACAATGGCAAGAAAAGTTTCGTTCACGTTTATCGCTTGGCCCTCGGTTCAAAGCTCGAAGCTCGCAGCTTGTAGCGATTCATACTCACGACTGAAAGCTGATGGCTGACTGCTGATGGCTCATTGCTGACAGCTGGCAGCTAAATCTCCCCCACGCCCCGCACCCGCCCCAATCTCCGCCGCCAATTCTCCGCGCTTGATCTTCAGCGACGCCGTCCGCGGAAAATCCTTCTCCCACACCAGATACGCGCCTACGCGCTTGAAGTCCGCCAGTTTCCGGTTCTGCGTCACCATGTCCTCTCGCAATCGATCGTCGAACTGCTGATTCTGCTCCAGCCGCACCACCAGCACCAGCATCTCATTGCCGAGCGTCTTCTCCGGCCACAAATAATTCGCCGCAAATATGCAGTATTCCTTCACCGGCAGATCTTCAAACACAGATTCAATATCTTCGGGATAAATATTTTTTCCGCCTTCGGTGACGATCATATTTTTCTTTCGCCCGACAAGCTGCAGGTGCCCATGCGGTTCAAAACGTCCCTGATCGCCCGTCAGCAGCCAGCCTTCGACGATCGTCTGCGCCGTCTGTTCGGGGTCATCGAGATAATGCGACATGACCGCGCGGCTCCGCACCGCCACTTCCCCAATCCCGTCGCCATCCGGATTCAGCAAGCGCACCTCAGTCCCGGGCAGCGGCTTGCCCACCGTATCGGCGCGAAATGGTTTCAGATCGTTGAGCGTCACTGCCGTGCAAGCTTCCGTCAGCCCGTACCCGCAAGTCACCGGAATTCCCAGATCGTAGAAGAACTGCAACGTCGAGGGATCCGTAAATGCTCCGCCAACAATCAATGCCAGCAACTCTCCACCAAACGCTTTGTGCACTTGCGGCAGCAGACGCCGGCTTATCTCCACATGCGGACGCCGTCGCGTCAGCATCTTGTTCAGCTCGATCAAGCGGTCCAGCATCCATCGTTTCCCGGGCTTCAGTTCATCAAACTTCGCCCGCAGTCCGCGTTCCAGATTCTTCAGCACCATCGGCACCAGGCTCACATAAGTGATGCGATAGCGGACAAACGCATCGCGCACAAACTCCGGACGCAGCGTCCGCAAATGGACCACGCAGGCTCCGCAGACGAATGGCCCGATGAATCCCACCATGAAATCAATCGCGTGATTGGTCGGCAGAATACTCAAATAGCGCACGCCCGGCCAAAAGGGATACCACGCCGTTAGCGAAGTACACTGCTCGAGATAACTGTCGTGAGTGAGCACGCATCCCTTCGGACGCCCGCCCGTCCCCGACGAATAGACAATGCAGGCCGTATCCTCGCGCTGCCGGACCACCAACCGCGGCTCGCCCTTTCTCCGAAATTCTTCCCACCGGTAAGCACCACGCAAGTCCGCTCCCGCCGGCGCCTCCGTCACCAGCACAATTTCCGCCGCGAGTTTTGCAAACTCCGGTGACTGCGTAATCGCACGCCACAAGTAATATTCGACCACCAGAAATCGGGCCTTAGAATGCACCAGCAGTTGCAGATGCTCAGCCGCGGTCAACTTGTAATCCAGTGGAACCAGCACGCCGCCGGAGAAAAAAATCGAGTACGCCGAAATCAGCCACTTCGATTGATTCGTCATGATGATCGCCGCCCGGTCTCCTGCCTTGAAGTCGGCGTCCTCAAGCGCGCGGCAAAGCGGCTGCGCCATTTCCTTGAAGTCAGAGTAAGTAAGCCGCACTTTTTCGCGCTCGCGATCGGCTTCAATCAGGCAGGTTTCGTTCGGCCAGCGCTCCAGCGCATCCTTCAGCGCTGCACCCAGGCTGGCATATTGGCGGAGATCAAGCATTCAATTGTTCTGGTTTCATCACACTAGAGCCGCGCCTGGATCCGATTCGCCAGCGTTCGAAAATCCGACACGCCCTGCAGTTCATAGTCCGGCAACTCGATGCGGAAGTGATGCTCGAGCCGCGTCAGCAAATCGAGTGCCTGCAAGCTGTCGATTCCCAGTGTCTTGAAAAAATCGTCGTCGGGCGTGAGCTTTTCCCGCGGCACTTTAAAATACAAAGCCGCAAGATTCAGGATTTCGTCGAGTGTGTGATCGGCAGTAGGAGCTGACATAAGCGTGACGTCCCTCAAATCACAAATTACAAATTCAGGGTAGATACGGCTGCACTCCCTGATTCTCCACAAACCTCCGCAGCCCTTCTTCGACAGCCGGACGCGAATAAAGGTCGCAGAAAATATCGATCTCTCGCTTCAATTCCTGATACGGGATCGGCTTCACAAACTCCTTCGCCGCCGCCGCTGTCCGCCGATCAAACTTCCCCACCTGGCTGGCCGTAGCGCGCGCCACCCGTAGCGCCACGCCCTC
>Ga0193751_1000911_pt1 | contig 20163 bp, 17 predicted proteins | sample L1c2metaG_FD_143050 | JGI IMG/M metagenome (GOLD analysis project Ga0193751, IMG submission 143050) | Soil microbial communities from a riparian zone of the East river system, Colorado, United States - L1c2 | ecosystem: Environmental > Terrestrial > Soil > Riparian zone | place: USA: East River... | reverse complement strand
CGCCGAGCTTGCGCCCCGAGGTGACGCGCGCGGTGGCGTCGGCCATGTGCAGGCCGATGCGCTCCTGGCGCACCATGATCGGGCGGATGTCGGCGGCCGCGGCGAACTCGATGAGATGGTTGACCGGATAGCCGCAAAGAATCTCGATGCCCTCGCGCTTGAGGATCTCGGCAATGGCGGCTCCGACTTTCATGGGGTGACTCCTGGGGTTGGGCTATACGCCCGGCACCGCGCGCATGGGCAGTGCCGGCAGGGGATCGGGGCAAGCATGGTACACTCAATCCGCCCCAAAAAGCATTAGGGCCAGTCGGTCGGGCAAGGGGGCGAGGATTCCTTCTCGAAGGCTTTTGGTTATGTCCGGAGTGCATGAACCCAAGCGAGCGCAGTTCCACCCTCTATCGACCGTGCCTTACGACCTCTACGGCACAGACATAATTTCTCCGTCTGGGCGGCTGCGCGCGCCACTCAGCGTAGGCTTACCACGGTTGATAACTTGCGAGCGACCCTCGAGTATTCAGATGTCGTTCCGTTTATACGAGACCACAGCGGTGACGAAATTAATGCCGATGCCTTCGCGGCGAAGCACCGCATTTGGTGCGATAGCATCATCGAATATCTTACGCGTGCTGGCGTTCAAAACGTAAAATTTGGACGCGCGGCAAAGCTTGTTGCCGTGTACCTCAAATCGATGGTCGTGATCGGCCCCTTGGCGGGCTCCAGCCTTGCGCGAGTAACCCATCCTTCAATTGATCGCATCTTGCTGCAAAATCTTTCTCGGATTCAAATATTGGACGCCAGTGTCAGGACAAAGTTCCGTACGACAAATTGGACGGATTTAGATTGTCTTGAATACTATGCTCTCATTGAGATGATCCGTAAGTCGTTCCCGAATTTAGGTGAGTTCTGGCGGCTTGAGGAGCATTGGACCGTGACTCAAGCGAGTGACGATTAGTTTGACCGCGCGTCGATGCAATCTGCTTCACGTGGTCGTGTCGTGCCATGGCCCCTGAGAGGGCTTCTTGCGATGCTCGAATTCGGGTCGCGTTTTGTTGATCCGAATTCGGTCATTCTTCTCGACGGGGGCAGTCCTGTCTGCGCACCATATCGAGATGGAGAGATCGAATAAGGAGCGGCGCCGCACGGCAGCGCGCAACAATCGTTGCAGATCGTTGCTGAATCCGCACTGCGCGGCTCGGCCGAACAAAACTGCTGCGGCGCAACAGGCGCTTGTATCTATCAAGGAAAATACAAGCGCGCGGTGGACTGGAGCCCGACCAAGTCGGACGGAAGCCTCTGAAGTTTCAGAGTAAATGGATATGCCGAGATAGGTGCAGTGCAACACGCGACGGAAATATCAAGCCCGAGCAAGCGACCGGGGCGCGAAGCGTGCGAAATCCGGGCGCAGCGAAGCGCCGTTGCTGCCACTTGAACGCGCTTCGCCGAGATTATCAGGATGATGGAATCCAAAACAAACAAGCGGTGGGTTACGCGCCCTTGGGGCGCCAACCCACCCTACGAAGTTCCGTCACGGCCCGTATTGCGGCGCCGGGCTCTCGTTGAAGTCCGTGCGTTTGCCGCCGCGGTTGGCGAACGGCCGCAGGGCCGTGCTGGTCGCGTTGAGGTCGGGACCGAGCACCTGGTTCGCAATGAAAAGCGGCCGGCCCGAGGGCCGGCCGCGTTTCAGTCAGCCGCGACTACTGCCGTGTCGTCACCAGCGCCGCTGCGGATATCCGTATGCGGGCGGCGCGGCTTCCGCGACGTCCTCGTCATACTGCGGATAGGCGCCCCAGGCGCGCCCAGGCGCGCCCACGATTGGCGCCGGCGGCCGCGGCGCGACCTCCACATAGCGGCGCGGATAGCCGTAGTAGCCGTAGGGCGCTCCCCACGCGTAGGGCCGATACACCGGCCGGTACGGCCGGTAGTAGGGCGCCGGCGCATAGCCTTCCTGGACATATGGGGCCGGCGCGTAGGCGGGCGGCGGCGGGGGCGGTTGATATCCGTAGGACGGGGCGGGCTCCGTATACAGATCCGCGCCCAATGCCGGCGTTGCGATCACGATCGCGGCGCACATGCCGGCGAGCGCGACGGAGGAGAACCAATTGACGCTTCTCATCGCGGCCTCCTTGCTGCGGTTGCCTTCCTGCGCGCAAGCGTCTGCCGACAATGCGGCGGAAGGTGGGACAAATCCGGGCGACGAACGTGCAACGCCGCGGGACGGATAACAGGTCACGAACGCGGGATGGCGTGGTTCGTTCCGTTAGCGGGACGCATTGTTAAGCACGACGTCGGCGGCCACCGCGGCCATCACGATGGTGCCGCCGATGCAGGTGGCGAGCGAGGGGATTTCGCCGAACGCCAGCCATACCCACAAGGGCGCGAGCGGCGTCTCCAGCGATCCGATCAGGGCCGACTGCGTCGCCGAGATCAGGCGGGTCCCGAGCGTGAGCAGCAAAAGGCCGAGGCCGAACTGGACCGTGCCGAACAGCACCAGATAGGGCAGGTCGGATCCGAGGCCGGCGCGCGGCGTCGCCAGCGGCAGCACGATGAGCGCCAGGGCGAAGGCCGACAGGCAGGCGGCCGGCAGCATCGGCGTCTCGCGGCGCTTGCGGATGATGACCATCATGCCGGAGATGAGGACGGTCATGACCAGCGCCAGCGCGTTGCCGACGAGGTGCCCGGCCGGCATAGCGACGTCGAACGTCACGGCAACGCCGAAGAGCGCGGCGGCGCTCGCCAGCAGGGTGGTGCGGCTCTCCCGCTCGCCGGTCCACAGCCAAGCGATGGCGGCGGTCATGAACGGCGCCGTGGCGTTGATGACCATCACGTCGGCGACGCTCGTGTGCCGCAGCGCATTGATGAAGCAGATGGTGGCGAAGGTCGAGCAGGCGGCGGCCACGAGGCCGGCGCCGCCGATGGCGCGCACCGCCGCGACCGTGGCGCCGCGATGGTGCCAGGCGACGTAGGCGGCGATGAACAGGCCGCCGAACAGGCCGCGCCAGAACAGCAGGGTCCAGGCGTCGAGCGCGATCAGGCGGGTGAAGAATCCCGCCATGCTGAACGCCGTCGCCGACACGACGATCAGCAGCCCGCCGAGCCAGCGCTGGTTGGTCTCATCCATCAGCCTTGCGCCACATTGACCGGCGGCGAGGATAGTGGCTGCATGCTGACAGCGTTCTGTCAGTAGGATGGGTTGAGCCCGCGACAGCGGGCGATACCCATCGGATGGGATTGATGGGTTTCCGCCCGCCTGCGCTGGCGTCAACCCATCCTGCGGGTGAGTGTGCGCACAGGAAGCCGCCATGCGCCGCGCCGACCGGCTGTTCGACATCATCCGCATCCTGCGGGCGGCGCGCCGGCCGGTGACCGCGGCGGCGCTCGCCGCGCAGCTGGAGGTCACGGCGCGCACGGTCTATCGCGACATCGCGACCCTGCAGGCGCGCCGCGTGCCGATCGAGGGCGCCGCCGGCGTCGGCTACATGCTGCGGCCGGGCTTCGACCTGCCGCCGCTGATGTTCACTGCCGAGGAGCTCGACGCGGTCGCGCTCGGCGCCCGCCTGGTGCGCCGCATCCGCGACCCCAAGCTGCAGGCGGCGGCCGACAGCGTGCTCACCAAGGTCCTGGGCGCGCTGCCGGATGCCCTGCGCCCCCATCTCGACGCGCCGCCGTTCTACGTGTCCGACGGCAGCGCCGTGCCGGCCGAGGGCATCGACCTGGCGGCGGCGCGCCGCGCGATCCGCGAGACCCGCAAGATGCGCCTCGCCTATGTCGACCAAAATGGGTTGCGCAGCGAGCGGGTCATCTGGCCGATCGCCATGGCCTACTACGTCGACGCGACGCTGATCGGCGCCTGGTGCAAGCTGCGCGCCGACTACCGCAACTTCCGGGTCGATCGCATCGCGGCCGCGCAGGTGCTCGACGAGCGCTTCCACGCCGACAATGGCCGCCTGCTGGCGGAATGGCTGGCGCTGCGCAAGGAACAGCCGGGCGCCGCGCCCGCGCGGGCGATCCCGTCCGCATGATCCCGCTCTCCGTTCTCGACCTGTCCTTCGTGACCTCGGGCGGCTCCGGCGCCACGGCGCTGCGCAACAGCCTCGACCTGGCGCGGCTCGCCGACCGCCTGGGCTACACCCGCTACTGGGTCGCCGAGCACCACAATCTGCCGTCGATCGCCAGCTCCGCGCCCGACATCATGATCGGGCAGATCGCCGCCGCCACCAGCCGCATGCGGGTCGGCTCCGGCGGCGTCATGCTGCCCAACCACGCGCCGCTCATGGTGGCGGAGCGCTTCAAGGTGCTGGAGGCGCTGTTTCCCGGGCGCATCGATCTCGGCGTCGGCCGCGCGCCCGGCACCGATCCGGTGACCTCCTACGCGTTGCGCGCCCGCCAGGACGTGCGCGCGGAGGACGACTTTCTCGAGCGCTTCCAGGAATTGATGCTGTGGGAGAGCGGCGGCTTTCCGGCCAATCATCCGTTCCGCAACGTGCGCGCCATGCCGGCCGACGTGCCGCTGCCGCCGGTGTGGCTGCTCGGCTCGAGCGATTACAGCGCGGAGCTCGCCGCCGCCATCGGGGCGGGCTTCGCCTTCGCGCATCATTTTGCAAGCTACGACGCGGTGGCGGCGCTGGTGAGCTACCGCGCCCGGTTCAAGCCGTCGCAATGGCGCGCGCAGCCCTATGCGATCCTCGCCGTCGCCGTGGTGTGCGCCGACAGCGACGCCGAGGCGGAGCGGCTCGCCGCAACCGTCGACCTCAACTTCGTGCGCCGCTCCAAGGGCGAATACCTGCCGCTCGCGAGCCCGGAGGAGGCCGCCGCCTATCCGCTCACCGATGCCGACCGCCGGCACATCGGCCGCAACCGCGCGCGGGTGTTCGTCGGTAGCCCCGACACGGTGCGTGGCCGGCTCATGCCGCTGGTCGAAGCGAGCAAAGCCGACGAGGTGATGATCACATCGGCTATCTACGACCACGCCGCGCGCAAGCATTCCTACGAGCTGATGGCGCAGGCGTTCGAGCTCAAGCCCATGGAGCCCGGATGAGCCGAGCGATATCCGGGACGGTCGCTCCCGCATTTCGCTTCGCTCATGCGGGCTACCGCGCGAAGCCGTCCCCTTAACGTTAAAGCTGAACCTTAAAAGCTACAATTTTATCGTCGCCTCTATCGGCCGGGCGGTGCAGCCCTTATTCAATCATCACAGCTGTGCTGGACGGTACCCGTCCCCCCGACCCACCGTCCAGAGAAACCCCGGCCGCCCCACGAGCCGGGGATTTTTTTTCAGATGACGGAGGACAGAGGACGGAAATCTGTCCACGTTTCATTTCTGTCCTCCGTCATCCGTCATTTGTCGTCTGATGATCCACACCGTCCCGTTGCCGTCCTCGCTCACCAGCAGCGAGCCGTCGTGCGCCACCGCGACGCCCACCGGCCGGCCCCACACGGCGTTGTCGCCGAGGACGAAGCCGGTGGCGAAGTCCTCGTATTCGCCGGTCGGCACGCCGTCCTTGGTCTTGACCCGGATCACCTTGTAGCCCGTGCGCTTGGCCCGGTTCCACGAGCCGTGCTCGGCCGCGAATGCGTCGCCGCGATACTCCGGCGGGAACTGGGCGCCGGTGTAGAAGGCGAGCTGCAGCGAGGCCGAATGCGCCTGGATCAGCACGTCCGGCACGGTGGCTTTGGTCTTGAGATCGGGCCGCTCGCCGCGATGGCCCGGGTCCTCGTTGGCGCCGATGTAAAACCAGGGCCAGCCGTAGAAGGCGCCCTCGCGCACGCGCGTCACGTAATCGGGCACCAGGTCGTCACCCAGGCCGTCGCGCTCGTTCACCGAGCACCACACGTCGCCGGTCTGCGGATGGACCTCGAGGCCGACGCAGTTGCGGATGCCGGTCGCGAAGGTCTTGCGGCCGTGCCCTTCCGGATCGAACGCCAGCACCAGCGCCCGGTCGGTTTCGCGCCCCCAGCTGGCGCCGACGCCATGCTCGGCTTCGAAGCTTGCGAGGCCCTCCGGATAACGCCCCCGCATGTCTTCCGCGGCGTTGGATGCGGAGCCGACCGAGACGAACATGCGCGCGCCGTCGTTCGAGAAGGCGATGTCACGTGTCGAGTGGCCCGACCCCGCCGGCAAGCGCGCGACCATCGTCTGCGCCGCGCCGCGTGCCTCGAGGTCGCCGCCGCGGTAAGGAAAGCGGACCACCGAGCCGGTCATGGCGACGTACAGCCATTGCGGATCGGGCCCGGGCGGATAGAACGCGAGGCCGAATGGTCCCTTGAGGCCGGTCGCGAACACCGCGTTCTCGCTCGCCTTGTCGGCGCCGTCGGCAGCGCGCAGCACCCGGATGCGTCCGGCCCGGGTTTCGGCGACGAAAATATCGCCGTTGGGCGCGACCCGCATGGCGCGCGGGCCGCTGAGACCGGATGCGAACAGAGCGGCCTTAAATCCCGGCGGCACCTGCGGAACGGCGCCGTTCGGCCTTGCCACTACGCGCGGGCCGTTGCCGGCGGACAGGGTCGCGCCGGGCGGCGGCAGATCGGCCGGCGTGATGCGCCGCCACAGGCCGGGAGAATCGGCGCGCCAGTCGCCGAACGCCGCCGGCCCGGCGAGCATCCGTCCGCCGTCCGGGGTGCCCTGGGCCCGCGCGTCCGTGCCGGCGATCATCGCGGCCACCAGTGCGGTGAAGACCAGCGCGCGGATGGGCATCTCGCATCTCCGAGCCATATGAGGATGCCGCGGTAACCCCAGCCACGGCACGCCTATTCCGCCGTACCGGTCCGATCGCGTGAGCCGGTACTTCACAAGGCGGGGCCAGATACCGATATACCGCGTGGCCGTATGCGGATATAACCACGGCCACAGGATACCTGGGAGGTTTCCACCATGCGCATCCGCCGGGTTCGGCCGCTGCTGGCGTTGCTCGCCATGCTGGCGGCCTTGACGATTATCGCCACCGATGCCGACGCCCGGGCGGGCGGCGGGCTGAGTTCGGGCAGCCGCGGCACGCGGTCGTTCAGCGCGCCACCGTCCACCACCACCGCGCCGTCCGGCGGCAGCTCGCTCCAGCGGACCATGGCGCAGCCGGGGCAGCCGCGCGCCGCGTCGCCCGGTCTGTTCGGCGGGGCCTTCAACCGCCCCGGCCTGTTCGGCGGCCTTCTCGGCGGCTTCCTCGGCGCCGGGCTGCTCGGCCTGTTGCTCGGCCACGGCCTGTTCGGCGGCATGGGCGGCATCGCCTCGATCTTCGGCTTGCTGCTGCAGATCGCCCTCGTGTTCTTCGTCGCCCGTTTGGTCTGGGGGTGGTGGCAGCGCCGCAGCATGCCGGCCTACGCGGGTGGACCGATGCTGCGCGGCCTCGCGCCCGGCTCGCCCGGCTACGGCGGCGGTGGTGACGCCGGCGCGGCTGCGCCGGCGGGCGGCTCGATCGCGATCGGGCCGGCCGACTACGAGACGTTCGAGCGGCTGCTCGGTGAAATCCAGACGGCGTATGGCGCCGAGGACCTCAACGCGCTGCGCCAGCGCGCGACGCCCGAGATGGTGTCCTATTTCGCCGACGACCTCGCCGCCAATGCGAGCCGCGGCGTCGTCAACCACGTCACCGACGTCAAGCTGCTGCAGGGCGATCTCGCCGAATCCTGGCGCGAGGGCGACGCCGAATATGCGACGGTGGCGATGCGCTACGGGCTCAAGGACTCCTTCGTCGAGCGCGCCAGCGGACGCGTGGTCGAGGGCGATCCCGCCAGTCCGACCGAGGCGACCGAATTGTGGACGTTCCGGCGCGACCGCGGCGGCGCGTGGCTGCTGGCGGCGATCCAGCAAACCCATTGACCGCCGGCATCTGATTGAAGGCGTTGTTCGGATTCCCCGAACAACGCCTTTCTCGCTTTTGATTAAAACCGTCTTGATTACTACGGGACGTTGCGCGCGCTCATGGCGTGTAATTGACAGCAATCGTTCCTCATGCGACACTTTTGGGTCAGAATGGCACTTTATTACAACTGTCACGAAACTCTGACATCTCAGTAGAACGATCCGGGCCGCCGTGCATGCGGTGATGACGGCCCCCGGTCAGACAGCCTGAACGTCCGCTGCTTCCGACTTCTCAATCCGGGGTGCGCGCCGTGCGGCACGCACGATGTGGAGGTCCATCATGGCAGAGAGAAAGTCTTCCTCGGGCGGCGCCGATTTCGTCGCCAAGATCGTCAAGGATCCGGGAGCGCCGCCGGAGACCGTGATGCTCAGCGGTTATCTGGGCGCGTCCTCCGAAGAGGGGCACACCCGACTTTATTTCGACCCTCATCTCAGCAACTACGTGGAAATTCCGAACGACGCCATCCTGCATTCGCAGGATGCCGGGCCCGATCATGCCGGCCTCGGCGGCAGTTACGTCTGGATCAAGCGCGACGCCGAGCTCACCTACGGGCCGGCAGGTTCGCAGCGGCCGAAAGGCAAGTTCCTCGAAGGCCCGATCATGCAGGGGCTCGGTGCCGCCGGCGCGGGACCGGGAGGCGGCGTGACGGCGAACATTTGTCCGACGCCGACCGCGATCCAGCAGTGCGGACCGACGCCGCACGGGCAATGTCCCACCCTGGCGTGCACGGTGGCGCCGCAATGTCACACCTTGCTGCCGCCATGCAACATATCGCTGGCACCGCTATGTCATCCGACGCTGCCGCCCCAGTGTCATCCGACGCTGCCGCCCCAGTGTCATCCGACGCTGCCGCCCCAGTGTCATCCGACGCTACCGCCGCAGTGCCATCCGACGCTGTCGCCGCCGTGTCATACCGTGCTGCCGCCGTGCAACGTCTCGCTGGCGCCGCTGTGCCATCCGACGCAGTTGCCGGCCTGTCATCCCACGCTGCCGCCGGGGTGCCATATCACTCTGCCGCTATGCCCATCGGAGGCGTGCCAGCCCTCGGTGCAGTTGTGTCCGCCGACGGCGCACATCAACTGCCCGACCCTTGCGGTCTGCGTCACCCAGCCCGTGCAGTGCGTGGTAAGCGGCGTCGCTTGCCCGAGCATGGGCGGGTGCGGGCCGTCGCTTGCCTGCGGCCCGTCGATCGGCTGCGGCGGAGGGCCAGGTGGCGGAGGGGGAGTAGTCCAGCAGGCGGTGACGCAATTGGGTTGCCCAACCCACGCGCCGCAGTTGTGTCCGGTGACGCCGCAGTGTCCGACCCAATTGGGCTGCCCGACCCACGCGCCGCAATTCTGTCCGGTGACGCCGCAGTGTCCGCCGACGCAATTCGGTCACTGTCCGACTCACGCACCGCTGCTGTGCCCGGTGACGCCGCACTGTCCGCCGACGCCGATCGGCCATTGTCCGACTCACGCGCCGCTGCTGTGTCCGGTGACGCCGCATTGCCCGCCGACGCCGATCGCGCCCTGTGCGACCCACGCGCCGCTACTGTGTCCGATCACGCCCCATTGCGTGTCGGTGTTCATCGCCTGCGTGACGCAGAACGTCGCGCAATGCATTCCGCACATCACGCAAAACCCGAATCTGTGCCCGGTCGCGAGCGGCGGCTTCGGGTGCCCGGGGCAAATTCCGGGTGGCCCTGTCCAGGGTGGCCCTGTCCAGGGCGGCGGAGGCTGATGCCGGCCGCCTGACTGAACGCGCTTGACCGTGTCCGCCAGGCCGCAAACCTGGCGGACACGGCTTTTCTTCATCGCCGTTGCGTGACCGGCTACGCTGCGCGCGCCGAAAATGCATGATGGCGCGACAAGCGTAGGCAACCGGCTGTCCCCGGCATGATCCTCAGCAAGAGCAACGTCGTCCACTACCTCGTCGAGCAAGGCCTCCTTGCCATGGACTCGGTGGTCGACGGAGACCTGATGGTGGCCGACGCCACCCGGCGCAACCGCAACTTCAAGATCATCCGCCGCCGCAGTCCGGGTTATTTCGTCAAGCAGATCCAGAACTGGGATCCGCAGACGGTCGCCGCGCTTGCCGGCGAAGCGGCGTGCTATCGCCTCGCGCGCAGCGGCGCGGAATTTGCGGCGCTCGGCGATCTGGTGCCGCGGGATTTCTTCTACGACACCCAGCGTCACGTGCTGGTGACCGAGCTGCTGGCCGACGGCGAGACCCTGTCCGAGCATCACCGCCGGCTCAATGCGTTTCCCCTCGAGCCGGCGCGCTTGCTCGGCGAATTCTTCGGCCGGCTGCATCGCCCCGATGCGGTGCCGGCGGCGCAGCACGCGGAGACCGCCGCGTTCCGCCGCCAGCCCCCGTGGATTCTCTCCGCGCACCAGCAGGGCGTCCACCTGTTCGGTGCGCTGAGCGCCGCCAACGCGCAGCTTTTCAACATCGTGCAGACCTATCCCGAGTTCGAGCGCACCCTCGGCGAGCTGCGGCAGGAATGGCGGGCGGAGCGGCTGATCCACGGGGACGTCAAGTGGGACAACTGCGTGGTCTATCCGGCGCGACCCGGCGACAGACTCGGCGCCGGCCCGCTTGCCCTTAAGGTGGTCGATTGGGAGCTGGCCGACATCGGCGACGAGCGCTGGGACCTCGGCGCGCTGCTGCAGGCCTATGTGGCGTTCTGGGTGTTCTCGATGCAGATCGGCGGCGAGCTGCCGCCGGCGCGCTATGTCGAGACCGCGCAGTTCCCGATCGAGCGCATGCAGCCGTCGATCCGCGCCTTGTGGCGAAGCTACGTGGCCGCGCGCGGGCTCGGGCGCGACGCCGCGCAGCCTTTGCTCCGGCAAAGCATGCGCTTCGGCGCCGCCCGCATGATCCAGACCGCCTACGAGACGATGCAGTTCTCCCCGCAGATCTCGCCGCATGCGCTGTGCATGCTGCAGGTCAGCTTCAATATCCTGCGGGAACCGTCGGAAGCCGTGAGCCATCTGCTCGGGTTGTGATCGCCATGACGGACGCGCTGAAGTCGGAGCTGAGGCGGATTGCGGCGGCAGTCGCGTTTCCGGCAGCCGGCGTCGTCGCGTTCGCGGGGCGCTCCCTGCCGCAGGCCGGCGCCGCGGCGGCGAACCCCATGGCCGGCATGCAGCCGGCGGCAAACCCACTGATCGCCCAGCTGCAGCAGCTGCTCTACGAGGGCTGCTATTGTCGGCCCTTCACCGGCGCGCCGCCCCAGCCGCCGGCGCCGTCCGCGCAGAACGGAGGTTTCGTCGAGGCGCTGTCGGCGGGCAACGCCAGTCGCGAGCGCTGGGACGCCGGCTGGCAGATTCGCCAGCTTTTGCCGAGCGGCCAGGTGGCGGTCGTGAAGGGCGCGATGACCCGGCTGGTCTGGCCGGGCGAGTTCCTCGCCCATGGCGCGCCCGGAACGGCGCCGCGCCCCGGTGCCGAGGTCAGCCTGTTCGCCCCGCGCGAATCGCGCACCATGCAGCCGGGATTCTATTTCTCCTTCGGCGAGGCTCTCGGCGACCAGGAAGATGAGTTTGCGATCGTTCGCCTGTACTGGAACGTGAGGGCCGACGGTGCCGCGCGTCTGATCGGCGGCGTGACCCAGGCGCTCAATCGTTACGCCGTTCCGTTCCGCTGCAAATGCCTGAGCGTGCCTGCGTATTACGACCGCACCGACGCCGCCGTGCTGTACCTCGGCAAGCGGCACTACCGCATCGCCGCGGCGCTGCTGGCTGAATCCTATCCGAAGCTGCGGCCGCTGCTCGATCAGCCGACGCCGCTGTTCAGCAAGCCGCTCGCCGACGGTTTGGGTCTCGCGGAAAACCCGAGGTCGGGCGAAAGCTTCGGCATGCATTGCTGCCGGCTGGTGGCGGAAGCCATCTGCGCCGCCCACGCGCGCGCAAGCGATACGCCGCAGGCGCGCCTCGACGCGATCGCGGCCGCGTTCGCGGGCGCCGGCCAGTCGCTTGACCGTCCGTACCTCAATCCCGGTTCTGCCGACCGCTACGACTTTGCGGTGCCGGCGTCATGACCGCCGGCGACCAGGCATTTCTCGACACCGCGGCGTTCCTCGGCCGCAAGCTGTGCCGCGACGCGCTGTGGGCGGGCGAACGCTGCAATTGGCTCGGCGATTCCATGGAATTCGTCGACGGCAACTGGGGCGTGGTCCATCGCGCGCTCGGGCCCGACCTCTACGGCGGCACCAGCGGCATCGCGTTGTTCCTCGGCGCGCTCCATCGTCTCACCGGCGAACGCCTGTTCAGGGTCACGGCCGAAGGCGCCATGGCCCATGCGCTGGCGCGCGCCGAAGACGTGCCGCCGGAAAGCCGGCTGGCGTTCTATGCCGGCTGGACCGGCATTGCCTATGCGGCGAGCGACATGGGCCTCGACCGGGCGCTCGACCTCGTCGCCGGCGCCAAGCGCGATGCCGGCGCCAATCCGGGACTCGACGTGATCGGCGGCAGCGCCGGGGCGATCCCGTTGCTGCTCCTGCTGCACCGCCGCTATCGCGACCAGGGCCTCAAGGCGTTCGCGGTGACGCTCGGCGAACATTTGCTGGCGACCGCGCGGCGCAATGATGCCGAGTGGTCGTGGAACACGCTCGACGGCCAAACCGACCAGGACCCGACCGGCTTCTCGCATGGAGCGGCCGGGATCGCCTACGCGCTGCTCGAGCTTCATGCGGCGACCGGCCGGGCCGAGTTCCGCGCGGCGGCGGAGCATGGTTTCGCCTACGAGGCCCGATGGTTCAGCAAGGAGCACGAAAACTGGCCGGACTTTCGCAAGATCGCGGCGACTGCCCCCGGCAGCGGCCCGGGATACGCGGTCGCGTGGTGCCATGGCGCGCCCGGCATCGGGCTTTCCCGCGTGCGTGGTTACGAAATCCTGAAGACCGATGCCCTGCGCCGCGATGCCGAGGCGGCCATCCGCACGACCTCGCGCTACCTCAATCATCCGGGATACGGCCTGCAAAATGATTTCACCCTGTGCCACGGCCGCGCCGGCAATGCCGATCTCCTGATCTATGCCGGCGATGCGCTGGGCGACCAGGCGGCGCGCGCGAGCGCCGAGGCGCTCGGCCGCCAGGGCATCGAATACTTCCGCCGCAACGACTTGCCGTGGCCGTGCGGGGTTCCGGGCGGCGGGGAGACCCCGAACCTCATGCTCGGCCTCGCCGGCATCGGATATTTCTATCTGCGCCTCTACGACCGTGCAGCCGTGCCGTCGATCTTGATCCTGCGCCCGCCCGCGGGGCCGGGATCGGATGCCTGACGCGCCGGCAACGGTCGTCGCCGCGCGCCTTGCAGCCGTGTCGCCGGGGCTCGTAGAGCCCGCCGATCTTGACGTTTTGCCCGGAATTGTGCCAAGTGAAGGGGCAACGGGTTTTAGGCCTGACACTCTTGGTTGACACGCTGTCGTGTTTTGCGCCGCGCCTATAAACTCATGCCCCAAAACTCCGATTGTTGCCGACCGTGCGCCTTGCGCCCGGGCGGTTGATCCATGCGTGCAATACAGGAGCCCATGATGGCTACAGGTACCGTGAAGTTCTTCAACATGCAGAAGGGCTACGGCTTCATTCAGCCGAGCGACGGCAGCAAGGACGTGTTCGTCCATATCAGCGCCGTCCAGCGGTCGGGTCTGCAATCGCTCGTCGAAGGCCAGCAGGTCAGCTTCGAAGTGGTGACGGAGCGCGGCAAGCCCGCCGCGGCCAACCTGCAGGCACTCTGACACCGGCAACGTCCGGGGCGACACCGAGCCGGGCGCCGCGGCGCCGGGCTTTTTTGCGACTCAATTCGATCAAAGAATCCGCGCGTTCCTGAATGTTTGTTTATTTGAAGCGGGCGGCACAGCTCGTTTGGTTCCACCTGATACCTATCGCAAAAAGTTGATCGCCGATGCCGCACGGACGGCGGCGGCGCGGTGTTCCAAGGTGCAAGGCGGTGCCTGTGCGGGTCCGGGCGGGATCGACCCGTATGCAATGCGGATGCCGGGACGCATTCGCGCAGGAGAAAGACAGATGTTGCGTAAGATGGTGATGGCGCTTGCGGCCAGTGCGGCCCTCGCGCTTGCCGTGGCCCCGACCGACGCGTCGGCCCGCGGTGGCATGGGCATGGGCCACGGCGGTGGTGGCTTCGCCCACGGCGGCGGTGGCTTCGCGCACGGTGGCTTCGCCCGTGGCGCTTTCGTGCACCGCGGCTTCGTGCACCGTGGTTTCCACCGGTTCGGCTTCTTCCCGCACCGGCGCTTCTTCTTCGCCGGCGGCTACCCGTACTACTACGGCACCTGCTGGCGTTGGGTGCCGGGGCCGTGGGGATTGCACCGGGCGTGGGTCTGCGGCTACCGCCCGTACGCCTATTACTGAGCCGTCACGCAATGTCCGGCGCCGGAATCGAGACACCGGCGCCGGACACTATTCATTGCCTGAACTGCTCGCGCAGCTTCGCCTTCCAGAATTTGCCGGTCGACGTGCGCGGCAACGCGTCGGTGAACTCGAAGCGGTCCGGCAATTGCCATTTGGCGAAGGATTTTGCCAGGTGCCCGCGTAGCTCCTCCGGCGCCGCCGATTTTCCGTCCTTCAACACCACGCAGGCGAGCGGCCGCTCGCCCCATTTCGCGTCCGGAATGGCGATCACCGCGGCCTCCAGCACCGCCGGATGGGCCATCAGCAGGTTCTCCATGTCCATCGAGCTGATCCATTCGCCGCCGGACTTGATCAGGTCCTTGGTGCGATCGGCGATGCGCACGTAGCCGTGCGGGTCGATCGCCGCCACGTCGCCGGTGCGCAGCCAGCCGTCGGCGGTGAACTTGTCCGGGTCGGTCGGCGTGTCGTGGTAGCCGCCCGCGATGGTCGTTCCGCGCACCTGGATTTCGCCCAGGCTCTCGCCGTCCCACGGCCGTTCCGCGTGGTCGTCGCCCATGATGCGGATGTCCATGAGCGGGATCGGCACGCCGGCCGTGGCATAGAGCTTGAAGCGTTCGTCCTCGCCGACCCCTTGCAGCTCGGGCTTGATGTAGGAGGCGGTGCCGAGCGGGCTCATCTCGGTCATGCCCCAGCCGTGGGTGACGCGCGCGCCGTGCCGGGCATAGGCGCGGATGAGCGATTCCGGCACCGGGGCGCCGCCGACCAGCATGCGCATGCCGGGCGGCAGCTTGTAGCGTCCGGGCTTCGCGTCGAGGACCTGCAGCATGGTGAGCCAGATGGTCGGCACGCCGAGCGAGTAGGTCGGTTTCTCGCTCATGAACAGATCGAGGAGGTCTTCCGCGTGCAGGTGCGGCCCGGGGAAGATCATCTTTATGCCCATCATCGCGCACACGTAGGGCATGCCCCAGCAATTGGCATGGAACATCGGTGTGGCCGGCAGCACGGAGTCGCTTGCCGTCAGGCCCCAGTGGTCCGGCTGGTTGGCGATGAGCGAATGGATCACGGTCGAGCGGTGCGAGTAGACGACGCCCTTCGGCCGGCCGGTGGTGCCCGACGTGTAGCACATGGAGACCGGGTCATCCTCCGCGTGGGGCGCGTAGTCGAACCGCGCGGGCGCGGCGGCGAGCGCCGCCTCGTAATCGAGAAACGGCGCCGCCACCTTCGCGCCGGTGAGCGGGACCACGAGCACCTTCTCGAACGGCACCTTGGCGTGGAATTGCGCCAGCAGCGGCAGCAGCACGTCGTCGACGACGAGGAAACGGTCCTTGGCGTGGTTGGCGATGAAGGCGATGTCGTCGGGCCCGAGGCGCAGGTTGAGCGTGTGCATCACGCCGCCGGCGGCCGGGATGCCGAAATAGCATTCGAGATGCGCGTAATGGTTCCACGACAGGGTCGCGACCCGGTCGCCCTTGTCGAGGCCGAGGGCGATGAGCGCCGCCGCGAGCTGGCGCGCCCGCACGTAGAACTCGGCGAAGGTGTGGACCTTGCGCGACTTGTCCGGCAGCCGGCTGACGATCTGCGATTGGGGATAGAGCTTGCCGGCCCGCTCGAGGATCTGGTTGAGCGACAGCGGCACCTTTTGCATCGTCGAGCGGATCATCGGCGCTTCCGTCCCCTATTGGACGCGCGAATAGCGAATAGCGAATAGCGAATAGAAAATATCCTATTCGCCGTTCGCACTCTATTCGCTATTCGCTACTCGCTATTCGCCTTCGGCGGCGCTATCACCTGGGAGCATTTTCGGAGACCCGCCATGAACGCGCCTGCCCAAGTCGTTCCGCCCTACCGGCACACGCCGCTGTTTCCGCTCGGGCCGGACAAGACGCAATACCGCAAGCTGACGGCTGAGGGCGTGCGGGTCGAACAGGCGCTCGGGCGCGACGTCGTCGTGGTCTCGGGCGAAGCGCTGCGGCGGCTCGCCGAGCAGGCCTTCATCGACATCAACCACCTGCTGCGGCCCGGGCACCTCAAGCAGTTGCGCGCGATCCTCGACGACCCGCAATCGACCGACAACGACAAGTTCGTCGCCTACGACCTGCTCAAGAACGCCAACATCGCGGCGGGCGGCGTGCTGCCCATGTGCCAGGACACCGGCACCGCCATCATCATGGGCAAGAAGGGCCGCGCCGTGTGGACCGACGGCGACGACGAGGCGGCGCTCGCCGAAGGCGCGCGCGACGCGTACCTCAAACGCAACTTGCGCTACTCGCAGCTCGCGCCGATCTCCATGTTCGAGGAGAAGAACACCCGCTCCAACATGCCGGCGCAGGTCGAGATCTACGCGGAGGGAGAAGACGCGTACAAGCTGCTGTTCATCGCCAAGGGCGGCGGCTCGGCCAACAAGTCGTTCCTGTTTCAGGCAACGCCCTCGGTGCTCACGCCCGACCGGCTGATGGCCTTCCTCAAGGAGAAGATCCTCACGCTGGGCACCGCCGCTTGCCCGCCCTACCACCTCGCCATCGTGGTCGGCGGCACCTCGGCCGAGCTGACCCTGAAGACCGTCAAGCTCGCCTCCACCCGCTATCTCGACGACCTGCCGACCAAGGGATCCGAGGACGGTCACGCGTTCCGCGACGTGGGGATGGAACAGGACATCCTCAAGCTCACCCAGTCGCTCGGCGTCGGCGCCCAGTTCGGCGGCAAGTACTTCTGCCACGACGTGCGGGTGATCCGCCTGCCGCGCCATGGCGCTTCGCTGCCGATCGGGCTCGGCGTGTCGTGCTCGGCCGACCGCCAGGCGCTCGGCAAGATCACCCGCGAGGGCGTGTTCCTGGAGGAGCTTGAGCACAATCCGGCGAAATATCTGCCCGAGATCGACGCCACGCGCCTGGGCGGAGCGGTGGTCGACGTCGACCTGCGGCGGCCGATGCAGGACATTTTGGCGGCGCTGTCGCGCCACCCGATCAAGACCCGGCTCAAGCTCACCGGGCCGATGATCGTGGCGCGCGACCTCGCCCATGCCAAGCTGCGCGAGCGTCTCGAGCGCGGCGAGCCGCTGCCCGATTATTTCAAGAACCATCCGGTCTATTACGCCGGGCCGGCCAAGACGCCGGAGGGGTATGCGTCGGGCGCGTTCGGCCCGACCACGGCCGGCCGCATGGACACCTTCGTCGACCAGTTCCAGGCGGCCGGCGGCTCCATGGTGATGCTCGCCAAGGGCAACCGCTCGCCGGCGGTGCGCGAGGCATGCAAGAAGCACGGCGGCTTCTATCTCGGCTCGATCGGCGGCGCCGCCGCGAACCTCGCCGAGCACTGCATCAAGAAGGTCGAGGCGGTGGAATATCCCGAGCTCGGCATGGAGGCGATCTGGCGCATCGAGGTCGAGGATTTTCCCGCCTTCATCGTTGTCGACGACAAGGGTAACGACTTCTTCAAGGAATTGAATCTGGGGTGAGCTGTAGGATGGGTTGAGCCGCGCACTGCGCGGCGATACCCATCGATGGGTTTCGCCCCGCCATCGCGGGGCTCAACCCATCCGACGCGGTCCATGTCTCACCGGCTCTGCGCCACGCCGCCCCCGCTCATAGCGCGGCAACATGTCGGTGGTTTCGAGCCACGGCAGCTGCTCGGCCACGTGAACGTGGCACGAGGGCTGCGCGGCAGCCGCGTCGACCAGCGTCCCGGCGTAGAGATCGATCTGCTCCGGATGGCGGTCCGACTCGTAGGCGATCGGCGAGCCGCAGCGGCCGCAATGGGTGCGGCGCACGCCGGGCGAGGACGTATAAACAACCGGCGTCCCCCGCGTGTAGCGGAGCCGCGCCGTGGCGACGCACACAAAGGTCGTGATGGGACACGACGTGTGGCGGCGGCAGCTCTCGCAGTGGCAATGCAACGTCGCGACGGGAGCGCCCCGGTACTCGTAGCGAATGTCGCCGCACAGGCACCGGCCGTGGACAGTCTCGTCAGCTTCGATCGTCACGTCGCGGCTCCCGGTCGACAAGCGCCGCGACGCATCACCGCGACGGCTTCTATGCGACAATAGCATCCCGGGACGACGGTGCGGGAGGACGGCTTGCTGCGCTACATCGACGAGGACGAAATCCGCCGGCTGCTGCGCTGGGACGAGCTGATCCCGGCCATGGAGGCGGCGCTCTGCGCGTTCTCGCGCGGCCGCGTGCTGCAGCCGGTGCGCAACATGCTCACCATCGAGGAAGGCAAGCGCTATCTCGGCGTGATGCCGGCCATTGCCGAGGATGCGATGGGCGCCAAGCTCGTGAGCTTCTATCCCGGCAATGCGGATACCGGTGTTGCCACGCACCACGCCCTGATCGTGCTCCTGCGCACCGACACCGGCGAGCCGCTCGCGGTCATGGACGGACGGCTGATCACCGAGATGCGCACCGCCGCGGTGTCGGCGGCGGCGACCAAACATCTTGCCGCGCCCGACGCCCGCGTGCTCGCCTTGCTCGGCAGCGGCGTGCAGGCGCGTGCGCATCTGGAAGCGCTGACGCAGGTGCGCCGGTTCGAGGACGTCCGGGTGTGGAGCCGCACGCCCGCTCATGCGCGGCGCTTCGCCGATGCGCATGGCGCGACCGCGATGGACGCCGAGGCCGCGGTGCGCGGTGCCGACGTGGTCGTCACCGCCACCGCCGCGTTGTCGCCGATCCTCAAAGGCGCCTGGCTCAAGCCGGGCGCGCACGTGAACGCCGTCGGCGCGCCGCGCCCGACCTGGCGCGAACTCGACGACGAGGTCATGGCGCACACGCTGGTCGTCGATTCACGCGAAGCGGTGCGCAAAGAATCCGGCGACGTGATCCTGTCCAAGGCGGAAATCTTCGCCGAGATCGGCGAGATATTCGCCGGCCTCAAGGCGGCGCCCGCGGGCACCAGCGTGTTCAAGTCGGTCGGGATCGCGATCGAGGACATCGCCGCTGCCCGGCTCGTGCATGCGGCCGCCGCGGCCGGAGCATGAGTGGCCGATAATCCTGTAGACTCCGGCGCTGGCCGGCGGCTACATCCGAAGCCGGGGCGCCGCGGAGCTGGAATCCAATGATTTTTGCAGTCCATTGGCGGCACGCGCCGCTTGCGGCCGCGGCCCTGGCCGCCGTTCTTGCCGGCGTCGTCCCCGCCTCGGCCGACTGTCCAGGCGATCTCACCGCCAGCCGGGAAAGCCTGGAGCGCACGCGCACCGCGGTCGCCGCGTCCGCGTCCGCCTCGGACGCGGCGAAATGCGCCGCCCATCGCCGGTACTACGCGGCCCTGGTCAAGGTGCGCGAGGTGTTCTCCCGCTGCGATCCGGGGACCAAAAAGGCCGACCGCGCCGCCCAGCTGCAGGCCGCTATCGACGATTTCAAGACGAAAATGCCGAGCGGCTGCCGGCCGTGATGCGATGACGAGTGTCAGGCATCGATCCGGCCCTCGGAGCCGGCGATCATGATGGCGAACGCGTAGGCGAGCGCCACCTCCTTGAGCCGGTCGAACCGGCCAGCGGCGCCGGCGTGGCCCGCTTCCATGTTGGTGCGGAACGCAACGAGATTGCGGTCGGTCTTTTTCGCCCGCAGCCGCGCGACCCACTTGGCCGGTTCCCAATAGGTGACGCGTGGATCGGCGAGGCCGGCCAGCACCAGCATGGGTGGGTAGGCCTGGGCTCGCACGTTGTCGTAAGGCGAATACTCGTGGATGACGTGGAAGGCTTGCGCGTCGGCGATCGGGTTGCCCCATTCCGGCCATTCCGGCGGCGTGAGCGGCAGCGTGGCGTCCAGCATGGTGTTGAGCACGTCGACGAACGGCACCTCGGCAATGACGCCGCCGAACAGGTCGGGCCGCAGGTTGGCGACCGTTCCCATCAGCAGGCCGCCGGCCGAGCCGCCCTGGGCGACGACCTTGTCCGGCGCGACCCACCCGGACTCGGCCAAATAGCCGGCGGCGGCGATGAAATCGCCGAAGGTGTTCGGCTTG
>Ga0193751_1000910_pt1 | contig 20180 bp, 21 predicted proteins | sample L1c2metaG_FD_143050 | JGI IMG/M metagenome (GOLD analysis project Ga0193751, IMG submission 143050) | Soil microbial communities from a riparian zone of the East river system, Colorado, United States - L1c2 | ecosystem: Environmental > Terrestrial > Soil > Riparian zone | place: USA: East River... | reverse complement strand
GAAGCCGAGCCATCGGCGACTTCCTTCAGCTTTCGGGCGAGAGCTTTGCGCAGAACTGCACGCCCGAGCGTTTTCTGGCGCTCTCCGAATCACTCGACAGTCATCACGTCTGCCCCGAGGAGGTCCACGTTCCGACTACCCTCATTGCTGTCCGCGAGGACGCATTGGTACCCGTCGAACAAGTGCAGCATCTCGCCAGAAAAATTGGCGCCTCGTGCCGCCTGGTCGAGCTCTCGTCCAGTCACGGTCACGACACTTTTCTGAATGCGCACCATCTGATCGCGCCGTTCGTTGTGGACGCCCTCTTCACCGCCAATGGTATCGAGTCATGACAGACACGCTCATCCGCGAAACGTTGCGGCGTTCACACCACGCATCCACGCGAGCCGTCCGCGCCGGCATCTGCACTGATCAGCACCATGGAGCGGTAGTGCCTCCGCTCCATTTGTCGTCCACGTTTTCCTTCGAGGGCTTCGGAAAGAAAAGGCATTACGATTACACCCGCTCAGGAAATCCGACGCGCGATCATCTCGCCGCTGCGCTCACGGAGCTCGAATGCGGCGCCGGCTCGGTAGTGACGAGCTCGGGAATGTCCGCGGTGTTGCTGGCCCTGCAGCTGGTCCGGCCGGGCGAACTGATCATTGCCTCACACGACTGCTACGGCGGAACACATCGCCTGCTGCGATCACTGGGCGAACGCAGCCATTTCGACGTGACCTTCACTGACCTGACTTCACCGGAAGCGCTCGATCTCATTGCCGCTCAGCGGCCGCGACTTCTCTGGATCGAGACGCCGAGCAACCCTCTTCTCCGCATTAGCGACATTGCGCGGCTCACCGAAGCTGGGCATGCCGTTGATTCGATCGTTGTCGTGGACAACACCTTTCTCTCGCCGGCGCTTCAACGTCCGATCGAATTCGGCGCCGATCTCGTCGTTCATTCAACTACCAAGTATTTGAATGGTCATAGCGACGTTGTAGGAGGCGCAGTTGTGGCGCGCGACGCCGGTCTCGCCGAACAGCTCGTCTGGTGGGCAAACTGTCTTGGGATTACTGGAGCGCCATTCGACAGTTTCCTGACTCTGCGCGGAATTCGAACCCTCGAAGCGCGAATAGCGATTCACGAGAGAAACGCAGCAATAGTTGTGCAGGCTCTCGATGAACACCCCGCGGTTGCCAACGTCTATTACCCGGGGCTCCCGTCGCATCCGGGACACGCGCTCGCCGACCGCCAGCAATATGGATTCGGCGCAATGGTGAGCTTCGAGATCGACGGAGGCGTCGCCGAAGTGGAAAGATTCCTCGATTCACTCGAGTGCTTCACGCTCGCGGAGTCACTCGGCGGTGTGGAAAGTCTCATCGCCCATCCGGCGACGATGACTCACGCCTCGATGGACGACGCAGCGCGAGCACGCGCAGGAATCAGCGATACGTTATTGCGGCTGTCGGTTGGAATCGAGCACGCGGACGATCTGGTGGAGGATCTTCTCGTGGCCCTCGACGCAGTTACTGGAGGTTGACCAGCATGTCACTTTGCCCGTTTCCCGAGTGCTGCCCGGACGTCGGTGATATTTCTGCCAACCCCGTGAAGAGCAACCATGATATGGTAGGTCAGGTCCGCTGCCTCCTCGACGGCTCGAGCCGGGTCGTCGTCAGCGCAGGCGACGACGAATTCCGCTGCCTCTTCGCCGATTTTCTTGAGGCGAAGATTCCGGTCCTGCAATAGTCGTTGCGTATAGCTGGGCTTCGCCTCGCGATTCAGCTCTGCCGCTCGCGATTTAATCACCGTATCGAGCCTGCTGAATACATCGGCGCCGAGCGACTCTTCGCCAAAGCATGACATCGAGCCAGTGTGACACGCAGGCCCGGCAACGTCTACACGCGCGAGAACAGAATCACCGTCGCAGTCGGCAGTGAGCGAAACGACGTGCTGGATGTTGCCGCTGGTCGCGCCCTTCCGCCACAGTCCCCGCGTTCGAGACCGATAATGCATCTCACCTGTCTCGACAGTTTTTTCAATCGCCTCGCGATCGGCGTGAGCTACCATCAGAACGGCACCATTCACCGCATCCTGAGTCACGACGGTTACAAGGCCACCGCCTTTGTTGAAATCGAGTGCGTCGATATCGAGCGTCATCTCCGTTGCTCCATTGCGCTTGTTGCGCCGAGGATATGTCTCACTTCATGAGCGAGAGCAGCGTTGGTAGCGATTGCGCTTCCACCGAACGGTGACACTCCGGTCCAGTCGGTGAAGACTCCGCCGGCCTCTGCGATTATCGGGACCAGGGCCGCAATGTCCCACTCTGAAACTACCGGGTCCACCATAACCTCAGCTCTGCCTGTAGCTACAAGGAAGTAGCCGTAGCAGTCGCCCCACGTTCTACTCAAAGCAGCCGCGCTGGCCAGCTCGTCCCACCGCTGCTTGCGCATGCTGTCCCCGGCAAACCGGTCGTCGGTGGTGAGAACCGTCGCGGCGGCGATATCGGCCACGTGTGAAACCGAGCATCGCTGGTCGTTGTGCCAGCATCCCTCGCCAATGGCTGCGACTACCATTTCGTCTAGGGCAGGGAAGTAGGCCGCACCGGCAATCACGGTGTCTGTTTCAGCAACTGCGACGAGCGTACCCCACATAGGGACTCCGCGGATGAACGATTTCGTTCCATCAATCGGATCGATAATCCAGCGTCGTGTGGCCGCGGATTCACGGGTCCCGTACTCCTCGCCCAGAATGCCGTCGGATGGGAAGCGAGTGGTTATCCAGTCACGTGCCAACTGCTCCGCCGTTCTATCGGCAATCGTCACGGGCGAGCCGTCGGCTTTAGCATCGACTACGAGCTCCGTCGAAAAAAACCTCAGGGCACTCCTTCCGGCGGCGCGAGCAACTTCTTCCACTGCTTGCATGTCGCTCGCTGCCGTCATGCTGCGCTCCGGATTGGAAATCCCGCCGCGCTGATCGCACGCTTGATGGCCTCAACGGTGGTCAACCCATCATGAAGAATTCCGGCAACGAGCGCAGCGTCGGCGCCCGCGTCGGCGATCACCTGCGCAACGTCGGCGGGACTACCTGCACCCCCGGAGGCGATTACAGGAACCGGTACGCTGTTGACAATCCGTCGAGTCAGCTCGAGATCGTAGCCGGACTGCGTTCCATCGCGATCGATGCTGGTGAGAAGAATTTCACCAGCCCCGAGTCTCACCGCTTCGACGGCCCACTCGGCAGCATCGAGATCCGCTGGAGTCCGTCCACCGTTCGTGTATACTCGCCAGCCGTTGCCCTCTCGCTTTGCGTCGATGCTGATCACTACGCATTGCGATCCGAATCGCCCAGCGGCTTCGGTCAGCAGCTCCGGCCGGCTTACTGCCGCTGAGTTGATGCTCACCTTGTCGGCGCCAGCGCGAAGAGTTGCTGCCACATCGTCCGCGGATCTTATTCCACCGCCGATCGTAAGGGGAATGAACAATTGCTCTGCCGCTCGCCGCGCGACGCCGAGCATCGTGCCGCGCTGCTCCGGCGACGCGCCAATGTCGAGGAACACAATCTCGTCGGCGCCGGCTCGTTCGTACGCCGCCGCGAGCTCAACGGGATCACCAGTGTCCCGTAACGACTGAAAAGCGACGCCCTTCACCACACGGCCGGCGAGCACGTCGAGACAAACAACCACCCTCCGGCTCAACATCAGCCTGATTCCATTGAGACTGCGCCTTTTGTGCTGAACACTGCGTCGGTCTCGACCAACGCGTCGCGAATCGCGAGTCCCAGCGCTTTGAATGCAGCCTCGACGATGTGGTGCCTGTCGTTCCCGCGGAGTACAATGATGTGAAGTGTGATCTTCGCGTTGTCGGCGAACGAGCGCATCCACTGCTCGTAGAGATTGCTCGGCAGCGGTCCATCATAAAACGCGCGACCGCCCGCGTCGAGCACAGCCTGGACGAGCGCGTCGTCCATTGCAACGGTCCGATCGGCGTAGCGCGCGCATTTTTCAGGAATTACTCCGGCCACGGCAGAGCCGACGGCAATCCCAACATCCTCGATCAAATGATGCTTGAGGTCGCCCTTGGCCGAGATCGAAATGTCGAGGCCGGAATACCGGGCGAGCGTTCCCATCATGTGATTGAGAAACTTCGACTGGGTCGACACGGATGCGGTGCCCGTTCCCTGGCCGATCTCGACCCGAACATCGGTCTCTCGCGTCTTTCTTTCCACCAGTTTCATTGTGCGAATTCCTCGATGATTGCGCTCGGATCGAGCGCACCTGTGTACAACGCCATTCCGACAATTGCTGCAGACACGCCGAGGTCCTTCAGCGCGCGCAGATCTTCGATCGTGCCAATTCCACCGGCGGCCTGGATTGGAAGCGCCGAGTGCGCCATGACTTCGCGCATGAGAGGTAAATCGGTGCCTTCCATCAAGCCTTCGCGATGCACCGCGGTTACGAGAAGACCGCCGAGCGGTAGCGATCCGAGGGCAGTGACGACGTCTCGAAAATCGCGATCGTGGGCGCCACTCCAGCCTCGCGTTACCACGCCGCGCTCACGAATGTCCACTGCGACGACAACTCGGCCTGGATTCGCATCAGCGACGCTCGCCAGCCAGTCCGGATCCTCGAGCCCTCGCGTCCCGGTGATCACGCGATCTGCGCCGGCTCGCAACAGCTCATCGATGTCTTCTGTTTTTCGTATACCCCCACCGACCTGAGTCTCACATTCGCTGCACTCGAGGATTCTACGGATGACGTCGCGGTTCGAGCCACGCCCGGTTGCCGCGTCGAGATCTACGAGATGCAACGTGGGGAAGCCGGAGCGCTGCCAGCGAGTCGCGACATCTACCGGATCGTCGAATCGAATTGCTTCACGATCGTATGAGCCTCCAACGAGTTGAACGCAGTGGCCTTCGCGGAGGTCGACAGCCGGGATGACAATCATCGGCGGGCGCCGTCCAGAAACGCGGATATGAAATCGCACCCTGCGGCTGAGCTTTTCTCGGGGTGAAACTGAACCCCCACGACATGGCCCGATCGCGCCGCAGCGACGAAGCGATCACCGTCGTGAGTCGCCCATGCGATCGCGGCCGTGGAATCCTCGGGCTCGCAGACATAGCTGTTCGCGAAATACGCTGTCGATAGCGAAGCGACTTCGAATAGCGAGTCACTTGCTTCTTCAATCGAATTCCAGCCGATCTGCGGAACACGTTTTGCCCTGAGCTTCCGCACATGTCCCGGAATTATTCCGAGCCCGCTGCCGGGGCCCTCTTCGCTCGTGTCGAAAAGGAGCTGCATGCCGAGACAGATTCCAAGGCACGGCAATCCCGCGCGAAGCGCGGCGGTGAGCTCGTCACGATGAGGCGCGATGACTTGAACGGCGCTCGCAAATGCGCCAACGCCAGGCAGCATCAGTGCATCCGCTCGCAATGCTGCCGACGGATCGGATTCAATTCGAGCTTCCGCTCCTGCAGCATTCACAGCCTTGGCAAGCGAGTGCAGATTGCCGGCCCCGTAGTCGAGTATCGCGACTCTCATTGAATTGCCGCCTCGAGCGCGCTCAGACATTCTTCCATCATCGGCCACGGGCCAATCGTGATTCGCAGCGCATCGCCGATTCCGGTCAGGTTCTCGAGCTGGCGAACTGCAACTCCCGAGTTGGCCATTCGGCCGGCGGTCACGCGCGCGTCCGCTACAGGAACAAGAACAAAGTTGGCCTGGCTTTCAATCGGGTCGAGCCCCAGTCCCCTCAGTCTTTCAGCAAAACGTTCGCGGTTTGTGCGAGCTTCCGTAACCTTTTCGTCCACCCAGGCCCGATCGTTCATCATCGCCGCCATCGCTGCGCGCTCGGCGAGTGAGGTCACCTTGTACGGGCCCCGCGATTTTTCTACTTCGCGGACGATCGCTGGTGAGCCCGCCGCGTAGCCAATGCGCAATCCGGCCAGGCCGAACGCCTTCGACAGTGTTCGCGTGATCAGGATATTCTCATAACGGGCGAGCAATCCGACCGATGATACTCCCGCAAACTCGGCGTATGCTTCGTCGATGATCACGAGTCCCTGCGCGCGCTCGACAATCCTCTCGATCAGATCAGCATCGAGAATGTCACCCGTGGGATTATTCGGCGAACACATATAAATGATCTGCGCGTCTGCTCCAATAAGCGCTTCGGCTCCCTTACCCCCACGCGCCGGAATCGCCGTCACTGATAATCCGTTCACTGTCGCGAAGACGCGGATCATTCCAAACGTCGGATCCAGCTGAGCGAGAGTGTCGCCCGGCTCGCCGAATGCGCGAATCGCTGAGTCGAGCAGATCGTCCGAGCCACATCCTGCAATCACCATGTTGCCGTCTACGCCGAGGTATTCGGCGAGGACATTTGTAAGCCCGCGCGAGTACGGTTGTGGATAGCGAGTGAGTGTACTCGAGTCCGTGACGTTGAGTGATGCCTGGGCCGCCGGCGGCGCACCCCAGAGATTGGTGTTATCGCTGAGGTCGATGTTGCACCTCAGGTTGGCCGGATCATAGGGCTCGAGCGCCCTGAACGAAGCGCGACCCAGCTTCCAAATCCGCGCGGTCATGTGGCATTCTCCCATGCGCGCGCCGCAGCCGCGTGATTTGGAAGCCCCTCGGCTTCTGCGAATACAGCGGCATCGGTAGAGAGTCGCTTGGCTGCGAGAGGAGTCACGCTCTGGAACGTGGTCCACCTGATGAAGTCGAGTGTCGAAAGTCCCGAGTAGCATCGGGCCAGTCCGCCCGTAGGCAGGACGTGATTGGCGCCCGTGAGATAATCTCCAAAGGCTACTGAGCTTGTCTCTCCCAGAAAGACCGTGCCGGCATTCCTGATCTGATTCCCCATTGCCGCTGGGTTTCGAGTTGCGATCATCAGGTGCTCGGGTGCGAAGTTGTTCGCGGCCTCGATTGCCCTCTTCGCGTCACTCACCCAGACGACTGCCCCTCTCGAGGAGAGCGACTCCGCGATGATCTCCCTCCGATCGGCGGACTGGAGCGCGGCGACCAGCGCCGCCTCTATTTTCTTCGCCACTTCTTCACCGATGGCGACTGCCATCACCGTCGCGCGGGGATCATGCTCGGCCTGCGCGAGAAGCTCACGCGCTATCATGACCGGATTGGCGCTATCGTCGGCGATGACCAATAATTCGCTCGGTCCTGCCGGCGAATCGAAGCCGACAACGCTCGCGAGCTGAATCTTTGCTTCTGCCACGAATGCGTTTCCGGGACCGACGATTTTGTCGACGCGCGGGACGGTTGCCGTTCCAAAAGCCATCGCTGCAATCGCTCCAGCGCCACCGATTGCAAACACCCGGTCCACACCGGCGATGGCCGCGGCGGCCAGAACTGAATCTGAAGGAATGCCAGTGTCACCTGGCGGCGAGCAAAGAACGATTTCGGCGACGCCGGCGACTCGCGCGGGAATCGCTCCCATCAAGACGCTGCTCGGATAGGCGGCCCTTCCACCCGGAGCATAAACTCCAATCCGGCCAAACGGATCAGGCCTTCGCCCCACAATCACTCCTCGCTCAACTTCCAGCTGCGCACTTCTCGGCAGCCACGCGCGGTGGACACGCCCGATGTTTCGCGCGGCACGCTCCATTGCTTGAATCGTCCTCGCATCCACGACACTCCGCGCCCGAAGCACTTCGCCGCGAGAAACCTCCAGTGAGGACATCTCTACACCATCGAACTCGCGGGCGAACGCGAATAACGCCTGGTCGCCGTCGTTCTTTACTCGATCGATGATTGCGGACACGATGCCGCTCACATCCGCGTCGCGCGCCGACGAGCGATCGAAAAGCTCTCGCCGGTCGTCAGGCGAAAGTGCCGAAACCTCGCCGCGAAAGCGTACGGCTTCTCTCACGACACGCGATGCTGGCTTCATGGCATCAACCGTTCGATGCGGGTGAGAAGGATTCCTTCGGCTCCCAGATCCTTGAGCGCCGCGATTGTTCGATAGACTGACTTCGCGGGCACCACTGCGTGAACGGCGACATGAATCCCGCCGTCGAGAATATCGACCACAGTCGGACCGTTGAGCCCCGGGAGTATTTCCTTGACTCTTCCGAGTGCGCTGCGCGGAACGTTCGCCATCAGATATCGTTTGCCTCTCGCGCGAATCACCGAGTCGAGAGCCCCGACTAACTCGTCGAGCGCTCGCTTCTTTTCGACTGCCCACGTCTCGCCAGTCGATGTCGCCGCAAAGAGCCTCGCGCTCGACTCGGTGATCGTACAGATCTCGCGTAATCCATTCGTCTTTAGCGTCGATCCGGTAGACGTGATGTCGACGATGAAGTCTGCGATTCCGAGGTGCGGAGCGATTTCCGCGGCGCCGGAGATGGGAACGATCTGAACGGATTTTCGCGATTCGTCGAAGAAGCGGCGGGTCGTCCGCGGAAAGACAGTCGCTACTCGCGCATCCGGCGGCATGTCGGCAACTGTCTCAATTGACGCGTCGTCCCGCGCGGCAAGAACCAGGCGGCAGCGGCCGAACTCGAGATCGAGGAGGCATGCGAGATCCCGCCCCGCCTCAGAGGCGATGTCCAATCCGGTGATTCCCGCATCGGCAGCTCCGTCGGCGACAAACTCCGGCACGTCCTGCGCCCGAACGAAGATCGCCTCGAACTCGCCGCCAAGTGACGCAGATAGTGCGCGGTCACCCGTGGCGCGAACGTCGAGGCCGGCCTGATTGAACAAGTCGCGCGCATCGTCGGAAAGTCTTCCCTTATTGGGTAGTGCGATTCTGAGCATATGGTGTCCGAAAAAACAAAAAAGCCCGTCCAAAACGGACGGGCTGAGGCGCGGAGTGCGCCGGGAGGCGTGCGAACGGCTTAGATGAGCACGTGCGCGTAGCCCCCGCCCGTCAGGCGGAAGTGGTGCACGTGATGATGGTGGCCGTTGCTGAAGTTGATCATCGAGTCTGGAATGTAGGGCCCTCTACTCCCTCATTCAAGAGGATGGCGCGCTTTCGATCCAGTCCGAGTCCGTATCCGCCAATGGAGCCGTCTCCGCTCACGACGCGATGGCACGGGACGATGAACGCGACGGGATTGGCGCCGCACGCCTGCGCAACGGCCCGGAACGCCGTCGGGTGTTTGATGCGGCGAGCGATCTCACCGTACGACCGCGTCACGCCGGAAGGAATCCTCAACAGCTCCGACCACACCTTCTTCTGAAATGGAGTTCCCTGAATGTCGAGAGGAAGCGACTTCGCGCCGGCTCGTCCCTCCACGACACGCGCTACAGCAGCAACGTGCTTTTTCATCCCGGCGTCGTCGCGCACAACCTCGGCCTTTGGAAATTGATCGTGGATCTTTCGCTCGAGAGCTTGGTCGGAATCGTCGGCCGACACCATGCAGATCCCCTGCGACGTGGCTGCAACGAGCAGCCGGCCGACGGGTGAGGGGGTAATCGAGTACGTGATGTGCATTGGAGTCGAATCTTTCATTGGCTGTGTTCCGCGATAGCTTCCAGCGCACAATGTCAGCTAACTCAGGCGTGATCGAAAAAAATATACTTCATTGACCGGCCATCGCGTTTCGGCTCGCCGTCTGATCGCGGCGCTTTTTCTCCTCTTCGTCACTCCGGCAATCGTCTTCGCTCATGCACGGCTGCTGCGAAGCTCGCCGGCTGCGGGGGCGCGGCTCGATTCTCCTCCGGCCAGCATTCGACTCGTCTTCTCCGAAACACCGATGGCGGCGGTGAGCCGGATTGTCTTGCTCGGACCGAATTCCGATACGGTTCGCCTGTCAGTCGTGCGGGTGGACACGTTGGACCACCACGCGATTCTCGCCGACGTACCGGCAGCGCTCGATTCCGGGAAATACACGGTCCGCTGGTCAACCGCTGCGAGTGACGGACACGCCTCGGCCGGAAGCTTCACGTTCACTGTCGGTCGATCGCTTGTGAAGCCGGCATCGGCGCAAGGCGTAACGGCACCCGTCGTTACCCCTGAAAAAGAACCGGTAACGCCTCGTCGCAAACGCATCAACGACGCAGTTCAGTTTGCACTCGGCGCTCCGATGTGGATCGCGCGGTGGATCGGGTTCGCCGCCCTCTTCCTCGTAATCGGCGCCGTCAGCTTTCGTTACGTCATTCTTGGAAGGATTCCGCGGTCGGACGCGGAGTCGGACGAGCCGTTTTACCAGATGACGACGATTGGTGCGGCAACCGCCGGAATGATTGCCGCGGTAGTGCTGGTGGTCACATCGCTCCTCAAGCTCTACGCCGAGACTGTGGCGATGCGCGGCGTTTCCGGGCGTACGATTCTTTTTTCAACGAGCTGGGGTTGGGCCTGGCTCGCTGAAATCACCGCGTGTCTTTTGGCGGTTGTCGCGTTCGGCGTCGCGCATCGAGCGGGCAGAAATAGTGGCAGCTGGAGACTGACGGCGATTTGTGCACTGACGCTTGCTGTAACTCCGGCGCTGACTGGCCACGCAATAGGAAGCGATGATGCCGTGTTCGCGGTTCCCCTGGATGGTCTTCACGTTCTCGCGGGGTCGTCATGGCTCGGGACGCTGGCCATGATTCTGTTGGTGGGAATTGGTGCGGCGGCGAAAGCGCCGGGGGCAACCTCTATCGGCTCGAGAGTGGCAAGCCTCATCAACGCATTCTCTCCTCTGGCTCTCGTGTGTGGTGGGCTGGTGGTCGCGACGGGAATCGCGACGTCACTGCTTCATCTCTCTCCCATATCGAGACTCTGGACGAGCACTTACGGAATGACATTGATTGTAAAGCTCGCACTCGTTTCGCTTTTATTCTCGCTCGGCGCCTGGAACTGGCGGCGAGTAAAACCAAACCTCGGCGGCGACGAAGGCGTGGTGGCACTTCGATTCTCGGCGAAGCTCGAGCTCATCGCATCCGTGCTGGTTCTTGCGGTGACCGCTTTCCTCGTGGCCCTCCCCATTCCAGATTGATTCGTGCGCGCAGTTTGGATAGGCGGATTTGTGGCGGTCGTTACCGCGTCTGCGAATGCTCAGTCGCCCGCCGACATCCATCGTCCGTGGGCTGACACTACGGGAGTCTTGCGAGCGTTCGGCAAGCAGATTTCGGAAGAGTCGAAAGGCAGAGCTCTTCTCGATCCAGAGATTTCTGAGTCAGGAACTCCGTCGAAGCTCGCTTCGCCGCAGCGGCAGTGGAGGGAACGATTGACACGAATCGCAGGAGACGTGGACGGCATTACACTCTTGCCGCCATTGCCTGCTGTAATGACGTTGCTTGAACGTCTCTGCATCGATGATTACCTCCGCTCTCACGGTACCGTGTACGCAATTCGGTCTCTTGCGATTGTCGGCGACTCGGCGCGACTTGGCTATTCAACTTTTCGGATCTTGTCGCGAGCTGACTCAGGCTCTTTTGCCTGGGGGGGAACGGACGCCTGGTTCGTCGTACGGCGTATGCCGTACGACTTCTTCATTCCGATGCGAAAGACCAACGAGTGGCGCGTAGTTGAGCGCGGCGTTGAGCTGTATCAGGATGGATTTCTCAATGAGCGTCAACCACCTGGCTACATAGGGCGGAGCCCTTCTAAACCGGAGGACTGCATAGGCGCGAAGTAGATTTCGAAAAGGGTTCAGTCGCCCCTGCTTCCTGACAGCTCGCCACGGCAGGTATTGCGACGAGTCAGCCGCCGCCGTAAGAACCAGCGTGAGCGCGGAATCCGTCGAAGCACAACAAAGCAATCGCTGGAGGGTGATCGTCCTCTCGGCGCTCGCCTTTACGGCGCTCGCAGTCCTGTTCGCGTTCCAGCGGCACTACTCCGCAGTATCGATGGGAGACAAGGCGAAATGGTCCGATGCATTCCTCGGGGCGTTCGTTGTCTGGTGGTCGTGGGGATTGCTCGCTCCGCTGATCGTTCGAATCGCGCGGGCTATTCCGATTTCGGCCGATCGCCCCTGGCTCGCGGCGCTGCAACTTCCGGCAAGCGTCGCCATCGCGGTCCTGCACGCGCTCATCGTCGCGACGGTCACGCCGCAATTCTATTATCGCCCGTCGTTCGCACCAATCCGCGACATGTTCCGCGGACGCCTCTCGAGCTCGCTGGCGTTCGACATGGTCGTTTACTTCTTCATCGCTGCCGTAGTGTACACGATTCTCTACGCCGCGGAATCGAGAAAGCGGGAGGTCGCATCAGCTCAGCTCGCCGCGACTCTGGCGCGAACACAGCTGCACGCGCTGCAGGTACAGCTCCAGCCGCATTTCCTGTTCAATACTCTCAATTCCATTCTGGCACTCGTCCACGACGATCCAACGAAAGCCAGCCTCATGATCAGGCGGCTGTCCGAGCTCCTCCGGTATTGTCTAGCAACCGCGGAAGTCTCGGAGGTGCCGCTCTCGGAGGAAGTGAAGTTCGCCAAGGCGTATCTGGAAATCCAGAAGATTCGTTTCGAGGACCGGCTCGAAGTGAAGTTCGCCGTTGATTCCGATACCCTCGACGCACACGTCCCCAGCTTCATCCTCCAGCCGCTGATCGAGAATGCGGTGAAATTCTCTCTCGACGACGATCGCCGAATGGCTCGCATCCTGGTGGCTGCATCGCGACGGGGCGGAAACCTCGCACTGACCGTGACAGACAATGGCCCGGGCATCAGGAATGGAGAGCTCGCGATCTCCACCGGTGTTGGGGTCCGCACGACGCAAGCACGCCTACGACAACTTTACGGTGAAGATCACGAGATCGAATTCGCTCGCGCCGATGGCGGCGGAACAGTGGCATCGCTCTCGATTCCTGCACGGAGTCTCCATGGCTGAGACGCTCCGCGTGCTGATCGTCGACGACGAACGACTCGCCCGTCACCATTTGAGAAAACTCCTGGACGAAATGTCAGGCGTGGAATGCGTCGGCGAGTCGCCCAACGGCGAATCAGCATTGGCCGCGCTTCGCATTTCTCCTGCAGACGTCATCCTTCTCGATATCCAGATGCCCGGGCTCGACGGATTCGAGGTGGTGAAGCGCATTTCCCCCGACTCGATGCCGGTGGTGATCTTTGTCACGGCATTCGACCATTACGCGGTCAAGGCGTTCGACATCCACGCCACCGACTATCTGCTCAAACCGCCGGACCCCGACCGCCTGCGCGATGCACTCGATTCCGCTCGCCTCCGACTACAGAGCCATGCTTTCGTCGCCGAGCAAAAACGACTTCGCGCATTGGTCGAGCAGTTGAGCAAAGGCTCGGCGGGAATGACAGAGATAGTCGCGCGCGACCGTGGCCGCGCGCTGAGAATTCCGGTGACCGAAATCGACTGGGTGGAGGCCGAGGACAACTATGTAAGGGTGCATGCCGACGGCCGGTCGCATCTGATAAGAGGAACGATTGCTGCCCTCGAGCGAAACCTCGATCCCGAGGCTTTCATCCGCATTCACCGATCGGCGATCGTCAACGTGAGCCGCACTCGTGAGCTCAGGCATTCGCTGCGAGGCGGCTACTCCGTCGTTCTCGGCAGCGGCGAGAAGCTCAAGGTGAGCCGAGCGTACCAGAAGCGAGTAGTGCAGCTGTTCCGGAATGGCCGACTTTCCACCGTGCGCGACCCGGCCGCCACAACCTAGGGTCGGCTCGCCCCAAACCTCATTGGCGGGCAGCAGTGGTGCGCGATAATTCAGGCGAACCCTGTTCCGAGGCTCGACAGAAATGTCATTCCGCATGCTGCGATCCGGCGCGCTGTCGCTCGTCGTCTTCTGCCTCCTGATCCCCAGCCGGCCTATTCGCGGGCAATCCGCCACCTTCGCATCGTTCGCCGGCCGCACCGGACTTCCAATCCAGCGGTTCGACATCGACTGGCCGCACTCGGCGATGGAATTCTCCGTGCGCTTCATGGGACTCTCCAACGTCCGAGGCGCGTTCTCGCAGTTCGGCGGGACAATCATGTATGACACCGCCGACGCGCGGCGCTCGACTGTATCGGTGGTGATCCAGACAAAAAGCATCAACACCAACGTCGAGTCCCGCGACAAGGATCTGAAGAGCGAGAACTTTTTCGACGCGGTCAAGTATCCGCTCATCACTTTCCGCAGCGAGCGCATCGAACGCACGAAATCCGGCTTCGTCGCCCGTGGACCTCTCACGATGCATGGCGTCACCAAACCGGTGGCGATCAGGTTCGGGCAGACTCACGGCCTGATGCGTGACGGCTGGGGCAACAAGAGGCTCGGCTTCATCGGCCATCTCTCGCTCAACAGAAAGGACTACGGAATTCTCGGGACGAAATTCTGGAACTCGGAGTTCGACCCTGGTCGCATGTCCATCTCCGACAACGTCGACATCAGCCTCAACGTCGAAGCAGAGGCGAATCAGGTTGAAAAGTGGACGACCCCAAAGGGTGACTCGGTGCTGAAGGTCGCCGCGGCACAGGGACTGTCGAAAACGTTGACGGAGTTTCGCTCTGCTGCAACGGATACGACGAACGGGCTCTCGAAGATCCGGGGCGAGGTGCTGCTAACCGTGGGAACGAAGCTCATGCACCGAAGAGATTTCAATGGCGCCGCCCAGGCATTCAGTCTTGCGACCGAGCTCGATCCCGGGGCCGACTGGGCGCACGCCGGCCTTGGCGAGGCATTGCTGATGTCAGGAAAGAGAGCGTTGGCAATCGAAAGCTTTCGCAAGGCTGTGGCGGCGGATTCGACGAACACCGTTGCCTTCGAATACCTACGACATCTGAAGAGAGCCGTAGTTCAAACCCAATGAATTCTTCGTGCTCTTCGTGTTCTTCGTGGTCGCTTCCTTATAAAATCCGCTACGACACTTTCCTCGTTTTCTTGCGCAGGAAATCCATGAGGATGAACTGGCCAAGGGTCATCGTGTTCGTGAAGTACGCCTTGCCTCGGCTGATCTCCGACACGCGCTTCACGAATTCGACGAGTGCCCGGTCGCGCGCGAGCATGAAAGTATTGATCATGATTCCCGACCGTCGGCAGTTGGCGACTTCCTTGAGCGTCTCGCCGACAACGGCCATGTCGAGCCCCATCGAGTTCTTGTAGATGTGACCGTTCGGCATCGTGAGAGCGCTCGGCTTTCCGTCGGTGATCATCACGATCTGTCGCATATCCTTCTTTTGCGCGAGAAGAATGCGCCGCGACAGCTTGAGTCCCTCAGCGGTATTGGTGTGATACGGCCCCACCTGCGCCTGCGGCAGCATCGCGAGCGGAATCTCTTCGGCAGAGTCGTGGAAGAGCACGACTCGCAGCGTGTCACCGGGGAATTGAGTCCGAATGAGATGCGTCAGTGCGAGCGCGACTTTCTTCGCCGGCGTAAAGCGATCTTCGCCATACAGAATCATCGAGTGCGAGGTGTCGAGCATCAGCACTGTCGCGCACGACGACCGGTATTCTGACTGCCGCACCATCAGATCGCCGTAATCAAGGTCAATGGGAATGTCGAGTGACCCTGTACGGGCCAGAGCGTTTTTCAATGTCTCATTGACGTCGAGATTCAACACATCGCCGAATTCGTAGGGCTTGCTCCACCCGTCGGCTTCGATTCCCGTCGCCAGATAGGGCGTGTCATGACTCCCGAAACTCGACTTGCCGAGCGAGCTCAAGATCGAGCGCAGGGATTTGTAGCCGAGGAAGTCGATGGCCTTGTCGGTGAGATTGAACTGGACTGATTTCGACGCAGCGTGAGCGAGTCCGCCGGGTCCCGTCACAGACTGGTGGCCGGCGGGCATCTGCGGTGGAGCGTCGAGACTCAGGTAACCCTGTTCAGCGAGACGTTTGACCAGATCGTCGAGCAGCTTTGCGAGCTGGTCTTCGGTATCCTCGTCGCCGTCGCCGCGCAGCGCTTCGAGCAGCTCGGGCGTGAACTGTCCACTCTGGATGAGCGCGTCGAGGATTGCCTGCTTCAGCGCTTCGAGCGAGCGATCGGCGTCTTCGTTGAAGTCGCCCCATGGGTCGAACTGGCTGCCGCCGGCGAAGCCCGATTGCAGCAAAAAGTCCGCGAGCTTTCCGAGCAGCGCCTGGAGATCAACGGCGTCGGCCATCTCGGCGCTGAAGCGAGAGTAGGTGTGCGACCGCATGCCGAATAATACAGTCGGAACATCGGGCGTGTATAATCCCAGCAATGCCGGAAAAGGCGCAGTCTCTGAACCCGTTCCGGGTGCTCGTGGCGCACCGGAATTTTCGCCTCTTCTGGATTGGCCAGACTGTCTCGCTGATCGGAACGTGGATGCAGCAGGTAGGGCAGGGATGGCTCGCACTGGAGCTGTCGAACAGCGCGTTCGTCGTCGGCCTGGTGTCTGCCGCTGGGTCGTTGCCCATTCTTCTTTTCTCGCTCTACGCCGGCGTGATCGTGGATCGCCGCGACAAGCTGCGCCTGGTGACCATCGCGCAGGTGTTGTTGTCGATCGAAGCCGCCGTGCTCTGGTGGCTCGTGTGGTCGGGGCATATCACGATTCCAACCCTCGTAATTCTTGCAGCGGTCCAGGGCCTTATCAGCGCCGTGGAGATTCCAGCGCGACAGTCGATGATCGTCGATCTGGTCGGGCGAGAGGATGTAGTCGATGCGATTGCTCTCAATTCAGGCGGCTTCAACCTCGCGCGAATTGTTGGGCCTTCGATTGCCGCTGCGGTCATTGCCGGAGCGGGGCTGGCTTGGTGCTTCGGGATCAACGCGCTCAGCTACATAGCGGTGATCGGTTGTCTGGCGGCGATCAAGCTTCCGAAGTTCGTGCCTTCGGAGACGATCGGTGCAGCGCGCGAAGGATTTCAGGAAGGGATCGCGTATATGAGGTCTCGTCGCGACATAACCGGAATCATGGGATTGATCGCTGTGTATTCGATCTTCGGACTCCAGTATCTGACGATGATGCCAGTGATTGCGCGCGACGTCCTTCACACGGATGCCGGTGGCTATGGATTGCTCGTCACTCTTGTTGGTGTCGGTGCGCTGAGCGGTGCGCTTGCGCTTGCGGCGCTCAGCTCGCGGATCCGGCGAGGCAAGCTGTTCATGTGGGCGGCGTTTTCGTTTGCGTCGCTGCTCATTGTGTTCTCGTTTGTGCGAGTGGCAGCGGTCGCGGGCGTGTTGTTGGTGTTCATCGGGTTGACGATGATGATCAACGGGGCGCTGGCCAACGGGATGCTGCAGGCGATTGTCCCCGACGAGCTGCGAGGGCGTGTGATGGCCGCGTACGTGTTCGTTTATGTTGGATTTACGCCGATCGGGTCACTCATTGCCGGCGCGGTAGCGCATGTGGTCAACGTTCAGGTAGCGATAGGAGGCGGTGCCGCTATCATGCTCGCCTACTCGGCGTGGGCGTTCTGGAAATTCCCTGAGATAAAGCGCGTCTGACAAGGAAGCGACATTGACGAGGAATCGACCACGAAGCACACGAAGCGCACGAAGAACTTCAAATTCTTTGGGGAACAACTCGCGCGACGACGCCCCTCAATCGCCAAGGTGAGTTTAACCCCAGGAAAGAACTTGGTTGGGGTTACCAAGCAGAGGCTTGCTGTGATCTCTTCGTGCTATTTCGTGTTCTTCGTGGTCGCTTCTTTATAAATGCGAACGATTCAGTTTTGCCGAGTAGCTGCCGGTACACCCCGGACGAAAGCGATATAGTCCGTTGACGCAGGAGTGTCGCCACCGGCTCGCACTGCGGCCGCGATCTGTCCCCGATGATACGCACCATGAACTGCAACATGGACGAGAATGTCCTTGACGCTGTTCGTGAACTCGGCGCCGGCGCTGTTGCGATAGGTGATCGCGCTGTCGAGGCGTGCGTCGTCGAGCGATTCGATGAGGGCCAGGAACTCGTCCGCGTTCTGGCGCCCCAGCTCGGCGCACTGAGCGAGTGAAAGCTGCGGCCACGCAGGGACGTCCGAAGGTTTTCCGTTAATGCGGGAAAGCCAGACGTGCTCCGTCGCAACGATGTGGGCTAACAGAACCAGCGTGTGAGGCGGCGGGTTGGCCGCGTCGACGAGGCTCGCGTGCACACGCTCGTCGGCCCATTTGAGGTGCTCGAACAACCGGGGAAGGATTTCTGGCATCGCGTGATCCTCTACGAATTTATCGAAAAAATCACAATTCGGGCAACACAAAGGTGCTCCAAATGATTATATTTATTGGAGATGCGCAAAGCGCTCCGCCGGCTCCGGCCGCGGGGCGCTCGAAATATCCGGGACCTGAACCCAAGGTGAAGCTTAGATGAAAACACGCACAAAAACGCCTCAGGCGATCTACCAGCACGAGAAGAAGCGCTCTGAGAAAGAGCGGCGCGCGGTCCACAACGATCTCTTGAAGGACGCCAAGAAGGCGTTCGATCAGATGATCGAAGACGGACGCGCAGCGAGAAAGGGTGGACGTCCCAAAGGAAGCAAGACAAGAAAGGACTGAGGAGACAAGAATAAAAAGCGGCCCCAATCGGGGCCGTTTTTTTTATAGCCAGGGAATCGCCATCACTGACCTGGAGGTATCGCCGCTGTTTTCGCGATGTCCCAGCCTCCGATGCCTACGAGCTGGGTCGGGTCCCTTGGCGAGGTTCCAAACCAGATTATTCTCGAGAAAACAAACTCGATCGACGTGTTGGCGTCGTCGCCACCCGCTGTGGCGACGGCGGCTATCCGTACGTCCTGCAGCGCTATCTTGTAGAACAGTCTTCCGGCGCTGTTGTAGAGGCGAATCTCGGCGCTGTCCACACGTGCTCCCGCAGCCATTTTTTGCCAGAACCACCCAACGGTGGCGGGGTCCAGCGGCAGAGCCACCTTTATGTTTGAAAACGAGGCCTTGCCAGCCGCGGCGCCCATCGTAGCCGTGGAGGCGGTCGTCCCATTCATCCCGGCGTTCTCGAACGCTGACAACTTCAATTCTCCGGCGTGGGCACCGGCACCCGGATTTGGGTTGAGCCCCGAGATTTTCAGGTACGAAGCCTGTTGCGCTGAAAGAGACGCAGCTGCGGCGGAGAAGAGCAGCGCTACGAACCAGGCACCAGCGATTCTTTTCATGGAAGTATTGGTCAAAGGGTGGTGAAACGAAACGACGACAATCAGCTGATTCCCTTCTTGATCGCGGTCGTTACCGCGTCGGCAAATGTGTCGATCTCATCCAGTGTAGTGTAGACGTTGGGCGTGATGCGAATGCCGTTGAACTCCGGATGCAGAATCGGAGTGTTCACGATTCGATAGTTCGCCATCAACCAGCCACCGAGCTTCGAGACGTCGAGGCCCTCGACGCTGAACAGCGCAATCGCGCCCGACGTCTTTGAATCCAAGGGAGTCAACACCTTCACTCGCGGACTCTCTGCCAGCAGCCTCTTCGCCCACCGATCTCTCAGGAATCGCAGGCGCGCAACCTTTCGCTCGGCGCCGATGCCTCTGTGAAATGCGAGCGCGGCCGAGATCGCGTTGTGATTCGCAGCCGGGTGCGTTCCGATTTCCTCGAACTTCCTGATGTCGTTGTCCTGCGTCACCGCTGCCGCCATCAATGGCCACAACGCCTTCTGCTTCTCCTTCCTCACATAGAGAAAACCCGTCCCGATCGGCGCGAGCAGCCATTTGTGCAGGCTCGTTCCATAGTAGTCCACTCCAATCTCGTCGCGCGTGAACGGGAAATGCGCGAACGCATGCGCGCCATCGATCAACACCTCGATTCCACGCGGCTTCGCGAAGTCCATGATCTCCTTCACCGGCATGATCTGACCAGTGAGATTCGTTATGTGCGGAAACTCAATCGCTCTCGTTTGCGGCGTCACAGCCGCCTTGATCTGCTCGGCGATGTAATGCAGTGAAGGGGGAGGAACCTTGAAGGCAACCTGCTTCAACACGATTCCATCACGGCGCTCCCGCTGCTGCCAGGCGGTGATCATTCGGCCGTAGTTCTGATTCGTCACCACGACTTCGTCGCCGCGCTTCAGGTTGAGGCCCATGATCATGATCTCGTTGGCCTCCGATGCATTGCGCGTGATGGCCATCTCTTCAGGATCACACCCGAAATCGCGGGCGAGATCCCTCCGAACGCTTTCCACACGTGGCTCCAGCACTCTCCACATGTGCTCGGCGGGCGACTCGTTCGTGAACTTGAGATCCCGGATCATCGCCTCGAGCACATGACTCGGCGTTGGCGAAACGCCGCCGTTGTTGAGATTGATGATCGTGCGATCGGTGTCGAACGCGCGCTGGATTTCAGTCCAGTACGCTTCGTCGTCGGCTAGCTGGTCGGGACCGCGATCGCCCGCAACGACATTTGCCCGAAACAATGCG
>Ga0193751_1000909_pt1 | contig 20185 bp, 14 predicted proteins | sample L1c2metaG_FD_143050 | JGI IMG/M metagenome (GOLD analysis project Ga0193751, IMG submission 143050) | Soil microbial communities from a riparian zone of the East river system, Colorado, United States - L1c2 | ecosystem: Environmental > Terrestrial > Soil > Riparian zone | place: USA: East River... | reverse complement strand
GCCATCCGAAATCGAGCAGGAGCCGTTCCCTAGGAGACAAAGGAGGCCCTGTTACCGTGCGCTGTGCGCCAATCATTGAGGGAGTTTCGGCTGAGGCGCTTTCGGTTGTTTCGGAACCAGCAAGAGAAGTCCGTAAGAAGGCTTTGGCTGTCGCCGCACTGGCGGAAGCCGCCAGCCCTGCCTTCAAGATTCCGCGCCGTGTCCACCTCGGCATGAAGTCCTCGGAATTAAGCGGAATTACTTCGTTCCCCTAAAGCTAACTACTCGGGTCACAAACGTCAGCCTGGTCTCACCCACTTTTCCAGTGACTTCCCAACAGCCTTCAGTCGGGAAGATGAGCGAAGTCGGCAGTTGATCTTGGGACGAAAACCGTCTAGTTTCCGATTTGCCGAGCACCCCTGCCCGCTAGCGATCCCGATTCTAGCGCGAAAGACTATGGAGCCGCTTGTGAGCGAGGGCCATGCCCTTTGGCCTCAATGACAACCGCGTTGCCCACAAGTCCGTCAGAATATGCGGTCAACCGGATTTCGCCGGCTTCCGTCCCAGACTGCACGATCACTTGGGCCAGACCATTGAACACGGTGCGCTTCCATTTCACGGGTACGGCTTTTCTAGGAATACTCAGGCTCACGCCTTTGTTGATTCCGCCGTCGCCATCGCGGTTGTGCACAGCTACCGCGATGGAATTGTCGCCCGCGTGGACAAGTTTGCTTATATCGAAAGCTGGTGAAGCCTGCCAATCATGCGATTTGCCCACCTGCTGACCGTTCACATATACCCAGCCTTCATCATCGATCATTCCGAATCGCAGCATGATTCCGCCGGACGCAAGATCCTCGGCAGAAAGTTTCACGTGCGTGCGAAAAACTGCCGACGTGTTCTCGGGCATTGGACCCGATTCTGTGTTGACATCAACCCGGCCCCAATCCGCGTCGGAGAAAGTTTCGGCAATCTCCGGGCGATCTTTGGTGTCTGGAACGGTGAGCATACGCCAGTTGTTCAGCACAACTTCTTTTTGAACAGGATAGTTGAGGTAAACATCCGGCTCGTGGGAACTGGGGTCGCCATTTCCGACCCCGATGATTTTTCCGTCTCCGCTGATTTCAAACGTGACGAGATTGTCAGCAACGGGGGCGACACGGCCTTTTGCATCGGTGACTGCGACTGTGATGATGCTAAGGTCTTCGCCGTCGGGATTGATCGAAGTACGGTCGGGCGTGAGTTTGATGGTGGCGGGAGCACCGGTCGTCTCGATCTTTTCCTCTGCCATCAGCTTGCCGTCCTTGTATCCTCGGGCCATGAGTGTTCCAGGAGCATAGGGCACCATCCACTGAAGGTGAGAATTCTTCGGCATGGTTTTCCTGCCGAGGCTGGCGCCGTTGAGCAACAGCTCGACTTCATCCCAATTGCTGAAGCATCGGACGTCAATGTTCTGTCCTTCCTTGCCGCTCCAGTTCCAGTGCGGCAGAATATGGAACACCGGCTTGTCACTCCACCAGGACTGATAGTAGTAATAATCGTCCTTCGGGAACCCGGCCATATCAATGATGCCGTAATTCGCACTGATGTCGGGCCAGTCGTTTTCGCCACGGTAATCGAAGCCAGTCCAGGCGAACCCGCCGGAAGCCCACGGGCGGGCGGCATAGTAACTCCACCATGATTCAGCGGTGTTCGTATCATCGCGTGGCAGGTTTTCGGCGTCGTCGTAGGCGCTTTGATAGCCATGCGCTTGGTCTATCGCGTAAATCCCGCGAGTGGTGAGGATGCTGGCAGTTTCCGTCCCGATGTTCGGCTGTTTGGGATGTGCAGCATGGTATTCATCCATCGCCCTGCCCGTGTGGTAATTCCAGCCGCGCACATCGGTGACAGTGTTTGCGCCCGTGAACTCGTTGCCCACACTCGCGGCATAGGTCACCGAGCGGCTCGGGTCAAGCTGATGAATTAACGTCTGCATGGTGCGCGCCACGCGCGCCGCTATGGACGAGCTTTGGAGCGGTTCTTCATTCCCTATAGACCAGAGGAATACGCTGGAATGGTTGCGGTCGCGACGAACCTGGTTCTCCAGCAGCGAGAGATCCTGCGCGTCGCTGGCAAAGACCCGGCTTTCGTCCAGTACCAACATGCCGAGACGGTCGCAGGCCTCCAGCAATTCTTCGGTCGGTTCGTTATGCGCGGTGCGGATGGCATTCGAGCCCATCTCCTTGAGTTTGCGAACACGGAAGTATTGCAGCGCGTCGGGCAGCGCGACGCCGACGCCAGCATGGTCCTGATGATCGGCTGTACCCTTAATGACGTAGGGCTTGCCGTTCAGAAAAAAGCCTTTATCGGGATCGAATGCCGATGAGCGGATGCCGAACTCGGTCTCGACGCGGTCCACAATCTTTCCACCGGATTGAACGGTGGTCACCAGCTTGTAAAGCCGCGGTGTTTCGGGCGACCAGAAGGCTGGCGAAGAGACGGAGGTTTTTTGTTTCACCTCTCGAGTTTCCAATGGCGCAACCGTCGTAGTAGAACGGCTCGTAGCCACGCTCTTGCCTTCAGGATCCAGTATCTCGTAATCCACCTCGGCATCGGCTGAATTGGACTGGAAATTAGCCAAGCGGGTCTCGATATCTATTTCAGCGGGACCTTGAGGCACTTCATTTTTGAACCGGCTGTAAACGAAAGTACCGTCTGGCGCCACAGCCAACGGGGCTGTCTTCACGAGCCAGACATGGCGATAGATGCCCGCCCCTTCATAAAACCAGCCTTCAAATTTGGAGGCATCCACGCGGACCGAGACGGTGTTCTTGCCGCCGTAGTTGACTACATCTGTGATGTCGTAGCGGAAGGAACTGTATCCTCTGGGTTGACGCCCGACCAGGCAGTTATTCACGTACACCAAACTGTCGCGATAAACGCCGCCGAACTCGATCCATATGCGCTTTCCCGCATCTTCGGCGGATAGCGTGAACGTTCGGCGATACCAACCAACGCTGTTTTCGGGGAAGCTGGGCCCGATGGGCTTGAAACCGTGGTCGCCGGGCGCTTTCCGGTCGAACGGGAGAGCAACGGCCCAGTCGTGTGGCAGGTTGATGCTGGCCCAGGATGTGTCATTGAAATCCGTTCTCGCTGGCCCGGTGCTGACGCAAAGATTGATCGGCGCCTCGCCCGTCCCCCATTCGTTTCCCAGATGGAATTTCCAGCCAAAATCCATCAATAATCTTTCACGTGGGCTCTGCTGAGCGCGCGCTGGACTCAAGACCGCAAGCACTACAGCCAGTGCGATCGAACACTGCACCATACAACCCATCAAGCTATTTTTCTTCATTGCAAGCCTTTTTTGCTTATAACAATTTATAGTTCCGAATCGCCTACTTTGGCTCACTCGTACCCGTTCCAGACACAGTGGTACCGCCTGTATCGAATAGCTGGAATTCACGAACATGTGCCTCGGCTGAACTGGAAAGAATATTGAGGCGCACGCGCGACGTGGTCACCGGTCGAAAGCTGTCGATCCGCTTATGCCCGATTGCGTGACCTTCCACGATGGTTTTCCACTTGCTGTTCGTCCAAACTTCAATTCGGTAATGCTCGATGTGCTGACCATCATTCAGCCACTCCATCGTTAGCGCGTGATCGAACGTTTGCGGTTTCCGAAAATCAGCTTCGAGGATGGCGTGATGGGATCCTAGCGGCGCAGACCAGAACGTATCGGGATCGCCATCGAACGCGGTTTCATTGGCGCCGTTCGGAATGCGCTCTTTTGCAACCAGAGTGTCGGAATACCGTTTGCGAATGGCGGCTCCGAACTCTTCAAGCCGCTTCACATCGGCATCGGGGAGCAAGCCCCGCCTGTCTGGAGCGAGGCCGAGCATCAACTGGCCGCCGCGACCGATCGTCTGTTCATAAGTCGCGATCAGCTCATCCAGGGATTTGAGCGTGCCTTCGTCATTTGGGTGCCAGAACCAATGCTCCTTATGCAGGGGCGTATCGGCTTCCACGGGCCTCCAGCGCAGGTAACCATGGCGATCGAGCACGTTCCAGTTTTCGTAAGGAATCGTGCCGTCCTCATTCCCGGCCCACCGGATATCACCGTACTCGAACAGCGCGGCATCGGCAAAAACGAGCGTGTTCGGCTGCTTGATACGGAGGGTCTCGATAATGCGCGGGAAGTTGTAGACATGTCCTTCGCTGCCGGCTCCGTCCAGCCAGAACTCCACCAGGTCACCGTAGTTCGTGATCAGTTCCTGCAATTCCGCGATGTAGTAGTTGTCGTACTCAGCGGAATTTTTGTATCTTGGCTCGTGCCGGTCCCACGGGGAAAGATACACGCCGAATTTCAGACCAAACTTGCGTGCGGCATCCGAGACTTGCCGCACCACATCACCGTGGCCATTTTCCCAAGGGCTGCTCTTCACGCTGTAATCAGTCTGTTCCGTCGGCCACAGACAGAAACCGTCGTGGTGCTTCGCCACCAGGACCACATACTTTGCGCCAGCAGCTTTGATGGCCCGCATCCATTGCTCAGCATCGAATTGCATGGGATTGAATACTTGGGGGCTGGCCGTGCCATCTCCCCACTCCCGGTCCAAGTAGGTGTTCGTCCCAAAGTGGATGAGGACTCCGAACTCGAGGTCTTGCCATTCCACCTGCTGCGGTGATGGCTTGACATCAACGAAGTTCTGGGCATGCGCAAGCGATGCCGCGAAGGCGAACACAAGCGCCATTGCGATCATTCGGAGACGATACGAGATGCCGGAAGTGATCAAATTTCAGCCTCTCATCGCGCAAAAGTGAGCACAAATTTATTTCACCGCGGTTCGATGCCTGACAGCGTCACAACAGGGTTAGTCAACCGACGTTTCGCCAGTCGAGAATCACTTTTCCACAGTTCCCGGAGCGCATGGCTTCAAAGCCTTGTTCATAATCGCAGTAGGAAAAGCGATGGGTGATCAGCGGAGAGACGTTCAGACCGCATTCCAGCATAACCGTCATCTTGTACCAGGTCTCATACATTTCGCGGCCGTAGACGCCCTTGATGGTCAGCATACTGAAAATGACCTGGTGCCAATCAATGGCCATTTCTGAAGCGGGAATGCCGAGCATCGCAATCTTGCCGCCGTGGCTCATATTGGCAAGCATCTCTCGGAATGCGGCTGGATTGCCCGACATCTCCAGACCCACGTCGAAGCCCTCTTGCATCCCGAGCTGCTTTTGGACTTCGTTGAGAGGTGTCACTCGCGTATCCAAGGCCAGAGTGACTCCTATCTTCTCGGCAAGGGCCAGGCGATAGGGATTAACATCGGTAATCACGACATGCCGCGCTCCTGCGTGTCGCGCCACGGCTGCCGCCATGATCCCGATCGGCCCAGCCCCGGTCACGAGTACGTCTTCTCCGAGCACGGGAAAAGATAGTGCGGTGTGGACGGCGTTGCCGAGCGGATCGAAAATCGCCGCGATCTCAAGTGCGATCTTGGCATGGTGCCTCCAGATATTCGTCATCGGCAAAACGATGTATTCGGCGAACGCTCCGCTGCGGTTTACTCCCACGCCTTGTGTATGCGCGCAGAGATGCCGGCGGCCGGCGAGGCAGTTCCGGCAGCGCCCACAAACTACATGGCCTTCGCCACTGACGAGTTCTCCAGGATGAAAATCAGCGACATTCGACCCCACTGCGACCACTTCTCCAACAAATTCGTGTCCGATAACCATAGGCACTGGAATCGTTGACTTTGCCCATTCGTCCCATTCGTAGATATGAAGGTCAGTGCCGCAGATCCCAGTGAGGAGAACTCGGACCTTAACATCGTTGATACCTAGTTCCGGCTCGGGAACATCTTCGAGCCAAAGACCCCGACTGGCCCGGTTTTTTACAATCGCTTTCATACGATGCGACCTTCGATCTGCGCCCTCCTCGACCGATCCTCTCGTTCGCCAGTGGTTAACTGTACGCACTCGATTCCTGAAGGACTCGACGAAAGACCGCGACCACATTCACCGGCCTGCCTTGGGAACTCATTGTCCTCACCCGCTCGACCATGGAGAGCTCGCACTCATGATCAATCACAGGACCTTTTCTCGGCAACGGCGAGTTGGAACGGCTTTCTCAGCAGTTAGACTAATTCACTGTCAGGCTCTCGATCGCGGATCGGGAGGAATGGAACCGATCCAGTGCAATCACACGAAACCTACTGCACATTAAGGCCAAACTTCAAATAAAACGCGATGTCAACACACGGAGATGCTAAGTTCTTCGCCCAAATACCGCATCATGCCGCGCGAATCTTCGATGGCAAGCAATTGTTCACGAAAGTCTTCATTCATGAGCTTCCGCGCGAGTTTCGAGAACACCTGCATATGGCCGTTGGCAATCTGCGGCTCCCGCATAGCAATGAAGATGATCATGTGCACCGGTTCGCTATCTACCGATCCCCAATCAATTGGCTCGCGGAACCTAAGCACACCGACGGAATTCGCCGTAACCGCATCGGTTTTGCAGTGCGGGGTAGCAAAACCGAAACCCAATCCCGTAGAGTACACGGCCTCGCGGGCCCACAGGGCTTCTTCCAGTTGCTGACGATTTTGCGTTCGCCCGGCGATGTAAACACTATCAACAACCTCCTGCATCGCCTCTTCTTTGCTCCTGCTGTCGCTGTCCAGTCGAATGAGCTCCTCGCTTAATAAGGGCTGCGCAGAAGGCAGCCGCTGGGGAAAGGCAAGCAAGCGGTTGATTTCGCCTATTTCGCGGCATGCGATGACTTGAGTAAAGAGCGACTTGCAGTCAGCGGTGGAGAGTTGCGGAACGGCGCGTTTAAGCTCCGGGATTTTGACGGCAGAAACACTAATTTCGTCCAGCCCTAACCCAAGAAGCAGCGGCAAGTAGCGCGCATCGGATGCCATTTCCCCGCACATTCCTACCCACTTCCCGGCCGCGTGGATTTCGTCCACTATCCGCTTGAGAAAACGAAGAAATCCCGGATGCAGCACATTGGAAAGTTCTGCAACCCTCGAGTTGTCGCGATCGACCGCGAGAAAATATTGGGCAAGATCATTCGTGCCAATGCTGAAGAAATCCACTTCTGCGCAGAGTTGGTCCAGGATAAACGCAGCGGAAGGTACCTCCACCATGATGCCGATCGGTATATCTGGCTGGAACGGGATTGTTTGGAGCTGAAGATGTTCCTTCGCCTCAGCGATCTCGGCTTTGAACTGAAGGACTTCTTCCAGGGATGAGATCATCGGCACCATGATCTGGATGCGGCCGTGAGCTGACGCACGTAGAATGGCTCGCAATTGGGTCTGCAAGAGTTCGCGGTGATCCGCATATATCCGCACACCACGATATCCGAGGAAGGGGTTATCTTCGGATGGGAGGTTCAGATACTGCGCGGCCTTGTCGCCTCCTAGGTCTAACGTTCGGATGATGACCGGGCGCCCAGCGGAAAGTCGAGCGGCTTGCGCGTAAATCGCGAACTGCTCCTCTTCCGATGGCGGCCGCTCGCGCTCCAGAAAGGTCATTTCTGTCCGAAACAATCCGATTCCGTCGGCTCCGTTTTCGATTGCCAGCCTCAGCTCCTCTGCCGACGAGGCGTTGGCTGCGATTTCCAGGGTCTTACCGTCTCTTGTAATCGCTGGGGCGCTGAGATCATCTGCCAGAAGCTCCCGTTGCCGTTCGAGTGTCCTTTGTTCACGCTCATAGAACCTTTGCACTGCCGCGGGAAACTGCGGGATGACAAACCCCCTATTTGCATCCACCACGACTTCCTGTCCGGGCGAGAACATTAAGCGCGCATTCTTTACTCCCACCACAGCGGGAATACCGTGCGAGCGCGCCAGAATGAGCGCATGTGAACTCGCACCCGAATACTCCAGCACAATAGCCTTCAACCAACGCCGGTCCAGCGCAATCAGCTGCTGTGGGCCCAGAGTTTCCGCGACGACAATCGAGGGCTCCTGAAGGGGGAGAACCGTTTTCTGAAGGTCTACCCCGTAGATCTCATCCAAGAGTTGCACGGAGATTTCCTCAACGTCGGAGGCCCTCTCGCGTATGTATTCACTCTCAGAATGTCGCAGAAGATCGATGAAGAACTCACCGGTTTCCACGACTGCATGACCGGCAGATTTGCCTTTGGAGACCTCTTCCGTAAGTTTTCCGGCGAGAAGGACGTCGTTGGCCATGGCCAGATCGGCTTGAAGTACAGCCTCTCCAACGGGTGAGCTTGAATGCGTGAGTTTCTCGCGAATGCGCTCACGAACCGCTGCAATAGCGAGCCTGAGTCGTTTGAGTTCTTGCTCGGGATCCGTTGCAATCTCCGCGGTCAACCCCTTCGGCAGGGACATAGCGCTCACAACGACCACTTTGCCGTGGGCAATACCAGGGCTGGCTGACGATCCGAAGTAGCAACTCATCCCTGCAGCCTGGAGAACACGTGGCATGCTGTTACGAGTCTGCGTGAAGCTTCCCGCGAGGGGCACATCGCAACTGGGGAGCACCGCCTCGACAAATCGGCTCAGCGCTGTGTGCGCGGACTGCTTATCCGTCCCGCTTACCTGAACTAAGCAGCGGTCGCCGTGCCGGATGTCTGCCGAAATGATTGACAGCACGCTTTTCGCATTGGCCTCCCTGCGGTTCCGCAAGTTTGTCAAAGCGCATTCGGAAACGAAATTGTTCGCCACCCCAGCGAACTGGCTTGCTGGCCGGGCATGGATGCCCGCAGATAGAGGACAGACGAACGCAAACTGCAGTGACGTGCTGCTGAGTTCTGGTGACATATCTAGACTTGGATCTTCCTGAAAATGCCTTCCGGATTTTTTAGAGCCTCTTGTAGCGGAACCTGGATGACTTTTACTCCGTTGAATCGCTCCCGCCCTTCCACTTCAATATCAACGGCAAAGATCGCAATCTGCGCCTGGTGGATGTCGCTCTCCGTCAGCTTGTTTTCAATACCCATGGCCCCTTGCGTTTCTACTTTGATCTCGTGGCCGAAATTCTTGGCGATCTTTTCCAGTCGTGCCGCGGCCATGTAGGTATGGGCAATACCTGTGGGACACGCAGTGACGGCTACGATTCTCATATGGTCTCCTTTAGGCCATTTTTGCCGCGATTGCTGCGGGCTTTCAGAAGGTTAATGCAAAGGGCTGTCAGTATCGTACCTGTGACGATCGCCAGCACGTATGGAACACGATGATTTATTCCAAACAGGACAATCGGACCACCGTGGGGCGCAGGATCGCCAACCCGGTAGACCATGGCGATAACCGACGCCACTGCCGAACCGATCATAATGCTGGGAATAACCCGCACCGGATCGGCCGCTGCAAAGGGAATCGCACCCTCGGTGATCCCGATCATTCCCATGGCAATTGCCGCCGAACCAGCTTCTCGTTCTTCTGTGCTCCAGAGCTTTTTCCGCATTAAGGTCGCAAGCCCCATGCCCAGCGGAGGCGTACAAATAGCGGCGGCGCAAGCGCCCATAATCTGATTGTTGCCCTGGCTAATCATGGCGGCGCCAAAGAAAAAGGCGGTCTTGTTAATCGGTCCGCCCATGTCAAATGCAATCATCGCGCCTAAGGTCACCGCTAGCAGAACGCTATTTCCGGTGCTCATGCTCTGCAAAAGAGTGTTCGCACTCTGCATCAGCAGAGCAATTGGTGCGCCCAGCACTTTGATCATGAGCAATCCTATGAGCGCACCGGAAAGTATGGGGATGACGAGAATCGGCATCACCGGCCGGAGATACTTCGGAACAGGTATTTTCTTAAATAGTTCTACAATGTAGCCTGCTAGCAGACCGCTGAGCATGGCGCCCAAGAAGCCGGCTTTGATTTGGCCGGAAAGATAGCCACCCAAAAACCCTGGAACCAAGCCTGGTTTCCCCGCGACGGAGTAAGAGATGTACCCGGCCAGCACTGGCAACATTAAATTCAGCGCCGCTGTGCCGATGTCCAGAATGACCTTCAGCCGCGGCGCATGGGAGAAGTCCGGGCCCGTCGGCGTCATCGCAAAAGCAATGGCCACCGCGATCAGAATGCCGCCGCAGGCGATGAAGGGAATCGCAAAGGAGACACCCGTCAGCAAGTGCTGCCGCAAGTTTTGAAGCGCCTTAAGCATGGAGACCTTGTGCTGTAAGCGGAGTCTCTTGCGCTAAAGCAAAAAACTCGCTTACCGCTCCTTTGAAACCCTCCATCGTCTTTCTGTTCCCGCTCCGCGAAGGCATAGCCCCGTAGTATGTGCGATTAGTCCTACTCCGTCAAACGGGAGAGATGAAACGTTTGTTGTACTCAGATAACTTTTTCAAGGTCCGGCGGCTTTCAACGCGTTTATTTTCTGAGGGTCTCCGGCCACACGCACCCCGCTGATCCTCGCTTTTGATCCACCGATGGCACTTTGCGCACGATACTCGGTCGGAGTGACCTTGCAGGTCTTCTTGAAGACCCGGCAGAAGTAAGCCGGGCCGCTGTAACAACAGTTAGAGGCGATCTCCTTCAGAGTCATGCTGTAATTCTGCAACATGAATTTGGCCCGATTCACCCGCACCAGGTTCAGGTAATCGTTGAACCGCATAAGTCCTTCCCTGCGGAATAACCGCGACACATGATTCGGGGCCAAACCGAAGTGCTGTGCCACGCTCTCACGCGTAATCGGGTTCTGGAAGTTCTCCTGCACATACAAACAAATCGACTCATAGGTGCGAACGGCTTTGCGCGGTCGCTGCTTTTGCGGAGACTTCAGCAGCCGCAGACAGGCGTGGAGCAGCGATTCGGTCAATAACCGGGCAAGCACACCGCCCGTGCGGTCTGCGGCCAGAACCATCAGAGCCGCCAAAATGCTGTGCGTCGGAACGTCGTAGCCGCCATCCACGCTGGCCTTTATCCCGGTCGAGGGCACCTGGGTACCGCCTTTGTGTCGCACCAGGCTCAACCCGATTTGCTTGACCCCAAAAAGAAATGTGATGACATCCACATGGCCCGACCAATCGGGTTTGTTCCAGGCGTGGTCGGGCACAAAGACCGCGTGTCCGCGAATAGGCCGAATCGTTTTTGTGCGACCTCCGTGGGCGATTTCCATCGTATGACAACCGGCAATGGGAATCGATAAGCGTGGAAAATTTGTGATATAGGCCAGTGCGGGCGGGACTGCGCTTCCATCACTGAAATGCACCTGCCGGATTCTGGTTTCGCGAAGATATGTTTCCAATTCGCGAATCACGGTTTGAGTTGCGGGAAGGTGCGTCTCCCTCGATCGTGAGCCTGGTAGATTCACAGAAGGTTACGTTAGTACAAGTAATGTTAAATGTCTACTGTATCTTTGCGTTGACTCCTAAGCTGATGCTGCCGCATACTTCGTGACCAATCGCTGGATTGGCATGAGCGCGTCAGGTGCGAAGGGGCCCGTTCAGCCGACAAAGATTTCTTTCGTGATTTGAACTCGAAGTTCTAAGGAGCTGGAGATGAAAACGCCTTCAATTTCCGCCGTTTTGCAGCTGTGCGTGAGACATGGTCGCTTGGTCGCTGGGCTGGCCATTTGCTTGGCTGTTCTCCTCTGCCCGTGCGAAGTGCGTGCGCAAGCGGTTAGCAGAATTAACGGCTCAGTAACTGACCAAACCGGTGCGGCCGTTCCGGACGCGAAGGTAACGGTGACGAACGTGGATACTAACGTGTCCCAGACGATCGTTACTACCTCTGCCGGCACCTATCTGGTCATCGACCTCGTCCCCGGCACATATATTGTTAAGGTCGAGAAAACTGGGTTCAACTCCTTCGTTGCCAAGAATGTCAGCGTGGTGGGTGGGGCGACATCCACTGCCAACGCCACTTTGGCGGCGGGCTCATTCACGGAGATAGTTGAGGTTGTAGCTCCCGCGGTTGCTTTGCAAACCGAGCAACCGGAGATCGGTACCACGATAAACGAGACGCTTACGCAAGAGCTTCCGCAGTTGATTAGTGGTAATAACCGTCAGATTGACAATTTTATCTTTTTGGCGCCCGGCGTCACCGGCAATGGATTCAGCCACCGGATTAACGGAGGCGTGGACCAGCAGACCGAAGTCATGTTCAATGGCGTTCCCGAGGCCTTTTCCGAGACCGCCGGCTTCACATTTTGGAATCAGCCGCCTTACGACTCGATAAAAGACGCGGATATTCTGACGGGTACGTTTTCGGCGCAATACGGTCTGGGTCAAGGGGTCGAGCAGTACCAAATGAAATCCGGGACCAATGCGATCCATGGCGACGGTTTTTTCTTGTACAGGGACGATAAGCTTCTTGCCGCACCCGGCGCGTTTTTGGATATAAATAAAAACAACAATAACGTGCTGGACCAACCCAATAGGAATATCCAAAGCAACTGGGGATTTTCTGTCGGCGGACCGGTAGTATTGCCCAAAATCTACAACGGGCGAAATAAGACCTTCTGGTTCTTTAGCTACGATCGGTTCAGGCAGACCTTCGTACCCAGCCCTGTCACCCTTCCATCGCCGGCGGAACTCTCAGGTGATTTCAGCGGTTTGGTCAACCCTGGTAACGGCAATTCCATACCCATTTTTGTTCCCATCGCCTGGGCCTCCAACGCGTCGCTTATCCCCTCGGGCTGTTCGGTTCCATCAAGCGGCGTTGGTAGTCCAGGTACCCAGTGGCCCGGGAACAAAATTCCGACCAGTTGTTTCAGCTCGATTTCCGCGGGCCTGCTGAGCCAGTTCCCCCTCCCGGCACCCACCAACACCTCGCCGACAGCAGTCCCCAACTTTACCCCTACCACCACATCCCTGAATCTTCAAACAGACCTCAGCGTCAATATTGACCATAACTTGACCGAGAAGCAGGCCATCCATGGCCTTTATTGGCGCCAGTTTTTCCCGCAACCGAATAGCGGTGATTGGGTAAATAGCCCGCTCAGTGACTTAAACATTACCACCGTCCTAGGGCGGGGCGTGGATATCACCTACTCCAACGCAATCAGTTCCCATATGGTGGCGACCGGTGGTTTTCTGTATGTCTATCAGGCCAACGACTTTTTGCCGCCACACATTCTCTCAAGCCCTATCGCCCCCGTTCCGCCTTCGGGATTAGCACAGCCCCTCACTTTTCCGAGCATTAGTTTTGGTGGCGGCGGATGGGAGCCACAAAGCTGGGGACCTGGGAACGGCCTGTCGTCCACCATCAATCACAAAACAGGACTTTCATGGATGGGTAATCTGCTCTGGCAAAACGGCAGGCACACCATCAACATCGGTGCGGATATCCGGAAGACACATCAAGATGACTTCGAATGCGGCGGCTCCGGCGGCCAGCCCGGTTGCTCGGGACTACTGAATTTTACCTCTGACGTCACGGCAGACCCCAATGAAATAGGTTCTTTTGGCACTGCGCCCGGCACGAACACCGGGAATGGTTTCGCGAGCTTCCTGCTCGGCAATGTGACTTCGGGCGGCAGAGGTGGTGCGGGTAACACCAACCTCAGGAACACCTATGTGGCTCCCTATTTCCAAGATGATGTTCAGATCATGCCGCGCCTTAAGGTCAACTGGGGCGTGCGTTGGGATTTGGCATTCCCCTTCACGAATGATTTCAAAACGAACCAGCTTACCTACTTTGATCCTAACGCGGTCAACACCGGCGCGATCAACCCTCTAACCGGTAAGCCGCTCCTGGGTGCAATGGCGGAGCAGGGGACATGCTCCGCATGCAGTGGCTGGAGCACTCAAAACATGGACTGGCACCATATTAGCCCCCGAGCCGGGTTTACATATCAGTTGAACAACAAGACCGTGTTGCTGGGCGGCGCGTCCTGGTACTGGCTGGATACGGGGTCCTTCGAATATGGCGTCAACAAGGTTGCGGTGAACTACGGAAATAACCTGAATGGCGTTGTGTCGATTGGCCAGCCTGGACCGCAGATTCCCGGCTTTGGTCAATGGGATACAAATCAGCTCCCCCCGCTGCCAGCGCTTGGCTTTAGTCCAACCTTCTTTAACGGCGTAGCTATTAACGGTTTCGCGCAGGTTCACGAGTTGCCCAGGCAGGTCAACCAGGCTTATGATGAGCAATTTGTGATAGGTATTCAGCGTGAGCTGCCCTGGAACATGTTTCTTTCGGTTTCTGGCGTGCACACGCATGACATCCACTTGCCGGCTACGTTGCAATCGGGAAAACAATCGCTCGACTACAATTTCGTGAAATCGGTTTGCCCACAAGGTCCCAGCGTCACGGTGACGACCGACTGTGTCCTCGCCCAGCCGTGGACCTCTTCGGCTGCCCAGACGTTTATGGCCAGTCAGGGTACCTTCGGTCAGGTCACGTATCCCACGGGTGCCTGCGGGAACCCCGGGGGGCCCGTCACGTACTTCGCCCCCTATAATAATTTCTGCCAACAACAGGGAACGGGAACCCAGCTTTTCGTGGCGGAACTTCCCTATCCGCACATGCCTTTTGTGACCAACAACTTTGATACTTCGGGAGCGGATAAATACAATGCCCTTCAGGTGAGCCTGCAGAAGCGCACGGGCGGCGGGTTAACCTACTTGGTGTCTTATACCCTGTCGAGGTATATGACAAATACAGACAGTGGTTTCTCGAGCTTCAATTTCAGAGGTCTGAACCCGAAGAACCCTAACGCAGAATGGTCTGTGGGCGCTAATGACCAGACCCACGTGCTCACCATAGCCGGGGTGTATGAACTGCCGATTGGCCCGGGGAAGAAATTCTTGAACCAAGGCGGCACGGTTAGGAAGAACTTGCTCGGCGGTTGGAAGTTTTCCACGGTCAACTATTATGAGAGTGGCACACCGCTCGGCACGGTCGCCTGCGCTGACCAGTTCGACTGCGATCCTCTAATCGGAAACATCTTTGTGGCCAACAAGCCGAATCTTGTATCATCGAATTTTGCGATCAACTGGAACAACTATTACAAAAAGAAGCCATCAATTAATACCTCGGCGTTCGCTTTTCCGGGAGATTGGACGATTGGCAACGGGGCGCCCCTGTATAGCGGCCTGCGGGCGCCGCCGTACTTCGATGAAGACATGTCACTCTCCAAGAAGCTTTTCTTTGGCGAGCGGTTCAGCAGCGATTTGACCATTCAATTCTACAACGTGCTCAATCGGTTTCTACTGAATAACGGCCCCGTCAACGGAGCTGGCATGAATTGCTGGCATGGCAACGTCTCGGATCCAAATTTTGGCAAAGCCTACAACTCACCAACGACCCCATGTCAGGGTAACTCACCTAGGACAGGGCAGCTGCAACTCAGGGTCTACTTCTAAATCGAGCCTGGGGCCGAAGACTCTAGACTTCGGCTCCGTGGACATTGTAAAGTCGGGGCATCGGGTTTCTGGGTTTGCACTTGCAAACCCAGAAACCCCGAGGTTCCCGGCTTTTCCTTTTGGAGGCGCGATGAAGCGGACGAATTTCCTTCTCGATTCGAAAATATTTTCAAAACAACTTGCGCTTCTCCTGGCGCTGCTTCTGGGGTCCACTCTTCTTTTCGCCGGAGACAAGCCCTGGAAGACCAAACCCTACCAGCAATGGGACGAAAAGGAGATTCAAAGTATCCTCACCGATTCACCCTGGGCGCGGGTAACTCCGATCCAGCGCACATGGCTTCCGGTTTCAGAGAAGGAGGTTGCACCCGACCCCCAGATCAGCGGTGGCGTCAGACAAATGTCCGCCGGGGGCGGCCAAACTGGGCAAACCGGAGGAGGTGCAACCACTCCTGTACGAGCTGGCGAGGGCTCGTGGAGGGAGCTGAACGTTTTTATTTATTGGCAATCATCGCGCGTGATGCGCGCCGCCACGGCGCGCGAGGCTGTTCTGCACGGCGAAAAGGTGGAGGTCGAAAAATATGCCGGCGCGCCCCAGAGCGAATATCAGATTATTCTGCGCATGGAGGACATGACTCCGTTCGCACAGCATAACGAGGAGTTTTTCCAGAGTAGCGCATTTCTTCAGATGAAGAAGGGCAAGAGCAAGATCTCCCCTAGTCATGTCGTTTATGAACGCAACCCGAAGGGAATGATTCAGGATGCCGTCTTTTTCTTTCCCAAAACTAGTCCTTCCGGCCTTCCCGCGGTTTCCGGCGACGAGACGGACGTGCAGTTTTCTTGCAAAATTGCGGACTCGACGGTGCGCGCCGATTTCAAGCCGCGGGAAATGCTGGATCAGTCCGGCCCTGATTTGTGATGGCGTGTGCCGGCCACAAGGTACGCGCTGTTTTCCTTTTGAGGGCTGCGCAGCCACCGTCCTATAATTGCAGAGAGGGAATTTTCGGTGTCCTCTGCGCTCCTTGTGGAAAATCGCAGCAGCCTTCCTACGCGCACTCTTTCATTCTCGGCCTCTCGCGCTGGGCAGGGCAGTGCCTCCGGGATTTGTGCTTCTTGCCTCCCCTGCCTCATATGTTTCCTTTGCCTACTGCATGGTCCAGCAGCAAGAGCGCAAAGTTCTCCGGGCAATGCGCAGCAGGGCCCGTCTTCTACGAAGCTGGCTAGCGCGGCTCAGACGAGCGCCGGTCCAGCCGTTGCCGAAAATGCAGTCAAGCCTCGAGAATCTCCCACGCCAGATCCCGCGCTCGCTCCGGCGAGAATGTTCTTGCAACGAGGTGATCTGATCCAGGCTGAAGCGGCCACAAGAAGTTATTTGCAGGCGCACGCGGACTCCGCGGAAGCACATTTTTTGCTGGGCTTCATCCTGTTCCGAGAGATCGGGGCGAAATGGCTCGAGGCGGGGAAAGCCCAAGGCGAAAGTTTGCGCTATAACAGCGGCGACGCGAGCGGCCCTCTGGTTGAGCTTCGCGATGCGAAAGCGAAAGAATCGCTTGCGGAATTCACAGCGGGGGCGCGCTATCACGTCCCCAAAGCCTTTGATTTGAAGATCGTCGCCCTCGATTACCTCCTGCTGAAAGACTACATAGACGCCGACCACTGGCTGACGCGGTCGCTCGCATGGGATCCCCGCGACGCGCAGGCCTGGTACTACTTGGGTCGCACGAAATACAGCGAGAGCCAGTTTCCGGAAGCGATTGAAGCCTTTGCGCAGTGCTTGAAACTGGAACCGCGGGACATCCAGGCGGAAAACAACGTGGGATTATCTTACGAGGCCCTCGGCCAGCGCGACCAGGCCATCCAAGCCTTCAAAAACGCCATTGCCTGGGAAGTCGAAAGCCCGGCCAAAGACCCTGAGCCGTTCATTGAGCTCGCTCACCTTTACCTGAACCAAAATCAACCGGAAAAAGCAGTGCCCTATCTCTCACAGTCTATCGCCATTTTCCCGAGGGTATCCAAAGCGCATGAGACACTAGGAAAAGCCTACTCCCTGCTACATCGGCTCCCCGAGGCCCAGGCGGAACTGGAAAGGGCCGTTGCGCTCGAGCCGGAAACGGCTTCGTTGCACTGCATGCTGGGCCCGATCTATCGGCAAGAAGGAATGGTCTCGGAAGCCAAGGCCGAATTCGACCGCTGCGCCGCGCTGCAGCAAACGCAACCCGCAAATCCCTCAGGAATGGAACCTCAAACAGAGAAAGATACCCAGCGCCACTACTAAAGCTACGACGGCGCGCTGATCGAATACAAAGAAAGCGGTGGAGATGGCGCCGGAGCAGGCCGGCACCCACTATATGCTTGGGAATGCGTACTGGTCTCTCAGCATGTGGGACGCGGCCACGGAACAGTTTCGGGCGGAACTGGTGAATGCCCCGATGAACTGCCAGGCGCAATGGAAGCTTGGCAACATCGTTCTGGAGCAGCACGCCAGTCCAGAGGAAGCATTGGCAGATGTCGAAAAGGCTCTGGCAATTTGTCCGAACCTGATGGCGGCGCGAGTGGACCGCGCGAGAGCAGCTTTAAGGACTTAGCATCTTCCCGGCCTTCTTGTGAGGTTTTGGACTGGATCTCTCGGAACAGAACATAACCCAGCAGAAAGTGCGCATCTGCGGACGTTGGCTGGGTGTCGAGATAGTGGCGGAGAGTGCTCTCGGCTTCACCTAAATGATTGTTTTCCAAGAATATCAGGCCTGACCACGACGGTCTCTGATGTTGAACACTGCGGTGCAGTCTGGTGCTGAAAAGTCTCGGGTGTCAATGCACCGGAATGTCATCTCTACATTCCCGGCTATCTAGTTGAGCGGACGGGTACTGGCAACGTTTATTCCCGCTGGAAATAAGATCAAATCGAATGTCGGAGAGTCACACGAAAGTCACAAAAAGTCACACAGTTAGGTTCATGAAAGCACGCAGCCCTTCTGTGTCTATGAATTTACGTAATCTGGACATGAATATTGGATGATCTGAATCAGCTTCGGGTCACGAACTCGCGTGCGACGCCTCGATAGCACGCATGCCGGGGTCAGGCGAAACGTTCCTCTGCCGCCCGCATCGCAGTGGTTAGCGTAGTGGTTGCGCTCGTCCAGTGCGGACAGATTCGCGGGCGGCGTCCAAGATCTCCATGACTTGAACATTGAGCTTGCCAGATAGGGGATCTTCGACAGGCTCGTTATTACGTATGCGGTTTAGCAGGTAGGCAATGGGATTGCTCGTTTCGTGCGGCAGTGGACCGAGGGATACAGGTTCGCCATCTGGATTCGCTTGACCGCCCTCGGCTGAGGACGAACGGAAGAACAGGTCATTACGCCGGGCGAGGAGGCTTCCTTTTGGACCGAAAACATAGACGCGATCCATGCTGTAGGGCCAATCCCAGGAAGCTTCAATGATCACGGTCGCATCGGGATAGTCGAGCGTTATGGTTGCGTCATCGTCCACACGGTTGTGCTGTTCGGTCTTGAGCTTTCGCGTCCTCGCATAGACTCGCGTCGGACGTCCCTTGAGCCAGAGCGCCCACTCCGCTCCGTAACATCCGAAGTCCATGATGGCACCCCCGCCATTTTTTGCCGGATCGTACAGCCAATCGGCAAATTCTTTGGAGACACCGATCTCTTTGGGTCCATTATGGCCATACTGCACGATGATCTTCTGCACCGGACCGATTTCGCCGGATTTCACACGATGAAACAGATCGTGACTAGATGCCGTCCAGGCATTCCAGTAATTCACCATCAACTTGATGCCGGCTTGTTCGGCGAGCCGCTGCATCTCGCGTGCATCAGCCGCGTTCGTGGCCATCGGCTTCTCGGTTGAGTAATGGATGTGACGCTTGGCGCATTCGCGGAGAACCTCCAGATGCCGGTTGTTGGCTGTGGTTACGAAGACCGCTTCTGGCTTGGCCTCGTCGAGCATTTTGATGTAGTCAGGGTAAAACGTAACGCTGGCCGGGACTTGAGATTTGGCTTCGTTCACCAGAGCAGGATGAGCATCGGCAATCGCTACAAGATCTGCCCGCGGTTCACTGGCTATGTACCTCAGTAGTTCCCAGACGTGATCGTGATCGAGGCCAATGATGGCGATGCGCGTTTTCTGCACTGAAGCTGTCGATTGCGGGGTCGCGGCACACACCGTAAGCGGGAACAAGAACCAGGCAGTCAGGAACCCGATCAGCGATGACATCCTCATAATCTTGCAGTTTCCTTTCAGCGGTCCACGATTACCAGGTGCGCCGCACGAAATGCGCCTCTGTATTGAATACTCCTTTACTCAAGTCCACGGTATCCGTCGGAGCAAACAACAAGTAAGAATATTTCAAAGTCTCGGCGAGAAAGAAGCTTTCCATGTCATCCGCCTGCTTCTTGGTTTGAACATCTTCCAGCGCGGCATAGGCAACTTCAGTGCGACAGAACTTCACTAGACTGTCGAAGAACGTGTGCCCCATTTCAAGGTATTTGGGATCGTTCGTGGTGCGGTACAAGTAAAATGCGGACTCGATGATCTCCGGCCGGAGGGCGTAACCGTTATAGGCGATCTTCATGGTTGAATAGTCCAAAACCTCAGGCTCGATTCCGAACAACGTCCACATCTTGTAGGCGGAGTCCTCGAGCTTTCGGCCCCGATCGGTATCGCCAGAAAGCGCGAGGGTGCCGGGAAAGAAAGCATCCAGAGCGCCAAAGTAGGTGCTCACGCGCTTGCCCGTGTTCATGTCAACCTGACCATACCAGAGCCCGGTTGGAGTTTGATCGCGACATACTTGTTTACTGCGGCGACGCTGGCGTCCCACATCTGTTTGCAATCATTGTCGCCGAATAGAATCGAGCATTTGAGCAGGTACTCGTAATAGGAATCAATGCCACCGCCGATGTGGCTCGTAACGTCAGTCCATTTGCCGGTGT
>Ga0193751_1000908_pt1 | contig 20188 bp, 19 predicted proteins | sample L1c2metaG_FD_143050 | JGI IMG/M metagenome (GOLD analysis project Ga0193751, IMG submission 143050) | Soil microbial communities from a riparian zone of the East river system, Colorado, United States - L1c2 | ecosystem: Environmental > Terrestrial > Soil > Riparian zone | place: USA: East River... | reverse complement strand
CTGGGTCAGCAGGTCGAGCTCGGCGCGGCTCGCTTCGAGCGCGCCCTCAAGCTCGGCCTTGGCCTCGGCGAGGGTGCGCCCGCGGATGCGCGCGTTGAGGAAATTGCCGGCCTCGGTGAGCACGGAGGTGGGCAACCCCGTCGGCAGGCTCACGACGCGATTCTCGACCTGGCCGTCGTCGGCCACTAGCACCACCAGGGCGCGCTCGGGCTCGAGCCGAACGAACTCGATGTGCTTGAGCCGCACGTTGCTCTTGGCGGCCAGCACGACGCCGGCCGAGTGCGTCAGTCCGGAGAGCAACACCGACGCCTCGGTCAGCACCGCCTCCATCGACTTCGCCTGTCCGGCAGCGGCGGCCTGCGCCTCGATCGAGCGCCGGTCCGCCTCGCTCACGTCGCCGATCTCCATCAGGGCATCGACGAAGAACCGCAGGCCAAGCTCGGTCGGCCGCCGCCCGGCCGAGGTGTGCGGCGCGTAGATGAGGCCGAGCTGCTCCAGGTCCGACATCACGTTGCGCACCGAGGCCGGCGACAGCGTCATGGAGATCAGGCGCGAGATATTGCGCGAGCCGACCGGCTCGCCGGTCGCGAGATAGCTCTCGACGATCTGGCGGAAGATTTCGCGCGAACGATCGTTGAGCTGGGCGAGGCTGACCTCGGCCGAGCCGATCGGCACGTCGTGGGATATGTGGCGCAGCTCTCTCACGCACCCAGAATTGTCCATTCGGGGGCACCAATGCAAGGTTAACCGCGCGCATCGGCCCTTGTCGCGGACGAGAGGCGCCCCTAAAAGCAGCTTCATGCCGGATGGTTAAGACCCGGCCGGAGGTTTCATGCGGCCAAGCCGCCGACAGCCCGACGACCTGCGCAGCGTCACGCTCGAGCGCGCCGTGGTGAAATACGCCGAAGGCTCGTGCTTCGTGAAATTCGGCGACACCCACGTGCTGGTTACCGCCACCCTGGAGGACCGGCTGCCGCCGTGGCTCAAGGGCCAGGCGCGCGGCTGGATCACCGCCGAATACGGCATGCTGCCGCGCGCGACCCTCGAGCGCACCCGGCGCGAGGCGTCGAGCGGACGCCAGGGCGGCCGCACGCTGGAAATCCAGCGGCTGATCGGACGCTCGTTGCGCGCGGTGGTGGAGCTCGAAGCCATGGGCGAGCGGCAGATCACCGTCGATTGCGACGTGATCCAGGCGGACGGCGGCACCCGCACGGCGGCCATCACCGGCGCGTGGATCGCGCTGCACGACTGCCTCGCCTGGATGAAGGCGCGCGACATGCTGCGCCGCGATCCGCTACGCGGCCACATCGCGGCGGTCTCGTGCGGCATCTGCAACGCCACGCCCGTGCTCGATCTCGACTATGCGGAGGATTCCGAGGCCGAGACCGACGCCAATTTCGTCATGACCGGCGACGGCCGCCTGGTCGAGGTGCAGGCGACGGCGGAGAAGACGCCGTTCAGCGAGGAGCAGTTCGCCGCGCTGCTGGCGCTCGCCCGCAAGGGCATCGCCAAGCTGGTCGATCTGCAGAAGCTTGCGGTGGCGTGAGCGAGCGCCCCATGCACCGACCGATCACGGGTCGGCTCGTCATCGCGACCCATAACCCGGGCAAGCTGCGGGAGATGCGCGAATTGCTGGAACCGTTCCACATCGAGGCCGTCGCGGCGGATGCGCTCGGCCTGGACGAGCCCGAGGAGACCGGCGCGAGCTTTCGCGCGAACGCGCGGATCAAGGCGGAGGCCGCCGCGCGGGCATCGGGGCTGGCGGCGTTCGCGGACGATTCCGGCCTGGCGGTCGATGCGCTCGGCGGCGCCCCCGGCATCCACTCGGCGCGCTGGGCGGGCGCCGCCAAGGACTTCCGCCGCGCCATGGAAAAGATCGAGGGCATGCTGCGCGAACGCGACGCGTTCGATCCGCCGGCGCGGCGCGCGCATTTCGTCTCGGCTTTGTGCGTGGCGTGGCCGGACGGGCACACGGAAGAGTTCGAGGCGGCGGTCGACGGCACCTTGGTGTGGCCGCCGCGCGGCGACAAGGGCTTCGGCTACGATCCGATGTTCCTGCCCGACGGCCACGCGCTGACGTTCGGAGAAATGTCGAGCGAGGACAAGCACGGCCTGCCGCCGCGCGGACGCGGGCTCTCGCACCGCGCGCGGGCGTTCCTCAAGCTCGCGGAGGCGTGCCTTGGCGGTCGCTGACACCCTGGCGTCGAGAGGCGCGGGCAACGGCGCCGGCGCCGCGCCCGGGTTCGGCGTCTACGTGCACTGGCCGTTCTGCCTGTCGAAGTGCCCGTATTGCGACTTCAACAGCCACGTGCGCCATGCGGCGATCGACGAAGCGCGGTTCGTGCGCGCCTTCACGGCCGAGATCGCCGCGACGGCGGAACGCATTCCCGGCCGCGAGGCCGCCAGCATCTTCTTCGGCGGCGGCACGCCCTCGCTGATGCAGCCGTCGACCGTCGGGGCGATCCTCGACGCGATCGCGCGGCACTGGACGCTGGCGCGCGACGTCGAGGTGACGCTCGAAGCCAATCCGACCTCGGTCGAGGCGACACGGTTTCGCGGATTTCGCGCCGCCGGCGTCAACCGCGTGTCGCTCGGCGTGCAGGCGCTCGACGACGGCGCGCTCGCCGCGCTCGGCCGGCTGCATACGGCGGACGAAGCGCTGGCCGCGGTGGCGATCGCGCGCGAAACGTTCCCGCGCTACTCCTTCGACCTGATCTACGCGCGGCCGGGCCAGGCCGTCGCGGCCTGGCGCGAGGAGCTCGGGCGCGCCATCGCGCAGGCGGGCGATCATCTCTCGCTCTATCAATTGACCATCGAGCCCGATACGCCGTTCGCGACCTTGCGGGCAGCCGGCAAGCTCGCGATCCCGGACGACGACACGGGGCGCGCGCTCTACGACGCCACCCAGGACGTATGCGCGGCGCACGGCCTGCCGGCCTACGAGATATCGAACCACGCGCGGCCGGGCGGCGCGTGCCGCCACAACCTCGTCTACTGGCGTTACGGCGAATATGCCGGCGTCGGGCCCGGTGCGCACGGCCGGCTCGACATCGGCGGCCGGCGGCGCGCCACCGCGACGGAAAAGAATCCCGAGAGCTGGCTGGCGCTGGTCGAGGCGCACGGGCACGGCGTCACGGTCGACGACACGCTCACCCGCGCGGAGGAATCAGACGAGCTGCTGCTGATGGGCCTGCGGCTCGCCGAGGGCATCGCGCTGCAGCGTTATGCCGATCGCGCGGGCAGGCCGCTCGACCCCGACCGCATCGCCAGCCTGGTGCAGGGCGGGTTCGTGGCGACCACGGCGGACGGCCGCCTGCGCGTCACGCCCGCCGGTTTCCCCGTGCTCGATGCGGTGGTGGCCGATCTGGCCGCTTAGAGCATGATCCCGAAAAAGCCTGCCCCGGACGCGATCCGGGGTGGGTACCGGTTTTCGGAAAAGATCATGCTCAATCAATATGTCAGGTGGTTTCGTCGCCGCCGGCCTTCTCATCCACCATCCGGGCGGTGAGCGAGGAATAGATCCAGCGCAGCTCGGTGAGCGCCTCCTGGACGTCCGCCAGCCTGCGCTCGAACACGGCGATCTGTTCCAGGCATTTCTCGCGGCTGAGCCTGAGCGCGTGGCGCGACTCCTCGTCGCCTTCGGCGGCGATCATCTGGCGAATCTCGCCGAGCGTGAAGCCGAGCTTCTTGGCCTTGAGAATGACGTTGAGCCGAGCCGCGTCCTTGCGTCCGTAGCGCCGGCGGCGGCCGTCGCGGGCGGGGCGCAGCAATCCCCGGCTCTCGTAGAATCGCAGGGCGCGCAGGCTGACGTCGAACTTCCTCGCCAAGTCACCGATCGAATACGTGGGCTCGTCGGCGCCCGCGTCCGCAGGCCTGGGGGCCTCGTCGATCCAGAACACGTCGTCGGACCCGAGGAAAAGCTCGGGCGGATTGCAACTGCTCATTTCCCGGTCCCATGCGCCACCTCCGGCGTCGAGGTGCATCGCGTGACATATCGATGACGGTGGGGCAGTCGGGAAGAAATACGCGCGGGGGTCGGAGCAATTTACCGTTAAACCGCAGTTCCTTCAGTCGGTTGGGAATGCTTGCGGCTATTCGCCGGGGCCCGCCGCCGCGGCGAGGCCGGCGGCCAGCCGATCGACGATGAAGGCGGCCGGGAAGAATTTCTCCAGCTCGCCGCGCGGATTCTCGCCCCAGGCCGGGTTGAGCGCGACGAGCCGGTCGAGCGCGGCGCGAGCGCCGGCGCGCTCGCCGGCCGCAACCGCGACGAGAGCGCGCGCGACCAGCCCGAGCTGGAACGCGTCGCTGGTGAGCTGGCCGGCATGGAAGGTCGCGGCCGCGGCATCGTCGCGCAGATAGCTGCCGAGAAACAGAAAGAACTGATCGACGCCCGGACGAACGCCGCCGTCGTGGCCGGCGCGCATCAGCATCTCCATTCCCCTGTCGATCTCGCCGATCGCGACAAGGCGCTGACCGTAACCGCCGACGGACCGCATGTCGTATTTGTTGCGCTCGATCGCCTTGTCGCCGGCCGCGAACGCCGCCGCCAGGTCGCGCCGTGCAAACAAAGTGAAGAACAGCATCTCGTAGGCGCGGGCGCTTTCCGGATTGAGCTCCACGCCGCGGCGGGCGGCGCGCAACGCCCGCTCGAGCGGCGGCATGTTGGCCGCATGGGCGTCGAGGCCATACAAATATTCCCGCACGTAGAGCGCCGCCAGATAGGTGAACCCCAGGGCAAAGCTCGGATCGAGCAAGGTCAGCCGTTCGAGGCAGGTGCGCGCGCGCAGATGCTGCGGGGTGTCGAACGAGCGGAACGATTCGGCCGCATCCAGAATGCAGCGGTAGCGCGGATCGCCGGTGCCGGCGCCGAGACTCTTGGCGCGGCCGTGCGCAAAGATGACCCCGAACGGCTGAACCAGCGTTGCCGCCAGCTCGCGCACGATCGCCTCCTGGGCGGCGATGGGGTCGTCGCTTGCGGCAACGTCCAGCACGCGGGTCCACACCACGTTGCCGTCGGCCGTGTCGATCAAGCGGAACCGCAGCCGGGTGGATCCGTCGTCGTCATAGTCGGCGGCTCCGACCAGGCGATAGTCGGCGCGCGATTCCGCCGGCGTGCCGCTTCCCGTCGCGTCCCAGACGATGTTGACGAGGTCGAAGTGGGCGAACGCGTCGCTGAGCATCGCATGCAGCGATGCGGCCGAAATGCTGCGCGGCCCCGGCGTGCCGGCCACCTCGAACGGCTGCACCGAGAGGATCGGCATGCCGTTGCCGGGCGCCAGCGTTTCGCCCGGCTGCGCGCCGTCGACGGTCGTGCCGTCCGCCGCGCCGGGTGGCGCCGCGCCGCGGCGGCTGAAGGTCGGAACATAGGTGCCGCGCGGAAGCGCGATGACGATCGGATCGTCCGCGCCGGCGCCGGCGTAATAACGCTCGAGGGTCCGGCGCAGGCGGGTCGCTTCCACCCGCACAATCGGATCGATTTGCGGATTGAACCTGGAGTCGCGCTTGAGCGCCTCGACCGCGATGACATAACCCTTGATGCGGTCGCTGTGGCCGTCCAGCACCGCCTCGACGACGAAACGCAGGAACGCCGTCAGCTGCGGCGACGAGCGCATGACCTCGCTGGCGACGACACGCTCGAGCGCGGCGCGAACCTCCTGCGCGCTCGGTCGACCGTCGATCTGGCGTTCATGCTTCATCACGGCGCGGCTACCTTCACTCAGCCGTGACCAAAGCGACCTGCACACGTGCGCAAGCCGGTGGGCTGTTCGGGCCAGTCCGGTTGTGGCGCAAGCGCCGAGCAGATGATCGCTCTAATTTGCCGCATTAGCCAGAGCGACGACGTGGCCGCGCGCAACGCGACCCACTGAACCCAAACTACGTTCCAATTGCGTTAAATCGCGCGCGCGTTTTCCGCGCAATCTGCGCGCTAGTGTCCCGACTCCAAAATTCGCGGCACTATTTGTTTTGTCGCGCTCTACGTGCCCGAGCCGGTGAACGCTTTCGGGGCGGGGCTGATCACCTGGCCGCCCGACGAGGTGACGCGCAGCACCGCCAGCCCGCGCTGGTTGGTGCCGTCGGCGCGGAAGCGGAAGATGCCGTCGACGCCGGCAAAGCCCGACGGATTGGTGAGGATCTCTTCGGTGAAGCGTTGCGGCCCGTTCGCCTTGACCAGGCCGACCACGAGCGAGACCGCGTCATAGGCGAGGGTCGCGGTGCGCACCGGATCCTGGCCGAAGCGGGCGCGGTAGCGGTTGGAGAAGCTGCGGAAGCCTGCCGTGTCCGGCGCGGCGAACCAGCCGCCCTGCATCGCGGCGTCGGCGAAGATGCGCGGGTCGTCCCACAGGCCGGTGCCGATCAGCTGCACGCGCTTGGCGCCCGCGCCGGCGGCGGCGAGCGCCTGCGCCACCGACGGGACCGCGTCGGCGCCGCCCGGAATGAACACCGTATCGGCCTGCCGCGCCGCCTCGGCGATGCGGCGAACCGATTCCTGCATTTGCGCCCGGTCGGACGGATAGCGCTCGAGCGCGATCACCCGGCCGCCCTTGCGCGCCACCACCTGCTGGAACTCCGCCTCGACGACGCTGCCGTAGGGATTGTCCTGCACCAGCCCGGCGAACGAACGCTTGCCGTTGGCGATCGCATAATCGACCACCCGGTCGACGTCGGTTTCGGGCAGGAAGCTCAACAGATAAACGCCGCGCGCCGCCACGTTGGCGTCGGTCGAGAACGCGATCATGGGAATGCCGCGCGCCCGCGCGCTGGCGCCGGCGGCGCTCACCGTGTGGGCGAACAGGGGTCCGAGGATGACCTCGACGCCCTCCCCCAATGCGTCCTGGGTCGCCTGCTGGGCCCCCTGGGCGGTGCCGGCGTCGTCCTTCACCAGCAATTGGATATTGGGGTTGGTGAACTCCGCCAGCGCCATCTCGGCGGCGTTCTTCATCGACTGGGCGGCGAGCCCGGCATTGCCGGTCGCCGACAGCGGCAGGATGAGGGCGACCTTCATCTGCCCGGTGCCGACCGTCTGGCTCGCCTGCGCCGGCGCCGGCGGCGGGCTGGGGTTGCTGCCGCCCCCGAAGCTGAACAGGTCGCCGCCCGGGAAGCCGGAGCAAGCCGCGACCAGCATGGCCGATGCGGCGGCACCTGCGATCCGCAGGCGCCTGAGCGCCGAACGCACGCGCCCGCCGGCTGGCAACACCTCCACCCTCCTCCGCAGGCCCGCTACATTATGTCCACCAACGTCATAATGTGGGCAAACCCCAGCCAAGTCAAAAACTTATGTCGCGGCAAAGTCATGACGGGGGCCGCCGGCGCCGTTAAGGTTACGCCATGAAGGCTGCGGCATGACCGCGCGAGACCGAACGGCGGCGTCCCCACGGCCGGGCGCAGCGCGCGCCTATGCGCTCGGCGGCCAGGCGGTCGCGGCACGGTCGCTCGAGCCCGGGCTTTATCTGGTTGCGACCCCGATCGGCAATTTGCGCGACGTCTCGCTGCGCGCGCTGGAGATTTTGGCCGCCGCCGACGTGATCGCCTGCGAGGACACCCGCGTCACCCGCAAGCTCACCGCGCACTACGCCATCGCGACGCCGCTCACGCCCTATCACGACCATAACGCCGCCACCGCCCTGCCGAAGCTCATGGCCCGGATGGCGGAAGGCGCGAGCGTCGCGCTGGTGGCGGACGCCGGCACACCGCTGGTGTCCGATCCGGGCTACCGGCTGGTGCGCGCCGTCCAGGCGGCCGGACATCCGGTCACCGCGGCCCCGGGCGCGTCGGCGGTGCTGGCCGCGCTGGCGGTCGCCGGGCTGCCGACCGATCGGTTTTTCTTCGAGGGATTCCTGCCCGCCAAGGAGGCGGGCCGGCGCACCCGCATCGCGGCGCTGGCCGCGATCCCGGCCACCCTGGTGCTGTTCGAGACCGGCCCGCGTCTCGCCGCGGCGCTGGCCGATCTGGCAGCCGGCCTCGGCGACCGCGCGGCGGCGGTCTGCCGCGAGCTGACCAAGCTGCACGAGGAGGTGCGGCGCGGGACGCTCGATGCCCTGGCCCAGGCGTACGCGGAGCTGCCGGAGCCGCGCGGCGAGATCGTCGTGGTGGTGGCGCCGCCCGCCGAGCAGGCGCCGGCCGGCGCCGAGGAGGTCGACGGCATGTTGCGCGATGCGCTCGCGCGCCTCTCGGTCAAGGACGCGGTCGAGGAAGTCGCCGGGCTTGCCGGGCGGCCGCGGCGCGACGTCTACCGCCGCGCCCTGGCGCTCAAGAAGGACACCGGCGATGCCGCGGCGGACTGACCCGCAACGCGTGCCGCATCCGGCGCGCCGCGCCGCGTTCGCGCGCGGCCTCTCGGCCGAAAGCCGGGCAGCCCTGCTGCTGATGGCCAAGGGCTACCGCATCGCGGCGCGGCGCTGGAAAAGCCCGGTCGGCGAGATCGACATCGTGGCGCGCCGCCGCAATCTTCTGGTGTTCGTCGAGGTCAAGGCGCGCGGCGGGCTCGACGAGGCGGCGTTCGCGGTCACTCCCCACCAGAAGCGCCGGATCCTGGCGGCCGCGCGGGCGTGGCTCGCCCGCCATCCCGACGACGTGACCTGCGCGATGCGCTTCGATGCGGTGCTGGTGGTGCCGTGGCGGCTGCCGAGGCACGTGCAGGGGGCGTTCGATGAGTCAGGATGACGGGAATAGCGAATAGCGAATAGCGAATAGCGAATGGCGAGAAGGTCCTGTTCTATTCGCTATTCGCTACTCGCTATTCGCACCTTCCGTCATCTGAGCTTCTGGAAGAAGCCGGCGACCTGGCCGCGCACGCGGCCGGCGACCATGCCGAGATCGTCGGCCACCGCCTTGACGGCCTTGGCGTTGCTGCGGGTATCCGCCGTGGCCTCGGCGACGCGGCCGACCTCCGCGACGGTCTCGATCGTGCGCTTCGACGCGATATCGGCGCTGCGCGCGATCTCGCGGGTGGCGGCGCCCTGCTCGGTGACGGCGGCCGCGATGGTGGAGGTGATGTCGCCGACCTCGCGAATGGTGCGCTGGATCGCCCCGATGGCGTCGACCGAGCGCACCGTCGCCTGCTGCATGCCGGCGATGTGCGAGGAGATCTCTTCGGTCGCCTTGGCGGTCTGGCCGGCGAGCGCCTTCACCTCGCTCGCCACCACCGCAAAGCCGCGCCCGGCGTCGCCGGCGCGCGCCGCCTCGATGGTGGCGTTGAGGGCGAGCAGGTTGGTCTGCTCGGCAATGGCCGTGATCAGCTTGACCACGTCGCCGATGCGCTTGGCGGCATCGTCGAGCGCCTTGATCTCGGCGTTGGTGCGCTCCGCCTCGCCCACCGCCTTGGCGGCGATCGTGTTCGACTGGGACACCTGACGGTCGATCTCCATGACCGAGGCGGACAGTTCCTCCGCCGCCGAGGCAATGTCGTGCACGTTGCTCGACGCCTCGCCGGACGCGGTGGTGGCGCCGTCGGTGCGGCCGGAGGCCTGGTCGGCCGCGGTGGCGAGCTGCGCCGAAGCCTGCACCATCCGCTCGGCGATGCGGCCAAGCTCCGCCACCGTCTCCTCGACCTCGCCGCCGAAGCGGTCGATTTCCGCGCCCATCTCGTCCTCGCGCTTGGCGCGGGCCTGCGCTTCGCTGATGATGGTGCGGGTGAGCTCGTCGTTGCGGCGCATGGCGTCCTGGAACACGCCGATCGAGCGCGCCAGCGCGCCGACCTCGTCGTGGCGCTCGCCGAACGGGATGGTCACCGGGGTGCCGGCGGCGACCGCCGTGGTGACGCGGGTGATCTCGGCAAGCGGCCGCGCCACCGCGCGCCAGATGATGGCGATGCCGAACGCCACCAGCATGATCGCCACGACGGCGAGCGCGGTGAGGATCAGCGAGGTGCGGTGAATGGTGCCGTCGAGCTCGGCATAGATGCCGGTGAGGCGCGTGCGGTACAGCTCTCCGAGCCGCTCGATATCCTTGTTGAGGGCGGAGCGGACGGTGCGGTTGGCGTCGTTGTCGCCCCACGCGCGGCCTTCGGCCTGGCTGACCTCGGTGGCGAGCCGCGCCAGCTCGGCGCGGAATTTGATGAACTGATCGACGCGGTCGGCGAACCGGGTGAATTCCGCCGCATCGTCCGGACGCACCACGCGCCGCCAGTTGTCCATGATGCCGCGCAGGCGTTCGTTGAACTCCAGCAGGTTGCCGGCGTATTTCCGCACGTCGCGCATGTCCGACGACATGTAGACGCCGCGCGACTCCATCACGACCGCATAGATCATGGCGTCGACCCGCTCGACGTTGAGCGCGCCCTGGGACGAATCGCCCGCTTCGACCGTCAATGCTGCGTGCTGCCGCGCGTTGACGACGGCGACGCCCGCCAGCGCCAAGGTGGCGGCCGCCAGCAGCGTGAAGATCGTATACAGCTTGGCGGCGATTGAGAGCTTCGGCAGACCGATCATTCCAACCCCACGCCCTCCCGCCCGGTTGCCGGCCGGGTCCCTGTCTTGGACAATGGCCATAATGTGTTAACTACAGGTTTTCGGGACACCTTCGGGGGAAGATATGGGGCTTGCGGTCGCCGTGCAGATGGATCCGATCGAGCGGATCAACATTCGCGGCGATTCGACCTTTGCGCTGCTGCTGGAGGCGCAGGCGCGCGGCCATGCGCTGGCCTATTACACCCCCGACCGCCTGGCCATGCGGGACGGCCGCGTGTTCGCGACCGTGCGCGCGCTGACGGTCGCCGATCGGGAGGGTAGCCACTTTACGCTGGGGAATGCGCGGCGGGCCGAGCTGACGGATTTCGACGTCGTGCTGCTGCGCCAGGACCCGCCGTTCGACCTCGCCTATATCGCCACCACGCACCTGCTCGAGCGCCTGCAGCCGCGCACATTGGTGGTCAACGATCCGGCGAACGTGCGCAACGCGCCGGAGAAGCTGTTCGTGACGCTGTTCCCGGACCTGATGCCGCCGACGCTCATCACCCGCGACCTCGACGAGATCAAGCAATTCCGCGCGGAGCACGGCGACATCGTGATGAAGCCGCTGTACGGCGCCGGTGGCGCCGCCGTGTTCCGGCTGACCCGCGAGGACGTGAACTTCGGCTCGCTCTACGACCTGTTCGCGGTCACCTTCAAGGAGCCGTGGGTCGTGCAGCTTTACCTGCCGGCGGTGAAGCTGGGCGACAAGCGCATCATCCTGGTCGACGGCGAGTTCGCCGGCGCCGTCAACCGCGTGCCGGCGGCGGACGACCTGCGCTCGAACATGGTGCGGGGCGGCGCCGCCGAGGCGACCGACCTGACCGCGCGTGAGCGCGAGATCTGTGCCCGGCTCGGCCCGGCCCTGCGCGAGCGCGGCCTCCTGTTCGTCGGCATCGACGTGATCGACGGCTATCTCACCGAGATCAACGTCACCTCGCCGACCGGCATAAGGGCGGTCAAGCGGCTCGGCGGCCCCGACGTCGCGGCGCTGATCTGGGAGAAGATCGAGGAGCGAATAGCGAATAGCGAATAGCGAATAGCGAATTGAAAGACGGCCTCTCTGGCCACTTTCTTACTATTCGCTACTCGCTATTCGCTATTCGCCTATCTGCCCATCCGCTATTCGCTGACTGTCACCGTCCCCTGCATGTGCGGGTGCAGGCTGCAGAAGTACGCGTACGAACCCGGCGTCGTGAACGTGAAGGAGAACTTGTCGTCGGTGTCGAGCGCCTTCGACCGGAACGCCTTGGCGCTGGCGACGACGGTGTGCGGAATGTCGTCCTCGTTGACCCACGTCACGGTGGTTCCGGGCTTCACGGTCAGCTGCGCCGGCGCGAAGGCGAAGTTGTCGATCTTCACCGTCACCTCGTCCGCGCGGCCGCGGACCGGCGTCAGGCCGGCCGCCGCGAGCGCGGCGGCCGCAAGCGCAACGCCGAGCAGACGCCGGCGCATTATTGTTGGTTGCAGCCCCATGTGATCAGCCCTGCAGCGGAGTGTCCACGATGGCGAGGCGCTGATCGCCGCGCTTGAAGTTGACGCTGGCGATGCCGAGCACCGAGCGCAGCTTGTCGTCCGGCACCTTCATCGGGCCCGGCGACGGGGCGGTGCCGGGCGCCGGCTGCGGGAACGCGGTCGAGCGTGCGGTGTGGAAGGTGACGTTGCCTTCGACCTTCTGCATGATCTGATGGATGTGGCCGTTGAGCACGGTCACCGAGCCGAAGCCCTTCATCAGCTCGAGGGCGCGGGCGCCGTCGTCGGTGCCCCAGCCCCATTGCTCGTAGACCACCCATAGCGGGATGTGGGCGAACACCACGATCGGGGTCGAGGCCGCCTTGCCCTTGAGGTCGTCGGCGAGCCAGGCGAGCTGCTCGGGACCCAGTGCGCCCAGCCCACCCGCCTTGAGGTTGACCACGTTGACGAGGCCGATGAAGTGCACACCGTCGGCATCGAAGCTGTACCAGCCCGCCCCCTTGGCGTTCTTGCCGTAGCGCTCGCGGTAGAGCTTGACCTCCTCGTCGATGATGTCGTGCTCGCCCGGCACGTAGTGCACGTCGAGGCCGGACGTGGAGATGACCTTGTCGGCGTCGTCGAACTCCTTCGGCTTCGACAGGTGGGTGATGTCGCCGGTGTGGAGCATGAAGGCGGGCTTCGTCGGCAGCGCCTTCACCTTGGCGATGGCCTCCTCGAGGGTGGCGGTGGCGTTGGGGTTGGCGGGCTTGTCGAAGCCGATGTGGCTGTCGCTGATCTGCAGGAAGGTGAGGCCGCCCGCCGTCTGCGCCTGCGCCTCGCCGATGATGCCAAGCGAGCGCGGCACCCCGCCCGCGACCGTCCACAGAACCCCGGCCCCCGCCCAGGTCATGCATTTGAGCACCGAGCGCCGCGAGGCGCCCTCTTCGCGGTCATAAAGGCTGTCGAGATCACTCATGCCGTTTCTCTCCGGTTGACCCAACGCGGGTTGCGCGGAGAGGAGACCGGGCGTGGCGGCGGTTTATTCCCGGGGATTTTCCCGGGCCGAAACAAGACGGAACCTCGGGGTCGAGCCTACGCGGCGATCGCGTCCGGCGGCGCGTGGCGGTCTGCGGGAGCCGGCGGCCCGTCAGGGCGGCCGCCCGGATCTTCCGCCGTCCCGCCGTCCGCCTGATTTACAGGAGAATACAGGGGCGCGGCCGCGGCGCCGTTTCCTTTGGCGGTATCACGATCGGGGGAGGGTTGATCCGGCGCCGGCGCCGGCTGCTGCCGCGCCGCGTCCTCTTCGCCGGACCGCGGAGCCGGCTCGTCGTCCAGCACGGCACGGATCTTCTTCATTTTCCAGATCCGTTCGGCGAGCTGGAGGGTCCGGTCGATCAGGCTGATGAGGCTCGCGGCCTCCTGGATGGTCAGGTTCCCGGCGCCAAGCTCGGCGGTGACCACCTCAACCGCCGCCTCCGCGTCCTCGGGCCGCTTGATCGGCGGCAGCGCGATGGCGAGCGGCCGGTTGCGTCCGGTCGGAACCGCCCGTTCCATGCACAGGCGCATGGCGGCCGGTTGACCGTCCTTGGCGCGGTCGATGACGTTCCTGACGGCCTCCTCGGCCTCGGCCTCGAACAAGGCCTCGCAGGCGAGGGTCTTCCTGTTGCGCGAGCCGGGCGGCCGGCCGGCCGGATTGCCGCTTTGACCTGGGGTGAAGCGCATGGCGGTAACTCCTTTGAGTATTAAATGTAACACTATTAGGATTATGCGTCAAGACCCCGTTTGACCTCATATTTGGCGGACGATCAGCGCCTTCCGTAATAGCTCGCAACCCATTCTTCGGACTAAAGTAATGGGTGGCGCGCCCCGTCCCCCGTTCCCTAATTGTCCTTGCCGATGCCGGGGGGATGTTGCACTTCCGTACCCGCAGGATTTTAGGGGGCGGAGCTAGGGCGTAACTTCGCCCCTTTAATAGTTTTTCGTTGCGCGTCCAGCCTCCGAAACCATAGGTTTCACCGGCTGGGAGGAAGGTATGCCAGGGGGTAAGACTTTTGAGCGCATGAGGCGCAACCCTCGGGACAACTGGAACATTAACGATATACAAAGCTTATGCCGGGAAAATGGCCTTAGTTGCGAACCGCCGCGGGGCGGCGGGTCTCACTACAAAATCAGGGGGCCCGGAGGCTTCATGTTCACCGTGCCCCGAGGTCGCAGGATCAAGCCTGTTTACATCCGAGCCCTAGTGGGATTCATTATTACGGCATGGGACGATCTACCGTGAGTGCGTATCGGATTGAGGTCATGCCGCTTCCTGCTAACGAGGGCGGGGGGTACGTGGCGTGGGCTCCGGATTTGCCCGGCTGCATGTCGGACGGCGAGACCAGAGCCGAAGCAGTTCAGAACGCCGAACAGGCTATCCATGAATGGATAGAGGAAGCGGAGCGCCAGGGAATGCCCATCCCCGCTCCGAGCAAAGTAGCAGCGTCGGCCTTCTAATCACTCTTAGCTGTTGGACGTTTTCTAGGGGGCGCAAGCGCGGATAGTGCGCGCTCGAAAGCCTCGTTGGATTCGTCCGCGGCAACTTCCCGAGCGGTTTCCTTGAACCGCTCGGATTGTCGTTTGTCCGTCAGTTCGGCTTTCTCTTTTGCTTTGCGCCGGCTTTTCCCATACGGGCACTCGCTAATGAGGCGCTCGCTTAGGCACAAGCAATCAATTTGTGTACGCATATGGCTACGCGTGCGCTCCAGACCGATTGAAAATTGACATGACCACTAAAGAAACCGGTTGCGTGAAACGCATCATTGAGCAAATCGACGAGAGCACGCCGGCCCTACCTGTCCTCCACATCGAAATCAGAACCGACCATGGCTATTATCTCGAACGGGCGATCCACGGCGTTCTCAAGCATCGCGGCAAGTGGGTTACAGGTGGCGGGGTCGAGTGGTTCAGAACGAGTGCGAAGGAAATCCTCTATATCTATGACTTTGTAACAGAGCAATCCGCGCCGCCGCCGAATACTGTCAGCAAATAGAAGCGTCGGGGATTGAATCATGGCTTGCCGTTTGCGCCGATACCAAGCTGGTTGCGACTTGGCTGGTCGGCGGACGCGATACGGAATACGCAATCGCTTTCGTCAACGACCTAAAGGACCGCCTCGCAAACCCGATCCAACTCACCAGCGACGGCCACAAGGCATACGTTGAAGCCGTCGTTGGCGCGTTCGGTAGCAAGGTGGATTACGCCATGCTGGTCAAGCAGTACGGGCCGGCCCCGGAAGGCGAACGCCGCTATAGCCCGCCGGAATGCGTCGGGGCGCGCAAGGTGGTTGTTATGGGTCAGCCGGATCGCGACCACATCAGCACGTCCTACGCCGAGCGGCAAAATCTCACGATGCGGATGCACATGCGTCGGTTTACCCGGCTGACCAACGCCTTTAGCAAAAAAGTCGAAAACCACGCCTACGCAATCTCCCTCCACTACATGTATTACAATTTCTGCCGCGTGCATCAGACCCTCAAGACCAAGACTCCCGCAATGGCCGCTGGCGTGACCGACCGCGTTTGGAAGGTCACCGATTTGGTCGAAATGCTGGAAGCTTGGGAAGCTTCGCCACATTCAAACTGACCCACCACCCGAAGCCCCGACCCTCCGCTACCCTGGCTTGCGAGGGGTCCGGCATGGTCCAGCGTGTGTCAACGGTGGCGTTCGAAGGGGTCGAGGCGCGGACCGTCGACGTGCAGGTCCAGGTCGCCGCCGGCATGCCGGCCTTCCACATCGTCGGGCTGCCCGACAAGGCGGTGTCGGAGGCGCGCGAGCGGGTGCGCTCGGCGCTGATCGCCTCCGGGCTGGCGCTGCCGGCCCGGCGCATCACCGTCAACCTGGCGCCCGCCGACCTGCCGAAGGAAGGCAGCCACTACGACCTGCCGATCGCGCTCGGCCTGATGGCGGCGATCGGGGCGATCCCGCCCGACGCGCTCGACGGCTACACGGTGCTGGGCGAACTCGGCCTCGACGGCTCGATCGCGCCGGTCGCCGGCGTGCTGCCGGCCGCCATCGGGGCCAACGGGCGCGGCGACGGGCTGATCTGCCCGGCTCGCTGCGGCCCCGAGGCCGCCTGGGCGAGCCCGGAGATGGAGATCATCGCCGGCGCCTCGCTGATCCAGCTGGCGAACCACTTCAAGGGCAGCCAGGTGCTCTCGCGGCCGACCCCGAAGGTGCGCACGGTCGACGATGAGCCGCTCGACCTCGCCGACATCAAGGGCCAGGAGAGCGCCAAGCGGGCGCTCGAGGTGGCGGCCGCGGGCGGCCACAACCTGCTGATGGTCGGCCCGCCGGGCGCCGGCAAGTCGATGCTGGCGGCGCGGCTGCCCTCGATCCTGCCGCCGTTGGCGCCGGCCGAGCTGCTCGCCGTCTCCATGGTGCAGTCGGTCGCCGGCGAGATCGCCGAGGGCGCGCTCACCAACCGCCGGCCGTTCCGCAGCCCGCACCATTCGGCCAGCATGGCGGCGCTGGTCGGCGGCGGCCTCAAGGTGCGGCCGGGCGAAGCCTCGCTCGCCCACCACGGCGTGCTGTTCCTCGACGAGCTGCCGGAGTTCGCCGGAATTATGTAGCAGTCTCACCTAGGAAGATTTCAGGTCATACTGGTTCTGAAATCTTTGAGCGATTTCCCAGGCGATTGGAGGAGCCGCCCTCGCTCCATGGCGCGTCCAGTGAACATTCCAATTTGGATGATGTGGCTCCGCCCGTTCAGCGGGACCCGTTATCCCGACCTCAATGTGATTGCACTCTGGATGCTTCCGAATCTCCGCGGTAATTAGTTCCTTTAGCTCTGCTTGGGTGCGTTCTTCTCTCTTGGCCATGGATGGACCTTTGCCGGTTGTGCCCCAAAACGCCTAGGCGTCCTCTAGGTGGATGGTCCGCGCGCCGATAGCTTCCATGCACTGGACGAAAAAGACCGCCGTGAAGCTACCGCGCGCGATCTTGTTCGATATGTTGCGCTCGTTGTCCCGGATGCCCAAAACGGCGAGTTTTTCGGCCAAATCGGCATAGCTCAGGTTCCGGCGCTTCAATTCGGCCTTTAGTAGCCCCTTGACCTGAGCCTGCCAGTCCTTGCGTTTTGCAGCCATTCTGGCACACCCTATGCGATGACATAATCATCATATATGATGTTTTTCCTATTGACAAGGGGTGCGGAAAACACTAAATTCGATGATACCAAGCATCGAATGTGGTGTTCCCGTGGCCCAACACTTCCTACTCTCCGCAGCTGCCCGGACGCTCTCCCTGAGCGCCGTGGCCCGCCTGTCGGATGACGAAGCGCGGGCGACGTTCCAACGCATCCGGTGGTCTGACAACGGCGGCGAGCCCCATTGCCCGCAGTGCGGATGCCTAGAGGTTCGCACCCTGGCAACGCGGCCGGTCTGGAAATGCCGCGGGTGCGCGCACCAATTCTCCGTCACGTCCGGCACGATCTTCGCGAACCGCAAGCGCCCTATCCGGGACTATTTGTTGGCCATCGCGATCTTCACCAACGGCGCCAAGGGCTATAGCGCCCTTCAACTGAGCCGCGACCTCGATTGCCAGTACAAGACGGCTTTCGTCCTGGCACACAAGCTGCGGGAAGTTATCGAGGTCGAACAACGCAAAATCACGTTCTCAGGCACCACGGAAAAGGAAGTCGATGGCGCCTACTTCGGCGGCCACGTGAAGCCGAAGAACGTCGCGGCGGAGCGCGTTGACCGCAGGCTCGCCGAAGAACAGACCGGCAAGCGCCAAGTCGTGGTTGTCATGCGTGAGCGCGGGGGCCGCACGCTGCCGTTCGTGTTTGGCAAGGAAAGCGATGCGCTGCCGGCGATCCGCGCGCTTGTCCCTCTCGGCTCAGTCGTACATGCCGACGAAGCCCGGTCCTGGGATGCCCTGCACGCTCATTACGACATGCGCCGGATCAATCATTCGGAAGCCTACAGCAAGGACGGCGCCAGCACGAACCAGGCGGAATCGTTTTTCTCCCGGCTGCGCCGTGCCGAGATTGGGCAGCACCACCGCGTAAGCGGTCGCCATCTTCACGCCTACGCGTCCGAAATGTCGTGGCGTGAGGACATGCGCCGCATGTCGAACGGCGCACAATCGAGCGCGATTGCCGCGCTCGCCCTTGGTCACCCGGTCAGCCGCGAATGGTGCGGTTACTGGCAGCGGAGCGCACGTCATGGAACATGAACACGTCCTAGGCGGTCTAATGAAGAAACGCGCCGAGATTGCCGGCCGGATCGAAATGCTTCAACGTGAAATCCGCGATTTGGTCGCGGCCCTCGGTCACGTCGATGCATCGATCCGGTTGTTTGATCCGAACGCGGACATTGAGGACATTAAGCCCCGGCTCCCGCCCCGCCATATCGCGTTCAAGGGGGAAGTATCCCGGCTTGTGCTCAATACCCTGCGCAAGGCCGGTAAGCCCATGCCGGTGTCCGACGTGACGCTCGCGGTTCTCGCCGGACGCGGGCTGAGCCCGGATGACAAGCCCTTTACGCGCATCCTCTCGCGCCGCGTGGGCGCGTGCCTGCGGGCGCTGCGCAAAAAGGGTTTGGTCACGATGACCCGGTCACCCGGTAGCCTCGGCCTTTGGGGGATCGCGCCGAAGCCGTAACACTGCGGGCAAATTGCCCCCGCTACGGTTCCTAACAGGAATTTATCCACAGAAATCGCGTCCAGCACCACAAGGCCCTTGCGGGGGGATATGTTCGCCCTGCGGTTTGGTGATTCGGATTCCGCTTCTCCGGTCCCGGCTTCGGCACCCATGGCGCCCTAACGCGCGGGGCGTCAAGTCGGGCGCTTCGGTGCTGGCAGACCACTTCGTCGGCCACTTCCGGACCGGAGAAGTCGGATGAAGAGCAACCACGCCGACCCTGACAAGACTGTATTTGTCAGGGAATATCTTCGTTGCAGAAACGGAAAATGGGAAACCGTGGTTTCCCATTTTCGCCGGCCGCGTTACCAGCGCAGCCGTTAACTAGGTACCCCAAAACTTGGCCCCTTCGGGGGCCTCTTTTTTTCTGCCGTTCCCGCGTGAAACACTCTGCGTGAAACACTGGGGGCGTCAGAAAACCTCTATTTGGCGGCCCTTTTTGGGGCCTCACTCCACGCGGAGTGTATCACGTGAAACAGCGAATCACCATTACAACCGGAATGAAGTCTGCGTCAATGGAGTCCGTCTAGGTGTAATTGGGCATCAATCTACGCAGACTCGTACTCCGGAAAACGGGTCCGGTTTTTTCAAAGGCGCAATCAATTGCGCTTTTGGGAGCCTCCGCCAATTGGCGGACCCTGGAGGGTCCCGCAATTGCGGGACCCTCGAAAACGGTACACAGCCGAGTACCATTGTCCGGCCGCGAATCGTCTTGGTGAGTCTGCTACATAATTCCGGAGTTCGCCCCGCAGGTGCTCGATTCGCTGCGCCAGCCGCTGGAGACCGGCGAGATCGCGGTGGCGCGCGCCAACCACCGGGTCACCTATCCGGCGCGGTTCATGCTGGTCGCCGCCATGAACCCGTGAGAATTCGTTGCCCTGTTGCCACCATTTTTCTCAGGCAAATACAATAGGTTAATTTCGACATCCGCTTGGCCGATGACGATCGTTTCAACGATCGCCTCGACGATGCTGCGCTTCTCCGCCGGCGGCAGCGACGGCCAACGGCTGTGGAGGTCGCGGGCTTCGGTGATGACTTCGTCGCGGGACAGGTAGCCGATCTTCATGAGGTCAAGCTCGGCCTGGAGTTTCGGGATCTCGTCGTCGAGCTGCTTTTGCCGGGCCCGCTGTGGCTCGTAGCGGCGGCTAAAGTCGTCGCTGTCAATCTTGTCCGCTTGATAGAGCGCGTAGATTTTGTCGATGTCCGAGCCGAGCCTTTGGCTGTCGGCTTCGAGCACGCCGACGAGCCTCTGCTTTTCGGCGAGCTCGTCGTCCGTTCGTTTCAGCTGGTTTGCGATCTCGTCGGGCGAGAAGAGGAAGCTTTTGAGCTGCTCGTGGAACACGCCTTCGAGGTCGACCACCGGGATTTTATTGCGGCAGGCCTTGCAAACGTACTTGGGGGTGTTGGAAGGCACGTACATCTTCTGCCCGCACGTGCAGTAGGTTACACCGGCAAACAGCTGTACGGCCTTCCTGGCGAGCGGCTTTTGGCTGGCCTTCCGCTGCTCAATGATCGCATTGCATTCGTCCCAAAGCTCCTCCGGGATAATTGCCGGCACCGGATGGAGCACCCACTCGCTCTCGGGCTTCAGCGCCCAGGCGCCCTTACG
>Ga0193751_1000907_pt1 | contig 20201 bp, 21 predicted proteins | sample L1c2metaG_FD_143050 | JGI IMG/M metagenome (GOLD analysis project Ga0193751, IMG submission 143050) | Soil microbial communities from a riparian zone of the East river system, Colorado, United States - L1c2 | ecosystem: Environmental > Terrestrial > Soil > Riparian zone | place: USA: East River... | reverse complement strand
GGCAACTGGCGCTAGACGATCAGATGCGAAATGCCGGGCTTTACGATCCCGCTCATCGCGGCTGGACCGCGTCCGGTTACGTCGCGGCCCTTAAAAGGGTGGCGAGCGGAGCCGCCGCCGATGATGAATGCGCCGCCGTAATCGGCTGGGCTATCGATATGCTCGCCGCAAACGGGAATGTGAAAGCACAATTCGGCTCAACCGAGTGGCGCATAATGGCCCGCCAGCAAGCCGCCATTCAGTTGGAGGTTGAAAACCGGAAAGACGAACGCGACCGGGGCGAAGGAGACTCAGCGCCCCGCCATCCGCTGCTTACTCTGAAACCTGAGCCGGCGGTGGCGAATGATCCCCTCGCCATTCGTATGATCGGCCCGGACAGCGCAAAATCGTTAAGCGAAATTTTGCCTAAGTTCATTAGCGAAAACGGCGCAGCCGCGCAAACGAACTACGAACGAAAAATGATTGCACGGCTGTTCGAAGAACATTTAGGCGAGCCAAAGCCGCTCTACCGCATTACGCGCCGGGACGTATTTAGCTTTAAGGACGCGCTACAAGAACTGCCGTCCAATCACGCAAAACGATTTCCCGGAATGACTCTTCCGGAAGCGATCAAAGCCAACAAGGCACGCGCCACGCCATATGCGCCACTTGATCCAAAAACGGTCAATGACAAGCACCTAAGCAAGCTTCGTTCAATGCTTGAGTGGTGCGTCAGTAACGACGTGATACCGGACAATCCCGCAAATGGAATCAAGGTCAAGACGGTGAAGGTCAAAGAGAGACCGCGCTTGCCCTTCTCGCCTAGTGATCTGACCAAGATATTTTCGTCAGAGCTTTTCGACACAAGCAAGCCGTTCAGTGAACAGCAATGGGCGACGGTATGCGCTCTGTTCACCGGCACCCGTGCGAGCGAGCTTGCCCAAATCAAGCTTGATAGCGTCCGGCACGAACGCGGGTGCCTCGTAATCGCAATAGAGGAAGAAACCAAAAACATCGGATCGCAAAGACTCATTCCTGTGCATAGCACCCTCACGGGATTAGGATTTGAAAAGCACGTCACGGAATTGCGGGCCAGTGGCGCAACTCATCTATTCCCGAACTGGTATCGCAAGGGCATCGAGGCGAAGCGCAAGGCGGAAGCGAGAGGCAGTACGACCCTAAATCTCTATTTTCCCCGCTTCATCCCGAAAGCCTTCTGCGTGACGATACTGCCCAAGGTCGGTATCCACGACGGTCGCAAAACATGGCACTCCTTTCGACACACATTCAAGACGGGATTGGCGCGCGCTGGTGTGCCGCGATCGATGCAGGACGATCTGTGCGGGCACGCGGATAATTCCGCTGGTGCAGGATATGTTCACGGCGAGTCGGTCGAAGCGATGAAAGAAGCGATTGAAAAATTGCAGTTCGATGGCTTCGCGTTAGGGGCCAGCACCGCCGAATAAACTCAATCGCGACCATCCATTGTGCGATGCTAATGGGGTTATTCTTCGTGCTCTCGGGCTTCGTGGTAGGGATGAAATTTTTAAGTCGGCATCGATGCAAGGGTAGTTCGAGCCTGAAGAATTACGTTCGGCTCTACCCCAAATTCAGCGATAACCGACAGAAGATTTCCGGCTAACGCGTGGATAGAAGGACTTGCGTCGACCACACGATCGGCGACTTGTGGCAGCGAGGTAATAAGCTCGGATTCGACCCGATGTTTTTCGGCATGGGCAAGATCGATGCTACCTTGAGGACGGCTTTCGACGCGCTTCAGCAGTTCACATTCATCTAGGGTGAGATGAATGAGAATTGCGCGTGATGGCGCAACGAGCCTGTTGACGCGATTTTTGATATCGACGTGCCGAATGCCATCGAGAAGAAGATCGCCGCCCGGCTGAAAGTTTGCTGACTTGAGAACAGCAAGACAAAAGCCCTCGGAATCGGCATCAACGAGATTTTGTCCCAAATCCTGGAGTGCTTGCCGCGAACTCGGATCGCCGCCTTCGCGCGCAATGAGTGCTCGCAAATAATCGCCAAATCCCGCGCGTGCCCATCCGAGTGTGGAGGACAGTATTTGCGTAATAGAAGTCTTGCCGCTTCCGATCCGGCCTGAAAAACAAACTACTAGACCGGAGGACATTAGATGCCCAAGGGTAATTGGCGGGGCCGAAGAGGAACCCAGCCTCGCCGGTCGCGCTTATTGCATTGCGTCGCCGGAATTGCCGTTGGTTCAGCAAGCTCGATGAGTGTCGCGTAGGAAGCCTTGCGACGGTGGTACCAGAATTCATCATCCGCGCAAATCGTGCTGCCATAGGTCTTACGGATGTCGGCGAGCACCTGCTTGTCTAGTTCATAAAACCACGCACGTTTTGCCAGGACGAGCCCGCAGATCGGACCGGCAACCTTTTTGATAAAGATAATGTCTCCTTCGCTCACCAAATCGAACGGAGCGCACCGAACCCGGCTAAAACGGGATTCCACCGTCTTGCGGCCGTCGAGAACGAGAGAAACGAAGGGATCGGCGAAAACAGCGAGATGCAACCCAATGGCGCTCGACGGTTCGAAGGCGCGCGACAAATAACTCAGCCAGAAACTGTGATCCGCGACGTGCCCGACAAGGCTATCGAATCTGAGGTTGAATTTTCGCTCAAGCAAGATGCCTCCTCTATCCAGCCCTTGCGCTCTTCGTGTTCTTCTTTGGTCGCCAAGGTCAGGAGATCGTAGCTGAGTCGCTTCACTTCGTCTTGCTCGGCGCTAGTAAGCTGGCTGCGAGTCGGCAAGGCCGCTCCGGTACGCGCCTGCATCGCTGCCGCGAGCACAAGCTCCGGCCGGCGCGATGCAAATATGCGATTTCCTGAGGTCCAGACCTGCGCCTTGCGGCGCCGCGGATCGCGGCGGCTCACCGCGGGAAGAACGTCGCCAGGCAGGAGCGAACGCATAGCGGGGCCAGACCGAGCACTACCGAGGGCTTTGCTGCGGATGAACAAGCGCATCCGGCGGACCGTTGTTTCGCGCCATTGGACCGGCGTCGCTCGGTCAAACAGCGGGCTATCTGAGTGGCGCGTCTTTCGCAGCACCAGGAGATCGCTTCGTCGCCAGTCACCGGGATTGCCGGTGAACCCTGCGGCGGCGAGAGCGTTTGCTTCAAAGAACGGTGTCTCGTAGGCGAGAGCGCCTTGCCGCTCCTCGACGGTTTCGAAAGACAGCCGGCGAAGATAGTGAGCAATTCTTGAGCGATCCTGCGCCGCACCGGACCGGGTTCCGGCCGGCAATATACTGAGCAGTACAAAGCCTCCGACACGGCAGGACGCTGCCGCGATCGTGAGAATCGGGCGGATAAAATCGAAATACCAAGGAGGATCGACTATCACGACCCCCGCGTTCGTTGGCAGGAGTGCCTGTGGCTTGCATGTTTGAATGGCAATCGGTCGGCCATTACGGTCATTAAGCGCCATGAGAGCGCTCGTGATGACGTTATTCTCTCCGACAAAAACGGTGGCCCGGTCGATGGGCGCAGCCGTGGCCATGGCAGCGACGGCTGGCGTGCCAAGCAAGACGACCCGATCATTCGGCTGAGCAAGGATCTGCGCCAGTGAAAGAAGCTCGCTGGCCGTGCCCCTGGTAAACCTCCACTCGAAATCAAGCGGGTGCGGGGGCGGCAGATAATCAAGGCTGTGACTTGCCATGCATCCGGGGTTAGGGAGCTGCCGCTCAAGCGTGTTTGCAATTTCGGGCGAAAGCCGCCCTTTTCGCTTCATGCGGCAAAGGGCATCAAGCGCAACCGGCGGATAGACTCCAGGCAACCGCGCGAGAAGTTCCGGGAAGTTGCAAGCTCCGACCTCAAGCGCCTCGGCAATCCATGATTCAACCTGTGCCTTAAAAGTTCGCAGGACATGCGCTTTGGTCCTGATCATCGCGCACCCTTACTGCGGGACAGGGGCACGCTCGCGATATCGAGGGCGCGCAGGCTGCGGTCGTAGCGCCGTTCAAGTTCGCCTGTCCACGCGGCGATAGCCTTCTGTTGAACCGCCAAGCTTTGCTGACGGACGGCGTCCATGCGCGGGGTCACGGGCGAAAACTCGCGGATTTCGAGAGGAACGACGCGCAAGGGGAGATTGGGATCGAGGACTTGAAGGCGATCGACAAACCGCGTCATGGCGTCGTCAACACCATCGTCGGTGGGTGACGTGACGGTGACGTACCCGTAGATGTCGAGCCCAAGTTCGAGGAGACGCCGCATGATCTCGAATTGTGTTTCAAAGTCAGCTTCCGCCGCGCGCGTGTTGAAGGCGAACGAGCGCGCGTCATAGCCCTTAAAGCAGCAAACGCGCCCGTAGTTGCGGTAGGCGCACATGCGATCGAGTTCGGCCCGATCAAGCCTGTCGAAAAGATAGGTCGTGCTGAGGTTGTCGTCCGTCCACAGAAAGGTTTTGGAATCGAGACCCGCATCGGCAAGAGCCCGCATCATCCACGGGGTCCATTCGGGAACAAGGTCCGGTGAGCCGCCCGTGAGGTCGATAACCAGCGGGCGCCGGGCCTCATTCCTATAGAGCCGCACAAGGTCCTCGGCTGTAAGCCATTCCGCCCGGTCGGGGTCGGCGCTCAAAAGATTGTAGGGCACGAAGCAATACCAGCACCGCCAGGCACAGGCCGCGTTCTGAAAGACCTGCGCCGTCATGACGGGCGGAGGATCCAGGCCAAGTGCCTTACAAGCGGGAACGATGGGCAATGGGTTGGTCGGCCATCCCGGTGATGTTTGCTGACGGAAGTGGCGAATGCGGCCATAGCCGTTGCAGTTGCTCGGAACCGTGAGATCAGATTCCTGCTCGGAACCGGCAAGGCGCGATATCAGCGTCTTGCGTGCGGAGACGTCGATCGCTCGCGCGCGCAAATGCTCCGACATCTTGGCCGTGTCGATAAGTTTTACAGGGGCGGTCATGGCCGCACACCCTCGCCTTCCGGGCGCGCTTTTCGACGCGGCGGCACCTGCTCAGGCTCGTCTTTCAGGTTCGGTAGCCGCTCCTTGAGATAGAGTTCGATAAGGGCGATGCAGTATTCGAGTTCTTTTTCCGTGAGCTTTCGGCCCTGCGGGATGTTGTGCCAGTACTCGAGGCACTTGCGGCAGCAGCACGCCGTCGCGTGCTGGCCGTAAAAAATGGCATTGCCCTGGAGCGGTGTCTGGCGGCCATCGCGCGGCGGCTCGGCTGGTGCGAGGCATTTTTCGAGTCGCGAACGTACCGCGAGATGAAGATTGACCCTACCCTTGCGGCGCGCGTGGGCTACAGCTCCCTCGTCGATTGTCTTGTGAAAGAAGTGGTGCCGGATAAGTTCGTTCTTGAGCGCCGCAAAGGTATGTGGTGCATCGCCAATGTTGCGCAGATGGACACGCGACCAATCTATGAGGTCGGCGCCGCATTGACGGCATTTGCCGTGATCTTCGGCCGCCATTTTCCGGTGAACCTTGAAGCAATGCAGATTGTTGCTGCAATCGGTTGAGGTGCAGCTAATTTTGAGCGGGGGCGGCTTCTGAAACTCTGCCATGATCATCCTCACTGAAATGCGCGTTCAAGCAACTGACGATCAATCTCAGTCTCAATGGCAAAAGGGAATCGCTCCAAAAACACATCCCGTGCTGTTTCCCACGGATCGCGGCCATCTTTTTGAAGGTTTGCGGCAGCGCCCCACCAATTTATGCCCTGCCATGACAACCGGGACGCCATATAGTTAGCGAGGGCACCGACATCAACGCCATGCCGCTTGGCGACGGCAGGAACGACGCCCTTCAAGCGCTCGACGGAATTGTGCGCGGCATTAACGCACTCCTGCGCCAACTCCTCCGCGCGGCCATCGAGGACCACCTCTCCTGCAAACTGACTGGCCGCAATCTCTTCGGGAGATTCGCGGCGTTCGGCCGAGGTCTCCTCCGCTTCAATGACTTCAAGCGTAGGAGCGTCGGGATTTTGACCGGCGTGAAAAAGCTCGTGGATCAGATCATAGAGCCAACGCGCTAGATGACGGGAATTCTGCTTGAGAACGATGACATTGCGCCCGTCGTAGCGCCAACACGCGCCGTGAAACGTTCCCCGGTCCTTCAAGGGGAGCACCGGAATTCCGAGATCCCACGCAAAGCGCAAAACGGATTGCAACGTAAGCTCGCCATACTTGGCGACGATTGCCTGACGGAAAGCCTTCACATCCAGCGGAACCGCCTTGCGCGGCAAAGCTTCGGACCCTTTCAGAACGACAACCGCCAAATAGTTCGCGTAAGACGCATAAAGGGTAGTGGATCGCTGCCCGCGGCCGGTTGGCACCTTGAAGCGAGCGGTTGCTGACGCAAAGCGAGGCGGGCTTAGGGGCGTAGAGCTGAAAAGAGCTTCGGCGGTCCATCCAAAGATTCGGGACAAAATCGAGGCCGTCTTTGTAACCAGGATTTTCTCATCTACTTCCGACGCGCTGCCATCCGCCTTTGCGGCGTCTCCTGAGGGTAAGAGGCGGGATAAGAGGAAGTCTTTGTCCAAACCAACCTGGCGCACCTTGGCGATTAGTGAATCCAAATCGGTCGGAATGAGCGGAAGCAGAATTTCCTTTCGGATGTGAACGCCGATCGCGCGCGCGACTTCCTGGAGCCGTTCGAGGCTCGCGGACGCATAGCGCTCGGATTCGTAGCGCTGGATTTGCTGCTCCTTGAGATTGAGCCTGTCCGCGAGAGCTTTTTGATTGAGGCCGGCCGCGATGCGCGCCTTGATCAGGCCATCCGCCAACTCCTCAAAGGAATCGACAGGGATGACCTTGATGCTTCCCGATTTCAGAGCTTCATATTCGGTCATTTCGCGTGATAGATCGCCGAGCTGACTTTGGAGCGCTTCACGCTCCGCCTGGGCCAACCGGGGATGAATGCCTTCGCGTGTGTCGCCCTTCGCCTCAAGCTCCGCCAGCGCGCGCTTGAATCGCTCGGCCTCGGTTTTCGTGATGCGGTACTGCCAGTCATTGTTAATCATGGCAAACTCCCGAGATCGATTTGCAGGACGCCTTTCGCAATGCCATTTCGATCCTTCTGAAAAAAATCGCGATAAACGATGCCAGCACCCGCAAGCCATGACGCGGGAAAAAATTCACCACCGTATTTGGCTTTCATCGCCGCGCGGCCGTTGTTAAAATCGAGAAGTACCGGATCGAGCCGGGAGGGATCGACGCCGTGGAGTTCCCATGCAGCGTCATAGTCCTGCGGTAGCGGCTTCCCCGTCACGAAGCTGCCATCGAGCAGAACGATACGGCAGCCGGCACCAGCGAGATTGACGAGTGCATGAAGCAGTCCCTCCGTGAGGCCGGCCCGGTGGCTGTTCTTCCCAAAAACAGCGGGAATATTCGGCCACGGAGTTTGATGAACGCCAGGCGGCAGATAACCGGTTTGAGGGTCGAGAGGTGGAACCATAAACACAACAATATCGTTGTGTTGTTCGCTCGTCAAGTCCGTGCGTAATTCGACTTATATTTCAAATAGTTATTTACCAAGAGAAGCCTAATTCGGTCATGTCCCACCATTCGATTCTCCCCGCTGGTGCTTGGGCGCCTCGCCGTCAACATCAAGGCGCAACGCCGTGGCATTGGTTCGGGTCTGATGCTTGACCGCTCGGGGGCGCGCTCCAAGTGGCCGACGTGATCGGCGTGCGCCAAGACGACCGGTCCGCTGCTGGTTAAGGGCGATGCTCGCGAAGGTGCCGGATGAATTTCAGGAAGGCCACGAGCTGAACGACAAGACTGCCAAGAAGGTGCCGAAGGGGATGATTGGGGCGCGTGCTATCGCGCAGGGAGGCGACGGCGCTTTTGAAGAAGCTAGAGTAGAGGTTCACGTTCGCATTTATAAGAAGGAGCGGCAGATGCGCCCCTATTAACTTCGCCCAAGTCCGATGTTCGGATTATTACGACACAAGATATCGAGCAACTTGAAAAATTGTTGGTTACGCCTGCAACGATCTATCAGTTCGACAGCCGACAGAGCCACATTTTTTACTTGCACTTCATCAACCATCCTTCTGTTGAATAAGTCAAACCAAACAACTTCTATTTCCTCCATGGTCAAGCGTTCCGAAATTCGAAATCTCAAGTCACCGAGCGACAGCGATCGTAGCAGATCGCTGCAATTCATTATTTGTTGGACGAAGGTATTTTCAGATGCATACTTAAGCTTGGTAGGATCAATTCGCTTGACCTGTGAAAGCTGTCCGAGAAGAAAATCCTTCAGTTTTTGAATACCATGAGTAAGCGACTCCCTACCGTCGATATATAGCAAGCCCCTGAATTCGAGGGGGACTGTGGCGCCTTGCAACAAAAATGGTATGACGGAAAGTTTTTTGTGGTTGGCTAACTCGAAAGCCGTGGCAATTTCTCGGCGAACCCAAGTAGATTTATTGGAGTCTTCGCTAATAAGCAGGACATAGTAATCGGATCCATCCAGTCCTTCCGCAATCGACTGTCCGATATCATCACCTATTTTGATTTTGTCTTCATCAAACCAGACTTCAAATTGGTTCGGGATACCGTCTCTCACCTGCTTGGCTTCGGCCTGATTAGCCGAGCTGTAACTAATGAAGACGATCTTTCGTTTTTGGGCCATTGTGGGCAACCCTCGTTATCCCCACCCTGAAGGTTGCATGAAGAGAAGCCGCGCTACAATGGGCATATGCAAGTCTTGAATGTAGAATGCTCATGCAAAGCGCCGAGCATGGCGCGCCGCGCATAATCTGCGGGATTACATCAAAGCGATGCAGTCAGCAGCAGGCAAACAGTCGGAGACAGACGAGTTTCGTACGTGGTTGCGTTGGGCTTTAGACGAAGCAGACAAACTCGATCCGATCAGATCCCGGGCGAGGCCATGGATAGAGCAATGACCGAAGACGTCTGCGCGAAGCTACGAGAATCTTTGCGAAAGAACCTCAGGGACGCTTTTGACAAAGACCTTGACGAGATGCTGCGGTTGCGGCGGCGAGAATTGTGGATTTTAGGCGCGGACAATAAGCAGCAGCGCTTTACCGACGTATGCGGAACGATTGGCGCACAACAGATGGCTGCTATCAATTCCAGAGGCTACAAGGACACCGATGCAGGATTCCGAGCGGACGCTCACAATTACGTTCCGACTAACGGCAAGGAGGTCGATGTGTTCATTCTTAATACTGAGCACTTCGACAAGCCGGATTCATTTCTCGACCCGTTGGTTGTGCACGAGCAGGCGCATTATTTAGAGCACATTGGAGAAATGCCAAACGCCAGTGAGGCCGACAAGGCAAATGCTGGCGCAGTATTAGTCTCTTTGGAGAAAGACGTACGTGCCCTCCACACGACGAATTGGGCGCAGCACCTGGCCGTGGGCGCACGGCGCATGGTCGCAACAGGCAAAACCACCCATAAGACCATTCGTGAGTTCCTGGAAGCTGCGGTGCCGCCCTATGACCGCAACGGAAGAATTTCTGTGAGGGAGTGAGTTCTATTTCGATCCCCCAGTGACTAGCCCGCGTGAGCACCCTCAATTTAGCCGACAAGAGCGTTGCCTACACACGGCAGCGCTTACGACACGTTTGGCGCGAAGCGGTCAGTCGGAAGCTATTGATCCGATAGGTCTTCCCTCACCCACGTGCATCACGCTCCGAGCGATCGGCACACAAGCGGCACACTGACAGCACAACCAGGGATATGGAGGAATACTGCTTGGCACCGCATTGCCGATGTCCTTCAATGAATTCAGCAGGATGTGCGCTGAGCGATGGCCACAATCAGACGGCTGCGAAGGCGCTGGCAAGCGATGGTGCGGCGCAGAGGCACCCCTCCCCGCTGCAAGTCATTCGACAGACGCACTGATGCAACCCGCTGGGCGCGTGAACTTGAAGCCGAAGTGGATCGCTCAGGCTGGCTCACTGACACGCGCCTCGCTGAAAAGACGACGCTAGGTGAGCTGCTAACGCGCTACCGCGACCAGGTGTCACCTACCAAGCTTGGCGCGCACCCCGAGGCGGCCCGCATTAACGGGATGTTGCGCAGGCCCATTGTGCATCGCACGCTTGCTAGGCTCACTAGCGCGGATATCGCAACTTATCGCGACGAACGTCTCAAAGACGTCGCCCCAGCGACGGTGGTACGCGAACTCAATACGGTGAGCCATGCGATTGAGACTGCGCTACGGGATTGGGGCTTATGGCTCCCTCGCAATCCGGTGAAAATGGTTCGACGACCTAGCATTCCGCAAGGCCGAAAACGACGATTAGAAGACGGGGAAGAAGCGCGCCTGCTCGCAGCCTGTGACCGGGGAAGAACCCCATCACTAAAGCAACTTGTCATTCTCGCTATTGAGACTGGTATGAGGCGTGGCGAACTTCTCGGGCTTCGCTGGAAGCACGTTCATCTCACTACGCGGATCGTCCACCTTCCTCTGACGAAAAATGGGGACAGCCGCGACGTTCCGCTTTCAAGGCGAGCAACTGACACCCTCAGAGTTCTGTCAAACGACAAGCAGCCACATGCTGAACTCGTTTTTCCGATGTCGGCGAATTCAGTTCGTTTGGCCTTCGAGCGCCTTCGCACTCGCGCAAAGATGCCGGATTTCCACTTTCATGATCTTCGGCACGAGGCAATTACCCGTCTGTTCGAGCGCGGTCTAAGCATCGCCCAGGTCAGCGCCATCAGTGGGCACAAGGAGCTGCGGATGCTCCAGCGATATATTCATTTACGAGCTGTCGATTTGGTGGCGCGGCTCGACTAGCGCGGCGTGCTTGTCTCCTGGGCAGCACGACGCCGCCTCGCATTTTGCAACTCTTCACGCATGAGGAGGTGCGTCTGTAAATCATTCAGCGCGCTCTCATGATGAAGATTTTGATTCATAAGTGACGACGCAACGATCTGGAGTACCGCCCGGTAGACAGAATGATTTACCAGCGCCTCCTCGTATCGGTCACCCTCCAGAGTTCGATCTGCCCCAGGCATACGAATCAGCGTCGCAAGCAGTGAAGCGCTCGGCATGTGGCCGACATCATCGAAATACGCCCTAAAAGCCGCCGCACATGCATTGAGCTGAGCAACGATCCGGTGCGGTGCGCCTGCGCCGCGCACAACTCGCATAAGATTTGCCGTCAGCTCAACCAACGCAAATTCGATCTCTTCCGCTGCTTGTTGTTCCTTGATTTCTTTCTCGGAACGCTCGCTGGCTACGGTTAAATGAGGCACATGATCCTCCAATAGTGTCTAGCTTTTTACGGCCGAAAAATTGGGCCCGATTACAAACAATAAAATCTGCGCGACAGATTAATCTCGAAATGCGACCCTGAGCTTGCGTTCCAGATCATGCGTTAGCTCCGGTTCAGATCCTTTTGTGATCTGCCGGATGAGGTCAATCATCTTGACCTCGTTTTTGTTCAGAATGGCGCCGAAGATTTCGGAGACGGCCCGGTTCATTTCCGGCCAATACTGCTGCATCGCCAGCCTGAACATATAGGCCGGATCGACGTTGAGAGCTTTCGCCAATGCTGGGATTTTATCGAGCGGCACCTTCGCCTCGCCGCGCTTGAACATGGAGATCATGTTCGGCATCTTGTAGCCCATCTCTTGGGCTATCTGCCGCTGGCTTTTGCCCCTGCTCGCCTGAATGTCGATCTGCTTGGAAATGTACTGGGCGAGCGGCATGTCAGCGTAGGGCATACCGGCTTTGCCGCGGGATATTTCTGCCATCGATGTCTCCGAAAACATTGTCGCTACTCCCTGGGGTCAATTCGATCTCACATTGCAAGTTATAGCGTTGCGATTGTGGGACACACGCGGAAATCAGTCTGGCTTAGAATGTTTGGCGATGACCGACGCTAACGCTCTCGATGTGCTTCTCGGCGCCAGGGATATATTTTGCGGCTTCGTCTAGTGAGATTAAATCTGCATCGAATGGCAACGACATATTTTAACCCCCTCACCTAGCGATCAGGCGATGTTGTCCGGAAACATTGACCTACATTAATGAGCAATTAGCAATGATCAGCGTTCCCCGCTCTGCAAATTTAATAATCAATAAGTCAGCGTTGATTCGAATTGCCAAAAACGGGCTAAGTCGCGACGTTCCGTTATCACGCAACCGTCCGCGCTTGAGCCAAAATGTGCGATTTTCACTTTCATGACCTTCGGCATGAGGCGATCACCCGATGTTTTGAGCGCGGCTTCAGTATCGCTGAAGTGAGCGCTATCAGCGGGCACAAGAAGATGCGGATGCTGCAACGCTATATTCACCTGCGAGCACTCGATTTAGTCAGTCGGTTGGGCTGACTTTCGAATTGTTTGTCGGTCATTGTCGGGCTTTATTACCGGCAGGAGCACTAGTAAGGTGTCGAAATGCCTCCGGTCACGCCTGCCGACATCATGACCCGAGCGGCCCCCGCCGGCACTCTTAGACTCCCCCGCGGTGGTCGCTAAAGCCGCCGAGCAGCCGGCAAAAAAAGCCGTCAAGCGTCCGGCGCTGGCGGAAGCAGTGCGCGCCTATCTCGCCAAGAACCCCGCCAAGCGGCCCGGCAAGCGCCCGGCCAAGCGCCCCGCTGACCCCCTCGCGGAGCACAAAATCAAGGTTGAGCGACATCTAAAAAAGCGCGGCCTGACGTTCGCTGACCTGTATTCTGCCTTTCCTGACTTTTGGGAGTACGAGTATGAAATCCGGAGCTACAAGCTTGGCGTGATCTGCGGGCCGATCGATCGTGAAAAGCTCGCCGACGAGAGACTAAAACGCAAATTGGAGCGGCGGATAGCGGAGGGCTATCCCCGCGACTACTACGAGCGCCCGGATATTGAGCAGCGGCGGATCGCCGGGGCGGTTCGATCGCGCCGGTGGCGCGCGAAGCTGGCCCCGAAAAAGGTAGCGCGGCCAGTTCGCGACATTCCAGCGGCGACAATCACCACTCGCGATTGGGGACGCAACAAGCTTGCGCAATTAAAAGCGTGGACCGGCGGCACCGGTTCATCGGCGCTCCGCGGTCGCGAAACTGAACTTGTGAAGGTCGCCGCGCGCTATCAGGCGCTAAGCGATAAACTTGGCCGCCAGCCGTCGCATGGTGAGCTTGCCAACGCGCTCGGCTGCAACAGGCGGGCAGCGCGGAATCGGGCAGCGATTTTGGTGCGCCTCTACTCCGCGGGCGGCCCTTGGCATTCAAAAGCGTGACGGGGTGTGCCAGACACCAAAGCGTTACGGGGTGTGCCAGACACCAAAACACCTTGGTTTTCAGTGTAACTCATTGCAGCAAAAGGAAATGATGGCCGGGGAGGGTTTGAAAACTGTCTGGCACACCCCGTAACGCTTCGAGGCTTATACTAATGTACTTATAGGAGTCTATTTCTAAGCCGCAAAACGTCACGGGGTGTGCCAGACAGTTTTCAAACCTCCGCGGGATGCAAAGGCAGCGCCACATCCTACTCCGCGGGATGCAGTTCACCCTCCGCGGATTACTCCGCGGAGATCCCTAGCCCGCTCCGCGGGCGAGACCTAGGCGTTCCGCCGCGAGACCTAGGCGTTCCGTCGTGGTGGCGTGTGAGCAGCGTCACAGAATGAGACTCACACACACGAGCAGCGCGCCCCACCTGTTGACGGGAACGCGTTTCGTGTAGTGCGCGGCAACTTGGCTGCGCCGCCCGCCTAGACTCAGATCATGACCCCAAGGTCTGCCGGCGAACAGTCACAACGACGAGAGGAGCTGCCGCTCGAACTCAGATGCTTCCGCCAAACCCGACTTCGGTAAATCCCAGCTCTGCGGGTGTACCGCAGGTGTCGGGCGGTACGCTCGCCGACACCACTACCTCAGCCGCTTGTCGCGCAGCTCCACCAACGTCATGCACTTCCGCTAGGGGTTGGGGGGGATAGCGGCCGCGCAATCTGACTCACCAGCGAGCTTCTCAACGACACTGCGACTCATTGCATTCTCGATGCTAGACTCTGCGCGGGTACGAAGTCCGACGGGCATTCCAACCGGACCTTCCCTATCGGTTATGGGTCGCCGTGAAAATTTAGCCCAAGCCTTGGCGCTGAACGCACAACCTGGTGTCGATGTAAGGGAGGTACCAACTCAACCTATACGAGGTTCCAAATAGGTTCCCAATAGGTTCCAATTCCATGTGTAGATAGGTTCCGTTAAGGTGCCGAAATTGTCCATTTTGTCCGCTGGACATGCAATATCGATCGGATGAAGCGAAATCTCGGCTGGTTGGCGACTGGCTTCGAACAAGCTGAAGCCTGAAAAACTCCACGAAAACAACGGGAGTGGTGGCCGAGGTACCGAATAGGTTCCCACTTTGTCGCTCAAAACCCCCCAAACACATTTTTGAAGTTATTGAAGATCGCGCTCATGCGGTTGTGGTGGGTCTCAAAATAGAGTCGTTTCCACCGTCGCAAACAAACCGTTTGCACTCGATGAGTTGGCTGCCGACCCCGCATCGCATAAGGCGTAATGACTATTTCCGGTGATCGAGACCTATTGCGATTTCACCGCTCAATCGCCGGTTTAAGCTGCCTGCCCTCGGTCGAGAATCTAAATGTCGCCGCTCTATCGGCGCTCGGTGACAAATTGGCTAGGGCAAAAGGACGACGAGATTCAAGCGTCGCTCTCATTGTCGCCCGACGCTTTCGATTTCCAAGCCTTGGCGATGGAGGAACTGCCTCGCAGGCGAATCCGCCGGTTTGCAGAAAGCGAGGTAGAGACAATCGACCATTTCCGCACTCACCTCCGCGCTTCCACTGCGGCACGCCGGCACTCGATCCAGCAGCGTGCTGGCGACCTGCCTGACCCGAGTGCAAAGACTTTCTGGCTAACGAGCTCGACGCGATAGAGTCGGTGCTTGCCAGCAACCTCGCCTGCTGGTCTGCGCGTTTACGTGTGGAACCGGAATGACGGATTTGGCATCACGTTGTCCGACAATTCGGTCATGATCTCTCCGACCTTTTTGGCGAACAGCAGAGTGACTGGAAGGCGCGTGATGCCATCGCTGGAATTCCAGTTCATCTTCGAGAGCGTCAAGATCTCCTTCGACCTCGCCTCGATGTCAGTCGGTCCAGCCGACCCGATCTGGATGGGCGCCGGGATGTGCGCGCCCGGAAATTCGTCCCACCACGGCACGTAGCCGCTGGTGAAGAGATAGGAATCGCCTTCTATCTGGCAGAGCGTCCCGCGCCAGGGCTCTTCCGATCCCTTTCTGACAAGTCTAAACGGGGTCTGTCGCAGCCACACCAGATCGCAAATTGGAACGATGCCCTTTGTGCCTTCGCGGAATCCCTCCTCCTCCTCGGGCTCGTACATCGACGTCTTGTGGACGACCACACGTTTAGGCTTCACGCCCGTCCGCGTTTCGTAGCCGTGCAGGATATCGCGCATCATCGCTAACGCCTGCGATTTGTTGAGGTACGGCTGACGGTCGCGGCGCTGTTCGTAGTCGATATGCGCGCCCTTCAGACAAAACGGCTCGTGATCCGAGGAAAACGCCTGCGCCACGCTGGCGTAGACGAGATGCCCTCCTCGCTTCTTCAGATGGTGGAAGGAAATGCCGATGAAGCACACGCCTTCGGGCAGGTCGGCGGGGCGCCACGGAAGTCCGCCGGCCTTATAGTAAAGCGCTGTCGCGAAATTCCAGCTTCGCGTCGCTTGGCTGTGACCGGAATCCTCAGCCCGCTCGATGGTCTCGCGGCGCAAAACCTGGATTGGGACGGCGTTTTCGTACTTGTGGACCTTCGCCTTCAGTGCTCGGTAGAAGGTCCGGAACAGGAGATCTTCCGCTGTCGTCCGGAGAGCTTCCGCCTCGGCGAGTTCCTCCTCCGAGGGCGCGAACAGATCACCCTGGGCGTTCTCCTCCTCGCGCTTCAGGATCTCAAGAGCTCTCCGTTCTTTTGCGGAGAGTTCGGGATTCTGGACGCGAAGATCCCCGAGAGCGTCTGGTATCGTCCGGACGAAATCTTGATCCACTTCAAATTTTGCACCAAGAGCCTTCTCGGCGCCGGGCCAATCCCGGAACCGTCGCGCGTTGCGTTCGCGGGCGGGCTTGAAACCGTCCATGGCCGCTATCCAGCCGCGGGCCTCTCTCACCTCGTCGGCGAGACCGACCAGCCCGACGCGGATCGTCCGAAGCCCCCGGTGATCGGCAGGCCCGCTGGCCGAGAGCGCGCGCCGAGGATCAAAGTCCCGCCGACCGTTGCCGAACTGTAGCTCCGGCTCAGGCAGACATTTTATTTTTATCGCTGTCGCCATCGATCAACCCTTCCTCCGGAACGTCCAGGGACATGAATGCGCCTTCGAGCAGCAGGTCCTCGACGGCGCCCTGCCCTAAGTTTATGACGGGCGCACCTTGCGAGATGAAGCGTCCCCAGAACGTCAGGTCGCTCTCGACGCTCTGATTGCGGTCGAACTTCACCCGTCGGGTTGCCTTCGCGGTCCTGGCGTACCCCGGGAGCGGCGTCCATGCGTCCGGGCCGGTGAACATGTAGAACGGCTTAACCCGCACGCCCCAGATCGGTCCTAGCCGCGCGATTTCGTAGGCTATCCCCTCGTTCTCGAACCAAACGCGAGGCGGATCGCCGCGTTGCTTCACGACCTCGCGCGGCACGCCACGGCGGCGAGGGGTATCGTAGACCATCATGCGCGGCCCGCCCTTCTCGCCGACGAAGTAGGCACGGCGGTTGGACTTTCGGTCCGGCTCGATGATGAGGCCGCGAGCTCGCAATCCGCGGAGTTGTCCCTCGAAGTGCTTCCGAAGGAGCCAGGACAGCACGCGCGCAAGGTCGGGAGCGGCCTCCAACTTTTGCCGAGAGGTTTCCCGCACACCGGCCTCCGTCATCACTGGCTTGAGAACCGCATGGAGAAAGGCCGCCGGTGCGAACGACCAAAGCTCGCCGTCCCAGACAAGTGCGGTGCCGATTTCGTTCAGCGGTACCTCCCTGGCGATCGCTTCTAGCGTTCCGGAAACGCGCACCCTCGATAGCACCTGCGGCAGTGAGGCGAATGGCAACAGATTGATGATGTAGGTGCCGATCGGGCGCGTGTCCCGCGCTACCGGCGAGGACTTGCCGGACGCTGTCGGCTGGAAGATCTCGACCCTGAAGTCGTCGCTCCCAGGCGGAACGCTGAATACTGCCGTTCCGTCCGCCTCCTTCGCGAACTTGAGCACATCGGCTAGGCCCGTTCCCGCCCGCTCCATCACGCTCATTCCGTAGAAGATATCGCAAAGCGCGCGGTTTCCGGGTGACGTCAACTCGCGGACCGGCTCGAACTGTCCGCGCGCGTCGAGCTTGAGTTTATCGGCTAATCGCTCAGAAAGACGCCCCGGATTCGAGAACGCGACACCGCGGTTTCCTTGCGCCTGGATGGTGGCGGGACGTCCGTCGGCGTAGTCGCGATGGACCAGAAGATTGATGCAGAGTTCGACTAGTGCGCGCTCATGATAGGCGCGGCGTTCTTCGTGGTACCCACGCACCTTCACCTTGAGGGTTGGATTGACCTCCTCCTGTTCGGCCCAATCAAGCAGCTCCTTCCGTTGTTTCAATAGATTGCCCGTGACGACCTTCCGCTTCTTCCCGTCGATCGTGACGGTGACGACGGCGTGGGGAAGAAAACGCTGCGGATCGCGACCGAATAGAAGCACGGCAGCGATGCTGGGCCGCTCCACGCCGCTCGCATCGACCAGCAGGCCGAGATCGCGCAAAAACAACTTCAGCGTGGCTGCGGTCGGCTCCCGCAGCCCGAGCTTGCCGGAATACTGATGTGCCGTGTGCAGCGCGAGGTCGAGGTCTAGATCGGCCAGCGTCGCGCCGTCCATCGGCTGGTCGTCGAAATCGGGCTTGGCCTCCGCGACCGGAGCTCCTAGGTGCCTCTGCTGGCGCGCGAGCTCCTTGTCCAGGTCACTGAACAGTTCATCGAATCCGTCGATTTCGTAGAGCTTGAAGTTACTGCCCAGTCTGTTCCGCAGAGCTTCCACATTCGGATGCAGATCCCCGCCGCAGTGGCACCAGAAGATTCCCCTCTTGAAGGCGAGATCGCCGGATTCGCCCAGCAGGCTGGTCATAATAGACGGCTCGGCCCCGCGATACCCAACCACGATCAGCGGTGTGGACTGGAGCAGCGGCAGTAGCGCTCCAACCAGCTTTGGATCGAGATTTGCGACCTCTTCGGCCAAATTCTTATCAGTGTATTGTTCGGCTTTGCCGTGGAGCCAGACGATTTGCGCGCGATTGAAGATGTCGAATTCCCGGAAGTCGCCCGGACCGCGGTTTACTTCGGCCACGTGCCTGATGTGCGGCCGCTTGTCGTTGAGCGCCCGTGGAAGGCACATGTCGAAGTTCGTCGTGAGGATCGTTCCGATCAAGCCTCTCAGAACGAGTTCGGCGAGATGGCGGTAGCCACTGCCGATGTCACCGTCGGGCGCGATCAGATCGAGGAGTACCTTCTGGCGATAAGCCTGAGGCGTGAGCAGATGCTTGACCGCCAGCGGAAAGTTGTCAGACAACCTGTCGGGATCGCGGACGAACCAATCCTGCCCCCCGAGCCAGGCCATCCACTCAGAGGTTTTGACCTGTTCGGGCAGGACCTTCCCGCCAACGATCCTCTCTGCGTAGTACCGCCGCGCAATGCGCTTCACACTCTCGACGGCGAGCGGCACTCCGGATGAGAATGAGGCGCCCGCGCCCAATAATACCGTTGGACGAACCTCGTTCTGGGGGTTGAGAATCGACACAAGTTCACGGACAGTGTCTGAGTGGCTCACGGGCGTAGGTTCCGGGCTGCCGAATTACCGATTCGGAACAATACATGAACACAAGCCTTCCCGCTTCCGCTGAGCAGCCTTTTCAACCGAATATTGGCCCCTAGGTTGATAACGTATTCGTTATAATGTCATCGACATTTAATATGGTATAGCTTATTGAAACAGTCACATATTATATGTTATACCTTATCGTATGAAAGACGCGATCTACCACCTCGACCAGCGGTTCAAGGCCCTACGCCCTTTAGCTAAGAGTCCGCGACCGTCTAAGGGCTGGCTACGAGCGATCCGCAACGCACTCGGCATGACTTCGGCTCAACTTGCACAGCGGCTAGGCGTTTCCCAGCCAAGGATTATTGAGCTCGAGAAATCGGAAGCCAGCGGAACCGTAACGCTCAACACTTTGCAACGCGCGGCCGAAGCACTCGGTTGCCGCCTCGTCTATGCGCTGATCCCAGAAAAGCCTCTTGAGGAAACCGTGCTTGAGCGGCTCAATCAACTCGCCCGGCGGCAACTTACGGCCGTGCAGCAAACCATGCGGCTAGAAGATCAATCCGTGAGGAGCAAGAAAGCGAACGACGACGTGCGGCGGCAATTTATCGAAGTGCTTTTAAAACATCCCGCGCGCCTCTGGGACGAAAAATGATCGGCCTTTTCGACCCAATAAAGAATGCAACCCCACTGTCCCTCGAAGCGCGTAATGGTCTTATCCCCACGCACGTCACGCTACGTTCAGAACTGAACGAGCTTGAACAAAAGAACATCGGACAAGCGGACGGCTGGGCATTTCTCCGCAAGCGAAATTTACTCGACGAAAACTTCCTTAAGGGTCTGCATAAACGAATGCTCAAAGACGTATGGCGATGGGCAGGGGATTATCGCAAGACCGAAACAAATTTCGGCGTACTGCCGCATCTAATCCAACCAGGTGTTTATCAAATTGTCGGCGACATGCGCGTTGCGTTCCAACACAAAAGCTTTGAGCCAGACGAGCTGGCGCTCCGTCTTTCGCATCGATTGGTATCCGTGCATCCATTTGCCAATGGAAATGGTCGGTGGTCACGGCTGGTTGGAGATTTAATGATCGTCAAGCAGGGCGGCAAGCGTTTCACATGGGGCAGCGCTGATCCGCAGGCGGAGGGCAAAGACAGGGACAAATATATTCAAGCCCTGAAGGCCGCGGATAATCACGACTACGAACCACTAATTAAATTCGCCCGTTCCTGATATTCCACATGCGAGCTGCAATGGCGCGCTCCTCTGGTACAACTGCGTAGATGGGGCACATAGCGGCTAGTCTTCGACACTGGGGGTCGCGAGTTCAAATCTTGCCGCTCCGACCAAAAAACTAAATAAAAACAGAGTCCAGTCCGCGACTCTGATCTCCTCGCAGACCACCCGTTTGCAAACCGTTTGCAAATTTGTTCGTCTGCCGTTCACGGTGCCGCGTGGAGGTGTGGCTG
>Ga0193751_1000906_pt1 | contig 20230 bp, 20 predicted proteins | sample L1c2metaG_FD_143050 | JGI IMG/M metagenome (GOLD analysis project Ga0193751, IMG submission 143050) | Soil microbial communities from a riparian zone of the East river system, Colorado, United States - L1c2 | ecosystem: Environmental > Terrestrial > Soil > Riparian zone | place: USA: East River... | reverse complement strand
GGCGGCAGCGCGGCGCTAATCGCGTCGATCTCGGTCTGGGCGGGTGCGGGTAGTGCGCGACGGGCGCGGTAAATGTAGGAATCGAAACGCTGGACCATCTCGCCGTTGGGAAGGTCGGTCGAGGGGGCCGCGATGCTGCGTTCGCCAGAAGGCGAGAAGGCGAGCAGTGCGGCAACCCCGACGGCGAGGCCAACCGCGGCGAGGAAGCCGAACATGCCGATCGGGATGAACAGGCCGATGGCAATGGTGACGATGCTGACGACGCCGATCGCCGCGCCGACGCGCGCGAAGCGGCGCGCAAGGTCCGAGTTTAGCCGCTGGCGCTCGCGCCGCGCGGCCTCGCGCACCGGGCCGTCGCGTTCGTCCATCTGGCGCGTGATCCGCTCGAACCGCGCGATCGTGCGTTGAACCTTGTCGCTGGCGTCGGTCATTTGCTCTCAATGGGAGTGAGCGGCGAGCTGACGCCACCTTCGATTTTCGCCTGGTTCACCCCTTCGGCCCGCGCAATATAACCCTTGCTCTTCTCGACTTCCTTGCCAAGCGTCTCGACGGTCTGTTTCATGTTGCCCAGCGCCTCGAGCTTGAAACGGTCGATCTGGTCCATCGTGTCATAAATGTTCTGGAACGCGCGCTGCAGCGTCTCCAGGGGAATTGTCGAGCTCGCCGCCTGTTCGTGGATTGCTCCGGTCTGGGTGCGCAGCATCTCGCCCGTCGAGTCGATCATGCCGGCGGTTGTCGTGTTGAGCGCGGTGATCTGCTCGAGTACCAATTTCTGGTTGGTCATCGCTTGGGCGACCGTCACCGCCGTGCGCAGCGCCGCGACGGTCGTGGTCGAGGCGCGATCGACGCCTTTGACCAGCTCGACGTTGTTCTTCTTGACGAGGTCGAGCGCGAGATACCCCTGCACTGTCACCGCCATCTGGGTCAGCAGATCGGTCGTGCGCTGACGGGTGTAGAAGAGTGCCGTTTCGCGGATCGCCTTCGACTTGGCCGGCTCGGTCGCATCGAGCTCGTTAGCTTTATCCTCGAGCGTCTCGTCGAGCGTCTTCGAGATGTGCACCATTTGCTCGAGCTTGTGCATCGTCTTCCACAGGTTCGCGCGCTCGGTGTCGATCGCGGCATTGTCCATCAACAGCTCGTCCTTGCCCGAGCCGAGCCGCGCGAGGATCGCCGAGATGTGGGTCTGCGAGCTTTGATACTGGCGAAAGTAATTCTTCATCCGGTTGCCGAACGGAATCAGCCCGAACAGCTTGCGGCCGGGCGTCAGCCGGCCGTTCTTGGCCGGATCGAGCGCCTCGACCGTGCTGCGGAGCTCGGTCAAATCGGCGCCGATGCCGGTATCGCTGTCGATCGCCTTGACCGGGCGGTCGAGGAAGCGGTTGGACGCGCCCGCGGCTTCTGCGATTTCCTTGCGCCCCATCGCGGTCAGCTGATCGACCTTCTTGCCGAATTCGGGGCTGTTCGAGTCGAGCTTGGCCAGCTCGTCGACGAATTGCGCGACGCGCTTGTCGAGCTCGCTTGTTTCCTCGGTCTTCAGGGGAACCAGGCCCGCAGCTTCAGACAGAGGCACCGCCTGCAACGCCTCGGGCGGGTCAAGCTTGAGCTTGGTCGCGGTCTCGGTCGCGGTCTTGGCCATGGTCGTCACATTCCTTTCACTGCCCTTTTAGGCGCGTGGTGATCGGAGGTGAACGGCTCACTCACGCCGCGCAAGGGGCTTTCACTGTATTATAGGGATAACACAGGACCTTGCAAGGGACCGAAGAGAGTGAGGATTCGGCTTCCGTTAACCATCTGCCTCAACGGTTCGCTCACCCTGATGCGGCTAGATGCTGCCTGATGCGCATATTTTGGGCGGGTACCGATCGATGATCGCTTTCTTCAAAAAGCTCTGGAAGGACCGCCGCGGCAACGCCCTGGTGATCGCTGGTGCCGCGCTTCCCTTGATCGTGGGTTCGGCCGGTCTTGCTAATGACACCATCCAGTGGACCTTGTGGAAGCGCCAACTGCAGCGCGCAGCGGATTCGGGCGCACTGGCCGGTGTCTATGGCAAGCTCGCCGGGCAAACCGTATCAACCGGCAACTGCAGCGCGAGCACACCCATTTCGCGTGACCTTACGGTCGGCGACGTCAACAATCGACTTGGTATGACTCCGACGTGCACGGTCCAATCGCCGCCGTCGTCGGGCTCGTGGACGGCCAGCTCCTTTAGCGCAGTAAAGGTCACCGTTTCCGCTCAGCGCGCCCTCGCATTCTCCGGCCTGTTCATGACGACCGCCCCAACGATTACCGCGACCGCGACCGCCGCGGTCGTGCAGAGCGGCAAATATTGCGTCATCAGTCTCGATAACCAGATCGCAACGGGCATCGATTTCTCCGGTAATGCGACCGTCAATCTCGGCTGCGGCCTCAAGACCAACGCCAAGGGCACCAACGCGATCGACGGCAACGGTTCGTCGACCATTACGGCCTCGCCGGTTGCGGCCGTCGGCCAGATTGCGAACAGCGGCAATTTTGCGACTGGAACCACGTTCCAGCCATATTCGCCGCCGCAAACCGATCCGTTTGCGAGCGTCAATGCGCCGACCGTTCCGAACGGTTGCAACCAGGCCGCCCTCAGGGGCAACGCAAGCTCTGTGAGCGCGAGCAATGGAACCGTTTGCTACACGACCTTGAAGCTGACCTCGGGACAGACGGCGACCTTCACTGACGAGGTCGTCATTCTCAATGGCGGCAACCTGGATATCGGCGCAGGTTCGACGCTAACGTGCACTCGCTGCACCTTTGTGCTGACCACCGATGCAAGCCCTGTGACGTCGAGCTCAATCGGAAACGTTACGTTCAACGGCGGCGCGACCATCAGCCTGACAGCGCCGACCAGCGGAACCTATAAAGACATCGTGATCTACATGGACCGCAGGGCTCCGGTATGCAGCAATTGCAACAAGATCAACGGCAACTCGACGTCAATGATCCAAGGCGCGATCTACATCCCGACGCAGGAGATTCAGTTCAACGGCAATGGCGGGCTGAGCTCGAACTGCGTGCAGATGGTGGGGTGGCAGGTTCAGTTCTCCGGCAACACGACCATCAGCAATGTTTGCCCCAGCGGCGGTCCGCAGGCCTTTAACGGATCGATGGTGAGGTTGGTCGAATGATAGCCCGGATCCTTGCCAAACTGCGACGAGACGAGCGCGGCGCCTCGCTGGTCGAGCTGGCGCTCGCTGCACCATTCATGGCGACGCTCGTTATTGGAATGTCAGATCTGGCGCGGGCCTATTCGATGAAGTTGGTGCTGGAGCAGGCCGCCCAGCGCACCGTCGAAAAGGTCGAAAACCAAAAGAGCGTGGCGACCAGCTACAACACGGCCCTGTCCACTGAGGCGGGAAATGCGATGACGGACGCGGGCTACAGCACGGGCAACACGATCACGCCCGACTCGTGGCTCGAATGTGGGACGGACACGACTCACCAGAATTTCACCGGCAGCTGTGCGAACTCTAACGACACAGTTGCTCGCTATGTGAACATTAGGATCTCGCGTAACTTCTCGCCGATGTTCGCGACGCGCGCGTGGCCGGGAGCGAATTCGGACGGCACGATCACTGTTTCGGGGTTTGCGGAGGTCCGCATCCAATGATCCACCGCCGCACCAACTTCGGCCGCAATGAGCAGGGCGCGGCCGCGATCGAGATGGCCATCGCGCTGCCAGTGCTCGTTTCGATGATCTATGGCATCTTCACCCTGGGCCAGCTGTTCGAGGCCAATGCCGGGATGCAGCATGCGCTGGGCGAAGGCGCGCGTTACGGCACGCTGTGCCTTTCCATGACCAGCAGTGGCTGCACCTTGCCAACCGACGATCAGATCAGGACGCGGGTCAACGACAAGCTCTTTGGAACGACCAACGGTACGTTCGATACTCCAACGGTCGACAGCACGACTGCAGCGAACGGGTACAAGACGATTACCGTCACGTATCACCAGACGATGCAATTTGCGTTTTTCACCGGCCCGACGATCGATCTCACTCGCTCGAAGCGCGTCTATCTGGCTTCCTAGTCTTACGCGGAGCGCGAGAAATCGGGCTTTCGCTTCTCGAAAAACGCATTGATCGCCTCAGGCACTTCCGCCGAGGCCAGCCGTTCCGCGAATAATCCGCTTTCGAGCTTCATCCGCTCGAGGATCTCACCGGCAGCCCCGTGGCGCAACAGTCGCTGGGTCTGGCGCGAGGCTTCGGGCGGCTTTTCCAGCAATGCCGCAACCACGTCGGCGAGCGTGCGGTCAAGCTCGCCCGGCGCCGCGCGATGGCTGGCCAGGCCAATCGCCATCGCTTCATCGACTCCGAACGGCTCGCCGAGCAGCAAATAGCGCGCGGCGCGCCGGCGTCCGGCCATCCTCGGCAGGATCAGCGAGCTCGCCGCTTCCGGGACCAGGCCCAAATCGACGAACGGCAGCGAGAAACGGGCGCCGTCTTCGGCAATCACCAAATCGCAATGGAGCAGCATGGTCGTGCCGATGCCGACGCAATTGCCGTGCACCGCGGCGACCAGCGGCGTCTCGCACGTGGCGAGCGCGCGAAGCAGGCGCCACACCGGAATGTCGTCCGTCTCGCGCGGCAGCGCGGTCAGGAAATCGGCGAGGTCGTTGCCCGCGGCAAAGTCCTGGCCTTCGCCGCGAAATGTGATGACCCGGATCGTGGAGTCGCTCGACGCTGCTTCGATCGCCTCGGCCAAAGCGGCGTACATGGCGACGGTGATGGCGTTGCGGCGCTCCGGCCGGGCGAGGATGATCGTCAGCACGGCGCCGCTCCTTTCGACCCGGACGTGCTCGCTCATGTGATGTCCCTCCCAGAATCGGATGACGGGGCCGCCGCCTGCCGCTATCCCGAGAAGCCATCCACCATTGCCGGGGCGCACGCAATTCATGAAGTTCTTTGCCGACACCGCCGAGATCGCCGAAATCAAGGAGCTGGCCGAGACCGGCCTGCTCGACGGCGTCACCACCAACCCGAGCCTGGTGCACAAATCCGGCCGCAACTTCCTCGAGGTCGTGCGCGAAATCGCGTCGGTGGTGAAGGGCCCGGTATCGGCCGAAGTCGTGGCGCTCGATTATGCCGGGATGATGCGCGAGGCCGAAGTGCTTCGGAAGCTCGGCGATAACGTCGCCATCAAGGTGCCGCTGACCCCGGACGGGCTCAAGGCGTGCAAGTCGCTCTCCGCAGACGGGACGATGGTCAACGTCACCCTGTGCTTCTCGGCGGCGCAGGCCTTGCTCGCGGCCAAGGCGGGGGCAACCTTCATTTCGCCATTCGTCGGACGCCTCGACGACATCGGAACCGACGGCATGGCGCTGATCGCCGATATCCGCCTGATTTACGACAATTACGACTTTCAAACGCAGATCCTGGCCGCGAGCATTCGCCATCCGATGCACGTGGTCGAAGCCGCGAAACTTGGCGCGGACGTGATGACCGCTCCGCCCAAGATCATCTGGCAATTGTTCAAGCACCCGCTGACCGACGCCGGGCTCGCCAGCTTCCTCAAGGATTGGCAGGCAACCGGCCAAAAAATTGCTTGAAATCCAAAGCTTGGGCGATCGCGCTTAACCATTGGGCAACCTTTGGACGTAACCTTTTCCTAACCCCTGAAGGCTTAGGGTCTTCGCATCCTGCAGGTGGAGTGCAGGTAGGCGGCGGCAATGCCACCGCACTTGGAACCAAGGAGCGAAGACCATGAGCAAGTTTCTGAAGCTGATTAAAAATAACAAGGGCGCGACGGCCATCGAGTACGGCCTGATTGCGGCTCTCATCGCCGTTGCGGCGATTGGCGCGATGCAGGGCATCGGCAACAAGTTGAACACCACGTTCAACAACGTGTCGAACCACCTGAACTAAGACGCGCTTAGTTCGAGTATCGGGCGGCGGTGCTGCAAAGCGCCGCCGCCTTTGTTTTGGGCTCCGAGCGGGCGACCATCCGCGCTCAGTAGGAAATTAACCGGCGCGGGCGTATCTTCCGCACCCATGGCCACGGTGATCCCCTTCGAAGAACGGGCAGTCGCACACCTCAGGCAGCGCCTCGGCGCCGTGGAGGAAGCGAACCAGGACCTGATCGCCTTCGCCCGCGGCCATTCGGGCGCGGTCGCCTCCATCCACGCCGCGGTCCTCGCCGCGGTCGAAACCAATTCGATCGACGGACTGCTCCATGTCGTCACCCAGGAATGGCCGCTGATCCTCGGGATCGACGCGGTGGCGCTGTCGCTGATCGTCGGCGACGAGGGTTTCCGCGCCGACGGCGGCGGAGTCCAGGTGGTCGACGCCGCGATCCTGCGCCGCGCGATCAGCCAAGTCGACGGGGTCGAAATGCGGACCGTCGAGCGCGGCCATCCATTATTCGGTCCGGCCTGCGACTTGATCCGCGCCGAGGCGCTGATCCGCATCGACTGCGAACGGCCGCTGCCGTGCGGCCTGCTCGCGCTCGGGCAGCGCGCCGAGCTCAGTCTCGACGCGCGTCACGGCTCGGAATTGCTGATGTTCCTTGGGCACAGCCTTGCGGCTATGATCCGCAAGTGGCTGATCGAACCCCCGAAGGCTTAAGTCATCACCCGGCAAGCGCACTTGCCGCGCGCTGGGTCTCGTATCTTCAGCACGATCGCCGTCGCTCCACGCATACCGTGCGCGCCTATGTCGCGACCGCGCATCGTTTTATCGATTTCCTGGGGTCTCATCTCGGTTCGGCGGTCGGCAGTTCGGAGCTTTTGGGCCTGACCTCGGCCGATCTGCGCGCGTTCCTCGCGGCTCGGCGCGGACAGGGCCTCGGCGCCTCATCGGCCGCGCGCGAGCTTTCCGGAGTGCGCGCCTTCCTCAAATATGCGGCGGAGCAAGACGGTACGCATGCCCAGATGCCGCGGACCCGCGCGCCCAAGCGCCCGCGCACCCTGCCGCGGCCGGCGGCGCCCGAGGAAGCGATGGAGCTGGCCGAGAATGCCGCCGAAGCGGCGAGCGTGCCGTGGATCGGCGCGCGCGACCTCGCAATCCTGCTGCTGCTTTACGGCGCGGGCCTGCGCGTCGCGGAAGCCTTGTCCTTGACCGCGCGCGTGCTTCCTATCGGCGCCACGCTGCGAGTCACCGGCAAGAGGGCGAAGACGCGGATCGTTCCGGTCGTGCCGGCGGTCAAGGAAGCGGTCGAGGATTATTTTCAGCAGTGCCCATATCCGCTGAGCGGCGATGCGCCGTTGTTCGTCGGTGCGCGCGGCGGGCCGCTCAATCCAGACCTGGTGCGGCGCGTAGTCGCGTCGGCGCGCCGGAGGCTGGGGCTGCCCGACAGCCTGACGCCGCACGCGCTGCGTCACAGCTTTGCGACGCATTTACTGGCGCGGGGCGTAGATTTGCGGGCGCTGCAGGAACTGCTCGGCCACGCGAGCCTGTCGTCGACCCAGATCTATACGGCGGTGGACGCGGCGCGCCTGTTGGACGTCTATCGCCACGCCCACCCCCGCGCCTGAGCAGAGGCTCGCTCAAGAAGAAGCTGCCGCGGACACGACGGTAGTGGGGTCCGCCGAGCCGCGACAAACCCCTGCTAAACACCAGTCGTAAAGCGAATGCTAAATAACCATTCTGGATAAGAATGTACGGCGCGCTTTGACCGACTTTTCACAATAGTCGATCCAAATCGGTCCTATTTCATTAGCGAAGCCAGACTGCGTTCGATTGCTTGCCAGATCAGCCCCGGCGTGTCGGTGCCATTGAAGGCGTCAATGGCCACGATGCCGGTCGGCGAAGTGACGTTGATCTCGGTCAGCCATTGACCGCCGATGACATCCAGACCCACGAACAGCAGCCCGCGTTTCCTGAGCTCTGGAGCGAGCGCGGCGCAAATTTCCTCTTCGCGCTGCGTCAGCTCCGTCTTGGCCGCCTTGCCGCCGACGGCGAGATTGGACCGGATCTCTCCTTCGCCGGGCAGACGGTTGATCGCGCCTGCGATCTCGCCGTCGACCAAAACGATTCTCTTGTCGCCCTCGGCGATCTCGGGAATGAATTTCTGGAGGACGTGCGGTTCGCGATAGGTCTGGTTGAACAATTCGATCAGGGACGCAAGGTTGCGGCCGTCGGGGCCGATCCGAAACACCGCTCCGCCCGCAAAACCGTGCAGCGGCTTGATGACGATCTCGCCGTGCTCCGCAAGGAATTTCCGGGCAATGCCGCGCGACCGGGTGATCGCGGTCGGCGGCATGAACTTCGGGAAGTCGAGCACCCAGATCTTTTCCGGCGCGTTGCGAACGCTTGCTGGATCGTTGACCACCAGCGTTTCGCCCTGGATCCGCTCGAGCAGATGCGTGGCGGTGATGTAGCCGAGATCGAACGGTGGGTCCTGGCGCATCAGCACGACGTCCACGTCGCGGCCGAGATCGAGGATTTCGGGTTCTCCGAAACGGTAATGGTCGCCAGCGACGCGCTGAACCGTGACTGGAAACCCCATCGTCCACAGCCGTCCTTCGGCGTAGCTGAGGTCCTCGGCCGCATAATGGTAGAGGGTGTGGCCAAGCTCTTGCGCCTTGAGCATCAGCGCAAATGTCGAATCGCCGGCGATGTTGATTCGCTCGAGCGGGTCCATCTGCACTGCGACGCGGAGCGGCATGGCCGAGCGCCTACGGTCTCACCGCCGCTTTGTCACCCTTGCCAGACGTTGGCGATGTGCCTGGGCCAGCACCGAGGAACGATGAACATCGCATCGATCCTCAGCTCGTCGCCGGCGCGCATGTAGCGCGGAGCGAGGCGCTCCGCGGCAACGGGGACACGGCGCAACCGCCAGGCGTCGAGCGCGAACGCTGCCGCATCGACGCTCGAGCGCGCCTTGACCTCGACGAACGCGAGGGTTCGGCCGCGCCTGGCGATGATGTCGACCTCCCCGCCGACCACCCGGGCGCGGCGAGCCAGGATCCGCCAGCCGTGCAGCCTTAAATACCAGCAGGCGGCGGTCTCGGCGCCGCGGCCGCAATGCTCGGCCGCCTGCCGGTTCATTTCGAGCGCTCGAGCGCGCGGGCATAGGCGCGTTTTCGCGGAACCTTCAGTTGCTCGGCGACCTCAGCCGCGGCGCGCGACGGCGACAAATCGACGAGTGCCGCATCGAGCGCAGCGTCGATCTCACTGTCGCTCACTGTTTCCGCCTCCACTGGCGGCCCGACAACGATCACGATTTCGCCCTTAGGCAAGGCATCGGCGTAGCGGGCGGCAAGCTCGGTGAGGGTGCCGGTGAGGCATTCTTCGTGCAGCTTGGTCAGCTCACGGGCGACCGCCGCAGCCCTGTCGCCGAGCCCGTCGCCAAGCGCAGCGAGCGTGTCGCCGAGCCGTGGCCCGCTTTCATAGAGTACCAGCGTCGCACGCACGTCGGCAATTTCTTCGATCGCATCGGCCCGAGCCTTGGCCTTTGCCGGGAGGAAGCCAAGGAACAGGAACCGGTCGGTCGGTAGGCCGGCAACAGTTAGCGCGGCGACCGCGGCCGACGGGCCGGGAATGGTGTGGATCGCGTGGCCCGCGGCACGCGCCGCGCGCACCAGCTTGTATCCGGGATCAGAGATCAGCGGGGTTCCGGCATCGCTGACCAGGGCGATCGCCTCGCCCCCGAGCCGTGCGATGATCGCATCGCGCTCCAGCTCGCTCGTATGGTCGTCGTAGCGAGTCATCGGGACCCTGGCCCCGATATGGTGGAGTAGCTTGCCGGTGACCCGCGTGTCCTCGGCGAGAATCCGGCTCGCCCGGCGGAGGGTTTCGGCCGCGCGCGGGCTCAAATCGCCGAGATTGCCGATCGGCGTCGCGACGATGTGCAGTCCGGGCGCAAGCCGTTCATCCATCAGTGGATTAACCTCTTCCAATTCAACCGAAAAAGAGTCATTGTCTCAAAGTTCATCGTGTGCCTGGGGAGAGGTGCGATGATTGCATTAGTGGCCGGATCGATCATCTATCTGACGGCGCTTCAGGCGACAATCAGCGCGCCGAGGGATGCGTTTCGCGCGTGCCTCAAGGAAGCGAGCGCCAAGGCCACGAGCGAAAGGGTCGCCGCCGACGCGTTCGAGGCCTATTTGCGCAATTCCTGCAGCGCCCAGCTCGGTTCGCTCAAGTCCGCGGTCATGGCCTTCGACATGAAAAACGGAATGGCTCGCAAGACTGCGTCCTCGGACGCCAATTCGACCGTCGACGATTATATCGCGAGCCCGGTCGACAATTATAAGTTCATGGCGGGCATGAACGCTCCGGCGGCCAAGGAAGCGACGGCGCAACCGCAACCGCCGGCGCCGACGCCGGCCAGCGTCAGCTCGCAGCCGCCAAAGCCATAGGTTCCGGCGCGGCGATCTCGCCGAGGATCGAATCGAGCACTAGGCGGCCCTTCGCGGTCGTCGCGATGCGCGCGCCGTCACGGTTGAGGTGACCCGAGCCGACCAGGCGGTCGATCCGCGCCCAGTCCACGATTGAGCCGAGCCCGAAGCGGCCGGCGATGGCATCGGCGTCGATCCCTTCGCGCAGGCGCAATCCCATCACCAAGGCCTCGTCGGCGGCCTCGGTCGCCGACAGGCGCGCTTCCTCGCCGATTCCATGACCATTGCGGCGAAGGGCCGACAGGAAGTTCTCGGGTTTCTTATGGCGGGTTGTCCGCATCCCCAGCCGCCGCCCGTGCGCGCCGGGGCCGACGCCGGCGTAATCCTGGTAGCGCCAGTAGGAGAGATTGTGGCGGCTCTCCTGACCGCGCCGCGCATGGTTGCTGATCTCATAGGCCGGAAGGCCAGCGGACGAGGTCATGTCGCCGGTCAGCTCGTACAGCGCGGCCGAGCGGTCGGCGTCGAGTGGCTCGAGCTTGCCGGCGGCGCGGAGCGCGGCGAAGCGCGTCCCCGGCTCGATCGTCAGCTGGTAGAGCGAGAGATGCCTGGTGCCGAGGGACAGGGCCTGGGCCAAAGTTGCGGACCAACTGTCTTCATGATCGCCCGGCAGCGCGTAGATCAGGTCGAAACTCACACGCCGGAAATGCTTTTGCGCGGTCTCGAGCGCCGCAAATCCTTCGCGCGCCGAATGGGCGCGGCCAAGGAACGCAAGGGCGGCATTATCGAAGCTCTGCAGCCCAAGCGAAACGCGATTCACTCCGGCGGCCGAAAGGTCGGCGAAGCGCGCCGCCTCGACCGAATTGGGGTTGGCTTCGAGCGTGATCTCGATGTCCTCCGCGGCGGGCCAATGGTCGCGCGCCGCTGCGGTGATCGCCGCGACGGTCGCCGGCTCCATCAGCGACGGAGTGCCGCCGCCGAAGAAGATCGATGTGAGGGGGCGTCCCGAAAGCAGCCGCGCCTCATGGGCGAGGTCGGCGAGTAGCGCCGCGCGCCATTCGTCCTGGTCGATCGAGGCGCGGACGTGGCTGTTAAAGTCGCAATAGGGGCATTTGCTGACGCAGAACGGCCAATGGACGTAGAGCGCGAGCGGCTCGCCCGTCATTTTAGCGCCCGGACGAGCTTCTTGAACGCCACCGCCCGGTGGCTGATCTTGTGCTTCGTAGCCGGGTCCATCTCGCCGAAGGTCTCCTCGTAACCGAGCGGCATGAACATCGGGTCGTAGCCGAAGCCCTTGTCCCCGCGTGGCAGCCAGACGAGCGTCCCGTCGACGCGGCCGTCGAACGTCTCGGTCTGGCCGTCGTTGGGCCAGGCGATTGCCAGCGAACAGGTGAAATGGGCGTCGTGGCTGGCGTCCTCGCCCGATGCCCCGATCTCGCGCCACACGCGCTCCATCGCGCGCATCCAGTCGCGGTTTCCGTCCTCGTCCTCGGCCCAACGCGCCGAGAAGATGCCGGGCAGGCCGTGCAGCGCATCGACGCACAGCCCGCTGTCGTCGGCGAGCGCGGGCAATCCCGACAGATCGGCCGCCTCGCGCGCTTTCAGATCGGCATTGTCGGCAAAACTGTTGCCGATCTCCTCGGGCTCGGGGAGGCCGAGCTCTTCAGCGCCGACGCAATTGAGGCCGCGCGGCGCCATCAGCTCGGCGATCTCGCGGAGTTTGCCCGGATTGTGGGTCGCGATAACCAGCTTATCGCCGATCGGCCTCATCGTCCCACCGCCTTCAGCTGGGCCGCGAAAATCTCCGCGCAGCCGATGCGCGCGAGGCGCAGCAGCCGCAGCAGCCCTTCCTCGTCATAGCATTCGCCCTCGGCCGTCACTTGCGCCTCAACGATCGATCCGTCGGCGGTCAGCACGAAATTGCCGTCGCACCCGGCCTGGCTATCCTCGTCATAGTCGAGGTCGAGAACCGGGGTGCCGTTGTGGATTCCGCAGCTGACGGCCGCGACCTGGGTGCGGATCGGATCGCTCACGAGGAGCTTCGATTCGAGCAATTTGTCGACCGCGATGCGCAGCGCCACCCAGGCGCCGGAAATCGAGGCGGTGCGTGTTCCCCCGTCGGCCTGGATGACGTCGCAATCGACGATGATCTGGCGCTCGCCGAGCCTGGGCAAGTCGACCACGGCGCGCAGCGAACGGCCGATCAGCCGCTGGATTTCCTGAGTGCGGCCGGATTGCTTCCCTTTGGCCGCCTCGCGATTTCCGCGCGTGTGCGTGGCTCTGGGGAGCATGCCATATTCGGCCGTGACCCACCCCTGGCCCTTGCCGCGCAGGAATGGCGGCACCTTCTCCTCGACGCTGGCCGTGCACAGCACCCGCGTGTCGCCAAACGAGATCAGGCAGGATCCCTCGGCGTGGCGAGTGAAGCCCGGTTCGAACGTGAGCTCGCGCATTTGGTCGGGGGCGCGTCCGGACGGGCGCATTCGGCAATTCTCCTGATACCGGTGAGGTGGCTCCCTAGACCGGCGACGCCGCCAATCCTAGATGCATGACGATGACCCAGCCGATCGGCGAATTGACGGACCGGATGCGCGAGATTTTCGGCCAGGTGGTCGAGGCCTATCTCGAGCGCGGGGTGCCCGTCGGATCGAAGGTTCTGGCCGGCACTATCAACCTGTCGCCGGCCTCGATCCGCGGCGTGATGCAGGACCTCGAGGAACGCGGCCTGTTGACCCATCCGCACACCTCGGCGGGACGAATCCCGACCGAAAGCGGGCTTCGACTGTTTGTCGACGGGATTATGCAGGCGGCGGCGCCCGACCCGCGCGAGCGGCGCGAGATCGAGCGCCAGATCGTGCGCGATCAGCCGATCGAGGATGCTCTGGCTGCGGCGTCGGCGGCGCTTTCGGGCTTGTCGTCCTGCGCCGGGATCGTCCTCGCTCCAAAGCAGGAGCTCCGGCTCAAGCAGTTGAGCTTCGTTCCGTTGAACAGCAGCCGCGCGCTGGCGGTGCTGGTCGGCGCCGACGGCAGCGTCGAGAACCGCATCGTCTCACTCGACGCCGGCACGAGTCCGTCCGCGCTCGATGAGGTCAGCAATTTCATCAATGCGCGGCTTGCCGGGCTGACGCTCGACGAGGCGCAGGCGCGGCTGCGCGCCGAGATCCGCGAGCATAAGGAAGCGATCGACTCGACCGCCGCCGAGCTGGTCGCGTCGGGCCTCGCCGCCTGGAGCCAGGACCATGCGCGCCGCCCGGTGCTGATCGTCCGCGGCCAGGCCAATTTGATCGACGCTTCTGCCGCCGAGGATTTGGAGCGGGTCCGACGCCTGCTCGACGAGCTCGAGGACCGGCAGGAAATCGCGCGGCTGCTTGAAGGGGCGCGGGATGCGCCGGGCTGCCGGATCTTCATTGGCTCGGAGAACCGGATGTTCGCGCTTTCGGGCTCCTCGGTAATCGCCGCGCCCTATCGCGGGAGCCAGGGGCAGGTGGTCGGCGTTGTCGGCGTAATCGGCCCAACCCGGTTGAACTACGCGCGCGTGGTCCCCATGGTGGATTTCACTGCAAAAGCTCTGACGAGATTGATGGCATGACCGAGGCGACCAAGGACGAAGACGAGCAGCTTCACGAGGAAGCCGAGGAAATCCGCAAGGAGACCGCCAAAGGCTCGCCCGAAGTGGCCGAGCACGACCGCGTGGCGGAGCTCGAACGGCAGCTCGAGGAAGCGAACAGCAAGGCGCTTTATGCGGCGGCCGAGGCACAAAACGTGCGCCGGCGGCTCGAGGGCGAGATGCAGCAGGCATCGAGCTATGCCGCAGCGCAGTTCGCGCGCGACATGCTGGCGATCAAGGACCACCTCGAGCGGGCACTCGCGGCGGTCAGCGACGAACTTCGCGACGACAAGCTCGCGAGCCAATTCCTCGCCGGCATCGAAGCGACGTCGCGCGAGATCGACTCGGTGTTCGCCAAGCACGGCATCAGCCGCATCAAGTCGATCGGCGAAAAGCTCGATCCGCACCGCCACCAGGCGATGGTCGAATTGCCGTCCGAAGAGGCCGAACCCGGCACGATCGTCGAGGAAATGCAGCCCGGGTACATGCTGAAGGACCGGCTGCTTCGGCCAGCGCTAGTCGGAGTGGCCAAGAAGCCCGACTAAGCGTCAGCTCGGATATTTCGTCGCTTCCTTCTTGCAGTCGTAAGGCAGCTCGGGGTCGCCGCAAAAGTCGGGCCAGACTCCGCTTTGCCGCCAATAGGCAAGCAGTCCAAGCTTCGCCGCCAGATCGATAAAGCGTGGGTCGGCCATCAGGCTGTGCATGTGCGGCCGGAACAGGATCGCCGTGCCGGCTTCAAGACTGTCGAGGCTGACAGGATTGGCAGTGACCTGAAACGCTTCATCGACGCGTCCGAACGTGCCGAGGGCCTGCAAATAACCCGAGATGTTGGCTGGATCGCGGCGGTAGCGATCTCGGAATGACTGAAGCGCTGCATCAACCGCCGCTGGAGACGGGTTGATTCTCGCGAGCAGGAACCTCTCCCAGCTTTGATCGAACGCCGCGCGGCTGCCGCTCATTGTTTGTAGTTTACCCAGCGCCTGGCGTGGATCGCCGTAACGCAAGTCTAGTCGATAGCGAGCATCCGCTAGATCGGTCGCATCCGGCCAGACCGCTTCATCCCTGCCGAGCTCGTCGTAGGCGCCTTGAATACGGTTCGAATAGGCAAGCGCGTCGATCAATCGCACGGTTGCTTCGGCCGAAAGCGGGTCGAACCCCCGGGCCTCGCGCGCGGCGTCTGTCGCATCGCTCATTCGGCCAACTGACATCAGCATCTGAGATTTGAGGCCGAGAAGCAAAACGCTGTTCGGATGAAGCTGCAGGCCTCGATCGAGTATCGGGAAGGCATGACTCCATTGGTCTTTGTCCCACGGGTGGAAAAGCGCTTCTGCGGCAGTGACTTCTTCCAACGAGCTGTCGAGCTGCTCGGCGCGTTTCAATGCCACCTTTCCATCGTCCACCAATACGCGGTCAGCCTCGGTGTCGCCCGGCGACAATTGATTGAATTCGGACAGGGCGAGCAGTGCGAAACCGGGCGCGAAATCCGGCGCCGATTGTGTGGTCTGCTTGAACGTCGGAACTAGATCGTTCCCGGCGTTCGAGTATCCGGCCTGAAACGCGGAACAGCCTTCCAGAAACTTGCGGAAATTCGAAGTGTTGAGTTTCGACTGCGATCTGTCTGCTTCGAGCGCGCAGCCGATGACTGAGGTCACGACTGAGGCAGCTTGTCGCCGAAGGTCGGCGGGCCGATCGGCCGGACCATCCATCCCTTGCGCCCAGGACACGCCCGGGCGACCGTCCACAATCAAGCTGAGGTCGGCGTGTGCCGACTTTCCGTTGCGATTAAGGCCGATTTCCACGCGGTAATCGGCGCCGTGGGTCGATTGTGCGGAATCAAGGATGTTAAGCGTCTCGAGGGAGGCGGGATGAAAGCGCGTCAAATCGAGCGCGACCTGGCGAGCGAAATCGCGGGACTGGCCCGCTTCGCCGGTGTCTGCAGCGGCAATCAGAAGCGTCGGCGGACCGGACTTTCCTAGCAGCCACCACGCCGAACCGGCGGCGATCAGCAGCACCATCGCGATCCCTGCCGCGAGAGGCCAAGAGATGTTGCGGTGCACGCGATCGGCGTGAGGCGGCGCGGGTGCGGCAGCAATCTGCTGGCGAGGCTCCTTCGCATCGAGCGCTTTGATCAGCTCGATTAGGCCGCTCGGCTTCCCTCGACCGGACCAATCTGTGAGATCGACCGCCTGATATTGGCGAAAGCCGAGCGGCGGAGAGGCACTCTCCAGGAGCACCGGAAACAGCCGGCCGTTGTCACGGCCGAACGCCGCCTCGTCTTGAACCCAGGCGGATTCGACCGATTGCCGTGACCACAGCACAACCACCGCATCAGCTTTGCGCAAGGCTTCGTCGATTTCAGCGGTGAAGCGCGACCCGGCATGCAGCTGCCGGTCCCACCACACCGAGTGGCCCGCCGCCTCCAACGCTTTCGCGATGCGACCGGCCTTCGCGGCGTCGCCACGCGTGTAGCTCAGGAAGATGCTGGCCATGCGGTCCCCTTCGGGCAGAGTGGGGGAGCGGACGCTCTAGCGCAAGTTAATGCACTTCGCGGTGGTGGACCTCGCTCTTGGTGGCGAGGCTGAACCGCGGCTCGGGCTCGACTGAGCCGGTGAGGCGTCCCGCCGCAAAACGGCCGACCTCCGGCCCGTGCTTGAAGCCGTGACCCGATCCGCCGCCGACCAGCAGGAGGTTGGCGAAGCGCGGATGGAAATCGATCAGGAAGTCGCCGTTCGAGCTGTTCTCGTACTGGCAGACGCGCGCTTCGGTCAGCGGCGCTTGCCTGAGCAGCGGAAAGCGGCGGTCGCGGAAGACGATGATCTCGGCCAGCACAGCCTCGGTCGGACGGCGGTCCTGAGTATCGGGATCGACCGGGACGCCGTGCGCGTCATGGGCGAACTTGACGCCGCGGCTTTCGAGGTCGGGGAAGCCGTAGAAAATGTCGCCGCCATTGAAATCGGCCCAGCCGGGCATTGCTCCAGGCAGGAATCGGCGGTCGCCCGTGGGCGGCGCGAAAAAGAACACTTCCTGGCGCGTCGGCAGGATCTTCGGCCCGATCACGTCGGGGAAGAGCTTGGGCAGCCACGGTCCGAGCGCGAAGACAAAACGGTCGGCGCGGATGCGTTCGCCGTTCGCCAAACGAATTTCCGACAATTCATTGGTCGAGGACGCGGGCGGCTGGACGGCGCCTTCGATGTAGGTTCCGCCGGAGCGCACGAACCGGTCGACGAGCGTTTGAACCGAGCGGCGTGCCATTAGGGCGCCGAAGCCCGGCTCATAGAGGCCGACGCGGATCCCGTCGAAATCGATCATCGGAAAGCGCCGCGCCATTTCCGCCTGGGTGAGCACGTCGGTCGGCAGTCCGAATTTCCGATGTGCGGCGATGCTGTCCTGGACATAGGGTTCTTCGGTCGGGAAGAAGAACAGCACGCCGGCGGGAATGAAGATCGGCAGGCCCGAGACCGCGCTCAGCGCCTTCCATTGCGGCAGCGAGTCCTTCGCCATGCGGGTGTAGATAACGTCCTTGCCGTAGGCGGCGCGGGTTAGTCGCGACTCCCCGCCCGATGACGCGCGGCTGTGCGCGGGCCCGTGCGCATCGAGCAGGGTGACGCGATGACCGGCTTGCTGGAGATGGTGCGCGGTCCAGGCGCCGAACACGCCCGCGCCGACGACCGCGATATGGTCTTTCATGCCGCGCTTGTAGGTTCTTGCGACCGCCGGGGAAACGGCAGCGCCGCCCGCCCCGATGAGGAGCGAGCGGCGCGACATGCTCAAAGGTGGCACGCTAGGGTGAATTAGCCCCGCTCACCCTTTTCTACCGGCGGCGGAGGCGGCGGTGGTGGCGGAGGAGGCGGGACCGGGCAGGTCGCGCCCACCGCAATCACTGAGCCGTCCGGGCAGGTCTGCGTCTCCGGAGGCGGCGGCGGCGGAGGGGGGGGAGGAGGCGGAGGAGGCAAGGGCGCGCTTTCGCCGAAGCTCTTCCGGACCGTCAATCCGATCGTCCGCGGCTGTCCGACGTTGTAACCGAGTCATGCGCGGGCGCCGCGTTCGCGGTCGAACGAGAGCTTCGGATCAACGTCGAAAATGTTGTTGATGTAGGCCACGAACTCGAGCCCGCTGTCGAAATGCAGGCCGACGTTCGCATTCACCAAATTGTAGGCGGGGAGCTTCAACGAGCCCATGTTCTGGGTGCTCGTTCCATAATTGCCCGTCACCGGATCGTAGAAGATCAGGTTGAACGTTCCGGCACCCGGCTCCTGGTCACCCGGCTGGGTATAGCGATCGCCGATATGCTGGAAGCTGGCGGTAACCGACCAGTCGGAGTTCGAGCTGAACCGCGCACCATAAGTGGCGGTGGCGGCCATCTGGAACTTCGGCACAGTTGGCAGCCGGTTACCTTTGCGGATGCCGGCAATGATCACCGGTGTCCCACCCGGCGGCGGGACGGTGAACAGGTTCGAATCGAACTTGGCGCTGAGGATCGTTCCTGCGAGCGACAGATCGAGGCCCGGCATCGGGTGCGCCGAGAATTCGGCCTCGACGCCCTGGCTGTGGGCCTTGGGCACGTTGAACACGACGCGCGACGAGCAGCTGCCCGCGTCCGCGGTGACCTGCAGGTCCCTAATCTGCTCGTAGAATGCGGCCGTGTTGAACGTGATTCCGTGCCTCGAAAATTTGAGGCCGGCTTCATAGTTCCACAGCGTTTCATCCTTGTAGGACGGGTGGTTGCCGTAGGTCTCGGCATCGCCCGGCCCGCAGATCGGGATGTTCAGCGGATCGTTGACGCCACCAACGCGGAAGCCTTTCGCCACCTGCAGGTTGACGCTGAGGCTGCGGTTCGGCTCCCAGCTGACGATTCCGCGCGGCGAGAAGCCGTTGGATTTGGTCTTGTCGCCGATCCTGGTGTCGTCGTTGGAGAAAATGCCGCCCGAGATGAAGTTTCGCTTCTCCTTGAACCAATAATAGCGGCCGCCCGCGGTCAGCTTGAACTCGCCCATTTTGTAGCTGCCCTCGCCGAACACCGCCGACTGGTCGATCTTGTACGGAAGGTCCGCATGGTACGGGTTATCATGTAGACCGAAACCATTGTCGACCAATGCCGAAATGCCCGGCGGGTTGAACGACGCAAAGGCCGGAATGGCGTCGATGAACGCGTCGTAGCCCGGGGTCGGAAGGCGCTGCGCATATTTGCGGTTCACGTGCGTGTAGAAGCCGCCGAACACCCACTGGAACGGCCCTGCGCCACGCGAGCTCAAGCGGAGCTCCTGGGTCCATTGGTTGAGCTTCGTGGTGTCACGCAGGTTCGATGTCAGGTTTGCGAGGTCCGGATCGGCGCCGAGCGCGATGATGAACGGGCTGACCGAAACACTCCCGGTAAGCGCCGAGGCATCGCGGCTTACAAGGATGTCGCGGTGGATGTAGCTGGTGACCGAAGTCAGCTCGACTCCGCCGAAGCCGAAGCTGCCGGTCAAGTCCGCGAGCGTGGTCTTGTCACGGAACTTCTCGCGCATCTTGAGATATTGCTTGCGCTTGCCCTTGCCGAGGTCGTTCTCGGTGACGAACTGGTTGTCGTAGAGGTTGTAGAATTCCTCGCGGTTGAAGCCGTTAGCCTCGACCTCCTGGTACAGCACGCGTGGCGTGATCTGGATGTCCGGAGTCGGCTCGAACAGAACCGCGACGCGGCCGCCGACGCGCGAGCCGTCGTTGATGTTCTTGCCCGCCGCTGGGCCTACCGCATCGATGAAGCCGGCATAATGGGTGCCATAGCCGACCGCGCGAACGGCGACCTTGTCGCCGACGGGCAGGTTGATTGCGCCTTTGAGATCATAGCCAAGGTCGCCGCCGGTGAGGACGTTGACGCCAGCTTCGACCTGCCCCTCGACACGGTTCAGCTTGGGCTGATTGGTGATGTAGCGGATAGTTCCGCCGACGGAGCCAGATCCGAACAAAGTCCCTTGCGGGCCGCGCAGGGTCTCGACGCGGTTCAGGTCGAACAGGTCGATGTCAGGCGTGAACAGCGACAGCGAAATCACCGATTCATCGAGATAGATGCCCACCTGTTCCTTGACGCCCGGCTGGTCGCGGACAATCTGTCCGGCGGAAACGCCGCGCACCGAGACCTGGCTCTGGCCCGGCCCGAGGTTCTGGACGGTAAGGCCGGCGACGTTACGGCTGAGGTCTTCAAGCGTCACCGCATTGGTGCGCTGGATGTCGGCCTGGGTCTGCGCGTTGACCGAGAAGGGCACGTCCTGGACCGTCGATGCCCGCTTGGTCGCGGTGACGATGATCGCGCCTTCGTCGGATGCCGCGCTCGGCGGCGTGCTA
>Ga0193751_1000905_pt1 | contig 20238 bp, 22 predicted proteins | sample L1c2metaG_FD_143050 | JGI IMG/M metagenome (GOLD analysis project Ga0193751, IMG submission 143050) | Soil microbial communities from a riparian zone of the East river system, Colorado, United States - L1c2 | ecosystem: Environmental > Terrestrial > Soil > Riparian zone | place: USA: East River... | reverse complement strand
GCACGGCTCCCATTGGCAGGCCACCCGCCAATGGCTTCGCAAGCGTGACAATGTCCGGCGTCACCCCAAAGCTTTCGTACGCGAAGAAGGTTCCGAGACGCCCAAGACCGCATTGGATCTCGTCGAAGATCAACGCGATCCCGCGCTCGCTAGTCATCCTTCGGAGTTCGCGAACGAATTCCTTTTCCAGAACGCGAACACCGCCTTCGCCTTGAACTGGCTCCATGATCAATGCCGCGATTGTTTCACCGTCGAGCGCTGCATCGAGTATGTGAAGGTCTCGCTCACAGATGCTGATGCCGCCCGCCAGCGGTCGGAATGGTGCGCGGTACGACGGTCTGTCTGTCGCTGCGAGTGAAGCGAAGAGTCGTCCATGAAAACTTCCTCGCAGCGCGAGTATTCCTGTTTTGGCATCGGAGCCTGCAGCCCGCCCCCATCGTCGCGCGAACTTGAAAGCGCCTTCGTTTGCCTCTGCGCCGGAATTACAGAAAAACACACTCTTCGCGAATGAATCGCGCGCGATCAGCTGCGCCAGCTCCCGTCCGGGCTCCGTCGTGTAGAGGTTCGATGCGTGAATGATCCCCGTATCGAGTGCGCTAACCATCGCCCGCCTTATCCCGGCGTCGCCATAGCCTAACGCGTTCACTGCAATTCCGCTCGCGAGGTCGAGATACCTCTTCCCGTTTGTGTCGATGAGCTCGACGCCTTCGCCTCGGACGAATGTCATCGGAGCACGCTTGTAGGTCCCAAGAATCGCCGGCGTGTCCGGCAAAGACTCCGTGGTCGTCATGGTGGTCATGTGATCATACTCTGCGCGAAAGTCAGAAGAGTTCCAGGAGACGCGTCAGTCAATCCGTCGAGTGTCGAGATCCGTACGCGACCAACACCGCCCGCGAGTGCTGCGAAACCCGCTTCGAGCTTCGCCCGCATTCCACTATTGATCACGCCCTTCCGAATGAGCTCGCCTGCTTCACTTTGATCGAGACATTCGATGCGCTTCCCGGTTTCGTCCAGAACACCTTCTACGTCTGCAACCAGCAACAGCTCTGAGGCGGCAAGAGCAATCGCGATCGCTGCTGCTGCATCGTCGGCGTTTACGTTCAAGGCTTCGCCGGTGGCGCCATCCTCCGACGCAAGTGGAGAGATTACCGGGAGGTAGCCTCCATTTAGCAGCATCTCGATCAAATCTGATCTCACCGCCACGGGCTTCCCTGCTCGACCAAGCCCTGTTGCATCGATGGGCGTAGCAGTGACTGTTCCTGCATCTTCGCCCGAAATTCCAACGGCATCTACACCAGCGGCAACAAAAGCCGCAACGAGTTCCTTGTTCACCAGGCCGGAGAGAACCATCTGAACGATCTCCATATCCTGACGCGTTGTAACTCGGCGCCCATCGACAAACGAAGGTTCGAGTCCAATTCGCCTTTGAAATTCGCTGATTCGATCACCGCCGCCGTGTACCACGCAGAACGATCCCGGGCTTTCTCGCCATGCAGATGCAATTCGTACCGCGAGATCCGGCGATGATTGCGCTCTCCCTCCAATCTTGACGACACGTTTCATAATGGTAGCCCAAGGGGCTCAGGGACTCCGAGCATCAGGTTCGCATTCTGCACCGCTTGCCCCGCTGCCCCCTTCATCAGGTTGTCTACAGCCGCGATCACTATCAGCGTCGGCTGCCTGACGCACGCGGCATTCGTGACGCTGACTCGCACCACGTTGCGACGGACTACGTCCCGCAGAGACGGCGCTACACTTGTCACCTCGACGAACGGCTCTCCGTCATACTCCTCTTCCCAGATCTCGAGCGGATTGCTGGTGATCTCACGTACCGGCACCGTGATCGTCGCCAGGATTCCGCGGGCAACGGGCAAAAGGTGCGGGATAAAGATCAGATCGTTATCGCCTCCAAGTGCCTTCACAGTCGCACGCATCTCCGGGAGGTGGCGGTGTTCATTTCCCAGAGCGTATGCTCGAAAGTCTTCAGCTACCTCCGCGAATAACAGGTCGGGCCGAAGGGTGAAGCCCGCGCCCGTTACGCCGCTTGCTGCCGAGATCGAGATTGTCGCGCCCGGCAAGGTGAGCCCGCGTTTTACCAGAGGCGCTAGTGCAATCAGCACCGCAGTCGCATAGCATCCCGGGTTCGCTACAATCGAGGCCGAGCTTACAGCCTCACGCATTAATTCGGTGAGACCGTAGGGCGCGTCGACACCGTCACCGTTTCCCGGACGAAGATCAGAAGAAAGATCCACGACTTTCGCGCCCGCGGCGGCGGCCCGCCTCACCCATGAAGCCGAGGCACCATGTGGAAGCGCACTGAAAATGAGCTCGGCTTCTCCGAGCGGCGCCTTCTCCGTATCCGTGAAGACTATGTCACGTCCTGCCAGACGCGCCTTCGTTCCCGATTGCGAGCTGGCGGTGGCGAAAGCAAGCTCCATAGCTGGATGCTGGACAATCAGGCTGCACAACTCGCGTCCGGCGTACCCACTTGCACCCAGAACGCCGATAGAGAATTTATGCACTAGTAATGCATAACATTGCAAGACCGGCGCGTCAACAACGATGGATCGTACTTATTTACAGCCCTGTTTTACTCTCAGACAGTGGGCGCTACGGCTCTCCAGCCAGGCCCTTTAGGCGCCGGAGGACGCGGTCCCGCGCCACGCCCGATCGGCAAACGATAAGGATCGTGTCATCGCCACCAACTGTGCCCAGAATGTCAGTCCAGCCTTCCCCATCCAGGGCCGCGGCGATAGGCTGAGCGCCCCCTGGTACGGTGCGCAACACGATCATGTCGCTGACACCGTCGATCCGAAGAAAAAGCTGTGGGAGCAATGTTTCCAGGGCGACTCGACTTTCTTCGATTGTTCCGTCGGTTACGGCGTAGCGTGCACCCTCCGGCGTCGGAACCCGCGCAAGCCTCAGCTCGCGAAGATCGCGGGATAGCGTTGCCTGAGTTACGTCCCAGCCCCGGTGCAGCAGGAGTTTTCGGAGATCCTCCTGACTGCTTACCAGTCGGGAGTTGACTACCTCGAGTATCGCCGACTGCCGTTCGCGCTTATTGGCCATGGCAATCCTCCGTTTGCAGGAGCATACCACATTCGACGGCGGGGAGCGAGACCGCCGCTGACGCTGGAAAGATTGACGCTATATGCACGACTGATTAAATATACGGCATACATGAATAGTTATTAGAGGTACCATGACCCAGACCATCGTTCTCGCCTATTCCGGCGGGCTTGACACTTCCATCATCGTTCCGTGGCTCAAGGAGCACTACGACGCTCGCATTGTTTGCGTCGCGGGTGACATCGGACAGGGCGACGAGCTGCACGGTGTTCGCGAGAAGGCCATCGCCTCCGGTGCCGATGAATGCTACATCGAAGATCTCCGACAGGAATTCGTTGCCGATTTCATCTGGCCTACGCTGCGTGCCGGAGCAATCTACGGACGCAAGTATCTTCTTGGCACCTCGATGGGCCGGCCGCTTCTCGCTCGGCGTCAGGTAGAGGTGGCCCGCCGTATCGGAGCCGACGCACTTGCCCACGGCTGCACCGGAAAGGGCAACGATCAGGTCCGGTTCGAGCTGACGTACGCCGCGTTCGCTCCTGACTTACCTGTCATCGCACCCTGGCGCGAATGGGAGATTCGCAGTCGCGAGGATGCAATCGCCTACGCAAAACAGCACGATGTACCGGTTGTTGCATCTCGCGAGAAGATCTATTCGCGTGACAGGAATATCTGGCATATCTCCCACGAGGGCGGAGTTCTGGAAGACCCCGCTCAGCCGCCGCCGGCAGATCTGTTCATGCTCACCACCGCTCCCGAGCTTGCTCCCAATGAGCCTGAGAACGTCACCATTGGTTTCAACGAAGGAACTCCGGTGGCGGTCAACGGAACGTTCCTCGACCCGGTTGCCATCGTTGCGACGCTGAACGAGATCGGTGGGCGTCATGGCGTCGGACGGATAGACCTCGTTGAGGATAGGCTTGTCGGAATGAAATCCCGCGGAGTCTACGAAACCCCAGGCGGAACGCTTCTCTATGCAGCTCATAGCGAGCTCGAGCAGCTGATCCTCGATCGCCGCACACTTGCTGCCAAAGACCTTATCGCTCCCCGTTACGCGGACCTCGTCTACGAGGGACGCTGGTGGACTACGGAGCGAGAGGCATATGACGCGTTCGTCAACGTGACGCAGGAACGCGTCACTGGCGGTGTGACTCTGCGATTGTTCAAAGGCACCGTGACAGTTGTGAGCCGAGCAAGTGAGTACGCACTCTACGACGAGCGGTTCGTCACTTTCGGCGAAGACGATGTCTACAAGCAGAGCGATGCGGGTGGATTCATTCGGCTCTATTCCCTTCCCAGTCGTGTTCGTGCGCTCCACGATCAGGAGCTCGCTTCACGCGCGGTCGCTCCCATCGCTACTCACGACGACGCCCCCGCCCTGGCCGCATCCTGGCAGGACTAGAGTAGCATGACGGACGAGAAGCGCTCGCATAAACTCTGGGGAGGGCGCTTCTCAGTACCTACTGACAAGGCGTTGGAGTCACTGAATCGCTCGATCGGCGTGGATTACCGATTGTGGCCCGCAGACATTCGCCTGTCGGGAGCTTGGGCAAGAGCGCTTCATGAAGCGGGCGTGCTCACTATCGAAGAAAGCACGGAGATAGTCCGCGGCCTGGCATTGGTGAGCGACCGCTTTGCCCGTGGCGAAGAGCCAGAGGCCGCCGACGAAGACGTACACACCATGATCGACCGGTTGCTGCACGAAGAGGTCGGTGATGTCGCTTCCAAGCTTCACACCGGTCGCAGCCGAAACGATCAGGTTGCTACTGCCACGCGTCTATGGACCATGGAAGCTTCCGCCGGACTCGACGCATCGATACGTGCCTTGCAGCAGGCTATGGTCGAACAAGCTGAGCGTCTCGAACGAGTCCACATGCCTGCCTATACACACCTTCAGCGGGCTCAGCCAGTTTCTGCAGCCCACTGGATGCTTGCGCATTTCTGGCCGCTCGAGCGCGACAGGTCGAGGCTTGCAGCAGCTGCACGCCGGGCCGCTGTGCTTCCACTCGGATCTGGTGCGATTGCGGGCTCGGCTTATCCGATTCCCCGACAACTATTACTGGCAGACCTGGGGTTCACTTCCCTCTCGCAGAACAGCATAGACGCTGTCGGCGACCGCGATTTCATTGCTGAGCTGCTTTTCGTGATTGCATTGATATCGACGCACCTCTCTCGACTTGCCGAGGATCTGATTCTCTTTGGGTCAAGTGAGTTCGGATTCGTGAAGTTTGGAGAGGCATTTACGACGGGTTCGAGCATGATGCCACAAAAGCGTAATCCGGATGCTCTCGAGCTCGCCCGCGCATCTGCTCCACGCGTTTTAGGCGACCTCGTCAACATGCTCGGCCTGCTCAAAGGTCTGCCGAGCGGGTACAACAAGGATCTGCAGGACGACAAACGCGCTTTGTTCGATGCTGTCGATCTGGTCGGGTTGGTACTGCCTGCAGTCGAAGGGGCTCTTAGCGAGATCACCTTCGACGAGGCTCGTATGGGGCTCGCCCTGTCGAGCACGATGATGGCCACCGACCTTGCTGACTATCTGGTGAAAAAAGGAAGCTCCTTCCGCCAGGCTCACGAGGCAGTCGGATCTCTCATTCAGGAAGCAGAGCGCCGGGGTTGCGAGCTTGGCGACCTGGAAATGGAATCGTTCACGACCGCGAGTCCGCTCTTCGGCGTCGACATACACGAGTCACTCGATCCCGGGAATTCCGTCGCGAGAAGAGACATTCCGGGTGGTACTGGTCCAGGAGCCGTTGGAGCACAGCTAGCTACGGCACGGGACGCACTTCGAATTTGATTACAATCGAACGCGACAATGCTAAAAAAGGCGCCCGCAAACAACCGGGCGCCTTTTTTCTTTTTCGTCTGACTAGAACTGCAGTCCGAAAACTATCGGAATGAACTGCGTTGAGTTGTTGTCAGTGAAGACGTGGTGGAGGCGAGCTTCGACGTAGGTATTGAAGCCGCTCAGCGGGAAAACTGCCCCGATCCCACCGTTGAGTCCGAACTTGTTGTTCGATACAGCGTTTGCCACATCGAGCTTCAACCCGTAGTAGCCAGCTCCGCCGATGAGATACGGCCGGATTCCCGCCCCTGGCAAGCTGTACTCGATGTTCGCTGTACCCGCAATGATTCGGGCATCCGGCTGATTCACCCCAAGGTCGTCACGCCCACCGAACTTGTTGTACATCCCTTCGAAGCGAAGGCCAAGTGGCGTTCCGATCGAGGAGAGACCGAGTCCGATTGTGCCATTGTATCCCGTATTGAAGCCATCCGAGAGGTCACCAACTGGAATCGCTGCTCCACCAGCGATGTTGAGGGTGACCGGCCTGGCGGATTGTGCGGAAAGGCCGCCGGCAAAGATAGCCGAGGCGGAAATGAGCCCTGTTAGAATTTGCTTTACCACTGTGTTGCTCCTGTTTGGGACGAAGGATTTCTTCTAGGTGGCGATGTGCGGCGTAATGACGGGCCGCCTGTAGATTATCGCCTCAAGGCCGATCCGTTGTTGCACAAGTTGTGCTTAGGGCCGAAATTTGAATAATCCTTTTATAAAAGGTTATTAAATTGCGCGCTTATACCGTTGCCGCCACTGCCGTTACACTTGGCGTCAGCAAAAAATGGGTCGATAACGTCTTGTCACACCATCAAGTCAACGGTGTCCTTCAGGCGAGGCAGGGAATCCTTCGCCGGGTGACACCGGATGGGCTCCTGGCGCTTGAGATTGCTCTCAATCTGGGCCGAACGCTCGGTACCTCACTCGCTCGAGCTCTGCAGATTTCCAACGAGCTGATTTCAACACCGGGAAGGGAAGTCCAGCTCGCTGGATCTCCCTTGATCAGCCTGCACGTCGACGTCGATGCGATGGCGCATTCTCTCAACACCCGACTCGAGCACGCACTCGAGATTACACCGATCCCCAGGCGCGGAAGGCCACGATACAAATAAACAGCGGGACACCCAAAGGTGTCCCGCTGCCAACTCCCGGCAAAGATGCGGTCCGAGCCCGCGTCCTAGCTGCTCTTCGTGACGTTCTCTGCCGCTGGGCCCTTCTGCCCCTCCACGATGTCGAACTCTACAGCATCACCCTCTGCCAGCGACTTGAATCCGTTCCCCGTGATCGCACTGTAATGGACAAAGCAATCCTTCTGTCCATTATCGGGAGTGATGAAACCGAAGCCCTTCGCATCGTTGAACCACTTTACTTTGCCGGTCGTACGCATTCCTGCTCCTGGTAAAGAATGTCCGACACGGAAGATTACCGCAGCGGACACAAGCCGGTGGCGACTCTAATCCATCCCGAGTTCGCCGAATGAAATGCGCCAAGGTCCGGTCTGACTAGACCGAAGGCGCGGGTTGCTGGCGGCTATTATATCACGGTCGGTCGGCTCGGACAATAGAAGATTGTTCATTGATCAACTAGTCGCACATTTGTGATATAGTACTGCGTTTCCGCGAAACAGCTTGTCGGCACACCGCGATGCTGGTCATACGAAACCGACACGCGCTTCCCGACATTTTTCTCGAGCAGACGTGCGACCGAGTCGTTGCGGACACTGAAGGTAAAAATCTGCGGCATCGTTCCAGGCAGGTTCGCCATCGCCAGCTCTCCCTCCCATGTCTTGCACAGCCAACCTTTCTTCGAAAGCTTCTGCACGTAACCCGCGCGCTCTCCCTTCGAATACGAATAGTTGAGCGTTATCCACGACCACGACCCGAAGAGAAGGGCGGGCACGAGCAACACTATCAAGAGGACGACCAGCCCACGGCGTCGGGTCAAACGGTGCATTGCAGGTTTATCCGTTGACATGAGCTTCAATCCTTCTTGGGCTGTTCCATCGAATTAGCTTTACCTGACACTCGGCAAGATACACACGATGGCAATCGGCAGCCGCAGAAAAACAGTAACAGTGGATGTTGGAGGTGTTTCCGTCGGTGCGGGACATCCGATCGTCGTGCAGTCCATGACGAATACCGACACAGCCGACGCAGCCGGAACGGCAGCACAGATCGTTGACCTCGCTAATGCCGGCTCGCAGCTGGTCCGAATAACGGTAAACAACGACGAGGCTGCCGCTGCTGTTCCAGAGATTGTCTCCCGCGTTTCAGATCTCCTCGGCGACGTTCCTATCATTGGAGACTTCCACTACAACGGACACCTGCTCCTCACTCGCTATCCGGAAGCCGCACGACTTCTCGCCAAGTATCGCATCAATCCTGGCAACGTTGGAAGCAAGCGTCGAGACGAAAACTTCCGAACGATCGCGCAAGTCGCCGCCCACAACGGCAAGGCTATTCGCATTGGGGTCAACTGGGGCTCACTCGATCAGGACCTTCTTACTGAGATGATGGAAGTAAACGCGCGGTTGCCGGATCCGCGCGACGCAAACGAGGTCTACATCGAGGCAATGCTCGAGAGCGCCCTACGTTCGGCCGTGCTGGCCGAGGAGGCTGGTGTCTCTCACGATCGAATCATTATCTCGGCGAAGGTTTCAGGTGTTCAGGAGTTGATCGAGGTCTATCGGCGTCTGGCCACACGATGCGATTACCCTCTGCATCTCGGCCTCACTGAGGCGGGGATGGGAAGCAAGGGAATAATCTCGAGCACCGCGGCCTTGTCCATTCTCCTCTCGGAGGGAATTGGCGATACCATTCGCGTCTCGCTTACGCCCAAACCCGACGGCGACCGCACCGAAGAGGTTCAGGTCGCCCAGCAAATCCTGCAATCGCTCGGTCTCCGCCGATTCAACCCTCAGGTTACGGCGTGCCCAGGCTGCGGCCGTACGACCTCTACTTTTTTTCAGAAGATGGCCCAGGACATAGAGAGCCACCTCCGGGAGCAAATGCCGGCCTGGCGGTCACGATATCCCGAGGTCGTAGATCTCAGGGTGGCGGTAATGGGGTGCGTCGTGAACGGGCCCGGTGAGTCTAAACACGCCAACATCGGCATCTCGCTGCCCGGTACCTTCGAGGAGCCCAAGGCTCCTGTCTATGTGGACGGCAAGCTCCTCCTGACGCTCAAGGGTGAAACCATCGTGCCGGATTTTCTGCGTATTCTCGACGATTATGTCGAGCGCCGGTACGGCGTACCGGCCGGCGCGCTGGCGTCCTAAGGCCGCTTCTCGAGCTCGTCCACAGCTGCTCCAAGCTCTTCCATGATCGGCGCATCGAACTCGACGGATTTAAGCTTTTCATAAACATCGCGATGCCATTTGATCGTCCCCTCGCGTCCGCCCCCGAAGCGCGACCAGATCATCTGTGAGTCGAAAGTGCGCTGAAGGTCCGCGAGAATCGAACGAACATCATGGAGCTTGTCGGCAGCGCACACCCAGCGCGCTACTTCATTCGCTTCTGACAACCGCTGCAGATAATCTTCTTTCCTGTCCGACGACGAGAGTTCCACGCCGTCGTCATCCAGGCGGCGGTAGGTCACCTGCAATATGATTTGCAAAACCGTGGCGCCGAACTTCTCTCCTATACGCTGCTCGAGCATGTCCAGCGTATCTCCGTCGCGGACGCAATCCTCCACGACGTCGTGCAGTATGCCGGCTACCACTGTGTCTTCATCGCGACCATATCGTGTCAGGATGACCGCGACGTTTGCCGGATGCGTGAGATACGGAAGCTTGGTTCCCTTTCTTACTTGCCTGTCGTGATGCTTCGCGGCAAACGCGAATGCATGGTTGATGGCGTCAGAGTATCCACGGAGTAGCGTCACGCTGCTCGCTGGAACCATCGCACGATCTCCTCCAGTCCGGCCTGATCCTCTTCCGTGAACGCACCGGGCTTTTCCGAATCAACGTCGAGCACGGCCATCAATTTTCCGGTCCGATTGAAAACAGGAACGACTATTTCAGATCGAGAACGCACATCGCAGGTGATGTGACCCGGATACAAAGCGACGTCTTCGACAATGATGGTGCGACTTTCCTGGGCTGCTGTCCCGCATACACCCTTACCGAAAGAAATCTCCAGGCAGCCGAGGCTTCCCTGGTAGGGGCCGACTCTTAACAGCGTCCCTGGTTCGACCACCCGGTAGAATCCGGTCCACAAAAACCCCAAGGCCCCGTGAACGAGCGCAGAGATTGTCGCCATCGCAGCTACGGGATCATCGATGTCTTCGAGTACCAGATTGACCTGCTCCATCAGCTCGGCGTAAGCGGCAGCACGCGGAAGTTCCCGCAGATCCAGAATCGTCTCAGCCATGAGCTAGTATGTGCCTACCAGCTCTGGCGCCTTCAGCTCTCGGCTCTGCATTGACTCGAGGACTTCCTTGCCGGATTCGATCTGCGGAAGATCATCGTCCCACAGAACAATTCCATGAACGCGTAGATCGAGCTTCCGGAAACCGTCTACCGATTTCTTCAGATCGGCGATTCGCGTGTGACCGATTCGCGCACACAGCACCACGTCCGGACTCGGCATTACGGCCGTCGATTGCTGAAGCACATACGCTGTGGGCGCCGCAATGACGATGAGATCATACCGTCGTTCCATCCGCGCGAAGTCACCCCGAATTTTTTCAGCAACTTCAATCGAAGGTGCCGGTCCGCGTTTCGTCCCGCTTGGCAGAACATCCAGTGGACGATCACGCCCCACCGTAGTCGATACGATTGAGTCCGCCCAGTCGGAGGTCCCCGCCACTATTCCTGCGAAGCCCGGATTTGGCCGCACACGAAACACACTTGCTACGATACAGCTCGCCGGATCCACGTCCACGAGGAGTGTGCTTCGGGCTTCATAGGCCGCTGCCGCTGCGAGATTCGAAGCAACGGTACCGACAATTGCAGCATTGTCGCCGGCGATAGTGACTATCGGCACATTCGCCTCCGTCGCAGCAAGATGTAGATAGAGCCGGCGATAGCTTTCCGAAACAATATCAATGAGTGGGGGAGCTTCCGCATCTGCCTGCCGGCGACTTCGCTCGGCTACAACTTCTGTCGGCTGTACGACAGTGAGCACTCGCGCCGCTGTTACCTGTTCCGCCTCTCGAGCATCCGCAACACGCGGACTTCTGAGCTCGAGCCCGAACGCCATCGCAAAACCGATCGTCAATGCAAGGACGAGAGCTGCACCGAGCATGGCTAGCGGGGGTGCCCCAACATTGGCCAGATCACGAGCCCTGGAAGCTTCTTTGTCAATTTTTTCATCGGTCGCGCGGATCTGGGTCAATGCTTGAGTCGCGCCGGCGTAATTCCTCTGGGCCTCCAGTTTCTGCGCCAGATATTTCGTGGTATCCACTTGTGTTTGCGGCGCAATCGGCGGCGCCGCTGGACGAAGAAGCGCCAGCTGGCTTCTCGCGGCAGATCGTTTTGCTTCTGCGATCGACTGGATCTGCCGGCCAAGGGCAGTGGCTCTGGAAGTCAACGCCACAAAGACCGGATCCACGCCACCAACCGCACCAAAAGCATCACGTTCCTGCTCTATCGCGGCGAGTGAATCCAGAAGAGTTTTTACTGCGGGATCACCTGCCATCACCGATGCAGAACCGAGCGCTCGGTAGGAGGCGGGAAGGGGAGCGTTGTCCGCACGGTCTATCAGCCTGTTCAAGGTCGAGACCAATATCGAGAGCGAATCGCGTTGAGCGACAAGCGCTGGCGGGAACGTGTCTACTGGGGCAGCTGCCACAGGAGTTACGGTGCGACGTGCGATCCCGAGCATTGAGTCCGCTGCTGCGATTCCCGACAGTGCACGAAGCCGGATTCCCGCAGGGCCCGCCGAATCAGGTTTCTGCTGAAGCGATGAAGCAACAGCAACCGCTGCCTTCGACGCCTGCCTTGGAACGAGCACGAATGCAATCAGCGCTCCGATGAACACCAGTCCGCCGGCAACACCCATCACCGTAAGTCGACGCGACGCATTCAATGCGCGCGCGGATGTCCATAGGTAATTCAGGCTTGGTGAGACTCTGCTCATTCCGGTTTCCTTCGCTGGCGAAAGTTACGCGAAGAAAGGGGGAGCATCCACTGGATACCCCCCCTTCTTGTTAACAATGTCGCGCGTTCTACTGAACCGTGATTTCTCCCTTCATGCCAAGGGCGAGGTGCGGTGTACAGTGAAACGGATACTTGCCCGCCTTGATGTTGCCGAGCGAGACGGTGACTGACTCTCCTGGATTTGTCTTAAGCGCGCTCGAGAGCTCGCCCATCTTGTCCGTGCCCATGTTTGCGTCGAGCTGTGCCTTCTGATCCGCCGGAACCGTAGCGGGATCGAAGGCAACGTTGTGCGGCCCGCCACTGACCACGGTGAACTTGATGCCGTCGCCGGCCTTGACGGTCAGGTTTGCTGGCTCGAAACGGTATCCCTTCGCGTCCCCAATCATCTTTACTTCGTGTGTCGTACCTGTGACAGCCGCCATCGTCGCGCTGCCGCTAGCAGGGGCAGCGGCAGGAGCGGCCGATGGAGCGGCCGCCGGCGGAGTGGATGTGTCGACAACCACACCTGCTGTATCTGTAGCGTTGCTCTTGTCCCCGCCTGCACAAGCGCTGAGACACATCGCACTGACTGTTAGCGCTAATCCGAAGAACCGCATTCTGAAAAACCTCCCGTGCTGGTTACATCTGGTTGAGTGTTGCTTCAGCGAGCGAATCGCCGAGTCTTGTGAATTTATTCACAAAGGTTGGGTAAAGCAACGCACCTCACCGGCGCACCGTTGACTTCGGCAATGTTCATGCGAGAAGTACCGGCGCTTGCCAGCCATTCAGACTTTCCAACCAATAGACTACAGACTCAAAATCTCGAGATTAAGCCCTGCTCCAGTTTTGCCGGATCGCCAACATATGCGAAGCGGATTCCCTTCATGTATTTCTTCGCAACCCGACGCACTGCTTCCGGGGTTACGCTCCGCAACTCATCCACAAACTTGTCTGCTTCCCGATAATCCCCGCGATATAGCTGCGACCGCGCGAGGAAATCAGCCTGCGCACCATTGGTCTCGTTGTCCAGAAAATACTCGGTGAGGAACTGCTGCTCGAGCCGTTCGAGACCGTCACGATCCAGTAATCCTTCCTGAAGCTCAGTCACTGCGGTCCGCATCAGCTTAAGAGTTGTGTCGGGCGAGGCAGTCGATACGTACAATCCCCCGGCGCTCGCCGCCCTATCGAGAAAGGGAGCATGCACATCGTAGGTGAGATTCTCCCTGGTACGAATTTCCGCGAATAGCCGCCCCGTGAGAACCGAGGTCGCGATCCGAAGGGCCTGATAGTCGTCGCTGTTGGCGAGCGGTCCGCTGTAGTAGCCAACCAGATAATTCGTAGGAAGTACTCGCGACTCGACGACCACTGCGGCGTCTCGCTCCGGTAATCGAGCTGGAGGTGTCCACTTGTAATTGCCCGGCGGAAGCTGTGCGAGTGAGCTCTTGACCAGTCTTTCAATATGCGCGCGATCGATATTGCCGACCACCACGAGCAGCATTCGTGACTTGACGATCTGGGTATCGTGGTACGCCTTGAGAGCTTTTGCGTCGATTGCCGATATGGATGAAGTGGTCCCCGTAACCGGAGTTCCGTATGGATGTCCGCTGAAGGCAATGCTGTCGGCGAGGAATTCAGCCAAAGCATCCGGATCATCACGCCTTTGTCGGATTCCCGACAGAAATTGACTCTTGATGAGCGAAACGTCCAAAGGGTCCAGCGTTGGCTCTATCAGCCGGCTGGCAAAGATGGCCCAGGTCGAGTCCAGCACTTCGGTGGTCGTCCTGATTCCGAACATCGTCCAGTCATCACTGGGTTCGCTTACAATCTCACTGCCGAGGGCGGACATTTTCCGGCGAAGCACCGTTCTCGGATACTTTGCCGTTCCCCGATCCGAGACCTCGAGTAGAAGCGGCTCGATCCCGGCGGTTTCCAGAGTCACCTGCCGCGTGCCGCCCAAGAGATAGAGGTTTGCGGCGACAACGTTGTTGGCGGTGCTTTGCCGCAGTATGACCTGTATGCCCGAAACATCAAAGGTGCTCGTCAGCGTCGAGATTGCGACGGCTATTGCAAGCAACATCAGTTCGGCTCTCCTGCTACCAACTCATCGGATGAAAGCTTGAGGGCAGCCCTGTCAGATGGAGAGATGAGGACTCCCGTGATGTGAGGCTGTCCTACTATGTACTTGCGCGCGTAAGCACGGAGATCACTCGTCTTCTGTTGCGCCATGTTGTCAACGTATCCCATGTAGTACTCTAGGCTGGCTACGCTCCACCAGAAGCCGAGGGTATGAGCGAACCCCGACGATCGCTCTCGATCGAAGGCGGAAGTAACTGCCCGGTGCGCTTTGACTGCTTCCAGCTCGACTGGATCGAAATAATTCGGAGCATCGAATTTCTTGATCTCTTCCTCGATGGCTGCCATGGCCTTCCGGAGGTTCTCGGGTGATGTCTGTCCGCTGATGGTAATCGGGCCTGTGTGGTTGAGCGTGTAGTAGTTAACACCGAGATTCTGCCAAAGTCCGCTGTCAACCAATCGCTGCTGGAAGTTCGATCCGGGGTCGTTCAGAACATCGGAAAAAACGTCCGCAGCGTACGTCGATGCGGGATCCTTGCCCACACTCGGCCCCTGCCACTGAACGAACACAGTGACTGCGCCAACTCCAGCCTCTACGACGACCGCATCGTTGTGAGTCAGGGCTGGAATGGGTGGGATAGGATCTGAGACAAATGGATCCGGACCTCTCTGCCAACTCCCGAGCTCACGCTCAGCCAATGCAAATACAGTTGCGGGATTCACGTCTCCAGCCACGATCAGTACCGAATTGTTCGGTACGTAATACTTGCGCTGGATCGTTCTCATTTTCTCCGGAGTAGTCGTGAGAACGATGTTCCGATCACCAATCACGTCTTTTCGGCTGAAGTTTCCCGGGTAGAGCCGTGCATCCATTTCCCGGTTCAATCGAAAGAAAGGGCTCGATTCGTTTCGATCGTATTCGCCAATCACTACCTGGCGCTCGCGCTCCAGCTCATCCTGGCGAAACAATGGCGCTTTCAGAGCCGCGGCGAGAAACTGAATTCCTCCTGCGACACTGTCCGCGGACACCGTCAGATAGTAGTTGACACGCTCTTCAGCGGTGGTGCCGTTGAAGACAGCGCCCAGATCTCCCGCCCTGTCCACGAATGATTCAGGACGGGAATAGGTCGCGTTCGCCCTGAAGAACATGTGCTCGTACATGTGAGCGAGTCCTTCGTATTCGGGCGTCTGTGTGAATGATCCGTTTTTCACGTTGACTTCGATCGTCGCGAGCGGAACACCATGATTCTCGACGACGATGACCTCGAGACCATTAGCCAGGACTTTGCGTTGAATGATCTTTTCGAGCTCCGCCCGTTGGGCCAACAGCACGGTCGGCGAAATAAAACACGCAAGGACCATGACGGTCAGAGTGGCGCGCCAGCGGTGGCCTCGGTTTCTTTGTGAGATGTCGGACAACAGAAAGCCTCGATGATTGAGAGCTACAAAAAACTCGCCGCGCGGCTGAATCAATCACAGCTCAGACGAGACGAGCCACTTGCTCCATACACCACATTCCGCATCGGTGGTCCAGCGGATCTCATGTACAATGCCATGTCTGCGGATGATTTGGCAAATGCCGTACAATCGGCACGCGACCTCGACGTCCCGTATTTCGTTCTTGGCCTCGGGGCGAATATTCTGATCGGCGACAGAGGCTTTCGAGGTGTGATCATCAGAAACAAGTCGAACCGGCTCCACTTTACGGATGATGGAAGGTTGATCGTCGAGAGCGGGGCTGTCGTTGGTGAGATCATCCCCAAGGCGGTCGAGCGTGGCTTGTCAGGACTCGAGCATTACGTCGGCATTCCAAGCACCGTTGGTGGCGCTGTCTGGCAGAATCTTCACTTTCTGGAACCCGAGCCGGAGCGTAAGCGAACGATGTTCATTGCGGATGTCTTCGAGTCTGCCGAAATCCTCTCGGAAGAGGGAGATCGTCGCACCGTGGATCGCGACTACATGCGATTCGGCTACGATACAAGTACTCTGCATACGCGAAGAGACGTCGTGCTCAGCACGACTTTCAAGCTGTCTCCCGGCGATGTCGCCGTGATGCATCGCGTCATGCAGGAAAATCTGAGCTGGCGGGGAAGCAGGCATCCGTGGCTTCAGTTCCATCCGAGCGCCGGCTCAATCTTCAAGAAAATCGAAGGAGTTGGAGCCGGGAGACTCGTGGACCAATGTGGGTTGAAAGGATTCAGGCACGGTGACGCGCAGATCTCCCACATTCACGCCAACATCATGGTCAACCTGGGCAAGGCGACTGCGAAGGATGTTCGTGAGCTGATCTCGATCGCACAAAAAGCTGTCGAAGATCGGTTTAGCCTCCATCTCGAGCCTGAAATAAGCTTTGTCGGAGAGTTCGCCTGACGATCAATTGCCTAGTGCCCACCGGCATGCGGCGAGACAGGGTTCAAGCGTTGCTGGCGTGTGGTCGCCCATATGACCGATGCGAAAGGTCGTCGACTTGAGTTTTCCGTAACCGGTTGCGACTGTGAACCCTTTCAAGCGCACCTTTTTCAGAAATTCCTCGGCGTTGATACCGGCGGGCAGCTCGATCGTGGACACCGTAGGGGATCTCCGTCCGGTTTCCACAATGTTTTTCACCTCGATTCCGTCCTGCCGGGATTCTGCAACCCATGCGTCCGTCATTTCGGCCATAGCGGTGTGTCGTAGCCACCGATTTTCCATTCCCTCGCGCTTGATGGCGTCCAGCTGGACGTCCAACGCGTACATCAACGACAGGGCCGGCGTGCTCGGCACCTGTCCCCGGCTGGCGAAGAGGTCCATTTCGACGAGATCGAAATAGACACCACGAGACTGTGCGCGGGGTGCAGCTTCAATGAAGTCGGTGGATGCTACTCCAAAGGCGAGTCCTGGCGGAAGTGCCAATGCCTTCTGCGACCCCGTCAGAACATAATCTAACTGCCATTCGTCCATCCTCAGCTCGGCTCCAGCAAGGCCACTGACGCTGTCCACCAAGCAGCGGACGCCCAACCGACGGGCGCAGTCCGATAGACCCTTGATGTCGTTAAGTGCTCCAGTGGAGGTTTCGGAGTGAACCACGGTAATGGCACGATAATCCCCTTTGGTTAGATAGTCTTCTAACTGCGACACAATATGGGTATTCCCCCAGGGAACGTCGTACCGGTCTACAGTCCGGCCGCACATTTCGGCAATGTGAGCGAAGCGTTCCGAGAACGCTCCATTAACCAGCGAAAGGATTCGACCCGATTCGGTACATCTGATTGCTGCCTCCATCATACCCGTTGCCGAGGCAGCCACGATGAAAACCGGACGGCTTGTCTCGAAAACGGTCTTCAGCCCGACTTGAACGTGGGCAAACAGATCCTCGAATTCCGCGCTCCGGTGCGGAATCATCGGCTTCATCATCGCCGCTAACACTTGCTGCCTTACCTCGGTTGGCCCCGGAAGAAAAAACGTTCCAAAACCAGCTGATCCGTCGCTCATCGCTCCATCCATTTTTTCCATGTCGTTTCGTCGGCCCCGATCGAGAGTTGATTGGAGCTTCTGACCAGTGGCATTCTCAGCAGCAGCGGCTCCTCGGCAAGCTTGTCGAGCCAGCTTTCGTCGGACATTCGTGCGTGACGAAGTCCCAGGTCTTCAAACCGGTTCGACTTCGTGTCGAGCATCAGGGTTATTCCGAATCTCTGAAAGAAACGGCGGAGCTCGCCCTTTGCTGCAGGCCGTTCCATCAGATCTACAAAATGCGTCTTCACTCTTCGCTCAGCGAAAAACCGAAGTGCTTTCCGTGTATCCGCGCTTTTTCGCACGCCAAAGATTTGAACTTCCATAGATTTTGTAAGCTCCTGCTCACGATGACGTTAATCACCTCGGTACTTTCAATCAGCCCCGGCATCTACATCCATTGGTCCCGTCAGACTTTCAACCCGCGTGGTGGCTTCCAGGGGCGCACGCACAGACGCTTTGGGGCAAGCTTTTCCGCCGAGAGCCGGTGCAACCTACGAGCGTCGAGCGGTGGTCAACGTCAGATGGCGATTTTGTGGAGGTCCACCGCCTCGATCCGGCCTCATCAGGCCCGCGACTACTCCTGCTACACGGACTTGAGGGGACCATTCACTCTCAGTACGCACAGGGCCTGCTCGGCGAGGCGAGAAGGAGAGGTTGGGGGGCAGATATGCTGATTTTCCGTTCCTGCGGCAGCGAGATGAATCACACGAGACGGTTCTATCACTCGGGAGAGACTGGCGATCTGTCACTCGTCCTCGACCGGTTGCTGAAGGAGGATCTCAACAGGCCCATGTTTCTCGTGGGCGTCTCTCTCGGAGGCAACGTCCTTCTCAAGTACCTGGGTGAAAAGGCCGACCTGATCGACCCACGAATCAGGGCCGCTGTTGCAGTCTCGGTTCCATTCGACCTGGCTCGTTCTTCCAGACATATCGATCGCGGATTTGCACGCGTGTACCAAAGGCATTTCATGCGTTCGCTCAAACGAAAGACTCTCCAAAAACTCGACCGATTTCCCGACCTCATTGAACGCGATCGCCTCGAAGCGCTGCGCACTATGTATGAGTTCGACGACGCCCTTACAGCGCCTCTTCACGGGTTCAGGGATGCCGATGACTATTACGGGTCATCCAGCTCTCTGGGCTGGATCGACAAGATTTGTATCCCAACATTACTATTAAGCGCGGTTGACGACCCGTTCCTGCCCCAGACTGTCCTCGATGACGTTCGCGCAGTCGCTCGTCGAAACCCTCAGCTTCAGCTCGAATTTCCGACGCACGGAGGACACGTCGGCTTCATCGGCGGCTGGAACCCGCTGAAGCCTCGGTATTACGCAGAACAAAGGGCATGTAATTTTCTTGCGAATCATTTAGCCCGCGACGGGGCAATACCGGACACCGACTCTTGACGAGGTTCTCGTGCTAAACCAAAGAATTCATTCCTTCATCTGGGTCGCCGCGACCTCGAGTGTTATTGCCTGCACCACAACGCAGGTGGGCAACAATACGCCGTCGTCTTCGGGGGCTTCCACCGCTTCGGCCATCACAGCGAACGTCGACGTTTCGAATCAAAGCCTTCCGCCCGACGCAGAACATGCACTCGCTCGTCTGAACAGCTCCCCTCGCCATGGTGAGTGGGCAATGATCTCAATTCCTCCGTCAGACAGCGTCCGAGCCTGGGTCGTTTATCCGGAGCGTAAGACAAAGTCGCCCGTCGTCGTCGTGGTCCATGAAATTTTTGGCCTGTCAGATTGGGTCCGGTCAGTCGCTGACCAGCTTGCTGCTGATGGCTACATCGCCATCGCTCCAGATTTCCTGACCATGAAAAACCTTCCGCCTGGATCAGACAGCGCGGCAACTCAAGCGGCAGTCGCGGCAATCAGAACTCTCGACGCCGAACAGGTGCAGCGCATGATCGATGGCGCCGCACGCTACGGCATGGCATTGCCCTCTGCCCAACCCCGATATGGCATTGTAGGCTTTTGTTGGGGCGGGGGGGTGTCCTTCGAGCACGCGACCCACGCTCCGTCGCTGGGCGCAGCAGTGGTGTATTACGGAGTTTCGCCCAAAACCGAAAAGCTCTCCATGGTCCGAGCTCCGGTACTCGGTCTCTACGGCGGAAGCGACGCCCGCGTTGATGCCACGATTCCCCCAGCTGATTCAGCGCTCCGCACTCTCGGAAAAACGTTCTCGCCAAATCTATTCGAGGGCGCCGGTCACGGCTTTCTCAGGCAACAGAACGGACAGAATGGTGCGAATTTGACGGCTACGCAGAAGGCTTGGCCGGCGACCATTGCCTGGTTCAGAAAATATCTCGGGGCATGATTCGTTGATTGCGAAAGTCTTTCTCGCGGCGTTTGCTGCGGGACTGGGGCTCGCTGTTTATTCGATGCTCCACGGAGTCGAACCCAAAAGAGGGGCGATCGAGCGTCGGCCGTCGGCCTTCTTCAATACGCCAGCTGCATCTGCCTTTGCAGTCGTGCTTGGCGCAACCGGGTATCTCCTCGTAACGCGAAGCACGTTTGGAATCGTCACCATTCTTATTGCTGCGATTGCTTCCGCATCTGTAGCGACCGCGGGTGCTGTCATCTTGATGGCTCGGTGGGCTCTCCCGTATTCAGGAAACCGGGATGACGAAGAACAGGTCCAAGGGCGTCTCGCACGTGTAACTCGTGCGATTTCTCCCTCTATTGCGG
>Ga0193751_1000904_pt1 | contig 20255 bp, 15 predicted proteins | sample L1c2metaG_FD_143050 | JGI IMG/M metagenome (GOLD analysis project Ga0193751, IMG submission 143050) | Soil microbial communities from a riparian zone of the East river system, Colorado, United States - L1c2 | ecosystem: Environmental > Terrestrial > Soil > Riparian zone | place: USA: East River... | reverse complement strand
GAATGGTCGGCGGATTTTGCCGAGATGCTGGGCAACTTCCAGCACAATCCGGACCGGTTTCCAAGAATCTTGCGCAGTGTGGAAAATATGTGCTCGTACTTCCGCGCAGCGATGCAGGAGCAGCGGATCAATCCACGTGACGGCCTGGTCAGTGCGATGATGGCTGCCGATGTCGATGGCGCAAAGCTAACCGAAGACGAAATTATCGCCAACCTGATTGTCACGATGGTTGGCGGACAGGAAACCACCACCAACCTGATCGGCAACGGCATGCTTACGTTGCTGCGCAATCCGGCCGTTGTGGAACGTCTGCGGGCGGATTCTTCGCTGATGCCTTCCGCAGTAGAAGAATTGCTGCGCTACGAAAGTCCGAGCCAGCACACGGCGCGGCTCGCTCCCGAGGAAGTCGAGATGGGAGGAAAGCATATTCGCAAGCGACAGGCTGTGATCGCAGTCATGGGCGCAGCCAACCGCGATCCGGAGCGATTTCCTGAGCCTGATCGCCTGGATATCGATCGCAAAGACAATCGCCACGTGGCGTTCGGATGGGCCGCTCATTTTTGTTTCGGTGCCGCCCTGGCGCGGATGGAAGGGCAAATCGCATTCGAGACGATTTTACGGCGCTTACCCGGCTTGACTCTAGATACTTCAATACCGCTGGAGTGGCGGCACAATTTGGGATTACGCGGGCTGACTCGGTTACCAATTACCTTTACGGTAACTTAACATCTGACTTTATGAAGATTGGCGTAGGTAGACATGCAAGGACTGAGCCAGTTATCGGATGCGAAGCGCATTCTGTTCGACCGATATTCGCAAGGACGTGTTTCGTCCGGGCCTAAGATCGGACGCAGGCCGCAGGGGACCCCGGCTCCTCTGTCTTTGGTGCAGGAGCAACTCTACTTTCGCGAACTGGAGTTCGCAGGAAACCCTCCACTTTACAACGAGTGTGTTACGGTTCGCATGCTGGGCCCGCTGGACTCCGATGTTCTGGAGCGGAGCTTCAATGAGATCGTCCGGCGTCATGAAGTGTGGCGCACCAGCTTTGAAACGAAGGCCGGGCAGCCGGTCCAGATCGTCCATCCCCACAGGCCGATGCAGTTTTCCAGGATAGATCTACGCGGACTTGGTGAAGCGGAGCGCGAAACGGAGGCGGTTCGACGGGCCAGTGAGGACGTTCGCCGCCCGTTCCAGCTCGATAAAGGTCCGTTACTCCGTCCTACTCTGGTGAGAATGAGCGACGAGGACCACCGCCTTTTTCTTGCCGTACACCAGATTGTTGTAGACGGCAGGTCGGCGTACCAGATATATCCTTCCGAACTGGCTACCCACTACAAGGCTTTTCTAGCGGGCCAGCCTTCGCCTTTGCCGGAATTGAAAATTCAGTGCGCCGACTTCGCATGGTGGCAACGGGAGCATTTGAACGGGGAAGAGGCGAAACAGGTCAACTACTGGCGGGAGCAACTAGGCAGTAACTTACCGGTGAACGGTTGGCCGACGGGGAAACCTAACTTGGTTGGTCGATTGTGTTACGGATGTATCTATCCGTTTGCATTCTCTTCGCAACTGAGCAGTCACGTCAGGGATGTGAGCAGGCGACTTAATAGCACGCTCTTCCTTGTGTTACTAACGGGTCTTGCAACCGTGATGCATCGCTACGAGGAAGATCGAGACGTTGTTCTCGGCACACTTTCTCCGTCTGGCCGAAAACAGAGCGAGGTAATGGATCTGCTTGGATATTTTCTGAACCCGGTGACCCTTCGCCTGAACTGCGGCGCTCATCGAACGTTTAGCGAGCTTTTGCACCACGCGCGCGGCATAGTGTCGGACGCGATCTCTAACGATGATGTTCCGATTGAGAGGCTCGCGCGAGCACTTGAGGGGCAGGATGGCTCCGGCCCCAGCCCGTTTTTCAACGTAGCGGTCTCGTTACAGCCTCCCACGCCGGACTTGGGTCTGCCTTGGAGTGTGACATCCATGGATGTTGAGAGCGGCGGCTCTCCCTGGCCGCTGTACCTCGCATTCATTGATAGGCCTGAAGGGATCATTGGTCGCGTTCAATTCAATCCCGATCTTCTCGAGATTGGGACTATTAAACGCGTGCTGCAGGACTTGGAATGTATGTTCGAAACTATATGTCTGTAGGGAACTTAATAAGAGGAGCAGTCGCCGCTTGGTTTCGAGATTCCTCGTGCACACGGCCATACGCCAGGAGTGCCGCGTGATGCCGGATCTCTCGCACCTATCAGACGCGAAGCGCATCCTGCTCGAAAAGTACCTGAGTGGAAGTGCGGCGAGCTCCAGAGAGAGTAAGTCTCAGATTACTCCTCGTCCGCGAGGAAACATGACGCCTCTGTCGCTCGCGCAAGAGCAAGTATGGCTACACGGCCAGATGGCTCCGCCGGGAGTTCCCGTTTACAACGAAACTTTAACCATTCGTCGTTCAGGCGCGCTGAATGTGGCCGCGCTGGAACGGACCTTTACTGAGATTATCCGGCGACATGAAATCTGGCGAACCACTTTCGAACTGCACGAGGGCCAGCCGGTGCAGGTGGTTCATCCCGCTGAAGCTGGCTTTAGACTGCCTCTGATCGATCTGCGGGATATCCCAGAACTCGAACGTGACCGAGAAGCGGTGCGAATCGCTCGTGAGGTGGCGCGGGCGACCTTCGAGCTCAAAGAGGGGCCGCTGCTCCGAGCGACGCTGGTGAAGATGGGCGAGTGTGATCATCGCTTATTCCTGACTTTTCACCAGATGATATTCGATGGTGTAACTGCCTATCACGTATTCCTGCCTGAACTGGCCGCCATTTATCTCGCCTTCTCGCAGAACCAGCCCTCGCCGCTCCCGGAGCCTGATATCCAGTATGCCGATTACGCGATCTGGCAACGGGAACGGGCGAACCCGGACTTGATTGCAGGACAGCTAGCTTATTGGCAAAGGAAGCTCGCGGGGGAATTGCCTGTGCTCGCGTGGCCCAGCGATCAATTCCGCCCAGCCCTACAAACCTACCGGGGAGAGATTCAGACAGCGGTGATGTCGAAGGAGCTTCTGCAGAATTTGAAAACTCTTGGCCAGGAGCAGCGCGTTTCACTGTTCATGATCCTGGTCGCAGGGCTGGCTTCCGTGCTGCACCGGTACACCGGTCAGACAGATATCATACTGGGCACGCCTACCGCGGGCCGTACGCTTCCGGAATTGGAGAAGATGGTGGGATATTTCTTGAACATCGTGCCACTTCGAATCGATGTTTCAGGGGATCCGACATTTCAGGAACTCCTGGTCCGCGTGCGGGAGACGGTTCTGGGCGCGTTGACGAACAGCGATGTACCTCTTACGCAACTGGTCGAAACAATTCGGCCCGCTCCCGATCCAGCGCGCAACCCATTTTTTCAAGCCGCGATCTCGATCGAGCCTCTGATCCAGGCTGTCGACAGCGGATGGAGTGCGACTCAATCTGACATTGCAACCGGCGCCTCCAAGCTCGATTTGTATATAGACGTGGACGAGAGGCCGGAGGGCATTGCCGGTCCAGTTACCTACAACCCCGACGTCATCGAAGCTGAAGAGATCAGCCGCCTGATTCAACACTGGCGCACGTTCCTGGAAGGAGCCGCGGCGAATCCGGATCGTGCAGTCTCGAAATTGCCCATCCTGACAGCCAGTGAGCGAGGCCGGATACTGGTGGACTGGAACCGGACGCGAGCGGATTATCCGCGAAATGCAACCATTCACCAATGCTTCGACGCGCAAGCCGGACGGACGCCAGAGGGGCTGGCTCTGCGAGAACGGAACAGGTGCCTCAGCTTTCGAGAACTGCGAGAGCGCAGTAACCAACTCGCGCGTTTCCTGCAGAAAATGGGGGCGGGAGGCGGAGTCAGGATTGCGTTGTGTGTCGAAAGATCGCTCGACATGGTAGTCGGGCTGCTTGGCATCCTGAAGACTGGAGCAGCCTATGTACCCCTGGACCCATCTCACCCCATTGACCGCATGCAGTTTGAGATTGCGGACGCGAAGGCGACATTAGTAGTGACGCAACAAGGACTGCTCGACAAGTTTCCTATTCGCAATACAAAAACGGTGACTCTGGACACAGACTGGCAGAGGATCGCGCGAGAAACCGCGGATGATTTGCCGACGCATGTTGGCTGTGGGGATCCAGCCTACGTGCTGTACACATCGGGATCGAGCGGAGGGCCGAAAGGAGTGGAAGGGACGCATGGGGGCGCGATCAATCGGTTCTGGTGGATGTGGGAACGGTATCCCTTTCAGGCGGGCGAGGTGTGCTGCCAAAAGACGAATCTGGGGTTTGTGGATTCGGTATGGGAGATTTTCGGACCGCTGCTGGCGGGCGTCCCGAGTGTGATATTGCCGGCGGAGGTGGTGCGTGATCCGGAAGAACTGCTTCAGCGTCTGGCCGCGGAGGGAGTGACGCGGATCGTGCTGGTGCCATCGCTGCTGCGGGCCTTGCTCGATCATGCTCCGAACTTGCAGGAACGGGTGCCGCGACTGAAGCACTGGTCGTGCAGCGGAGAGGTGCTGAGCGGGGAACTGGCGCGGCGCTTCCGGCAAGGTCATCCGGAAGCAACGCTCTTGAACATTTACGGCGCGTCGGAAGTGGCGGCGGATGTGACATGGCACGAAGTGGGAGAGGAGGATGCCGGCGCGACGGTTCCGATTGGCAAGCCGATCAGCAACACGCAGATGTATGTGTTGGACCCACATCGGAATCCGGTTCCGGTGGGAGTACGAGGGGAGATCTATGTTGGGGGAGAAGGGCTGGCATTGGGCTACTGGAATCGACCGGAGCTGACGGCGGAGCGTTTCGTGGAGAATCCGATCGCGCCGGAGGAATCGAAACGGCTGTACCGGACGGGGGATCTGGGGCGGTGGCGGGGAGATGGGGAGATCGAGTATCTGGGGCGAGTGGACGGGGAAGTGAAGCTGCGAGGGATGCGGATTGATTTGGGAGAGATCGAATCGGTTCTGGTGTCGCATGCCGGGGTGCGGGAGGCGGCGGTGGAACGGGTGGAAGAAGAGGGTGATGCGAATCTAGTGGCGTACCTGGTACAGGGGGATGGGGAAAGGGCCAATGGGCGTGAGTTGAGACGATATCTGCGCTCGAAATTGCCGGAGCACATGATACCGGCGAGATTTGTGAAGATGGCGGAGCTGCCGCTGTTGCCGAGCGGGAAGGTGAACCGGAGAGCGCTGGGGACGGTCGAGGGAGTGGCGTTGCGGGAGCAGGGGATGGTAGCGCCGCAGACGGCGGTGGAACAGAAGCTGGCAGGGATGTGGAGAGAAGTGCTGAAGGTGGGCGAGGTGGGAGTGGATCAGAATTTTTTTGAGTTGGGAGGGCACTCGCTGCTGGTGCTGCAGGTGATGGCTCGGATCCGGCGAGAGTTTGATGTGGAGTTAGGGGTGCGGACGATGTTCGAGGAGCCGACGATTGCGGGGCTGGCGAGTGAAGTGGAGAAGGCGCGGGCGATGGGGATGAAGGCGCAGACGCCGGTGCTGGAACGGCGGGCGCGGCCGCGGGCGGCGGAGAGCGCGAGCCGGGAAGCCCTCTTGGCGCAACTGAACACCCTGTCGGCCGATGATGTTCAAGCCCTGCTCAAACACGTCCTCGACGCCAAGCAAGTGCAGTAACAAGGCTGCGGTACATCTTACGCATCAAAGCCTGTACGGAGTCAGAGACTCGAGGAATTGGGCGAAGGTCCAGCGGGATAATTCCGGGATGGGCGCTGCTGCGCTCGGTTGATGGCGGATTGAACGCGTGCTATATTCCGCGTAGTCGACAACACAGGGCTGTGGGTATCGTCCATAAAACTCAATTCGCGGCGGGCGGGCTCCGGCGTTGGATTGCGCTGAATAGCCTGCTGCTCGTTCTGGTCTTTAACGGGCTGGAAGCGACTCACACCCATGCAGCCACATCCGATAGCTCCAGCCGCTGCGCTGTTTGCATCTCGGTACATGGTAATGCGCCCCCAGTTGCGGTTCATCCCTTGCCAGTTTTGTGCGCTGTCGCCACGGTTGCAGCCCGGCACCAGGCGCAAAAAGAGAGCATAACCACAGAGCCCACTCTCTTCATCCGGCCTCCTCCTCCTCCTGCTGCGATCTGAGAATGCCGCTTCACCTCTAGGGACTAATGCGTAAGGGTTTAGTCCTGATGTGGTTGTTTTGGTATTTGTTCTGGATGGCCGAGCGCATCCTATCAAGGACTGTGTTCCCCTCGATTCGCGTTTTTCGGTTGTCCGTAGGAACTGAAGGACACAGTGCGCTTCCGCGGTGAACTAGAGGAGCTTTCATGAGACATTTCCAGATGTTATTTGGCAGCATGATTCTACTGACTTGCGCTGCAACGGCACAGCAGACGGCGGGCGCGCCGGGGGCGGGCAGCAGCGGTGACGTTTCTGCCATGGAGCAGAAGATCCGCGATCTCGAAGACCGCCTGGTTATGCTGGAAGGGCAAGTACGCCAACTTAAAGCGCAGGGAACACAGGCGCCGTCGCAAAATGCCGTTGCGCCCGCTACGGATCTTTCCGCGCCCGCTGCCCAGACGCAGGTCACGGCGCCGGAAGAAGCGGTCCCATCTGCGGTTACTGCCGGGGACAACGTTCGTCTCGGAGGAGCGGGCGGAGCTGCAGCCAAAGCGCTGAACCCTGATATCAGCGTCATCGGCGACTTCATCGGCGGGGCAGGGCATAATCCGCTGAACCCCACGCCATCGTTCCAAATGCATGAATCGGAAGTCGGGCTACAAGCTATCGTCGACCCCTACGCGCGCGCCGATTTTTTTATTTCCTTCGGTGAAACCGGGGTCAACCTGGAAGAGGGCTTCATCACCTTCACTGCCTTGCCGGCGGGATTTGTTGCGAAAGCCGGCAAGATGCGCGCCGCCTTTGGTAAGGTGAACACGCTTCACAATCACGTGTTGCCCTGGGTGGATCGTCCCCTGGTAACTCAAAACCTGGTGGGTGGCGAAGATGGGATCGACGATGCGGGATTTTCTGTTGAACACATTATCACGGCTCCCAAGAACTGGTTCCTGGATTTCACCGGCCAGACCTTCCGCGGCGACTCTGCCGACGTCTACACAGCATCTAACAAAAATGACTTGAGTGTGGTGGGGCATTTACGTGGATATCGAGACCTGACTGATAACAGCAATCTTGACCTGGGGGTTTCCTATTCGCGGGGGCACAACCTGTTCGGCAGCGACTTCATTACGCAACTTTACGGCGTCGACGCAACCTATCATTGGAAGCCATTGCAGCGTTCCATCTACAAATCGTTTATCGCGCGCAGCGAGTTCATCTGGCGCCAGCAGAACCAGCCATCGCTGGTCGCATGCCAGACCATTGCCTGCCCCCCTAACACAGCGGCGGGTTTCCAGCGTGCTTTCGGCTTCTATGCTTCGGGTGACTTCCAGTTCGCGCGCCGCTGGTTTGCGGGAGGCCGCGTTGATGATTCCGATCGGGCATTTAACTCCCATTTGAACGACAAGGGCGGATCATTCGTGTTGACCTATTGGCCAAGCGAGTTTGCGCAAGTTCGGGGTCAATACAGATTTACCCGCTATGCAGGCGGGTTTGACGCTAATGAAGCGTTCATACAGTTGCAGTTCGCGCTCGGAGCGCATGGGGCGCATCCGTTTTAAGGTTTGCGTACTTTTTATAGGAGATATTCATGAGATTGCGGTCGACAGTTTTTTCTTTCGCGCTGGCTGCTTGTTTGTCCGTCGCAACGTTTAGCCCTTCGACGGCGGCAGCCAAGAACTTGAAGGTCATTACTACGCTTACGGATCTTGCGTCACTTACCCAGGAGGTCGGAGGAGATAAGGTAGATGTTGAGGCGCTGGCCAAGGGCTATCAAGATCCGCACTTTGTCGATCCCAAGCCAAGTTTTCTGTTGAAGCTGCGCCACGCCGATCTTTTGATTTCGGTGGGACTGGAGTTGGAGATTGGATGGCTGCCGCCGCTGATCACGCAGAGCGGCAACGGAAATATCCAGCCGGCCTCGCCGGGATATTTGGATGCGTCGCAGTTCGCCGAGATTCTGGAGATCCCGCAAGGTGCCGTCACCCGCGCGGAAGGAGACGTTCACCCTCTGGGCAATCCGCATTATTGGCTGGACCCCGATAATGGCCGCCGTATTGCCAAGGGTATCGCGACTAAGCTGTCTGAAATGGATCCGGCGGACCGGGCGTACTTCCAACAGCGGGCGCAGGATTTTGAGAAGCGGCTGGCGGAAGCGGAAAAGAAATGGCAGGCGCAGATGGCGCCCTATCGCGGACGTAAGATCGTAACCTATCACCGGTCGTGGCCTAACTTCGCCAAGCACTTCGGACTCGACGTGGTCGGCTACATTGAGCCGCGTCCCGGAATCCCACCGACGCCTTCGCATACCATCGAGTTGGTCAATTTGATGAAGCGCGAGAACGTGAAGATCGAGTTGATTGAGCCATACTTCGATGTAAAGACACCGGACAGCATTGCCAGAATGACCGGAGGAAGGGTTGTGGTGATGATGCCGTCGGTGGGTGGCAAGCCGGAGATCACCGACTACTTCAAGCTGTTCGATTACGATATTGGTATCCTAACGCAAGCTTTTCAGCAGACACAGTAAAGGACACAGAATGGAAGTTGTTCAATTTCTGATTCTCCCATTTCTCGCCAGCCTGATTCTGACCGGCATTCATGCTTATTTGGGCGTGCATGTGGTCGAGCGAGGCGTCATCTTCGTCGATCTGGCGCTGGCGCAGATTGCGGCTCTCGGGGCGACCATGGCGATTCTGATCGGCATGGATCCCCACGGGGTTAGCGCCTATTGGATGAGTCTGGGTTTTACCTTCATCGGCGCGTTGATCTTCACCCTGGTTCGCTCCCGACAGAAGCGTATTCCGCTGGAGGCCTTCATCGGCATTACCTATGCCGTCGCCTCCGCGGCCGCGATTCTGACTATGAGCAAGGCGACGGGAGAGACCGAGCATCTCAAGGACATGCTGGTCGGCAATATTCTGGCGGTCTCACGATATGAGGTTATAAAGACAGCGATTCTGTACAGCGGCGTCGGACTATTCCATTTCATTTTCCGCAAGAAGTTTCTGGCGATTTCGCTTAGCCACGATGCTTCCGAGCAGCCGGACTTGAACTTTAGACTTTGGGATTTTCTTTTTTACGCGTCGTTTGGTTTTGTCGTGACCTCCTCGGTGGCGATTGCCGGCGTGTTGCTGGTTTTCTGCTACTTGATCGTACCTTCGGTGGGGGCCATGCTGTTTGCCGACCGCATTGGGACTCGCCTGGCTATCGGTTGGACTATGGGGACGCTGGTGTCGGCACTGGGTTGTTATTTTTCGGTGTATTTCGATTTGCCGACCGGAGCGACCATCGTTTGTACGTTCGGAGCGGTGCTGGTCTGCATGGCAATTGCAAAGATGCTCTTTTTCAAAGTGCGGGAGGCAGAGACCGAATCGACAGAGTTGCTCACCCGGTAGTTCCTCGGACTGGAGCGTCCAGAATCGAGTGATGCTGCAAGGGAATAGGTCGGGCTTGTGTGCCAATTGGATGCCTGTTCAAAAGTGCACAGTTGTTGAAAGAACTGCCCGACCGGGTTGTGCCTATCATCTCTTCTGCTCTTCTGCCAGGCCTCTTGACTGATCTTGGGAATTACAGTCTCCGGCACACCTTCCTCTGCCGAAGTGAGCAGCAGAATCCGACCTAGCCTCTTTTCGCTGGAAAGTGAAGAGTTAGTCAACTAACGCCGCTTCGCATCAGACGTTCCGCGCCAGCAGGTACGCTACGAACAGATCCGAGCACGTTGTTCCCGGTGGAGCGCAAGCAGCACTGCCTTCGGCGCACCGCGCCACGCGCGAGATCCGGAGCTTTCCGCAGCCGAGGCCCTGGCGTGAAGTCAAAGAAATCTGAGGAGTGAGCAATCTTGATCAGTAACACTGTTGCGGGGACAGTACTCTTACCAGCGTGGTGGTTCGCACGAAAGGTAAGTTACTTAGAACCCAGGGAGACTTACACATGAAAGCAGCGTTAGTTCTAATGGTGCTCGCACTCGCTTTACCGCTCGCAGCTTTTGCCGATGGGATCGTTCTTGTCAATCAGTTCGGCACTATTGCGATTTCGAATGCGGGCATCACTTTAACCGGATCGCAACTGACGACCTTCAACGGCGTCGTAGCTCCTCGGGGACACTCTCTTGGTTCGGTCAGCTTCTCGACTGGCGCTCTGATCAGTGGCAGTAATACTGCTGGCGGAACATTCTCCAGCTTGGGTTCGACGTTTGACGTGACTGGGAGTGGGAAAGGCGTACCGCACGGTGCCATCTTTACCGGTAGCTTCACTGGTCCGATTACTTGGGCTTTGATAAGCAAGATTGGCGCCAACCTAACTTACACTCTCAGCGGAACTATCTCCGGGATGCTGTACTCGGGGAGAATGGTCACTGGCACGACTTCGCAGACGATATACTCGACCAGCGGTCAACTCAGCCAAGGTATTGGGCATGTCAGAGCAGGAAGCACGACGCTTGCTGTTCCAGAGCCGAATACACTGGTCATGCTTGGAACGGGACTTGGTGTTATGGCAGGATTGTTCAGGCGCAAGTTCTCCGCCTCGCGCACTATTCGCTAGAGGGGCGCTTCCAACGTGGGAAGCGGTGACCGATAGCCGCTCCCAAACGACTGAGTAGACTGGGTGCGCTCAACGACCAAAGCTCGGAGAAAGGAACGGATGCCCGGCCGATTACTCGTTTCATTGGAGAAAATGAATCTTCAGCCTACAGCGGGAAAGTGAATCTTCAGCTTATAGCAAATGAAGAGAACCAGGATCGCGCCGAGTGTGGAGAAAATGAGGCCGGCGGGATGATATCGTTGGTTTGTCGGGGGCGAAAACATGTGGGTAACGGCGCCGCCCAGAATCGATCCGATGATGCCGAGCACGATCGTCCAGAAGATCGTTATGTGCACGTGCATCACTGATTTCGCGATAACCCCCGAGAGCAGCCCAATCAGAATGTACCAGATTATGTGAAACATATTTTTCCTCCAGCGTTTGCCTTCAGAACGTCGTCGAGTATAACCCAGGGTGTGGCAATTTAACCAGATTTTTCCTGTCATTAATCGGCTTTCCGATTCGGCTTTCCCAATTGAAACTCAGGAAATGGCCATCAAGCCGGAGTCTCCTTTTGCCTTCAAGACTGTTTCAGCAGCCACAGGCGATTCCACCAACTGAGAATTGCTCGTGCAAAGCCGATCGTTCGACAGTCAACATTATGCCTGGTTCCTATGATGACGACGAATGCATTGCCATCCTTTCGATTTGAGATTTTCCTTCCCGTGATCGAAGCCAAAGCTCGACGATCAGTGTATTGATCGAGAAACCGATCCAGAACGCGATACCAAAGAACTGTTCAGGCGCAAGGTGGGTGACACCACGGGTGGCGAAGAATATTCCCATCACCGGGCGGGTGGTTGCGATGCCGAGAAGGACTGCAATTGCGCGTGTCATCCATCGCAATTTCAGTACGGGCTCGCGACGCAGGCGCCATGCCCGAAATAGCGAGAATAGAAAGAGACTGTTGAAGAGCAGGACTGCGGAGCGTTCCACCCAACCGCCAACGGAATAACTGCTCATCGCGTAGGCAGTAACACCGACTACCGCTCCGAGAGGAAACAGAAAGCGTTCGGGCCACGCCGCGCCGGCGAACCGTCGAAGGTAGACAAACGGAGCCACAACGACAAAAGCCAACGCCGGAATAATATGCGCCAAGGTGAGAGTTGCATGCGACGCGAATGCGGCATCGAGTGCGGCCAACTGGGGTGGCGCAGATTGCGGCGGGTGCGCAAGAGCCACTGTGCGCCGAAGTACCACGGCCACGGAAATCCCAATGCAGGTCCAAAACCCGATGCGCAGCCAGCGCCAAGAAGTCTGTGTGTCTGGCAAAATCACTCCGGTCTTCCGGCCCTAGAACTCGTCTTCACTACCCTCGTGGCTGAAACAGCGTCGGATGGATATGGCTGCAAATCCGTGAAACAAGGGGATCAATTTGTTGGTCGGGGCGCGCGGATTTGAACCGCGGACCCCCTGCGCCCAAGGCAGGTGCGCTACCAGGCTGCGCTACGCCCCGACTATCTTCGATTATAAGAGATTCGATTATAAACGATGCGATGCCGGTGACATTCGCGACACTCCCTAAAGGTGGAGTGCCCTGGCATGCCGCGCTCGGGATATAATTTTGGTTTCGGAAGACATGCCCAGTTCACGCTACGCGTTGGTAACGTACATCCGCAATCCGGTGGGCGAGTTCGTGGAACAACTGCGCCGGGCACTCCACCCCACCACGGCTCACATGGCGGCCCATCTCTCGATCCTTCCTCCGCGGGAGCTGACGGGAACCGAAGCGGCCGCGGTGGAATTTCTGGAAGATGCTTGCAGCCGCGTGGTTCCGTTCAGCGTCGATCTGGGAGATGTGGAAACATTTCTGCCTGTGACTCCGACGGTGTACATCGAGGTGAAGCAGGCGGCATATCGAATGCGTGAACTGCACGATCAACTCTGTGGGAAGGGGCTGCGCTGCCAGGAGAGTTGGCCCTATATTCCGCATCTCACGATTTTGAAAACCGAGCGGGATGAGCAGGCGCGCGCGGCATACTTGATGGCGCGGGAGCGCTGGGCGCGGTTTCCGGGCAAGCGCCAGGTGCAAGTGGAAGAGTTGATGTTCGTCCGCGAGGAAGACGGTGGCTGGCACGATGTGGCGCTGGTGCCGCTGGGACGCGGCCAACTGTCGTCGAAGTCGTAAGCCCGGCATTATCCGCAATCTGTCCCGAGCCCCTAAAGGGGCGGCTGGTTTGGAGGAGCTTGCGGTATCGCTGAAGCGATACCCTGATACGAAACGCCACTAGAATCCACTCCGCAATAACCCCTGAAAACCAGCAACTAGCGGCCTGTTTCACTGATCCGCGGGACATGTACTTTCTACCCGTTGCCAAGTCCATTAGCCGGATTACCATAGATTTACGGGCTGCACACCAAGCGCCGGATCCCAGGCTGCGGGTTTGATCGGAAAGAGAATATGCAAATTGGGGTTTATGGATCCGGCTACCTTGCCACTGTTATCTCCGCTTGTCTCGCCGATTTCGGCACACCGGTTTGCTGCTGTCATGCCGACGGCACCCGCATCATGGAAGTGGCGAAAGGCAACATACCTTTTTTCGAAAAAAATCTTCAGGAAGTGATTCGGCGCAACGTGCGTTCGGGACGACTGGTGTATTCGGTGGACCCGGAAGAATTGGCGCGCAGGGCCCAGGTAATTTTTCTCGCCGAAGATTCCGCCCAGGGACTGGAAGAAGTTGTAGTCCGCCTGGCGGGCGCGGCGGGCCGCTTTCAGGTGCTATCGATTGTCACGCCAGTTCGAGTGGGTTCGACCACGAAGATTGAAAAAATGCTGAAGGAAAAAGGGCTGAAGAGCCTGCTGGTGTGCCAGCCGATGTTCTTCACCAACGGATGCGCGGTCGAAGACTTCAACTGGCCTGACCGGATTATTCTTGGGACGCCTTCTAGCGAAGCGGTTTCTTCCCTGAAGCAGATTTTTCATCCGCTGGTGATGCGCGGGGTTCCGGTGCTGGTCACGAATTATGAAACGGCAGAGTTGACGCGCGAAGCGACGACTGCATTTCTGGCGACTAAGATTTCGTTCATCAACGAAATTGCGAGCCTATGTGAACACGTGAATGCCGACGCGGTCAGCCTGGCACTCGCCATGGGACTGGACAAGAAAATCGCGCCGCGCTGCCTGCAACCGGGGGCCGGCATGGGTGGAATTTTCGCCGAGACTGACATGGAGTCGCTGACCGGGCTGGCGCGAGAGAACCGTGTCGATCTGAAGGTGCTGAATGCCGCCCGCGAGGTGAATCTGAATCTGGCGGACCGGCTATTGCAGAAAGTGGCCGCTGCGCTCAGCACCGTGCAGAACAAAGACGTCGGCATTCTGGGGCTGGCTTTCAAGCCGAACACCAACTCCGTCGCGGGATCGGCTTCCCTCCAACTGACGCAAAATTTGCTGGCCGGCGGAGCGCGCGTGCGGGCATACGATCCGGCGGCGATTCCCGATGCGCGGCTGCAACTGAATGGCTCGGTGAAGTACTGCGAATCAGCCTATGGGGTAGCCGAAGGCGTGGATGCACTGGTCGTGGCCACGGGCTGGCCTGAGTTCCGGACGCTGGACTTCGCCAGGATCCGCCACCTGGTGAAACAGCCAATCATCATCGACACCAAGAATCTGCTTGACTCGTCGCGCCTGCGCGCCATGGGATTCCAGTACATGGGCGTGGGCAGAGGGTAGCTGACGCCGCGACTGCCGGGTGGACCCTTCGGCTTCGCTCAGGGCAGGCTTGCGAGGACGCCCGTCTCTCCACTAGTCATTGACGCTACGCTTTCCAGGGCCCAGCAGCGCGCGGCCTGGGTACACATCCGGCACGATCTTGCCTTCATCTACTACCACGGTTCCTCCTACTACCAAATAGCGAACGCCGACACTTGGCTCCATGGGCTTCTCGAAGGTGGAGCGGTCGCTGATAGTACCTGCATCGAACACAACGATGTCGGCGTCGGCGCCCTCCTGCAATCTGCCTTTCTGTCGCGCCGCGGGAGTGGAACGCTCCAGCATTTGCGCCGGCATCAGGCTCATCTTGCGGATCGCGTCCATGAGCGTGATAGTTCCTTTCCCGCGCACGTATTGTGCCAGCACGCGAGAGTAGGTTCCGGCGTTGCGGGGATGGCCTTCAGCGCCATCGCTGGCGATCATCACCAGAGGGTGGGGAATGACTTTGTCCACCACTTCCTGCGTATTGGCGAAAATCAGCACCGAGCGTGTGGTGCTGGAATTATGCAGCTTGTCGAAACGCTCGCTGGTGAGGTGCTCGCCAGTGTCGGGCAGCACGAGGTCGCTGTAGGTGATGCCGAGCTTTTCCCGCCAGCCGGGATTGAATAGCGCTGAGTTTATGGCAGTCATGCCCGCGATGTAGGGATACGCCTCGGTGGTTACATCCAGGCCGCGGGCGCGCGCCCCCTCGACCATAGAGAGACATTCCAGTGAATCGTGCAGGCAACTACTATTGATGTGCACGATGTGAAGGGAAGCACCCGTAATGGCGGCCGCTCCGATCACTTCACTAATCGACTCGATAGCGGAGCCGGGCTCGACGCGGCCCGCGCTGCGCACGTGGGTGTAAACGGGCAGCCCGCGCTCGGCGGCGAGACGGAATATGTCAATCACTTCCAGCCGAGTTGCTCCGGGCGTGTACTGGATACCCATCCCGACCGCTAAACCGCCAGCGTCCAGCTCCGCGCGCAGTTGCTCGCGCATGACCTCGATTTGCTCGGGTGTGGCGGCCTGATCGGTCGCGGGTCCGCTCTTCGGCAGGATCTCAGGAATGCCGGCGTGGGTTTTGGCGGGTCCGCCTGATAGCGGCACGCCGAACACCAGAGCTCGCGCCGCCACATGACTGGCGGAGGTGCCGTAATGGATCAGGGAGTGTCCTTCCTTGGTTTTCAAGAACCGGGCGACGTCGGGTACACCGATTTCCATTTCCAGTGCCGCGGTTACGCCGTCCAGCGCCTTGACGCGCTGGCTTTCCAGGTCCTGGCCGTGCTGGTGCAGATCAATGAAACCGGGAGCGACGACAAGTCCGGTGGCATGAACGACGCGCCGCCCGCTGAGCGCTTCGGACGAGATGCGGACAATCTTTCCGTCGCGGATGCCGACGCTGCGCACGGCATCCAGGGCGGTTTCGGGATCCATGACGCGTCCGCCTTCGAGGACAAGATCGTATTGCTGCGCGGCGGACTGTTGTGCGGGCATTCTGGCGGTTGAGAACGCCAGAAGACTTAGAGAGAAAATCAGAGAGAGAATCAGATTGCGCATGGTTGCTCCGTCGAGAGTGGCGATGATATCAGGATTGGGAGTGGGGGAAGAGCGGGACTGCTGCGGCAATTGCTATAATCGTTATCTGCGGCATCTGCGGTGGGAGTAGCTCAATCGGTAGAGCATCGGACTGTGGCTCCGACGGTTGCGGGTTCAATTCCCGTCTCCCACCCCAAGAAACACCTTATTCTCGTCTCGGTTTTTCTCCAGGTATCAAACAAAATCCCAAGCGGAATGGTGGCGTGGAATCGCCCTTGACAGAGAACGTCAAGGATGGGGTACCGGGCCTGTAAGAACGGGGTCGTTCGCGCGGCCGACGCTACCGCGTGCCCCCGCCGGGTGTAATTGCGATGGTCTGTAATTGCGCGGCCTGACTATGTGGAGGAAAGGTTACGATCATCGACTCAGTGACGGCCACCGTCCAGAAATCGCCAGCATGGCGATGCTCCTTTTTGCCGGCGATTTCAGTGTCAATCTGTCCCGACTTCAGTTGAACGATATAAAAGCCCGCGGCTGGAATTCGCACTCCTCTCGGCGTCCGCACCAAACTCCAGTCTTTGATTTCGACCCTTAGCGGTGTCGCCGCAGTGCCGGCGCGCGCCGCCACATTGGCTACTCCAGCGTACCGCGAGACTACCGCCGCCGGAGAGGCAAATTGCTGATCGGCGGCGGTGGCGATCGCGACTGCGAGCACTGCACTCGCCAAACTCACAATGACGATTCCTGACACACTCTTCATCGGGCGCGCCTCCTTATGGCCACAGCGCATAAACGTGGCCCTGGTCAGTAGCAACGAAGAGCTTATCGAGCGCAATGGCAGCTTCCATCCGGAGGCCGACCGCGTTGCCGTTATCGTCGAGCGTGACGTCCTTCGATGCCGGCACTAGAACGATCGAGTAGCCCGCACCAAGGCAGTCAGTCGCCCAAGTCGGCGAGGGCGGGCCGAAGTCAGTGCTCGAACAGGTAAAGCCAGCCGGCGCCGCGACCGACGGGTCGGCCAGCGCGATCACGTGACCAGCCGATGTCGGAACATAGACCATTCCTCCGGTCACCGTCGGCGCGCCGATCGAGTAACCCACACCCGGCGCGATATCTGCGATCCAGCGCACGCGATTACTATCCGGCTGGCAGGCGTCGAGTGCATGAATGCGACCATAACCCTTGCTGACGCCTCCGGAATCCGTCAATGCCTCACCGCCAGTCTGGATGATGAGATAGTCACCCCATGAAGCGCCCGGCTGCTTGTAGTCATCGTCCCCATAGAGCTCAGTGGTGGTGGTTGGCGAGAAAGCACAACTAGGCCCCGCGGTGGGTGGGAACTGCCATTTGCAACTGCCATTGGCTGGATCGATCGCGTAGGTCCAGCCATTCTTTTGCACCGAAGCCATCAGTTGCCCGCAACTGGTTAGCATGCTGGTCGGCCCGGCGGACCAGTCGGGGTCTTGGTCCCGAGCGAAGGGAATCGCGCGGAAACTCCAATTCGGAGCGCCGCTCGTCGGATCGACACTCACCATGCTCAGCGAGTAGTCAGGACTAGGCTCCGCTTGGCACGGCGGAGAGCCAGCAACATTAAAGTCGCAGACGTTTCCCGTCGTGAAGATTACGCTGCGCCCATCGGTGGCTGGGGAGTCCCAGACGCCGCCGCCGCAGACGCCGCCGCAGGTCAGGTCGCCGGGCGCGCCATCCACGTTAAAAGGGAAGCCCGATGAGAGATGGCCAGTGTTGAGATCGACGGCAACCAATCGGCCTTTCTGCACCGGGTCGTCACCGGCGTCGTGTACTCCGACGAAAACTCTTCCGGAAAAGACCAGCGGGGACGAGTACGTGATCCGCTCATGGATGTTGCCTGAACACGCGGGAACATTTGCGACCACGTCGCTTTTCCAGACAAGCGCGCCGGTAGTGGCGTCGAGCGCCCACAACCGCGCGCTACCGTTGCCGCCATCGGTGCCTGGATCGGGGTCAGGCGCACCAAAGATTACGGTGTCCTCGGTTCCGATACTCGCATAGGTCGCGCTGGACTGGATTCCGTAAGCACCCCAGGAGCCGTTGCCACCCGAAGTACAGGAGCCGTTGAGTCCGGCGCCGGTCGGGGGATAGCGCCACTTGAATTTTCCGGTGGCGGCGTCGAGTGCCCAGAAGACTCCGTTCACGTCGCCAATAAAAACGGTGTTGTTGAACACGATCGGCGAAGCGCGAAATGGTCCTGGCATCGTCGGGCCGGTCCACGTCGCATCGGGGGACTTCCATCCGACATGCAGGCTGGCAAGTACGTTAGTAGGATTCGAGAGCGCGCTGCCGAGGAACTGCTGAGCAAATCGTCCAGGGTTATTCCGGTACGCGAGCCATTGGGCGGGTGGCGGATTACAACCTTGGCAGCTCACCATGTTGGTGCAGGCGGCGAAGGTTATCAGCGCCATAATCGCGACTAACGTCGGACTGACACGACGCATAAGCTACCTCCCTCGAATTACGTAGAGGCGGATCATTGCCGGACGCGAATCGGGGTTCTCGAACTGCAGGGCTTGGCCGGCCGGTAACGAACGCATCGCGTCTACAGCCAGCTTCTCGGGCTTGTCGCCAATCGAGACCGTCGCTTTACCGGTCGCTGGATCCATAACGGCTGAACCGGGTAGCGCCGCTACGGAGCTCGTCGAGTGTGGCGGAATCAGAAACTCGCGCACCTCTATATGTGAATTACCCGGCGCGTCGATCTCGAATACGGTCCGCGCATAGTAGTTGCCTGTCTGCTTGGCAAAAGGATGAGCGGGAGGGGTCCCCGCATATTTAAGCTCGCCCGTGGGTGGCGGCGGCAGAGGCCTGTTAACGATGGGTGCGTTTTGCGGACTCCGCTGACACGCGACGAACCAAGTGGCAGCGGCCAAAATAAGGGTGTTAGCGATCAAGGGGCCCGGAGTTCGCATAAGCAGCTCCCCGAGATGAACGTGGAGACAAACTCTATGTCGATCGGTAGAGATTGTCAACCTAAATCTCTGTTACTGCGAACCGCATGGGGCGGGCGAAAGATCACGCGGACAGATTGGTTTCGCGGAGTAACTATCATGTTTCTCTTTTCATCCATGTCCGAGGTCTTGGCACCGCGGGCGACGTTTGGGGGAGCGGCGGAAAGAACGCGCTTGATCTTCGTCTCTTTTGACTCGGCCTCTTTCGACTCGGCGGCAACGACACGGTTAGCGATGAGCAGAACGAACACGCTGAGTATCAAACAAAATCCCAAGCGCGAGGGTGGCGTGGAATCCCACCCTTCACAAAGAACTGTTCAAAGAACCGTCAGGGATGCGGTACCTAGCCTTCATTCCAGAGCCTGCCACTATTGGCTGGCTGGAATACTGTAAGAAGAGGCCAAAATACCAGCGCATTGCACCGTTCAGGTTTCCAGGGTGAGAACGAGTATTAGATCACAGATTTTATTCTTCATAGTGCGGAAAGTCCCCTGCGCGCTTCGCTCGGCTTGGACAGCCGCCCTCGTGTTCAGTTCCATGACATCCTTTACACAATGTTCCGGGACATCCTTTACACTCCTGCGCGGGCGTAGTGAGCGCGGGGGCGCGATCAAGGATGACTTGGAGGAGTGTGGACATTCAGGAACAACGCGTGCGGTTCGTAGTGGCGGCGAGTCGGCGGGAGAAGACTTTCGGGGTTCTCTGTCAGGAGTTCGAGGTCTCTCGACCCACGGGATATTTGTGGCTGCGGCGCTATCAGGAACAGGGACTGGCAGGCATCGCCGAGCGCAGCCGGCGGCCGCATGTCAGTCCGCAGCGGACCGGAGGCGAGTGGGAGCAGCAGGTCGTGGAACTGCGGCAACGCTATCCGGACTGGGGAGCGCGCAAGCTGCAGGTGCTACTCCGGCAAGCAGGAGTGAGGTTGCCCGCGAGCACCATTCATCGCATTCTGTTGCGGCGAGGGTTGGTGCGGATCGAGGATCGGCATGCGGCGGCGTTGCAGCGCTTCGAGCGGGCCGAGCCCAACCAGCTCTGGCAGATGGATTTCAAAGGCTCCACGGGGTGGGAAACGGCGGTCGGTCCGTTGTCGGTGCTCGACGATCACAGCCGCTATCTGATCGCCCTGCGCGGGACCTGGACGACGAAAGCAGAACCCGTGCGGGAGCAGCTGGAATCGGCCTTTTCGGAGTGTGGCGTGCCGGAGGCGATGCTCATGGATCATGGTACGCCGTGGTGGAACGCAAACGCGCCGACGGGAGCGACTTGGCTGACGGTGTGGTTGATGCGGCAAGGCATCGAGTTGCACTGGAGCGGATACCGGCATCCGCAAACCCAGGGGAAAGTGGAACGTTTTCATG